>Ga0187892_10000020_pt1 | contig 321215 bp, 255 predicted proteins | sample MA1701073metaG_FD_139345 | JGI IMG/M metagenome (GOLD analysis project Ga0187892, IMG submission 139345) | Bio-ooze microbial communities from a basaltic lava cave in the Kipuka Kanohina Cave System on the Island of Hawaii, USA - MA170107-3 metaG ...
CCCTCGGCCGCCAGGCAGAGCCTGGCGGCCTCACCCCGCCCGCGGAGAGGGGCTTCGCCCCTCTCCCGGCGCAAAGGGGCGCCGGGTCCCTCACCCGGACCAGGTACATTCACAAGCTCTCAGTCTCAGTGCAGCTTGATCTGCGGCATGTCCTCCCGCGGCACGCGCCGGTCCTGCACGTTCGGCAGGTCGACCTCGGCCGGGAAGTGCGGCTTCTCGGTGTTGCCCGGCCGGTAGACCTTGGGCTTGATCAGGTCGCGCTTGCGGTCGAGGAGGCACTCCTTCTCGCGCGTGATCTTCATGATCTTGAAGATCCCCTCGAGGAGCGCCTCGGGGCGCGGCGGACAGCCCGGCACGTGGACGTCGACGGGGACGATCAGGTCGACGCCCTTCAGCACGTGGTACCCGTACTTCGAGTAGGGCCCGCCGCCCACCGTGCACGCGCCCATGGCCAGCACGTACTTGGGCTCGGGCATCTGGTCGTAGAGGCGCTTCACGCGCGGGGCCATCTTGTGGTTGACGGTGCCCGCCACGATCATGAGGTCGGCCTGGCGCGGCGTCGCCCGGAACGGCCCGGCGCCGAAGCGGTCGAGGTCGTACTTCGACGCCCCGACGGCCATCATCTCGATCGCGCAGCAGGCGAGCCCGAACGTGAGCGGCCAGACCGACGACTTCCGGGCCCAGCCGATGAACGTGTCGACGCCCGTGATGAAGACCGAGTGACGGAGCAGCGGGTCGTCGACCTGGTTGACCAGGACCTCGCCCGCCTCGTTTCGCATCTCGAGCATCCGGCCGTGCTGCGGGCCGGGCGCGGTCGGCAGCTCTCTCATGACTTCTTGCCCTCTTCGGGCTTCTTGTCTCCCGCGGGCTTCTTCTCCTCGGCGGGCTTCTTCTCGTCGGCCGGCTTCTTCTCCTCGGCCGGCTTCTTCTCGGCGGCGGCGGCGGCCGGCTTGGCGGCGGCCGCGGCCTTCTTCTTCGCCTCCTTCTCGGCCTTGTCCTTGGCCTCGAGGTCGGCGATCGTCGTCCGCGCCTGCTTCAGGAGCGCGTTGTCGGGCCGCGAGAAGATCTTGTCCGTGAGGAGGTTCTTCACCATCTCCGCCCGGGTGTAGCCCGAGTAGTCGTACTCCTTGCCCATGTGGATGCAGTCGACCGGGCACACCTCGATGCAGAAGTTGCAGAAGATGCAGCGCGAGTAGTCGACCGTGAACTTCGAGACGAAGGCGCCCTTCGCGCCCTCGTAGACGCCCGTCGCGCCCTTCGCCGTGGCGAGGCGGGTCCCCTCGATCTCGATGCAGTCGACCGGGCAGGCCCGCCCGCACTGGTAGCAGAGGATGCAGACGTCCGTCTCGAGGTAGTGGATCCCGCGGTGACGCTCGGGGATCTCGTCCATCTCGAGGGGGTACTGGACGGTCGTGACCTCTTCCGGCTTCAGGAGATAGCGAAGCGTGATCTTGAGGCCGGTCGCGATCGTCTTCGTGTGCCACCAGATGTCGCGGAAGTAGCCCATGGAGCTCTCGCTATTTCGGGTCCAGGACGGGACATCGTACCCGGCCCGGCCCCATCTTTCAACGGCCGTTCAACCGCCGTACTTGACCCCGCACTCCTCGATCGTCAGGACCTTCGTCTCGCGCCGCACCCCCGCGCCGACGACCCGCGAGACGACGACGGCGTGGTCGCCCTCCTCGACGATCGACACGACCTCGCCCTCGATCCAGGCCGGCGCGTCGACGAGCACGGGCACGCCCGTCCGCGGCGCCGCCTCGACCTCGTACTTCCCGAGCTTGCCGTCCTTCACGGCCTGGCGCTTGAAGAACGTGAAGGCGATGTCCTTCTGGCCCGTGCCGATGACGCTCACGGCGAGCTTCCGCGAGACCTTGAGCTCGGCGAAGATCGGCGTGTCGCGCTTGATCCCGGCGGCGACGAGCGGCGGCTCGAACGAGCACTGGGTGAGCCAGGTGATGGTGCACGCCTGGGCCGCGTCGCCCTCGCCGACGGCGAGGACGTAGAGCCCGTACGGCACCATGAGGAGGGCCTTCTTCTTCGCCTGCGGGTCCATGGCCGTCGTCACCCCGCTCCAAGCGCTCACGACGCCGCCGCCCGCACGAACCGCACCGAGTACACGGGCGGGAAGTGGCTCCCGAGCGAGCGCCAGCTCTCGCCCCGGTCGTCCGAGACGAACACGTTGCCCGTCGTGCTGCCGAAGGCGAGCCGGTCGCCGCTCTTCGCGAGCCCGTGCCGGAAGACGATGTCGTAGCAGGCCTCCTGCGGCAGCCCCGCGCGGAACGCCGTCCAGGTCTTGCCGCCGTCCTCGGTGCGGCAGACGCAGAGCGCGCGGCCGACGGCGACGCGCGTCTCGTCGTCGATCGCCGGGACGACGAAGGCGCGCTCGGGGTCGCGCTCGTCGGCCGCGATCGGGAAGCCGAAGCGCGCCGGCCCCTTGCCCTTCGGCTCCGAGACGTCCTGCCACGTGCGCGCCCCGTCCGTCGAGCGGAAGATCCCGCAGTGGTTCTGCTGCCAGAGGACGTCCGGCTCGGCCTCGCACCGGGCGAGGAAGTGCGGGTCGTGGCCGACCTCGACCTTCGGGTCGGGGAGGAAGTCCGCCGCGAGCCCCTGGTTGCGCGGCTCCCAGGACTCGCCGCCGTCCTTCGTCTCGAAGACGCCGGCGCAGCTTATGCCGACGTGAACGTGCCGGCTGTCGCGCGGGTCGACGCAGACGGAGTGGATCGCGGGCAGGTCGCGCCCGCCGCCGAACCAGCGCTCGATGCGCGACGGGTGGTCCCAGAGCGGGCGCACGAGGTCGAAGCTCGCGCCGCCGTCGTCGCTCCGGAAGAGGCCGCCCGGCTCGGTCCCGAGATAACAGCGCTGCGGCTCGTCCCGCCCGCCCGGGGCGAAGACCCAGATCAGGCGAAGCGTCGCCGGCCTCATGTCGCCGCCGCCCACGTTGTCCTTGACGACCTCGCCCTCGGGGTACTTCGGCGCCGGGACGTCGGCGAACGTCTCGCCGCCGTCCCGGCTCCGCGCGAGCTTCTGGCCCCAGTGCCCGTGGTCCATCGAGGCGTAGAGCCAGCCCGTGCGCGGGTCGACGTCCGCGTAGACGACCGGGGTCCCGAGGTGCGCCTCGCGCGCGATCCGCCAGTCGCCGCGCGCGCCGCGCTCGAGGACGATGAGCCCCTTGCGGGTGCCGAGGAGCAACGTCTTCACCGCACTAACCTCCCGACAGCGCCTGGAGGATGTGGACCCGGTCCTCCGGTCCGACCGCGTCCCCGAGCCCCCGTCGATCCTTCACCATCTCGTCGTTGATGAAGACGTGGACGTGCGGCCGCAGGCGGCCGGCGTCGTCCACGACGTACCCCGCCAGCCCCGGGTGGCGGCGGTCGAGGGCGGCGACCAGGTCGCGGACCGTCGCCCCCTCGACCTCCCCGTCCTCGAGCGCCGGAAAGAAGCGGCGCAGGTGCTTCGTCAGGACGACCCGGGCCATGCGCGGACGGGCACTATATCAGTAGGTCTGCACGGCGTCGAGCGCCGCCTGGACGTTGCTTCCCGGGGGGCGCTGGAGGTTCGGGTCCACGACGTTGATCGTCCCGAGGTAGAGGTCGGGGCCGGCGAAGTCGATCCCGGGCCGGCCCGGGCGCACGGCCAGGACCTGGGCGTTCGGGCCGAACGTCTGCGAGAGGTCGGCGCCGCGGCCCAGGCGGAGCTGCAGGGCGAGGACCGGGGCGACGAAGACCCCGGGCGCGCCGGGGGCCGCGCCGAGCGTGAAGATGTTGACGGTCGCGTCGTTGAAGTTGACCGCGTGAAGGCGCGCGCCGTCCTCGCTCGCCGCGAGCGCGCTGACCAGGCGCCCGCTCGGCGGGCGGGCCGGATCGGCGAACGGGATCAGGATCGGGTTCGCGACGCCGTTGACGACGTCGGCCGAGAGGTCGTCGGCGCCGGGCGCGGCGAGGGCCGCGTCGAGCCGCGAGAGGTCGACCCGGTAGACCTCGCTCCGCCCGGCGGCGAAGTCGCCGATCCCGAGGAACGCCTCGCGGCGCGCGGCCACGACGGCGAGGCTCTTCGGCTGCGCCTTCGTGCCGATCCGCCAGACGGCCTCGACCTGCATCGTCTGCGGGTCGATCGCCTCGAGCGCGCCCTCGACGCCGAGCGGCGGCGGGGCGAAGCCGTTGCACGCCTGGAACTGCTGGCGGCCGGCGCCGCTCGAGACGACGAGGAGGACGTCGCGCCCGAGGGGCGTCCGGTAGAGGTCCATGGCGACCGGGTTGGCGCGCGTGGTCAGGGCGGCGGCCGGCGTCGCCGGGGCGGCGAAGCTCCGGTGGTCGGGTGCGAGGTCGAAGCGCAGGACCGCGCCCGGCAGGTTCCGCAGGAAGTCGGCGGGGTTCAGGTCGTTCACGACGACGAAGAGCCGGTCCCCGAGGAAGACCGCGTCGACGGGGTGGTTGGGGGCGAGCGCGGCCCCGGCGTCGCAGCCGTCCGAGTCCTTCGCCCCGGGCGGGAGCGGGATCGAGACGGCGCCGAGATCGGCGGTCGCGATCGTCTGGCGGGCCGCGGTGTCGACGAGGTACACGCGCCCGGGGTCCGTCTGCGAGTTGAAGCCGGACGACGTGACGGCGGCGAGGGCCGCGCCCGGGGTCGCCGGGTCGAAGGCGATCCGGGCGGCGAGCTGGCCCTGGAGCGGGACCTGGATCGTCCCGACCTCGGCCCGCGGCCTCGCGTCGAGGTCGACGACGCGCACGAGGCCGGACGTGAGCTCGAGCGCGTACGCTCGCGACGGTTGCTCGCGCGGGATCTTGAGGTCGGCGATCGAGTCGAACGGGGTGAAGCCGTTGAAGACGTCGATCTCGGCCGTGGCCGCCGCCGGCGCGGCGCGCGGGCTCGACGAGCCGCCGCCGTTGCACGAGGATCCGAGGACGAGGAGGGTTGCGAGACCGCAAGCGCCGAGGAGACGACGAAGCATGACCGCTCCTTTCCGCCCATCCGCGAGGCGTAAGGGTTCAGGAGGCGCCGGCTCGGTCGGGTCTTCTGGCTCCCGGGGCCGGGGGCTCGGGCGCTTGCGCGCGCTCGCCCCCGCGGCGGCCGCCGCCTTCCCGCGGGCGTTCGTGCCCGCAGTGGCGTCGTGGCGACCGCTTCTCCCCGGATACAGCGGCGGGACCGCGACGGCTTCACACCGTCTTCCCCGCGCCGACCGGCGAAACGGAAACGCGCGCGATCCTACCGGCGGGCGAGGTCGGCAGTCAAGGTCACCCCGGGACGTAGAAAGAGAAGCACCACACCCCGAGTAGCCCGAGCGGCACGGGAAACGTCACGATGTCGGCCGCGATCGTGAAGGGGAGGAGGCCCACGAAGGCGGCCTTCTCGCGCCCCACGAGCGCGTTCGGCACGTCGGCGTGCGTGCGCCGCCCGGTGAGCTGCGGCTCATGGAGCCGTAATCGCCACCCTCGACGACCACCGGCGGTGCGACGGCGCGCGGCCGCGCCTGCGGCCGCCCATGCGGCGGGAGCACGAGCTGCACGGCGACGACCGCTCTGCGCCGGATGCGCTCGTCCGACCCGTCGACCGAGAGGACGACGTCGACCTCGACCTCGCCGGCCCTCGGCTCGATCTTCAGGGCGTGGAGCGTCGCGGTCGCCGGCGCGCGAGCCGGAGCGTCGACGAGGCAGTCGTAGCTCGCCGTCGTCACGCAGCCGGCCGCGGCCCCGGCGGCGACGGCCCGCTGGCGAGCCTTGTCTGCGGGCCCGCGGGCGGATACATTGGTGGCCGCATGACGGCACCCGAGCTCGTCACGATCTTCACGGGGTCGATGGCCGAGGCCCTGTCGCTCCACGCCGCGCTCCGCGCCGAAGGCTTCGACGCCTTCCTCCCCGACCAGACGATCAAGACCGTCGACCCGTTCATCACGGGCATGGACGCGCTCTCGATGCGCATCTCCGTGCCGGCGGACCAGGTCGAGGAGGCGCGGCAGGCGATCCGAGACCTGCGCGCGGCGGGGCCCGCCGCGCCGGACGGCGAGCCCGGGGCGTCGCCGCCCGAGGAGGACGCCCTGCCGGCGCCGGAGGCGGAGGTCGAGAAGCTCGCGAGCCGCATGGGCTGGGCCTTCTGCCTCTTCCCGCCCATCGGCGTCTATCTCGGGATCCGCTACCTGATCGCGTCGGCGCGGCTCGAGCGGACGTCGCGGCACCACGGGCGCGTGCTCGCGATCCTCACGATCTGCTCGATCCAGACGGCCATGGTGATCGCGATCGTCCTCGCCGAGCTGCGCTGATCCCGTCCACTCGCGGTTGACGCGGGCTCCCCTCTCCCGTCCACTTCCGGTCGACGCTCCGGGCGATGGCGCGCCGCGCCGAACCGCGCCGGCGCGCGGCTCCGCGGCCGCGCGGGCCCCCGGCCCGGGCTTTGCGATCCGATCCCCCGCGTCCCCCGAGGACGCGGTCCGCGGGAAGCGGGCGGGAGAGGAGCGCGAGGGCATGAGCCGGTTCTGGATCGGAGTCGCGGTCGTCGTCGGCGCTCTGGCGGCGGCCTGGTGGGTCCGGGCGACGGGAGAGGTCCCGGCGCCGCGGCCCGCGCCGCAGCCGGCGGGCGGGCCGGACCGGCCGGCGCTCCGGGCGCCGCCGGCGGCCCGGCCCGCCGCGCCGCCCGCCGCGGCCGCGGTCACGGCCGCGTCGTCGTCATCGCCACGGCCGTCGTCGCCGTCGTCGCCGACCTCGCCGCCGTCGCCACCGTCGGCGTGGTCGCCGTCGCCGTCGCCGTCGCCGCCGCCGCCGCCGCCGCCGCCGCCGCCGCCCGAGGTCGCCGACTGGCGCACGAGCCTCGGCTCGGCCGACCCGCGCGAGCGCGCGGCCGCCGTCGATCGCCTCTCGGCCGAGCCCGGCGACGAGAGCCTGCGGGCGCTCGAGGACATCCTCGGCGGCGAGCCGGACCCGCGGGTGCGCGAGCGGGCCGTCCTCGCGCTCGCGATCGTCCTCGGCGAGGCGGCGGTCGCGCGCCTGCGCAAGGTCGCCCTCGAGGACCCGGACGAGAACGTCGGCGCGGCCGCCCGGGCGAGCCTCCACCGGCTCGCCCGCGAGCACCCGACGCCGCCGCGCGGCCGGCTCGAGGTCGTCGGCCCGGCCGAGCCGCCCGCCCTCGGCCGCCCGTTCGACCTCGCGGTCCGCTTCGCGAGCACGATCGACGTCCCCGTGGCGCGCCTGTCGATCCGCCTGCCGCCGGGGCTCGAGCCGCTCGACCGCGACCGCGCCTTCTTCAAGGGCCCGCTCGTCGCCGGCGAGGAGCGGGTCGTGAGGCTCTCGCTCACGCCCGTCGTCGACCCGCTCCGCGGCGTCGTGCGCGTGCGGCTCACCATCGACCCCGAGGAGATGCTCGACGTCGACGTGATCGACCGGCGCTTCCGCATCTCGATCGAGAACGGCGCGGGCACGTTCGAGCCCGCGCCGGGCGCAGAGACCGAGGAGACAGGAGGAGACTGAAGTCATGAGGACGCTCGCAACCGCGGCCGCGCTGGCCGTCGCCCTGACCGCGCTCGCCGGCGTCGTCGCGCCGGCGGCCGCCGAGGCCCAGACCTTCCGTCAGGTCCGCGGCACGCTCCAGTACGACGACCACGACGAGAACGTCGGCCCGCTGCTGGCCTCGCTGCCGGTGCGCTTCGTCGACGTCGACATCCTCGTCCGGCCCCCGAGCGGCTCCTTCACGACGCTCGGGACGGCGACCACCGGCTCGACCGGCTTCTACTCGCGCTTCTTCGAGACGAGCCGGCTCCCGGTCGGCTCGATCCTCCGGATCCGCTACTTCGCGGAGAGCTTCGCGGCCAAGGTCTACCTCGACCTCGACTGGGAGAACGACGTCTACGAGTGGGTCGCCGAGACGACGATCCCCGCGGGCACGGGTCCGATCGACATCTCGTTCTCGGCCCGGGTGGACGAGGCTTCCGCCCAGCTCATTCACGTCCGTGACGGTGCCGGCGAGCGTGCCCGCCGGGTCGTACTTCCTCTTCGCCCGGATCGACCCGCAGGACCGCGTCCCGGAGAGCAGCGAGTCGAACAACCAGGTCGCGGGCTTCCTCGAGGTCACGCCCGCGATCGTCCTGCCGCCCGGGTTCCCCCTCCGGTAGACGTCCGTTCAGTCCCCGCCGAAGACGACGTACGGTCGCCCGGTGCGCGAGTGCCGGGCGACGTCCACGTCCACCCCGAAGACCGAGCGCAGGCGTGCCGGGTCGAGGACGTCGGCCGGCGCGCCGGCGGCCGCGATCCGCCCGGCCGCGAGCAGGGTGGCGCGGTCCGCGTACTGGGCGGCGAGGGAGAGGTCGTGGGTCGCGAGCAGGACGGCGGCGCGGCGCTCGAGGGCGACGCGGCGGAGGACGCGGAACGTGTCGACGGCGTGGCGGATGTCGAGGTGGGCCGTCGGCTCGTCGAGGACGAGGACGGGCGTCGCCTGGGCGAGGGCGCGGGCGAGGGCGGCCCGCTGGCGCTCGCCCCCCGAGACCTCGAGGATCGGGCGGTCGCGGAGCGGCCAGAGGTCGACGGCCTCGAGGGCGACGCGGGCCGCCTCGAGGTCCTCCGGGCCCTCGAGCGCGAAGCGCCCGACGTGCGGGGCGCGGCCCATGAGGACGACCTCGCCGACCGTGTAGGGGAAGGTGACGAGGGCGTCCTGCGGGACGGTCGCGACGGCGCGCGCCAGCTCGCGGCGCGCCTGGGCGGCGGCCGGGCGGCCGGCGATCCGCACGGCGCCGGCCTCGGGGGCGAGGTCGCCGGCGGCGACGCGCAGGAGCGTCGACTTGCCGGCCCCGTTCGGGCCGAAGATGGCGACGATCTCGCCCGGCGCGACCTCGAGCGAGACGTCGTCGAGGACCCACGGGGCCGCCCGCGCGTAGCGGAAGCACACGCCATCGAGCCCGAGCCCGCTCGCGCCGGCGCTCACGGTCCGCGTCTCCTTCCCCCGAGGAGGAGGGCGAGGAAGAACGGCCCGCCGCAGAGCGCCGTCACGATCCCGACCGGCAGCTCCTCCGGGCCGAGGAGCGACCGGGCGAGCGCATCGGCGACGACGAGGAAGGCCGCCCCGCCGAGGAACGCGGCCGGGATCAGGAGGCGGTGGTCGGGGCCGAGGGCGCGCCGCAAGATGTGCGGGACGATGAGCCCGACGAAGCCGACGAGCCCCGAGTACGCGACCGCCGCGCCCGCGAGGAGCGAGCCGGCGAAGAACGCGGCCGTGCGCGTGCGGGCGACGTCGACGCCGAGCGGGGCGGCGGCCCGCTCGCCGAGCGAGATGAGGTCCAGGTCGCGGGCGAGGGCGACGAACGTCGCCAGCCCGAGCGCGGCCGCGACCGCGAGCGGCCCGAGCCCGGCGAGCCCGGCCGGCAGGCGCTGGAGGTCGCCCATGAGCCAGCCGAGGATGGCGACGCGGCGCCCGGGCGGCGCCAGGTGGTTCAGGAGCAGGATCAGGGCCGAGAGGAAGGCGTTGACGACGACGCCCGTCAGCAGCAGCCGCTCGCCCTCGCCGGCGGCCCGGCCGCGGGCGAGCGCGTGGACGAGGAACGTCGCCGCCGTCCCGCCCGCGAAGGCGGCGAGCGGCGTGGCGATGTGGACCGCCAGGTAGGTCGCCCCGACGCCGGCGACGAGCACGGCGACGGCCCCGACCGCCGCCCCGCCCGAGACGCCCAGGATGAACGGGTCCGCGAGCGGGTTGCGGAGCAGGGCCTGGAAGGCGGTGCCGGCGACCGCGAGCGAGGCGCCGACGAGGGCGGCGAGGACGACGCGGGGGAGGCGGATGCCGAGGACGATCTCGGACGAGGCCCCCGGCCCGGCCGGGCCGGCCGCGAGGCCGAGGGCGACGGCGAGCCCGAGCGCGACCGCCAGCGCCGCGAGCCCGGCCGCGAGCCGCCGCCCCGTCAGGCGCTTCACGGCCGCACGGGCGCACTCTCCGTCTGCGGGATCTCGATCGCGTCGAACCTCGAGTCCACCGCCTCGACCTCCGGATCGTCGAAGACGAACGGGCCGATCACGAAGAGAAAGAGGTAGCCCGTCGAGGTCGCCTGGCCGAGCACGGTCCCCGAGCTGAAGAGGAGCCGGCGATCGCGCGCGTCGTAGACGAAGAACGCGAGCCGTGCCTTGCCCATCTGCCTCGTCCGCCGGAACAGGCTGATCTCGGGGATCTTGAACCCGGTCCCGAAGAGGATGAGCGGGACCTCGGGCGTGCCGACGTTGATCTTCGACTCGTCGATCGAGAGGGCGCCCGCGCGGATCTCGACGATCAGGTCCGCCTCCCGCCGGTCGTCCACGAGCCGGCCTCCGTGGTAGGCGATCTGGTTCCTGAGCCTCCCGAGTGCGTACGCGTGATCGTACCCGGTGAGGTTCGCCGAGTCGACGAACGTCTTGCGGTCGCGGAAGCACGCGTAGTCGAGCGCCGCGAGCGCCCGGTCGGCGGCGGCCGAGATGAGGAGCTGCTCGCGGGCGCTGCGCTCGGGCTGGGTGTGGGCCAGCGAGCCGCATCCCGTCGCCGCCGCGAGGAGGGCCAGCGCGAGGCTGGCGAGGGCCGTCGTCTTGCGCACGCTGCAACGTGGCCGGGGCTCGGCCGCCCGTCAAGCCGGCGGTGGCGCGACCTCGCGGCCAGCGCGGCGCTTAGAACGCCTCCGGGTGGAGAAGTGCGGCGAGCTTCTCGAGCCCGTCGATGAGCCGCGGGCCGGGGCGGGTGACGAGGTCGGGGTCGATTCCCACGTACCTCGCCCGACCGGCGCGCGCCTCCTGCTTCCCCATGGAAGCGTCGAAGATGCGCTCGGGGTGCAGGGTGCGCAGCGCCTCCTCGCCGAGCTGGGGATAGGCCGCGCGGGTCTCGGCCGCCGCGTTCTCGGCGCCCGCCGCCCGGAGGAGGTCGTGGGCGAACGTGCCCGGACCGGCCGCGATGAAGGGGTCCCAGTCGAGGACCAGGAGGACGCGCGGGCGCGCTCTCGCGGCGACCGCCCTCTCCACCCGCTCCCGCCGCTCCCGCAGCCGCCGCGCCAGGTCCTTCCCCGCGTCGGCCGCGCCCACGAGCGCCCCGACGCGCTCGCAGGCGGCCTCGACGTCCGGGAGCCGCGTCACCTTGACGCTCTCGACCCGCACCCCGAGCGCCCGCAGCCGCTCGACCGGCCCGAGCAGGTAACCCTCCTCGGGGACGAGCACCACGTCCGGCTTCAGGGCGTACACGAGCTCGACGTTCGGCGTCCCGTAGCCGCCGACCTTCGGGAGCGCCCTCGCCGCCTCGGGGTAGTCGCAGTGGGTCGTGACGCCGGCCAGGGCGTCGCCCTCGCCGACCGCGAACACGATCTCGGTCAGGCTCGGGGCGAGCGAGACTATGCCGCCCTTCCGCCCCGCCGCGGGCTCGTCGTCGCATCCCGCCGCCGCCGTCGCCGCGAGGACGAGCGCCGCGAGGCACGCGGCGGCCCGCATGCTACCGCTGCTCCTCGACGAGCTGGCGCGCGCGCTCGGCCGCCTTCACCACGGCCTTGACGAGCGTCACGCGCAGCTTCCCCTCCTCGAGCTCGAGGAGGCCGTCGATCGTGCAGCCGGCGGGCGTCGTCACCGTGTCCTTGAGGAGCGCCGGGTGCTCCCCGGCCTCGAGCACCATGCGGGCCGCGCCGAGCACGGTCTGGGCGGCGAGGAGCGTCGAGGTCTCGCGCGGGATCCCGAGCTTCACGCCGCTCTCGGCGAGGCTCTCGATGATGAGGTAGATGTACGCCGGCCCGCTGCCCGAGAGCCCCGTCACGGCGTCGAAGAGCCGCTCGTCGAGGATCGCGGTCCGGCCGACGGCGTCGAAGATCGCCCGCGCCCGCGCCAGGTCGCCGGCCGTCGCGTGCTTTCCCCGGCAGAGCGCCGACATCCCCTCGCCGAGGAGGCACGGCGTGTTCGGCATGACGCGGACGACGGGCACGGGCGCCGGGATCAGCGCCTCGATGAACGACGTCGGGACGGACGCCGCGCACGAGACGAGGAGCTGCGACGGCTGGAGGAGCGGGCCGACCTCGCCCATGACGCGGGCGACGACCTGGGGCTTGACGGTCAGGAGGACGACGTCCGCCCCCTTCACGGCCTCGGCGTTCGACGTCGTCCCGCGGATCCCGGCCCGGGCCGAGACGCGGGCGAGCGACTCGTCGCGGGCGACGCTGCCGGTGAAGGCCTCGAGCGGGAGGACGGCGCGCCGGACGAGGCCGAGGACCAGCGCCTCGCCGAGCTTGCCCACCCCGAGGATCCCGACCCGCTTGCCCTTGAGGGCTTCCACGTCGCCGCCGCGCCCCGTTCCGCGCCCCGTTCCCGCGCCAGACCCCGGAAAAAGACCCGGGCGGGGCCCCTCCGCCCCGCCCGTGACCCTGCGCTCGAGTGGCCGCGCGCGCGCGCCGGCGCGCCGCGGCTCTCGCTTCTAGAGGAGGACTTCCTCGGCGACGACGCCGTAGATCTGCTCGGCCAGGTCCGAGGCCTCGGCGGCGAGGGCCGCCGCCTCGACGGCGCGGGCCGGCTCCTCCTTCGCGAGGGCGTCGAGCCCCGAGATCGCGTCCGAGATCGTCCGGAACGCGGCCAGCAGGTGCTGCTTCTGGTCGCGCGGGTTCCGCGCCGCGCTCGCGCGCGCGATCTTCACCGCGGCCCGCGTCGCGTCCTTCTGGAGGCGCACGGCGAGGGCGGCGTCCGGAGGCATCTCGCCTTCGGCCGTGAACGAGTAGACCCGGCTTCCGAACGACCGGACATCCTGGAGGAGCGTGAGACTCAGACACTCGGCCATCGATCCCTCCTGAGAGTGGACGACCACCACCCCTCACCACCCCCCGAATCACGAAACGAAAGAGTATAGCCGCCGTATCGAGCGGATTCAACGCGTCGCCCGCAAACGGGCCAAGGAGGCGCGATCCGGCTCCCCGGGCGCGTTGTCGGACCCACCCGACGCTCGTCGCTTCGCGCCGACGGCGGGCGCGCGGGCGGATCGGCCCCGGATGCCCTGTCCAGGCCGATCTCGGGCGATTCGAGGCGCGCCGGCATACGCCTTGCCTCTGCCCGGACGTCGGCAGATCCAACCGTCCTTTGGTCAAGGAGGCCTGGCGCCCATGTCTCGATGGTCGAAGCCCACCCTCACCGTCGCCGGCTCGCTGCTCGGGGCCCTGGTATCCCTCGCGGGCGCCGCCGCGCCCGCCGCCGGGCAGACGATCGGCCCGCGCTCCTTCACGGACACGGACCTCGCGGACCCGGCGTTCGCCGACCACCTGCCGAGGGCGGTCGTCCAGTCCCACAAGCGCCTGGCCTTCGACGCCGAGTTCAGCTACAGCCAGGCCACGCTCTGGGCGGTGACGAGCAGCGGCATCCGCGAGCGGCGGTTCGACTCTTACAGCCGCGCGTGGGCGCCGTGGGTGACGCGCGGCAACCACACGGCGGTCGACCGGATCGGCGACATCGCGCCCGTCGCGAGCACGATCGCGCCCTCGCTCTGGGGCCGCAACCTCGCCATGACCGCCGGCCATGACGGCAGCTCCGCGAAGGTCCGCGGCTTCTTCCCGTTCGCGGACGCGAGCGGGACCGGACGCGTCGGGCTCCCGACGCTCACCGGCCGCGCCCAGCCGATCGACCTCTACGGCCAGCCCTACCCCGGGGCGCCGACCTACGACTGGCGCCGGCTCGCCCAGCCCGCGGGCGGCTTCATCCCGCGGACGGGGTTCAGCCGGACGGCGAGCGGGAGCGAGCGCGTGAACGTCTTCGGGACGGACGCGCTCGGCCAGAACCTCGTCGAGGCGTTCTGGAACGGCTCGACCTGGACGTTCTCGACCCACGCGCTGCCCGTCGCCGGCGGCTCGCCGAGCGTCAAGATCGGCTCGCAGTCGGCGGTCTGGGACGCCGCCAACGGCCGCGGGTACGTCTTCGTCGAGATCAAGTTCTACGCCAGCGGGACGTCCGTCGACGACGGCGTCTGGTGCCGGTACTGGAACGGCTCCCAGTGGACCTGGGTGCCGCTCGGCACGTCGATCCACGGCTCCACGACCGGCGCGAACGAGTACGGCCTGGCGGCGGTCGGCTATCCGCTCGACGGCCAGTTCCACGTCCGCGTCTACGCCGTCTTCCGGAGCATCGACACGAGCCCGGCGAACCAGGACGCCCTCTACGAGATGCACATCGTCGGCGCGCCCCAGGGGGTGCCGATCGCGTCGGGCCGGCGGTCGGGCCCGTGGACCTACTTCGTCCGGCCGCCGGCGCCGGCGGGCGTCACGAGCGGCTGGAGCACCACGCCCTTCCGCATGACCTCGGCCGTCGTCTGGTACGAGGGGACGCGCGGCGTGGCGGCGAACCTCCGCATCGACGTCTTCGGCTACGCGGACCAGGGCGCGCTCGTCCACTTCGAGCGGACGCCCACGACGTGGAGCTGGGCCGCGTCGCGGACGGCGCCGGGCGGCGATGCGATCCGCGTCGACAGCGCCTTCGTCGTCGACGAGGGGACCTACGACCGGATCTCGGCGATCGGGCGCACGCGCTCGGGGCGGATCATCGAGCGCTACCGCGTGATCGACGCCGGCGTCGACCAGGGCTACGCGTGGCTCGACCACACGCTCTACACGCTCCAGCCGATCGGCCCGATCTCGCCGATCTCGTCGCCGCTGCTTCCGTAGTCGGCGGGTCGTTGCGCTCGCCGCCGCCCCAGAGCTATACTCGCGATTCGCGCCCCGGTGCGGGGCGCGGCGCGCGGGGAAGCCTCGGATGGACCTCCGGCGGGTGGCGGCGGGCGGGCTCACGGTCGCGGGGGCGGCGGCGCTCTATGCGTTCGCCGCCCTCGGCGCTTCCGGGGGCGCCGGCGGCGAGGCCGGCGCCTTCCCGCTTCCGGCCCGCGACGCGCTCGCCGCGCCCTTCCGCGCCGACCCCGGGCTCCTCTACATCGCGCTCGCCGGACTGCTCGCCGTCGCCGGGGCGGTGACGCTCGCCCTGACCTCGCCGCGGCGGACGGACGGCGAGAGCCGCGGCGGCTCGCGCGTCGGCGCCGACGTCGTCTTCCTGGCGACCGCCTTCCTGGCCGCGCTCGCCGTCGCCGCCGTGCCGGCCGGCGTGCGGCGCGGCTTCCCGGACGGCGCCCTCGGGGCGCTGCTCGGGATCGCGGCCCTCGAGGCGGCGGCGGCCCTCGCCCTCGCGCCCTTCGCCTTCCGCGCCCCGCGCCGCATGGCCGTGCTCGCCCCGGGGCTGGTCCTCCTCGCGCTGGCGGCGGGCGGGGCCGCCGCCGCGGTCGCGTTCGGGGCCGGGGGCTGAATGGTGGCCGCCGCCGACCTGCGCTCGTGCGACCTCTGCGGGGCGCTCGTCGCCCCGGGGGCCGAGGCGCCGCCCGCGGGCGAGCCCACCGTCTGCGACACGTGCCTGAAGACGCGGCGCGTGATCGTCGAGGCGCGCGAGCCCGAGGGGGCGCGCAGCGGCGCGCGGCGGGTGCTCCGCTTCGACTGCCCGCACTGCCGGCGCCGGCTCCAGTCGAAGGCGATCGCCCGGCGGACGGAGATCCGTTGCCCGCGCTGCGAGCGCCCGTTCGCCGTCCTGCCGGGCGGCGGCGTCGAGCCGCTCGCGGCCTTCACGGCGCCGGCGGCGGGGCCGGCGGCGAGCCCGGTCGCGCCTCCGCCGGCCCCCGCTCCCGCGCACCGCCGTCCGGCGCCCGCCTCCGGCGAGCGCCCGGCCGCCTCGCTCAAGGCGCCCGTCGTCCCGCGCCGCCCGTCGGGCGAGCGACCGGCCCTGACGCCGCGCGACGGCACGCCGATGCCCGCCCTCGCGCCGCCCGCGGCCGCTCCGCCCGCTCCCGCGCCCGCGGCCCCGCTCGCCGCCGCGGGCGCCGCCCCGGCGGCGCGCGCTCACGACGCGCGCCCGGCCCCGACGTCGGCCCGTCTCGCCGCGGCCGCGCCCGCCGCCCCCGCCTCCGCCCCCGCGCCTGCGGCGGCGGCGGTGCCCGCCGCCCCCGCCTCCGCCCCCGCGCCTGCGGCGGCGGCGGTGCCCGCGGCCGACGCCGGCCCCATGCGCCCGTCGCTCGCCCTCCTCGTCGCCCTGCTCCTCGTCCTTCTGCCGCCCGCGATCGGCGGCATCGCCGCCCTCTCGGCCGCGCGGGCCACGGGCTTCGCCGTCCGCGAGCCCCTGGGCCCGCCCCTCGAGCGCGCGGGGGCGCGCTTCCGCCGCGGCGTGGACGCGCTCGCCGCCAAGGCCCGCGGGCCGGTGCCGGAGACGCCCGCGCCGGGCTCGCCCGAACCGGAGGTCCCGCCCACCGACGCGGCGCCGGCGCCCGAGCCGGCGGCCGAGCCCGCCCCGCCGGCGGACGAGGGGCTCGCTCCGCCCGGGCCCGTCCCGGGGCCGGAGCCTGGCCCCTGACAAGTGAGCGGTTCTCGCTCACTTTCGGCCTTCCCGACGTCGCGGGGGCGGAAAGTGAGCGGATCTCGCTCACTTCCCCGAGCCGGCGCTCGCCCGGGTCAAGTGAGCGGTTCTCGCTCACTTTCGGCCTTCCCGACGTCGCGGGGGCGGAAAGTGAGCGGATCTCGCTCACTTCGTTGGGGCTTCTCGGGGGAGGCTACTCCGGCTCCCGGAGCTGCACCAGCGCCGGCGCGTACCGCCACTCGAGCCCGAGGTCGACGGCGATCGCCTTGATGCGGGCGTAGTGCTTCTCGTAGAGGTCGGCCGAGGGCGCCTGCCAGGCGGGGTCGCAGTAGTAGATCCGGCAGCCGAGCATGCGGACCGCGCGCGCGCCGCAGAGCGCGCCGTCGAGCAGCGGGCAGACGTTGCCGGTCGGGGCGGCGTAGCGCTCGCGGGCGACGTGGTCCTTCACGTAGTCGACCTCGAGCTTCGAGGCGTAGAGGACGTGGTCGACGGCGTCGAAGTCGCAGCAGAGGCCGCGGGCGTCGCAGCGCGGCCGGATCGGGCCGAGCTCGCGCTCGAGGTCCTCGTAGACGGCCTCGAGCCGGCGGTAGGCCTCGGCCGGGTGGCGGAGCGGCCCGAGCGGGACGGGCGGCCCGGTCGGCGCCGGGTCGGGCGCCGGCCCCGGAGGCGGCGCGAGCGGCAGCGGCTTCCGCGGGCTCGTCGGCCTCGGCGGCGTCACGCGATCCGCTCCTCCTTGATCGGCTGGATGGACGGGTCGAGCGCGCACAGGTGCTCGGCGATCCAGAGCCCCTCGTTCGGGTCCTTGCCGACCGTCTCGAGGAGGACGCGCGCGCCCTTCTCGCCGTCCGAGTAGAGGAGGTAGATGTCCCCGCGGCGGTCGATCGACCGGATCCGGCTCTCGGTCGAGTTCTCGAGCCCGAGGAGGTGGATGCGGTCGACCTGCGGGACGCGCGCGAGCCGCTCGAGGAAGGGCTTGAGCCGCTTCGGCCAGTGGTGCTCGTCGGATGGCCACTGGATCTTGTCGCCGGGGAGATGGACGGAGATCGCCGCCGGCTCCTTCGGATAGGCCGGCTCGCGGCCCCGCCCCGCGTGGTACTCGACCTCGCGCTCGAGGCGGGCGTTCTCGCGCTCGAGCTCGCGCACCCGCTGCGTGGCGGCCGCGACGCGGCGGCGCTCCTCGGCGAGGGTGCGGCCCTGGCGCTTGAGCTCTCGCCCGAGGGCCCCGGCGGTGGCGCTGGCCGCGCCCGCCTCGGCGACGGCCGCCTGCTCGGCGAGGGTCCGGCGCAAAGCCTCGAGGGCGAGGTCGAGCCGGTCGCGCTCGGCCTTGAGCTTCAGGTTCTCGTCCTCGAGCAACCGCCGCTCGGACACGGCCCGGTCGCGCCCCTCGCGCGCCCGCAGCATCTCGCGCTCCGCCCGCCTCAGCCGCTCGGAGAGCTCCTCGACGGGCGGCCGCACGGCCGCGGGCGCCCCGGGAAGGGGCGTGGCCGCCCCCCCGTCCGCCCCCGCCCGCGCGCCGTCGCCATCCCTGATGTCGTCGCCGGCGCCGGCGCCTTCGCGCCGCTCGACCCGCTCGGGCACGAGAGGCGCATCCCCGGGCAGCGTCCCGGCCGCGAGCCGCGCGAGGATGGCGTCGCGCACGGGGGCGAGCCGCTCGCCCGCGCCGAAGGCGACCCAGAAGGCGGCGGCGACCGACGCCTCGCGCAGGACCGCGTCGAGCCCCGCCTTCGTCGCGTCGTTCCCGAGGGCGAGGAGCCGCTCGCGCAGACCCGCGTGCTCGCCGTCGACGAGTTCGAGGGCGCGCTCGCGCAGGGGCACGTCCTCCTCGAGGCCCTTCAGGACCACCTGGTCGAGCCGCTTGAGCGGCAGGTTCGCGGGCCGGAACCCCTTGAGCCTCGCCTTCAGGTACCCGTCGTCGCGGAAGGCGCGCCGCCAGCCGTCGATCGAGACGGCGTGCAGGAGGCCGCGCCAGAGGTCCTCTGGGACCTCGACGGACCAGTCGACGGGCGCCTTCGAGGGGCCGGACATGTCCCGATGATAGCCGTCGATCCCGTGCCGCTTCAAGGAATTCGGACGACCGCCGGGCGCTTGCCGGCGAGGGGAGGGCGCGGTATCGTGGACGGGATGGCGTCGCCCGCGCTTGCAGACAGGCTGCGCATCGGCACGGCCGGGTTCAGCTACCCGGACTGGCGGGGGGTCTTCTACCCGCGCGGCGCGCCCTCGCTCGCCTACTACGCGCGCTTCTTCGACACGATCGAGATCGACCGGACCTTCTACGGGCCGCCGCGCCCTGAGGAGTCGGCGGGCTGGCTCGCCGCCGTCTCGGGCCGCCCGGGCTTCCTCTTCGCGGCCAAGGTCTGGCAGGCCTTCACCCACGAGAAGCCCGCCCCGGCCGGGGAGACCGAGCTGGCCCGGTACCTCGACGGGATCGCGCCGCTCGCCGAGGCCGGTCGCCTCGGGGCGCTCCTCCTCCAGTTCCCCCACTTCTTCGTCGCGAGCCCGAAGAACCAGGAGAGGCTCGCCCGCCTCGTCGAGGCGTTCTCGGATGCCCCCCGGGCTTTCCGCGGCGCCTCGCCCTGCGGGGCTTCGGCGCCGCGGATTCCGCTCGTCGTCGAGGTCCGCGACATCTCCTGGACGAACGACCGGCCGCTCCGCGAGCTCGAGAGGCTCGGCGTCTCGCTGGCCGCGATCGACCAGCCCCAGGGGCGCCGGACGATCCCGCCCACGGCCGCGTTCACGGTCGGGCGGGTCGGCTACGTGCGCCTCCACGGGCGCAACGCCGCCGCCTGGTTCACGAGGGGCGCCCCGCGCGACGAGAAGTACGACTACCTCTACGACGCCGGCGAGCTCGGCGAGTGGAAGGAGCGGATCGAGAGCCTGGCCGCGAACGCCGACCGCGTCTTCGTCATCGCCAACAACCACTTCCGCGGGAAGGCGCCCGCGAACGCGCTCGAGCTCAGATCCATGCTCCTCGGCGAGCGCCCGCCGGCGCCGGCCTGCCTGGTGGAGGCGTACCCCGAGATCGCGCCGTACGTCGAGGTCGAGGGCCAGCGGGAGCTCTTCTCGTGAGGCCCGCCCACGAGCGACGCGTCGCCGACGCCGCCCCGAAGAAGAAGCGGGGCGGGTCGTTCGGGCGCAAGCGCCGCGCTTACCCCGACCTCTCGAAGCCGCTCGGCGACCTCGCGTTCGAGGTCCACCTCCCCCAGCACGGCCAGCGCCTCGACCGCTTCCTCGCCGAGCGCCTGTCGTGGCGGTCGCGCACGAAGGCGCAGGAGCTGATCCGCTCGGGCCACGTCCTCGTCCGGGGCGAGCCGGCCCGCAAGCCGGCGCAGCGCGTCCTCGCGGGCGATGCCGTCCTCGTCCGCAACCCGACCGAGCCGCCGCCCGACACCCTGAAGCACGAGGAGCTCGCGGGGGCGCTCGAGATCGTCCACGAGGACGGCCACATCCTCGCGCTCGCGAAGCCGCCCGGGGTCGTCTGCCACCCGGTCGGGAAGGTGCGCTACAACACGCTCGTCAACGCGCTCCACGTCCGCTACCGCCACGCCGACCCCGCCCTCGACCGCGTGCCGCGCCTCTGCCACCGCCTCGACAAGGAGACGAGCGGCCTCATCCTCGTCGCCCTCGCGCCCGGCGTCCGCAAGCGCATGCAGTGGGTGTTCGAGTCCCGCAAGGTCGTGAAGGAGTACCTCGCGCTCGTCGAGGGCCTCTGGGCGCTCGACTACGACGAGGTCGACCTGCCGATCGGGCGCGCCCTCGACTCTCCCATCCGCATCAAGCGCGGCGTCGACCCGGAGGAAGGGCTCCCGTCGCGCACGATCGTCTGCGTCGAGGAGCGCTTCGAGCCGGCCCGGGACGGCTCGGACCGCGGCTTCACCCTCGTCCGGGCCTCGCCCGTGACCGGCCGCCAGCACCAGATCCGCGTCCACGTCGCCGCCCGCGGCCACCCCGTGCTGGGCGACACCATGTACGGTCCGAAGGGCCTCGCCTTCCGCGGCTTTCCCGACCCCGAGCGGACGGGCGGACGCCCGCCCCTCATCGCCCGTCACGCCCTCCACGCTTTCCGCGTCCAGCTCCCGCACCCGATCACGGGCCTGGAGCTCGACCTGCGCGCGCCGCTCCCGCCCGACTTCCGGGCGGCCCTCGAGCACCTGCGGGCGCGAAAGGCGAGCGGGTCGCCGGTCCGCTCCGGTTGAGCCCTCCTGCCCACGGGCCGGTGGCCGTGCGGGAGTCGAAGGCTCGTTGCCTGCGACCCGTGGAAGCCGCGGCCGTTGCAGGGTAGAGTTACCGGGGGATTCCGTTTCAGGGCGGGGTGCCGACGTGTCGGGCGGACCGGAGGTCACGCGGACCGGATGCTGGCGCGCCGGCTGGCGCGGTCGGGACGGGTGCGCAAGGGCGGGCGCCTCCTCGTCGAGGTGGCGGTCGCGGCCGCCGTCGGCGCCGTCGCCCTCCTGGCCCTCGTCGGCGTCCTCCTGCCGTCCTCCCGGCTGAGCGGCCTCTCGAAGGAGCGGAACGCCGCCCGCCGCGCCGCCGAGCGGCGCCTCGCCGAGATCGCCTGCCTCGACGCGGCCGCCTTCCGCGACGCGCTCGCGGCCGGCCCCGGCGCACCCCTCCTCGCGTTCGACGTCGGCGGCCTCGAGCCGGCGCCCGGCGCCGCCCGGACGGGCACCGTGACCGTGGTCCCCGCGCCCGGGACGCCGGAGTTCGAGGCCGCGACCCTCTTCGAGGTCCGGGCCGAGTGCGTCTGGATCGGCGTCGACGGGGCCCAGGGCCTGGTCCTCGTCATGCTGTATCGGCCCGAGCGCCGGGGGGCCGGGCCGTGAGCCCCCGCCGGTCGGACCGGGGCGCGCTCCTCCTCGAGGTCGCGGTCTACGCGGCCGTCCTCGGCGGGCTCGCGCTCGCCTTCCTCGCGGCCTTCGACGCGGCCGCGCGCGTCGAGCGGCACGCCCTCCTCGACGGCGCCTCTCGCGCCGAGGCCGACCGGCTCCACGAGATCGTGGCCGCGGACCTCGCCGCGGCGTCGGCCGCCACGCTCGAGATGCCCGCGCCGGGCGAGCGGGCGCAGGCCGTGCGGTTCCGCCGCGTCATCGACGTCGCCACGGACGGCGCGACCGGCGTCCCGTACCCCGTCCTCGAGGCCGAGCCCGTGGACTTTTCGTTCGGCCCGCGCGGGCTCGTGCGCCGGCAGGGCGGACAGGAGGTCCTGATCTCGCCGCGGGTGGTCGCCTTCGAGGTCGAGCGCCCGGGCGGCGGACGCCCGCTCGCCCTCGGCCTCCGGATCGGGGTGGACCTGGGCGGCCCGGATGGGGCCGCGGCCGTGGAGGGGCGCGTGCTCGTCCCGAACGACTGATGAGTTCAGGACTTGCGATTCAGGAAGGCGGCCTCGTGCTCGCCGGCCCGGCCGGCCCGGCCGCCGAAAGGTTCCCTTCGCCGGCGCGACTAACGGTGACGGGCGAGCCCTGCGGCCGCATGCCGGAAGACGCCGACGAGCGGGTCCTTGTTGACGCGGCGCGCGGCGGGGATGCCCGCGCGTTCGAGCGCCTCGTTCGGGCGGCGGAGACGCGCCTCGTCCGGCACCTCCGGGCGTCGGCGGCCGATCCGGACGAGCCCGAGGAGGTCGCCCAGGAGGCGCTGGCCCGGGCCTGGCAGTCGCTCAAGGGGTTCGATGGACGCAGCCGCTTCTACACGTGGCTCTACGGGATCGCGCAGCACGTGCGCTTCGACCGTCGCCGCCGCCGGCTGGCGCGCCCGGAGCGGTCGGGCTCGGGCGAGGGCGAGGCCGACGCGGCGGCGGCCGCGGCCGACGGGCGCGAGCCGGGTCCCCTCGCGAGCCTCATCGGCGAGGAGCGGCGGGCCCGCCTCCGGCGCGAGATCGACGCGCTCCCCGAGCGTCAGCGGCTCGCCCTCCTCCTGCGCTGCGTGGACGGGCTCTCGTGCGCCGCCATCGGCGAGGTGCTGGGGACGACGCCCAACGGCGCGAGCCTCCTGATCTTCCGGGCCAAGGCGGAGCTCATGGAGCGCCTCCCGGCGGAGTGGTCGGAGCCATGGAGACGGCGATGAGGTGCGAGGACCTCGAGGAGCGGGCCGAGCGGTTCCTGGACGGTGAGCTCCCGGCGCCGGAGGCCGAGGCGGTGCGCGCCCACCTGGCGGGGTGCCGGGCGTGCCGGGAGCGCCTCGCCGTCTTCGCGGCGCTCGGCTCGGAGATCGCCGCGCTGGCGGAGGTCGAGCCGGCGGGCGCCGGCGAGCCGCGGCATCCGTCGCAGCCGCCGTCGCCCCGACCCCCTCCCGGAGGGAGAGAGGGTCCGGCGAGAGCCTCTCCGACCCGGCGGCTCGCCGCGCGCCGTCTCCTGTATGCGCTCGCGGCCGTGGCGCTCGCCGGCTCGGCGACCGTCTCCGTCCTCTCCATCCTCGCCCGGCGCGAGGCGATCGGCCGGTCCGACGCCCTGGCGGCGGCGGAGCGCGTCCTCGAGGGCGTCCTCGCCGGCGGCGTGACGCCGGACGAGGTCGGCGAGCGCCGCCTCGAGGTGGACGTGAGCGGCCGTCCGGTGACGGTGCTCGTGCGCGTCACCGGCGGGCCCGGCCTCTACGAGGTCCGGACGATCGTCGCCGGGCGCCCCGGCCGCGCGAGCGGCGATGCGGAGGGGATCGAGGTCGCGGCCCTCGGCATCGGCGCGGGCGCGGGCGGCCGCGGCCCGGGAGGCTCGCCGTGATGCGCGCCCCGGAACGCCGCCGACCGGCCGGGGACGCGACCGAGCGCGGCGCCGCCGCCCTCGCGATCGTCGCCCTCCTGGTCGTGATCGCCTTCTCGGCGACGGCGCTCCTCGTCACCCAGGCGCGGACCGCCTCGCGCGAGGCGGCCGAGCGGCTCGACGCGGCGCGGGCGCGCTGGGCGGCCCACAGCGGCGTGCAGGCCGCCCTCGACGCGCTCGACCGCACCGGCGACGCCTCCATCGACGGCCGCGCCGACTCCCTCGCCTCGATCCGCCCGGCCTCGGGGCCGCCGCTCGACCTCCTGGGCGCGCCCGACGGCACGTTCACGGTCCGCTCCGAGCGCCTGGCGGGAGGCGGCGCCGGCCCCGTCTTCGTCGTCACCGCCCGCGGCAAGTGGGGGGACTCCGTCCGCAGCTTCCGCGCGATCGCGGGCCCGGAGACCCTCCCGGCCCTCCCGGCCGGCTTCTTCGGCGACGAGGGCGTCGGCATCCCCGCCCACGGCCGGATCGACGCCTGCGACACGCGCGCGGCCGACCCCGCGGCGGCGGTCCCGGGGCTCGCCGTCCTCGGCTCGAACGGGTCGATCTCGCTCGGGAGCGCGAAGGCGGCGGGCGGGGGCGGAGCCGGCGGCGCGGGCGTCTCCGGGCCGGGAGCGGGCGACGGCGCGACGCCGACGGGGCCGGTCGCGACGCTGCCGGCGGCGGTCGCCTTCTCGGGCGTCATCTACGCCCCCCGCGCCGATGTCCACCTGAGCGGCGGCGGCAAGGGCGGCGGGGGAGCTACGGCCCGTGGCCTCGAAGTCCTGGGCGACGTCGCCCCCGGCCCGGGCGCCGGCGTCTGGATCGGCCCGAGCGTGACGGTCGCCGGCGCCGCGACCCCGCGCGCGGCCCGCGCCCCGCTCGGCCCGGCGCCGGTCGACCCGCCCGCCGGCTGGACGAGCCGCGGCCCCGTCACCGTCCTTGCCGGCGACGAGCTCGCCCTCGCGGCCGATGTCACGGTCTTCGACGAGCTGACGGTGAACGGCACGGTCCGGATCGGATGTCCGGTGGACGTCTACGTCCGCGGGCGGCTTGCGGTCGCCGGCGCCGGCCGGATCGTCGTCGAGGGCGCGGGCGCGCTCCGCCTGTACGTGGGCGGGAGCGTGAGCCTCGGCGACGGCGGGCTCGGCAACGCCGGGCCGCCCGCGCGCGCCGTCCTCATCTGCGCCGCCGACTCGGCCCTCGACCCGGGCGCGAAGGTCGACATCTCGATCGACGGCGCGCTCGTCGGCGCCATCGCCTGCCGCAGCCTCAAGGTGACCGGGCAGCCGCACCACCTCCGCTACGACCGGGCCTGCGCGGACGCCGTGGCCCCGGTCGTCTACCGGATCCAGGCGCTCGTCGAGGTCACGGCGGAAGCGGGACGCTGAAGCGGCGGACGAGCAGGTTTCCGGAGTCGGCGAAGATCACGATGCCGAGGGCGTCGTCGCCCGAGATCCCGAGCGGCGCCGAGATCGACGCGTTCTCGGGCGGGATGGCGTCGCCGTTGAAGCCGGCCGTGCCGACCCCGGCCGCCGTCCGGATGAGCCCGTCGCGGACGACCCGGATCCGGTGGTCGCGCAGGTCGGCGATGAAGAGGTCGCCGCCGACGATCGCGAGGCCGACGGGCGCGTCGAGGAGCGCCAGCGCGGGCGCGATGTTGTCGCCGTTGTAGCCGCCGAGCGGCTCCGGCTCGTCGGGGTCGCCGTCGTCGTTGTCGTTGACGATGGTCCGCACCATCCCGCCCGCGAGCGGGACCTCGCGGACCCGGTGGTTGCCGCTGTCGGCGATGAGCAGCCGCGCCGCCGCCTCGTCCACGAGCAGGGCCGTCGGGGCATCGAGGAACGTCGCCGCGGCGGGGCCGTCGCCGTTGAACGCGCCATCGGGGAGGCCGTCCATCTCCTCGTCGGGCGGGTTCTGGTTGACGAAGGTGGAGATCGTCCCTCCCGGCGACACGCGGCGCACGCAGTGGTTGCCGGAGTCGGCGATGAAGACGTCGCCGGCCGCCGAGACCGCGACCGCGCGGGGCGAGCGGAGCGTCGCCAGGGTCGCCGCCCCTCCGTCGCCCGAGAACCCGGGCGCGCCGGTGCCGGCGAACGGCTCGACCTCCCCCGTGGCGAGGTCGACGCGGCGCACGCGGTCGCCCGCCGACTCGGCCACGTAGAGGCGACCGAGCGTCCCGTCGACGGCGATCCCGACCGGCCCGGCGAGGTCCGAGGCGACGACGGTCTCGAACCGCGTCGCCCCGTCCACGCGGATCACGCGGCCGGCGGCCGCGTCGGCGTAGAAGAACGACCCGCCCGGCGCCGCCGCCACGCCCGTGGGCGAGACCGGCGGCGCGCCCTGGTCCGCCGTCGGCAGGCTGACCAGGGTGTCGATCGCCCCCGGCGCCAGCGTCTTCCCGCCGATCGCGAGCGGCCCCGCGCCCAGGTTCGCGCCCCGCAGGCGTCGGTTGAAGGTGTCGGCGATCGCGAGCAGCCCGGACGAAGGGGCGAAGGCGATCCCGATGGGCAGGTTCAGGTTGGCCTCGCCGGCCGGCCCGCCGTCGCCGGCGAAGCCGGCCTTGTCCGTCATCCCGGCGACGACCGTCAGCCCGGGGACGCCCAAGACCTTGCGGACGACGCGGTGCCGGCCGACGTCGGCGATGAGGATCGGCGACAGCGCCGTGGCCGACTCGAAGGCGACCGATGCCGGGGCGAAGAGCTGCTCGCCGGCCACGCCCCCGGCCACGACGACGAGGTCGCCGTCGGCCTCGCGGAGGAAGACGCGGTTCGACGGCGTGTCGGTGAAGACGATCTCGAGCGTCGAGTCCGCGCCGTCGGGCGGCGTCCCGGGAAGGCCGCGGACGACGAGGGCGGTCGGCCCGAAGCGCTCGTTGACGTTCAGGATCGCGGGGATCTCGACCTCCGTGCCGGTGCCCGAGCTCGCGATCCCGCGCAGATCCTCGAGGGTGTCGATGACGTTCGGCGCGACGACGATGGGCATGCCGAGCGGCCCCTGCCCGAACGCGATCGGCAGGCTCTCGCGGTTGACGACGCGGATCCGCAGGTTGTCGGTGTCCCCGATGTAGAGGTTGCCCCGCGCGTCGAGGGCGATCCCGACGGGGGCGGTGAGCGACGCCGCGGTCGCGAGCCCGCCGTCGCCGGTGTCGTCCGGCGCGCCGTTCCCGGCGATGGTGGTGATGAACCCGGTCGTGGCGGCGACGCGCCGGATCCGGTGGTTGCCCGAGTCGGCGATGAGGAGGTCGCCGTTCGCCTCGAGGACGATGGTCCGGGGGGCGTTCAGCTGGGCGGCGGCCGCCGGGATGTTGTCGCCGTTGAAGCCCGGGAGGCCGGTGCCGGCGACGACGCCGATCCCCCCCGTCCCGGCGTCGAGGCGCAGGACCTGATGGAGGCCGACGTCGGAGAAGTAGACGGCGCGGACCCGCCCGGCGCCGTCGACGTCGACGGTCGCGTCGATCGGCAGGCTCCGGTCGCCGAGGTCCGGGTTGACGAGGCCGCCCGCGATCGTGGTCATGTAGCGGTTGCGGAGGGCGAAGGCCGGGGTGCGCGCCGGCACGCCGCGCTCGCCGGTCGCCGCGCTCCTCGGCGTCACCTCGAGCAGGACCGAGTCGAGGTTCTGCGCCCCGAGGTCGGCGAACGAGTTCCACACGAAGACGTGGGCCGTGCCGGCGGGGCTGGCCGCGAGCCCGGTCTTGCCCTCGTGGGCCGGCAGGAGCGCCTCGGCCGCCTCGCCCGGGAGCAGCGATGCGCCCCCGTCCACCGACACGCGGACCTCGATCGACGTGGCGTCCGACTCGTTGTCGATGAGGGTGACGACGAGCGCCACGTCGCCCGCGATCGGCGACGGGACGGCGGCGAGGGACACGGCCGGTGGAGCGTTCATGACGAAGGCGCCGCCGCCCCCTCCGCCCCCCTGCGTGGCGGCGACCGTCCCGAGGACGCCGGCGATCGTCGCCCCGCAGCCGGTGCAGCCGAGGAGCAGAGCCGTCCCGAGGACGGGAAGCCTGGTCGTCATCATCTCTTCGCCTCCACCACGAGCCCGAGCCTGCCGATGGAGTCGCCGCCCAGAAGGCGCGGGCGCGCGTTCACCCCCTCGAGGGCGGCCTGGGCCGCGGCCCGCTCGGCCGCGACCGCGAACGCCTCGGCGAGGGCGACGCGGCCGTCGCGGTCGCGGTCGGCCTCGCCCGAGAGGGCGGCGACCATGTGGTGCGTGAAGAGGCCCCGCCCGAGGTCGTCGAGCTCGAGCGTCCGCTCGCCCGGGCCGCAGGCCGCGAGGATCGACACCCGCTCGAGCGGCGGCCACGGCGCCACGGCCGGGTCGGGCAGGAGCGAGCGCCCGGCCTGGGGACCGGCGAAGCCGCAGTCGAGGACGATCGCCGCCCCGCGGATGCGAGCCCGCGCGAGCCTCTCCGAGACCTCGTCGAGGCCGACGCCGGTGCGCTCGAGCGCGGCCGGATCGGCGTCGAACGGGGCGAGGACGAGCTTCCCGCCGGCCGTCGCCCCGTAGCCGGCGAAGTAGACGACGACCGCGTCCTCGGGCCGGGCGCGGGCCACGGCCTCGTCCACGGCGGCGAGGAGCCCGGCCCGCGTCGCCCGGTCGTCGAGGAGGAGCGCGTGGTTCTTCGCCGGGACGGCGCCCGAGCGGACGGAGAGGAGCGCGTGCCAGGCGACCGCGTCGGAGCTCGCGAACTTGAGGTTGTGGGCGGCGTAGCTCGAGTAGCGCGAGACGCCGGCGGTGACCGCGAAGGTCGTGCCGCGGTTGACGGCCCCCTCCGCCAGCGCCTCGCGGAGCGGACCGCGGGCGTCGGCGACGAGCGAGAGGGCGAGCTCCCGCTCGACGTGCGGGGCGAGGACGCCGGCCGCCTGGGCGTAGTGCTCCGGCTCGAGGCTTCCCGGGTAGTACGGGAGCCCGAGGAACGTGAGGCCGCGGTCGTGGTCGTCGAGGTCGCGCTCGACGCGCCCACCGAAGATCGCTCGGCGCACGGTCCGCTCCGACCGCACGTCCACGACCTCGACGTCGACCTCCGCCTCGACGGCGTACCGTTCGTCGGCGACCCACCAGGAGGGGAACCAGAGCATGAACCAGAGCGCCCAGTTCGGGAGGTAGAGGCCGTTCGTGCCCGCGAAGACGGCCTCGTAGCGCGCGAGCCGCGGCAGGACGACGAGGTCGAGGCCCGCCCGGTGGGCGGCGGCGAGGGCGGCCGGACGCTCGGCGGCCGGGACCGGGACGACGGCGGCCGCGCGCCCCTCGGTGCTCAGCGCCTCCGCGAGGGCCGCGCCGAGCCGCTCCGTGTTCGCCTCGGGGGCGTACCGCTCGGCGCCCGTGGACAGGATCTCGGCGTTCCGGCGGCTCCGGTCGAAGTCGAGGCGGACCGGGGCGAGGCCGATCTTCGCGGCGAGCGGCCCGGGCGTCGGGGCGACGTGCAGGGCGCGCACCCTCGGGTCCTCGGGCCAGGGGACGAGCGAGTGCGAGGCGCAGCCGCCGGCGAGAAGGCACGAGAGGACAAGGGGGACGAGTCGATCCCTCACCGCTTCTTCCCTTCCGCTCTCACACCGCGCGCCAGCCGCAGCCCCGAGGCCTCGTTCCGCATCTCCCTCGGGAGCGGCGCCGGCGACCGCCAGGCGGCGCGCGCGTACGTCTGCGACGCGAACCGGTAGTTTCCCCCCTTGAGGACGGCGGCCTCGCGGTCCGGGGCCGCGCCGCCGGCGGCGACCGCGACCGTCCACTCGCTCGCGTTGCCGCCCATGTCCAGGGCCCCGCACGGGCTCCGGTCGGGCGAGGGGGCGCCCGCGGCCCGCGGCCGGGCGAGCTCGAAGGCGCCGGCGAGCGGGCTCCACTTCTCGCCCCAGGGGTAGATGCGCCGGCGGGGCGGCTCCGGGCCGAGGCCGCGCTCGAGGGACGCCGCCTTCTCCCACTCGACCTCGGTCGGCAGGCGGGCGCCCGCGAAGGCCGCGTACGCGCGCGCCTCGTGAAAGGAGATCCCCGTGACCGGCCGGTCGCCCTCGTCCGGCGGGAAGGTCCCGTCCGCCCACTCGAGCGGCCCCGGGCGGCGGTCGCGGGCGACGAAGGCCGCGAGGTGCCCGGCGCCGTCCTCGCCGAACAGGTCCCCCCGCGCGTAGCCGCCCGCCTCGACGAAGGCGCGGTACTCGGCGTTCGTGACCTCGCGGACGGCGATGTAGAACGCCGGCACGTCCACCTCGCGCAGCGGGTTGTTGTCCTTGTCGGCGGCGCTCCCGGCGACGAACGGGCCGCCGCGCACCAGGACGAAGCCGTCCGGGACCGACGCCTCGGCGAGCGTCTCGGCGTGGAGCCTTCGCGCCTCGGGCGACTCGGCGAGGAAGGAGAGAGCTTCCTCGCAGGCCCGGACGGCGCCGTCGGCGTCCCCCTCGGCGAGGCGCCTCGCCCCGCGGGCGAGCGCCGCGTCGTGGCCCGCGCGCCGGCACTCCTGCTCGGCCGCGTCGATCCGCGGGCGGTCCTCGGGCACCGCGACCGCCAGGGCGGCGGCGACCGAGGCGAGCCCGGCCCGCGCGTCCCCGTCGCGCGCGAGCCTGCGCGCCGCCTCGAGCCCGAGCTCGAGACGGGCCGCCCGCAGCCGTCGCTCGACGTCCGGCGACGGGCGCCGCTCGAGGGCCTGCTCGAAGTGGGCCCTGGCGGCGGCGTAGTCCTTGGCCAGCATGGCCGCGTCGCCGTCCTTGAGGAGCCTCGCGATCCCGAAGGCCTCGTCGAGCGCCTCCCGCCTGGGAGCGAGGTCGGCGTCCGTCGCGCCGAGCTCGCCGGCGTAGGCGTAGTGCTCGAGGGCGACCTTCAGCTCGTGGCGCGCCCGGGCGGAGTCGCCGAGGCCCAGCACGGCCTCGACCTTGCCGCGCAGGGCCGCCTTCGCCTCGCGGTCGAGCTTCAGGGCCTGCTCGAAGGCCCGGAGGGCGCCGTAGAAGCCCTCGCGGGCCCTCTCGACGCTCGGGTCGCTCGGGCCCTCGGCCGCCGCCAGGGCCGTCCTCGCCGCCGCGAGCTCGCCAAGGCCGCGGGCGTGCGCCTCGCGCAGGGCGTCGTCGTTCTCGAGCCGCTCCGCCAGCTCGGCCTCGAGCGCGTAGGCCTCGAAGAGCGTCGGGTGGAGCGCCTTGGCCCGCAGGAGGTGCTCCCGGGCGCGCCGCGGGAGCACGTCGCGGAGCGCCTTGCCCCAGGCGAGCAGGCGGTGCGCCGTTGCCTCGCGCCCGCGCCGCGCGATGTCCTCGTCGAGCTGGCGCCTGGCGGCCTCGCGCCAGGCGGCGGCCTCGGCGTTGGCGGGGTCGAGGGCGAGGACGCGCGTGAACGCGTCGTAGGCCGCCTGCGGCTGCCGGGCGGCGAGGCCGTCGTGTCCGGCCGCGAGGACCTGGGCGATCTCCTCCGCCCGGCGACGCTCGCGGCCGGCGCTCTCGTGGACCCCGTAGCCCGCCGTGGCGGCGACCGCGGCGACCGCCGCCAGGGCGACGCCGGTCAGCGCCTTGTTCTTCGCCAGCCGGCGCCCGAGCCGCTCGAGCGGGCCGGCGGGCCGGGCGACGATGGGCTCGCCCTCGAGCCAGCGGCGGATGTCGTCGGCGAGCGCCTTCGCGTCCTCGTAGCGGGCGGAGGGCGCCTTCGCCAGGCACTTCAAGCAGATCGTCTCGACGTCGCGGTGGACCTTCGGGTTCGCACGCGAGGGCGGGAGCGGGTCGGCCGAGGTCGCGAGGATCATGGTCTCGTAGAGGGACGCGCCGCGGAAGGGCGGGGCGCCGACGAGCAGCTCGTAGAGGACGGCCCCGAGCGAGTAGACGTCGGTCCGGGCGTCGATCCTCGCGGTCTCGCCGCGCGCCTGCTCCGGGGCCATGTAGGCGGGCGTCCCCATGACCTCGCCGCTCAGCGTCAGGCCGCCGGCCTTGACGTCCTTGGCGAGGCCGAAGTCCGTGATCCGCGGCTCGCCCTCCCGGTCGAGGAGGATGTTCGCCGGCTTGATGTCCCGGTGGATCACGCCCTCGCGGTGCGCGTAGGCGAGGGCCTCGGCGACCTCGAGGACGATCTCGAGCGCCCGGCGCGGCGGGAGAGGGCCGTCGCGCCTCACCCTGACGGCCAGCGACTCCCCCTCGACGAGCCCCATGGTGAAGAAGCGCCGGCCGCCGATCTCGCCCGTCTCGTGGATCGGCACGATCCCCGGGTGCTGGAGGCGCGCCGCGGCCGCGGCCTCGCGGGCGAAGCGCTCGCGCTGGACCTCCGTCGCCTCCTCGCCCGCGAGGAGCACCTTCAGGGCGACGACCCGGTTCAGGCTCTTCTGGCGGGCGCGGTAGACGACGCCCATGCCGCCGCGGGCGATGACGCCGAGGATCTCGTAGCCGCCCGTCGCCTCGAGCTCGGCGGCGAGGGCGCGCCGGAACCCCTCGGCGCTGTCGGAGTCCGAGAGCTTGAGGGCCACGGTGGGCGTGGCCCCCTCGGCCGGCCCCGCCGGCCCCGCCGGCCCCGCCGGTCCCGTCTCGCGTGCCGGTCCGGGCGGCACGGGGGTGAGGGGCCGGCGAGGAGTCTCGGCCTCCTCCGGCCGGACCCGGATCGTGTCGCCTTCCGGCATCTTTCGCATACTACACCGCTCGCGGGGTCGCGGCCACAGCGCCCGGCGCCTCCCACCGCCGTCCCCGCCCGTTGTCGCGACGGCTTCCGGGCGGTAGCATGGCCCGCCCGTGGACCCCGTCATCCTCGACATCGACGGCAACTCTTTGACGCTCGGCGGCCTCGCCATCTTTCTCCGCCGGCCCGAGGCGACCCGCCTGCGCCTCACCGAGGGCGCGCGCGGGCGCGTCGTGGCGGCGCGCCGCGTCGTCGAGTCGCGCCTCGCCGAAGGCGGCGTCGCCTACGGCATCAACACGGGCTTCGGGCGGCTCGCCGACCGCCGGATCGCCCCCGAGGACGTCCGGGCCCTCCAGCGCAACCTGATCCGCAGCCACGCCGCCGGTTTCGGCCCGCCGCTGCCCGCGGTCGAGGCCCGCCTGCTCCTGCTCCTGCGTGCCAACGCGCTCGCCAAGGGCCACTCGGGCGTCCGGATCGAGACGCTCGACGCGCTCGTCGCGATGTTCAACGCCGGCGTGACCCCGCTCGTCCCCGAGAAGGGCTCGGTCGGCGCGAGCGGCGACCTCGCCCCGCTCGCCCACCTCGCGCTGGCGCTGACCGGCGAGGGCGAGGCCTTCCACGAAGGCGTGCGGCTCGGGGCCGGGGAGGCCCTCGCCCGGGCGGGGCTCGCGCCGGTCGCCCTCGAGGCCAAGGAGGGGCTCGCCCTCATCAACGGGACGCAGATGATGACGGCGATCGGGGCCAAGGCCGCCATCGAGGCGGGCGCGCTCGTCCGCCACGCCGACATCGCCGCCGCCCTCGTCATCGAGGCCCTCCTCGGGACGGACGTCGCCTTCGACCCGCGGATCCACGCCCTGCGCCCGCACGCGGGGCAGCTGGCCGCCGCCCGGAACCTCGCGGCCCTCATGGCCGGGAGCGCGATCCGCGAGTCGCACCGCGGGCCGCACTGCCGCAAGGTCCAGGACGCCTACTCGCTCCGGTGCGCGCCCCAGGTCCACGGGGCCGTGCGCGACGCCCTCGCCTACATCGAGCGGACGCTCGCCGTCGAGCTGAACGCCGCGACCGACAACCCGCTCGTGTTTCCGGATGGCGAGATCCTCTCGGGCGGCAACTTCCACGGCGAGCCGGTCGCGCTCGCCCTCGACATGCTGGCGATCGCCCTCGCCGAGCTCGGCGGGATCAGCGAGCGGCGCACGGAGCGGATCGTCAACCCCGACCTCTCGGGCGGCCTGCCGCCGTTCCTGGCGGCGGGCGAGCCGGGGCTCGAGTCGGGCTTCATGATGGCCCAGGTGACGGCGGCGGCGCTCGCCTCCGGGAACAAGGTCCTCGCCCACCCGGCCTCCGTCGACTCGATCCCGACGAGCGGCGGCACGGAGGACCACGTCAGCATGGGCGTCGGCGCGGCCCTGAAGGCGCGCGAGGTCCTCCGCAACGCGGAAGCGATCGTCGCGATCGAGCTCCTCGTCGGGGCGCAGGGCATCGAGCACCACCGGCCGCTGCGCTCGAGCGAGGCGCTCGAGGCGGCGCTGGCCGCGATCCGGGCGCGCGTGCCGCGCTTGACGGCGGACCGGTCGCTCTCGCCGGACATAGCCGGCGTCGTCGCCCTGATCGGCGAGGGGGCGATCCTGGCGGCGGCGGTGGCGGCGCTGGGGAGAGCTCTCGAGTAACGCCGGCCGCAGCGACGTCGGTCTTGTCGACTCACGGGTTTTGCGCCCGGCGGGCCCCTCTGCTACGATGCGCGCCCTATGGCCAGGGCTTACGTCCCCGTCCGCGCCCCGCGCGGGCCGGCCCTTCGCTGCCGTTCCTGGCAGACCGAGGCCGCGCTCCGCATGCTCATGAACAACCTCGACCCCGAGGTGGCCGAGGACCCCGAGCGGCTCGTCGTCTACGGCGGGAGCGGGCGGGCCGCGCGCTCGTGGGAGGCCTTCGACGCCATCGTGGCCACGCTCGAGCGCCTCGCGGACGACGAGACCCTCCTCATCCAGTCCGGGAAGCCGGTCGGCGTCTTCCGGACGCACGAGGCGGCGCCGCGCGTGCTGATCGCCAACTCCCACCTCGTCCCGCGCTGGGCGACGTGGGACGAGTTCCGGCGCCTCGAGGCCGCGGGCCTCACCATGTTCGGGCAGATGACGGCCGGGAGCTGGATCTACATAGGGACGCAGGGGATCCTCCAGGGGACCTACGAGACCTTCGCCGCCCTGGCCCGCAAGCACTTCGGCGGGACGTTGAAGGGCCGGCTCCTCGTCACGGCCGGCCTCGGCGGCATGGGCGGGGCCCAGCCGCTCGCCGCCACGCTCAACGGCGCCGCCTTCCTCGCCGCCGACGTCGACCCGCGGCGGATCGAGCGCCGCCTCGAGACCGCCTACCTCGACCGCGCCGCCGCCTCCCTCGACGAGGCCATCGCGCTCGCGCTCGAGGCGAGGGCCGCCTCGCGGCCGCTCTCCGTGGGCGTGCGCGCGAACGCGGTCGAGCTGCTCGAGGCCCTGCTCCGGCGCGGCGTCGTTCCCGACGCCCTCACCGACCAGACGAGCGCCCACGACCTGCTCGAAGGTTACGTGCCGGCCGGGATGCCGCTCGAGGACGCGCTCGTCCTCAGGCGTCGCGACCCCGCGGCCTACCTCGAGGCGAGCCGGGCGACGGTCGCCCGCCACGTCCGGGCCATGCTCGAGCTCTCGCGCCGCGGGGCCGTCGCCTTCGACTACGGCAACAACATCCGCGGGGCGGCGAAGGACGCCGGCGTCGAGGACGCCTTCGGCTTCCCGGGCTTCATCCCGGCCTACATCCGGCCGCTCTTCTGCGAGGGCCGCGGCCCGTTCCGCTGGGTGGCGCTCTCGGGCGACCCCGAGGACATCCGCCGCAGCGACGAGGCGGTCCTCGAGATGTTCCCGGAGGACGAGATCCTCACGCGCTGGATCCGCTTAGCCGGCGAGCGCGTCCGCTTCCAGGGCCTGCCGGCCCGCATCTGCTGGCTCGGCTACGGCGAGCGGGCCCGCTTCGGCCGCCGGCTGAACGAGATGGTGGGCGACGGCCGCCTGTCGGCGCCGATCGCGATCGGCCGGGACCACCTCGACTGCGGGTCGGTCGCGTCGCCGTTCCGCGAGACCGAGGGCATGCGCGACGGCTCGGATGCGATCGCCGACTGGCCGCTCCTGAACGCGCTCCTCGGCTGCGCGAGCGGCGCCACGTGGGTCTCCGTCCACCACGGCGGCGGCGTCGGCATCGGCCACGCGATCCACGCCGGCCTCGTCGTCGTGGCCGACGGGACCGAGGCGGCGGCGCGGCGGCTCGAGCGCGCGCTCACGAACGACCCCGGCACGGGCGTCGTGCGCCACGCCGACGCCGGCTACGAGGAGGCGCGCGCCTTCGCGCACCGGGCGGGGATCCGCATGCCCATGGAGAGGGGGAGCTGACGCATGGTCGACAGAGAGGGCGAGGCCGACGTCGAGGCCGAGGCCGAGGCCGCGGGCGCGGGCGCCGGAGAGGGCGCGACCGGGGCCGAGGCGGGGAGCGAGGTCGCGAGCGCGGACGAGGGCGCCGGGGCCGCCGGCGAGCCGGAGGTCGAGTACGTCGAGCTCGTCAAGATCCACAACGTCGCGACCGTCCAGGAAGCCCGCCTCATCAAGGGCTTGCTCGAGTCGGCGGACGTCCCGTGCGTCGTCGAGGACGACGTCATGGAGACGCTCCACGGCTTCATCCCGTCGCAGCTCGACGGGATCGACATCCTCGTGCCGGCGACGTTCGGCGAGCGCGCGAAGGAGCTGCTCTGCACCGAGGGGATCGTCTGCGGGGTCGACCCGAAGGCCGTCGCCCTGTTCATCGAGGAGAAGGTGAAGCCGGCGTTCGGCGGCGACGAGGCCGCGGTCGCCGTGCTCCACGAGGCCCTCTCCCGCCAGAACCGCGACTTCCGCCACGACGTCGTCGGCCGGCTCGCCCGCGCCGGCGAGCCCGGCTTCGAGCTCGCGCGGGCGCTGGTCGTCCGGGCCTGCGAGTCGGCCGCCGATCCCGGCGCCACGCCCGAGGAGAGCGTCGAGGAGTCGCGCGGCCCCGTGCACGTCGACGTCGCCCGGCTCGTCGACGAGGGCCGCCTCGGCCCGAAGGGGCCGCCCGCCCTCGTCCTGGACCTGGCCCGTCTCGCCGCCGACGAGCGGCCGGTGGTGCGCCGGTGCGCGGCCGCGGCGCTCGGGCGGATCCGGGGGGCGGGGGCGGGGAAGGCGCTCGTGGCGCTGCTCGACGACGCGGACGGGACCGTCCGCGACGAGGCGCTCGAGTCGCTCTACACGCTCTCGAGCGGGGAGACGTTCGGCTACGACCCGGACCGGGAGCCGGCGAAGCAGCACGAGGCCATCGCGAACTGGCGCGAGTGGGTCCGTGAGCACCCGGCGGCCTGAGCGATGGACGTCCGCGGGGGAAGCATGCTCCGCTGCCCGCGCTGCTCGATGAGCTACGAGCCCCGGGGAGGCGCCTCCCTCGTCGCCTCCGACGCCGACCTCCTGCCCGCGCGCTGCGAGGCGTGCGGCGTCGAGCTGATCTCCGACGGCCTGCCGCCCGTCGCCAGGACCACGTACACCGACCTCGTCACCGTGTACGAGGGTCGCTCGAGCTACGAGGTCCTCGTCGTCCGGGCCCTCCTCGGGGCCGAGGACGTGCCGACGGCGGCGCCGACGCCGACGCTCGAGCACCTGACCTCGCCCGGCCCGATCGAGGTCGGCGTCCCGCGCGAGCTGGCGGACCGGGCGCTCCGGGTGCTCCGCGAGCGCGGCGTGCTCCCCCCCGAGGAGGCGCGCGACCGCGAGGATCTCGGGCGGATCTGGGCGCGCCACGTGGCGCCGATGCTCGAGGGCGGGGGAGAGCCCCTCGCCCGCGAGCTGGCGCTCCGCGACGAGGCCTTCCGGCGCACGCTCTACGAGGCGCTCGCCCGGCTCGGGGCGCGCGGGCTCGACGTCGTCGCCCGGCTCGTCTTCGCCTTCGCCGCCCGCGGCCCGCTCGGCGCGGCCCGCGAGGCGGCCGCCTTCCTCGCCTCGCGCGAGGGGCAGAACGAGACGCGGCTCGACCTCGTGCGTCGGCTCGGGGCGCTGGCCGAGACCGCGCGCGCGCCCGAGGTCGCGCTCCGGGTCGCGGCGGCGGTCGAGCGCTTCCGCGCGCTCGGGCTCGGGCTCGAGGCCGAGCGCGCCCTCGTCCCGCTCCTCGAGCACGAGGACGCGGGCGTCCGCGACGAGGCGCTCGAGGCGCTCTACTCGCTCTCGGGCGGGCAGACGCTCGGCTACGACCCCGAGGCCCGGGAGGGGGCGAGGCGCGAGGCCGTCGAGCGCTGGTGGACGCGGGTCGGCGGGCGCCGGCGGTCCGCCGGGGAGGCCGGCGGATGAAGGTCGACCTCGTCGTCGCCAACCTGAAGGAGGTCGTGACCGTCGCCGGGCCGCCCGGGCCGCGCACGGGGAAGCACCTGCGCGAGCTCGGCGTCATCCAGGACGGCGCCGTCGCGGTCTCCGGCGGGCGGATCGTGGCGGTCGGGGCGCGGCGCGACGTGACGGCCGAGTACCAGCCAGCCGAGACCGTCGACGGGCGCGGCGGCGTCGCCCTCCCCGGGTTCGTCGACGCGCACACGCACCTGGTCTACGCCGGGAGCCGCGAGACCGAGTTCGAGCGGCGCCTCCGGGGCGAGAGCTACCAGGACATCGCCCGGGCGGGCGGCGGCATCCGGGCGACCGTGCGGCGCGTGCGCGAGGCCACGCTCCACGACCTCGTGCGCGAGGCGATCCCGCGCCTCGACCGCATGCTGGCCCACGGGACGACGGCGGCGGAGGCGAAGACCGGCTACGGGCTCTCGCTCGAGGACGAGCGCAAGTCGCTCGATGCGATCCACGCCCTCCGCCGCGTCCACCCCGTCGACCTGGTGCCGACGTTCCTCGGCGCGCACGAGGTTCCGGACGAGTACCGGGGCAACCGCGAGGGGTACATCCGCCTGGTCTGCGAAGAGATGATCCCGGACCTCGCGGCCCAGGCGATCTTCTGCGACGTCTTCTGCGAGGAGGGCGTCTTCACGCCCGCCGAGTCGCGCCGCATCCTGCTCGCGGCGCGCTCCGCCGGCATGGCCCTCAAGGTCCACGCCGACGAGCTCGGGCCGTCGGGGGGGGCGGACCTCGCCGCCGAGCTGCACGCCTGCTCGGCCGACCACCTCGTCGCCATCACGCCGGCGGCGATCAGGCGGCTCCGGTCGGCGGGCGTGATCGCCGTCCTCCTCCCCGGGACGTCCTTCTTCCTGCGCCTCCCCAAGCGGGCGCCGGCGCGCGCCCTGATCGAGGAGGGCGTGCCGGTCGCGCTCGGGACCGACTGCAACCCCGGGTCGTCGCCGACCGAGAGCCTGAGCCTGGTCGTGACGCTCGCCTGCCTCGAGCTCGGCATGCTGCCGGCCGAGGCCATCTCGGCGGCCACGATCAACGCGGCCTACGCCGTCGGGCGCGGCGAGGACAAGGGCTCGCTCGAGCCCGGGAAGGCGGCCGACATCGTCCTCTACGACGTCCCGAGCTGGCGCGCGATCCCCTACCACTTCGGCGTCAGCCGCGTCGACCGCGTCTTCGTGCGCGGGCGGCTCGTGTTCGAGCGCGGCCGCCCGTGCTATCCGGCGCCGCCGGGGTCGGGCCGGGCGTGAGGCGACCGATCGGGGCGCGAGCGGAGCGAGCCAAGCGGAGCGGCCGTCGGTGAGCAAGCTCATCGAGTGCGTCCCGAACTTCAGCGAGGGCCGGCGGCCGGAGGTCCTGCGGGCGATCCTTTCCCGGGTCGAGGCCGTCCCGGGGGCGACGATCCTCGACCACGGCATGGACCCCGACCACAACCGGGCCGTCGTCACCTTCGTCGGTCCGCCGCGCGCCGTCCGGGAGGCCGCCTTCGCGGCGATCGCCACGGCGACCGAGCTCATCGACCTCACGAGCCACCAGGGCGAGCACCCGCGCATCGGGGCGACGGACGTCGTGCCGTTCGTGCCGCTCGCCGGGGCGACGATGAAGGACTGCGCGAAGCTCGCCGCGGCGCTCGGCGAGGAGGTCGCCGCCAGGCTCGGGATCCCGGTCTACCTGTACGAGCACGCGGCCCGGCGTCCCGAGCGGCGCAACCTCGCGGACATCCGGCGCGGCGGGTTCGAGGCCCTGCGCGACCAGATCGGGACGGACCCGCGGCGGGCGCCCGACTTCGGGCCGGCCCGCGTCCACCCGACGGCGGGGGCGGTCGCCATCGGGGCGCGGAGCTTCCTCATCGCCTACAACGTCGAGCTCGAGACGGACGACCTCGCGGTCGCGAAGGAGATCGCCCGGGCGGTGCGCGAGTCCTCGGGCGGGCTCGCCGGCGTGAAGGCGCTCGGCTTCCACCTGAAGGAGCGCGGCATCGTCCAGGTGTCCATGAACCTCGTCGACCTCAAGAAGACGTCCATGGCCCGCGTCTTTCGCCGGGTCGAGCGCCTCGCGCGCGCCCGCGGCGTGCGCGTCCGGGCGAGCGAGATCGTCGGCCTCGTGCCCGAGGACGCCGTCTTCGACGCGACCCGCGTCGCCCTGAAGCTCGTCCGGTTCGGGCGCGACTCGACGATCGAGGACCGGCTCCGGCGGTCGATCGCCGGCCCCTTCGAGCTCCAGCCCTTCCTCGACGACATCGCCTCGACGAGGCCGGCACCGGGCGGCGGGGCGGCGGCCGGGCTCGCGGGCGCGCTCGCGGCCGCCGTCGCCGCGAAGGTCGTCTACCTGACGCTCGCGCGCGAGAGGTACGCCGCCGTCCACGAGCGCTTCGAGTCGCTCGCCCGCGACCTCGAGGCCGCCCGCTGGGACCTCCTCCGCCTCGTCGAGCGCGACGGCCGCGCGTACGCCGCCCTCGTCGCCGCGCTGAGGGCCCCGGCCGGCGACGACGCCGAGAAGGCCGGCCGGGCCGAGGCGATCGCCGTCACGTCGCTCGAGGCGGCCCGCGTCCCGCTCGAGATCGTCGAGCGGTCCGCCCTCGTCGCCCGCATCGCCGCCGCCGCGGGCGCCGAGGGAAACCCGAACCTCCGCTCCGACGCCGCCACCGCCATCGCCCTCGCGCGGGGCGCGGTCGAGGGCGCCGCCGCCATGGTCCTCGTCAACCTCCCCGGCATCGCCGACCGGGCCGAGGCCGACCGCCTCGCGGCGCGCGCCCGGGAGCTCGGGGCCGAGGTCGACGGGATCGCCCGGAAGCTCGCCCGGCCATGATGGGCGAGCTCGTCGGGTCGGCGCGTTACGAGATCGAGGGCCGGGTCGGGGCGGGCGGCATGGGCGTCGTCTACCGGGCGCTCGACCGCGAGCGCGGCGTCCGCGTCGCCCTGAAGACCCTGAGGGCGCTCGACGCCCAGTCCCTCTACCTCTTCAAGAAGGAGTTCCGGGCGCTGGCCGACCTCCACCACCCGCACCTCTGCTCGCTCGGCGAGCTCGTGAACGAGGAAGGGCAGTGGTACTTCACGATGGAGCTCGTCCTGGGAAAGGACTTCCTCGCCCACGTGGTCCCGACCGAGGAGATGCCGCCTCTTCCGCCGCCGCCGATGGACCACACGGCGACGATGTCGCCCTCGGCCCGGGCCGCGGCCATGGACGGGACGGCGCCGGTCGCGGCGCCGCCCCAGGGCCCGCGGCCTGCCTTCGACGAGGGGCGGCTGCGGGCGGCGCTCGGGCAGCTGGCCGAGGGGCTCGCCTTCCTCCACGCGGCCGGCAAGGTGCATCGCGACGTCAAGCCCTCGAACGTGCTCGTCACGCCCGAGGGCCGCGTCGTGGTGCTCGACTTCGGGCTCATCGCGGACGCGGTCGCGAACGACCTGACGGAGCAGCCCGGGGCGTACGGGACGCCGGCCTACATGGCGCCCGAGCAGGCGGCGGCGCAGCCGATCGGGCCGCCGGCGGACTGGTACGCCGTCGGCGTGATCCTCTACCGGGCCCTGACCGGCGGGCTGCCGATCGATGGCGCGCCGTTCGCGGTCATGCAGCAAAAGCAGGTCCTGAAGCCGGCGCCGCCGCGGTCGCTCGTACCGGAGGTGCCGGAGGACCTGGACGCCCTCTGTCGCGACCTCCTCGAGATCGACCCGGCGGCGCGGCCTCTCGGGGACGAGGTCCTGGCGCGCCTGCGGGCGGGGACGGCGACGGCGAGGGCGACCGCGAGGACGGGCGAGAGCTCGGGCGTCCTGCGGGTGCCGTTCGTCGGCAGGGAGGGCGAGATCGGCATCCTCGAGGAGGCCCTGGCCCGGAGCCGCGGCCGGGCGGTCGCGGTCTGCGTCGGGGGCGAGTCGGGGCTCGGCAAGACCGCGCTCGTCCGGCGCTTCCTCGAGGGGCTGGCCGGGCGCGACCCGACCGCGTCCGTCCTCGCGGGGCGGTGCTACGAGCGCGAGTCGGTGCCCTACAAGGCCTTCGACGGGATCGTCGACGCCCTGAGCCACGGCCTCAGGCGACTCGGCCCGGTCGCGGCGGCCGGCCTCCTGCCGCGCGAGCGCGACGCCGCCATGCTCGTCCGGCTCTTCCCCGTGCTCGGGCGCGTCGAGCCGCTCGGCGGCATCGCGGCCCTGGGACCGGCGGATGAGGCGGACGCCGGCGACCTGCGCGCCCGGGCGTTCCGCGGGCTGCGCGAGCTCTTGACGCGCCTCGCCGACCGCGGGCCGCTCGTCCTCTTCGTCGACGACCTCCAGTGGGCCGACCGCGACAGCCTCCTGCTCCTCGACGAGGTGCTCGACCCGCCGGACGCGCCGGCGCTGCTCTTCGTCGCGACGCTGCGCGGGATCGAGCCCCCCGTTCTCCCGTGCGAGGCCCGGGCCTTCCGCCTCGCCCCGCTCTCGGCCGCCGAGTCGCGCGCGCTCGCGGACCTGCTGCTGCCCGCGGTCCCGGTCCCGGGCCCGGAGGGAGCGGCCGGCGCGGGCGCGGGCGCGGGGCGGTCGCGGGCGGAGGCGCTGGCCGAGGAGGCGCACGGGCACCCGCTCTTCATCCAGGAGCTCGCCCGGTCGGCCGAGGCCGCCGCCCTCGCGGGCCAGGCGGGCGCCGCCGTCCCCCGCCTGGACGACGTCCTGCGGGCGCGGGTCGCGGGGCTCGAGCCCGAGGCGCGGCGCCTGGTCGAGGTCGTGGCGGCCGCCGGGGCGCCGATCCCGCAGCGGACGGCGGTCGAGGCGGCCGGGCTCGCGCCCGACGAGGGCGTGCGCCGGATCGCGGAGCTGAGGGCGGCGCGGCTCTTCCGGACGCTCGGGGCGCCGGGGAGCGACGCCGTCGAGATGTACCACGACCGCGTGCGCGAGGCCGTCGTCGATGGCCTCGACGAGGCCGCGCGGCGCGCGCTCTACCTCGGGCTCGCCGACGCGCTCGAGCGGGGCGGCGCCGCCGAGTCCGCCCCGACCGCCCTCGTCCTCAACCTCGAGGCGGCCGGCGAGGCCGAGCGGGCCGCGCGCTACGCCGAGCGGGCGGCGGCGCGGGCGGCCCGGGCCCTCGCCTTCGACCGCGCCGCCGAGCTCTATCGCAAGGCGCTCGAGCTCGGCCGGCCGGCGCCGGAGCGGGCGCGCGAGCTCCACGCCGCCCTCGGCGACGCCCTGGCGAACGCCGGGCGCGGGCCCGAGGCGGCCCGCGCGTTCCTCGCGGCGGCGGACGGGGCGGCCCCCGAGGAGCGGCTCCGCTGCCGGACCCAGGCGGCGCGCCACCTCCTCGGGAGCGGCCACATCGAGGACGGGGTCGAGGTCATGCGCGGCGTGCTGGCCGAGGCCGGCGGCCGCTGGCCGCGGACGCCGCTTCGCACCCTCCTCTCGCTCCTCTGGAACCGGGCGGTCCTCCGCATCCGCGGCCTCGGCTTCCGGGTGCGCGAGGAGCGCGAGCTCCCGCCCCGCGACGTCCTCGAGGCCGACGCGTTCCACGCGGCCGCGAGCTGCATGGCCGGCATCGACCCCTTCCGCGCGGCCGCGTTCGAGGCGCGGGCCGTGCGGCTCGCCCTCGGGCTCGGCGACCGCCTGCGCGTGATCCGGGCCCTCGTCGCCCACGTGAACTACGCGGCCACCGAGGGCACGAAGGTGGAAGGACGGACGCACCGGGGCATCGAGCACGTGCGCGCCCTGATCGAGAGCGAGGCGCGGCCCGAGGCGCGCGTCCACCTCGCCATCTCGCTCGGGCTGACGAACTTCTTCGCGGGCCGGTTCCGGGAGGCGGAGCCGTGGCTGATCGACATCGATGCCCGCATCCGCGCGCACGCCCCGAGCATGGGCCCGGAGCGGGCGACGGCGTACATGGTGCGCCTCTGGGCCATCTGGTGCCTCGGCCGGATCGGCGAGCTCCGTCGCCTCGTCCACGAGTCCCTCCGCGACGCCGCCCACCGGGGCGACCGCTACCTCGAGGCGACGGTCACGCGGTTCTTCATCGCCGTCTGGCTCGCCGAGGACGACCCGGCCGGCGCCCGCGCCCAGCTCGCCCGGCTCTCGTGGGCGCCGCCCGCGGGCGGCTACCACATCCAGCACTTCTACGAGCTCGGGGCCGGCGCCGAGATCGACATCTACGAGGGGAAGGTCCGCGGCGACGGCATCCCCGCGGGCTTCGCCGAGGTCGAGCGCTCCCACCTCATGCGGATCCAGATCCTGCGCGCCTACGCGAACTGGCTTCGCGGCCGCCTCGCCCTCGCCGCCCCGCTCCCCGCCCCGGACGAGGCGGAGCGCCGGGCCGCCCACCTCGAGGGCGAGGGACCCCCGTACGCGCGCGCCTTCGGCCGGCTGCTCCGGGCCGGCGTCGCCGTCTCGCGCGCGGCGCCCTCCGAGGCCGTGCGGTTCCTGCGCGACGCGGTCACCGTCGCCGAGGAGGATGGCTTCGGCCTCATCGCCGCCCTCGCCCGCCGCCGCCTCGGCGCGCTCCTCGGGGGCGACGAGGGCGCCGCGCTGGTCGCCGCCGCCGACGCCTTCATGACGGGCGAGGGGATCCGCCGCCCCGAACGGATCGCGGCGGTCTACGCGCCGGGGTTCGAGAGAGCGCCTCGCTCCGAGGTCAGCACTCCTCGCTGACCTGGGCCGCGTTCCAGAGCTCGCGGCACCTCTCGCGGACGTAGGGATCGAGGCGCTCCGCATGGGCCGGCGGAAGGGCGTTCTGGCGCCGCCCGGGAGGGTCCGGATGCAAGGAAACCTTGCGTCCGGGCGGTAGTACCGGAAGGGGCGACCGGGGCGGATGACGGCGACGCGCAAGGACCGTCGCAGCCAGGGGCTTCGGGTGGGCGGAGGCGCGGGGCCGGCTGGAGAAGAGCCGGTCCCGCGCCTCCGGGCGGGAGGAGAGAGAAGAGAGAAGAGGTTTCAACCTCCGGGCTCGGGCTCGACGCGGGCGCGCGGAGGCGGGCGCGCGGGCGCCGGGCCGAGGTCCGGAGCGCGGTATTCCGTCAGAACGGCACGTCGTCCGAGGTCAGGCCGAGGCCGCCCCCGAGGCCCCCCACCCCGCCCGGGATCGGGGCGGGCGAGGGGCGCGAGCCGTACGGGTCGGGGCGCGGACCGGACGCCGGCGCGCCCGAGCCGGCGGGCTCGCGGGCGTAGGAGCGCGGGGCGGCCGCCGGGGCGCCGGCGCTCGCGTAGCCGCCCTCGCCGTCGGCGCCCTGGTTCTGGCGCGGGCCGCCGAGGAACTCGATGTTCTCGGCGACGACGCGGAGCTTGCTCCGCTTCTGGCCGTCGGTCTCCCACTGGTCGTACTGGAGCCGCCCCTCGACGAAGAGCTGCTTGCCCTTCGTCAGGTACTGGGCCACCGCCTCGCCGCGCTTGCCCCAGAGGTTTATGTCCACGAAGCAGACCTCTTCCTTGTCCTGGCCGTCCTGCGTCCGGAACCGGCGGTTGATCGCCAGCCCGAACTCGAGGACCGCCTGTCCGCTCGGGATGTACCGGAGCTCGGCGTCCCGCGTGAGGTTTCCGATCAGCATCACCTTGTTCAGCGAGGCCATGGCTTCTTCCTTTCTTCTTCGTTCGCTCGTGCTCGACGCCGGGATCATAGCGGGCGGGTCCGACATGCTTTCGGCCGATGTTCGTGCGCGAATTTCTAAGTGCTGAGGGCAGCGGGAGAAAATAAAATCGAAAGCCCGCATGAGACGCCTCTTCGCCCTCTACCTCCCCGCCGCCCTCTGCGAGGTCGCGCTCTTCTTCGACTGGTTCGCCGTCCAGCACCTCGCCAAGCGCTGGGGCGCCGATGCCCGCACCCTCGGCCGGTTCGTCGCCGTCCTGACCCTCGCCTACGTGAGCGGCTCGCTCCTCTTCGGGCGGCTGGCCGACGGCGCCGCGCGACGCGACCGCCTGATCGTCGCCGCAGGGCTGGCGCTCGCCCTGAGCTTCACGTCGGGCCTCCTGATCGAGACGATCCGGGGCTGCTATCTCCAGCTCGCCGCCGTCGGGCTAGCGACGGCCATGTTCTGGCCCGCCATCCAGGCGAAGATCGGGGCGGAGGCACGGCCCGGCGACCTCCACCGCGACCTCGGCGGCTTCAACGTCGCCTGGACGGCCGGACGCCTCGCGCTTCTCCCGGCGGGGCCCGTCTTCCAGGCCTCGGCTCGCGCGTGCTTCTGGATCGCGGGCGCGGCCGGGGCGCTGGCGTGGGGCGGGGCGTGGACGGGGACGCGGGGAGGGACGTCCGCCGACGGACGCGGACACCCTCCCCCTCCCCCTCCCCCTGACCCTCTCCCGGGGGGAGAGGGAAAGCACGGGCACCCCGGGGAAGAGGCGAGGGCCGGGGGGGCTCGTTCCGAGAAGCCCGCCTTCCTCCTCCTCGGCCTCTCGGCCAACTTCCTCGTCTGGGGCGTCTCCTCGCTGGTGCTCGGCCTCTTCCCCGACCTCGGATACGCGCTCGGCCTCGACCCCACGCGCCAGGGCATCTGCCTCGGGACCCTCGTCTTCGGCCAGCTCGCGGGCTTTTTCGTCCTCATGCGGCGGCGCGAGTGGACCTACCGCGTGGGCCCGATCTTCGCGCTCGAAGGGGGCCTCGTCCTCGCGACCCTCGCCCTCGCGACGGTCGAGCGCTGGCCCCTCCTCCTCCCGGCGCTCTTCGTCACCGGCGTCGCGACCGCCGTCGCCTACGCCTCGGCGATCTTCTACAGCCTCGATCTCGGGGACGGCCGGCCCGGCTACCGGGCCGGGATCCACGAGGGGGTGCTCGGCCTCGGCGCGTTCGTCGTCCCGCTCGCGGGCGGCGAGATCGCGGGCGCGCTGGGCCGCGGGCCGAGCCCGCCTTACGTGTTCGCGGCCGGGCTGGTCGCGACCGGGATGCTCTTTCAGGCCTGGGGGTTCGCGCGCCTCGCCCGGCGCGCCCGGTCGGCCTACGAGACGGCGGGCTTCGGCTCCGCCGCCGGCGCGTCGAGCCCGGAAGGCGGCGCGCCCGCGCCGGCGCCGGTGGCGCCCTGCACGGCGGCCGCGGCCCCGCGCGAGAGCACGAGCGCCGAGCCGCGGACGTAGGTCTTGAGGCCCTCGCCGATCGCCGTCAGGATCTTGGCGAACGCCCGCTTCGCCTGCGGCTTCTGGCGCTCGAGGCTCACCTCCGGCAGCTCCTTCCCCGAGATCGCCATCGTCGCGCTCGGGTCGAACTCGAGGGTGAGCTTGTTGAGGAGCCCGCCCTCGCCGCGGAGCTGCCGCACCATGGCGCCGGACGGGAGGGACGCCAGGTAGGCCTTGGGGTAGAGGTAGGCGCCGGCCGTCACGCCCTGGAAGAAGGCGTGCGAGGCGACGCCGAGCGAGGCGAAGTACTCGCGCACCTGCTTCAGGCGCTCGACGTTCACCTTGCGGCGCACGACCTCGGGCGGCGGCGGCAGCGCCATGCGCGTGACCGCGACGACGTCCGCACCGGCGATCGCGGCGTCGCCGACGCGCAGCTCGGCCACGACGCGGAGCCCGAGGGGCACGGGCCGGAGGCGCAGGAACACCTGCGCCGGCACGCCGTAGCGGTGGACGGCGACGAACTTGATCGACACGGAGGCGATGTCGAGGCCCGGGAACAGGACCTCGAGCGGCAGGACCGCCTTCGAGGCCGTGAAGGCGCCCGGGACGACGTCGCCCTCGAGGTGAAGGGGGTTCTGGTCGCCCGTCGCCCGGCAGAAGCGCGCCCCGGCCTCGGGCGTCACGACGTAGCGGTGGAGGACCGAGAACGGCCCGCGCACCTCGAGGCCGCGCTCGCCCCGGCGCACGACCGGCAAGAGGTGGGGGCGGCGCGAGCGTCCGGCCGGATCGCGGACCACGAGCGGGCCGCGCACGGCCGCGAGCGCGCTCGCCGGCAGGAACGCCCGCGGCGCGATCTCGACCGCGCCGGCCGGGACGGTCGGGGTCCTCGAGCCGCCGACGGCGCCCGAGCCGGGCCTGTCGCCCATCCGGATGGGTTCCTCGCGTGCGCTCATGTCCGGTTCGAAGTGGCAGAGAAGGATAGCCCTTGCGCCCGATGAAGTCAAGAAAAGCGGACGCGCGGCGGTCGCCCCCGGGCCGCGCCCGGCGGGCGTTCGCGGCCCGCGGGGGCCCCGCCGGGGCGCGCCTCCGGTCCCTTCCGCGGCCGGCGGCCGCCCCGCGCCGGCGCTGCGTGCCGCGGGCGGCTTGACGCCGCGGTGGAAGTGGCGCACACTCTGGTTGGCGCGCGCCGGCGGCGCCACGGCCACGGGAGGAGGACCAGGGCTCATGGGGCAGAAGAAGACCGTCGTCCACATCATCGGCACGGGTACGATCGGCGAGCCGCTGATCGGGCTCTTCTGCGCCTACCGGCGCGAGCTCGGGATCGACGAGGTGACCTTCCACAAGCGGACGCCCCTCCTCCGCGACCGCTCGAAGGTCCGCGCCCTCCAGAGCCGCGGCGCCCGGCTGGTGACGAGCGAGGACGCGGTCGAGGCCTTCAAGGACCTGGGCATCCAGCCGAGCTACACGCACGAGCAGGCGCTCGAGCAGGCGACCGTGGTCGTCGACTGCACGCCCGTCGGCAACAAGAACAAGGACAAGCTCTTCCGGAAGTTCGAGTCGAAGGTGAACGGCTTCATCGCCCAGGGCAGCGAGTTCGGCTTCGGGAAGATGTACGCCCGCGGCGTCAACGACCGGGCCCTGGTGCCGGGCGAGGACAAGTACGTCCAGGTCGTCTCCTGCAACACCCACAACATCGCCGTCCTCCTCCACTCGATCGGCTACAAGGACGGCCGCGACTACGACAACCTGGTCGAGGGCAAGTTCCTCTGCTTGAGGCGCGCCAACGACATAAGCCAGTCGGACAAGTTCATCCCGGCGCCGGCCGTCGGCGTTCACGACGACGCCGAGTTCGGAACGCACCACGCCCACGACGTCTACCACCTCTTCGAGACGCTCGGCGTGAAGCCGAAGATCTGGTCGTCGTCGGTCCTCCTCAACACCCAGTACATGCACGCGATCTGGTTCGACATAAGGACGCGCGAGGAGGCGAGCCTCGAGGACGTCATCGAGCGCTTCCGCCGCAACGACCGGATCTCCCTCACCCACAAGCGCGAGTCGAACGAGGTCTTCAGCTTCGGCCGCGACCACGGGCACTTCGGGCGCATCCTCAACCAGACCGTGATCCCGCACGAGACGATCGCCGTCCGCGGGAAGCACGAGGTGATCGGCTTCAGCTTCACCTCGCAGGACGGGAACTCGCTCCTCTCCTCGATCGCCGCGACCTGCTGGTTCATCGACCCGGCCACCTACGAGACCCGGTTCCAGTGCCTGAAGCCGTTCTTCTTTGATGAAGTGTGACGTCCCTGATATGATGGAAGCCCGTTCGCCAGGTACGTCAGGCCATCGAGAGGCCACAGAGGAGGAAGCCATGGAGGCCCAGCAGACCCAGCAGGAGCAGGGCATCGTCACCGTCACCCCCAAGGCGCAGGAGCGGGTGAAGACCTTCATGGCCCAGGACGAGGAGAACAAGGGCAAGGCCCTCCGCATCTACGTCGAGGGCGGCGGATGCGCGGGCTTCCAGTACGGCCTGGCCTTCGACGAGAAGCGCGACGACGACAACGTCATCGCCTGCGAGGGGTTCGAGATCGTCGTCGACCCCATGAGCTCCATGTACCTCGGCGGGGCGAGGGTCGACTTCGTCGAGGGGCTCTACGGGAGCGGCTTCAAGATCGACAACCCGAACGCGTCCGGCCAGTGCGGCTGCGGACACAGCTTCACCGCCTAGCTCCGACCCGCCGCACCGCCATCCACGATCAGGCCCGCATCGCCTGCACGGGCGAGAGCCGCGCGGCCTTGAGCGCCGGCAGGAAGCCGCCCACGATCCCCATGACGCCGGCGAAGATGAGCGAGCCGACGATGGTCCCGGGCGTCGGGTCGAAGGTGAAGACGATCTCGCTCCAGCTCGAGAAGTTCATGGTCGAGAAGCGCACGAACCCCATGAGGAGCGAGGCGGCGGCGCCGACCGCGCCGCCCGCGAGCGCGAGCAGCGTCGACTCGACCAGGAACGAGAAGAGGATGCTCGCGCGCGAGAAGCCGAGGGCGCGGAGCGTCCCGATCTCGCGGCGGCGGTGGGCGACCGAGGCGTGCATCGTGATCATGGCGCCGATCATGGCCCCGATGGCGAAGAAGAACGCGATCACGGTCCCGAGGCCGGTGACGAACAGGCTCAAGGCCTCGGACTGCTTCTCGTAGTAGGTCGTCTCGCGCATGACGTCGAGGCCGAGCTGGCGGTCCTGCTCGATCGACTGCTCGTAGGCGTCGAACCGGTCGGGGGAGGTGAGCCGGACGCGCACCGCCGAGACGATCCCCCCGCGCCCGAACGCCGCCCGCACCTTGTGGAGGTCGGCCCAGACCTCGGACTCGTGCGACGAGGCGCCGTCCTCGAAGACCCCGACGACCGTCACCGGCCGGTTCTTGCGGAGCTCGAACGTCCGCCCCATCTCGAGGCCCTCGAAGCGGCCGCGGATCCCCTTGCCGATGACGACCTCGTCCGTGCCGGGCCTGGCCGGCCGCCCCTCGACGATCCGCGCGTCCTTGCGGAACTCGAAGACGTCGTCCGGCACGCCGCGCACCTGGACGTTCGAGACCCCGCCCTCCGTGCCGATCTTGGGGAGGATGATGACGACCAGGAGCTCGCCCACGCCGATGGGCTGGCCCTGCCCGGTGCGGGCGACCTCGGGCTTGCTCTTGAGGAGCGAGACCGCCTCCTCGTCGATCGAGCTCGAGAGCTCGGCATCCGCCCCCTTGCGCAGGATGACGGCGACGTCCGGCTGGGCCGAGCGCCCGAGCGTCCGTCGGATCCCCTCGCCCAGCATCGACGCCGACGCGAAGACGAAGACGACGAGCGCGAGGCCGCCCGCGGTCGCGATCGTCGTCGCCTTGCGGACGACGAGGTTCCGGAAGTTGTAGGCGATCGGGACCATGTCAGGCCACCCGACGGAGCGCGTCCGTCACCGAGAGCCGCGACGCCTGGAAGGCCGGGATCAGCGCCCCGACGGCGCCGAGCGCGACCGGCAGCAGGAACCCGAGGACCAGGGTCTTCCCGTCGATCCGGAAGTAGGGGAACCACGCCCCCATGTACTCCTCCAGCCAGCGGCCCATGCCGAGCTCGACGAACGGGAACGCGACCGCCATGCCGACGATCCCGGCGACGACCCCGACCGCGACCGCCTCCCCGAGCACGAGCCGGAACACGTGCCCGGGCGAGAAGCCGAGGGCGCGCAGCACCCCGTACTCGTTCGTCCGCTCGCGCACGCCCATGGCGACCGTGTTCCCGAGGATCATGCCGAGGATCGCGAGGATGATGAACGACACGATGTCGAGGGCCGTGAGGATCGCCGAGAACATGCCCATGAACGAGTTCTGCATCTGCTTCTCGCTCATGGTCTCGGTCTGGTCGTCCCGCTCCTCGAAGGCGCGGTCGATCGCCGCGCTGATGTCGGCGCCGCGGGCCGGGTCGTCGATCCGGCTCACGACCCAGCCGATCTTGTCGAACCCCTCCTCGTCGGGGTCCCCGCCGCGCTCGCGCACCCGCTCGTTGACGGTGTCGTTCAGGTAGTCCCAGTGGAAGAACAGCTGCGAGCGGTCCATCGACTTCCGCGACGCCGTGTAGATCCCCGAGACGTTGAACGTCCAGTCGCCCGGGAAGATCGTCCCCTGGAGGGTCAGGCGGTCGCCGACCTTCACCCCGAGCTTGCGCGCCAGGACGTCGCCCAGGATCGCGCCCTGGCGGTCGCCGAGCCAGCGCTCGCGGTCCTCCTTCGCGAGCACGACCTCGTCGTAGACGGCGAGGAACGACGGGGCGTCGCAGGCGCAGTTGGCGAAGAACTCGTCCGGGAAGCGCGGGTCGCGCGCCCCGAACCAGTTGAGCCAGGTCGACTCCTTGACGCCGAGCTTCTTCATCTCGTCGCCGCGGATCACGTCCATGTACTTCTTCGGGAGCGGGATCACGAACGAGACCTTGTGTCGGGTCGCGAGCCGGTCCTTGGCCGCGTACTCGACCGCCACGTTCCAGGCCGCGATCACCGTCCGGATGAGGACGAAGGCCGTCAGGGCGACGACCCCGCCGAGGACGGTCATCGCCGTGCGGACCTTGTTGCGACCGATGTTGCGGGCGGCGATCGACCCGAGGTTCACTGCAGGACCCCCTTGTCGAGGCGGCGGATGATCGTCGCCCGCTCGGCCGCGTGGGGGTCGTGCGTGACCATGAAGATCGTCTTCTTGAACTCCCGGTTGAGCCTCTCGAGGAGCGACAGGATCTCGTCCGCGCTCTTGCGGTCGAGGTCGCCGGTCGGCTCGTCGGCGACGAGGATCTGCGGGTCGTTGACGATCGCCCGGGCGATGGCGACGCGCTGCTCCTGGCCGCCCGAGAGCTGGCGCGGGTAGTGGCCCGTGCGGTCCTCGAGGCCGACGATCCTGAGCGCCGTCTGCGCCCGCTGGCGCCGGTCGGCGCGCGGGAGCTTCGTCAGCAGGAGCGGCAGCTCGACGTTCTCGACCGCCGTGAGCACGGGGAGGAGGTTGTAGGCCTGGAAGATGAAGCCGATCGTGCTCGCCCGGAACTTCGCCAGCTCGCCGTCGCTCATGTCCGTCAGGTCGTGCCCGGCGACGCGCGCCCGCCCGCGCGTCGGGCGGTCGAGGCCGGCGATCAGGTTCAGGAGCGTCGACTTCCCCGAGCCCGACGGCCCCATGAGCGCCTCGAACGAGCCGGCCGGCACCTCGAGGTTGATGTCCTCGAGGACGGGGATGGGCTCGCTGTCCCGGAAGTAGGTCTTGCCGACGCTCTTCAGCGAGACGATCGACCCCGTACCCTTCGTGCTCGTGCTCGTGCTCGTGCTCGTGGTCGCGCTCGTGCCCGCGCTCGTGCCCGTGCCCGTGCTCGTCCCCGTGCCCCCGTTCCCGTCGATCAGGCTGCTCACTCGGTCTTCTCCTTCACGGCTTGCCCGTCGGCCATCTCGGGCGGCGGGCCGGCGACGAGGCGCGTCCCGGGCGGCGGGCCCTTCACGAGCGTCCGGCCGCTCCCGAAGGGCTCGCCGAGCGTCACGGGCACCATCCGCACCTTGCCGTCGTCGATCGCGAACACGACGTCCCCGCCGCCGCGCGTGACGACCGCGGCGTCCGGCACGACCGGACGCGGCGGCTGCTCGACCTCGTCCTTCCCGATCTCCTTCGCGAGGAAGCTCACCCGCGCCGACATCTCCGGGAGCACGCCCGTCTTCTCGTCGAGGAAGGCGACCTTGACGAGGACCGTCGCCTTCGAGCGGTTCACCTTCATGCCGAGCTCGCGGACGACGCCCCGGTAGCGGCGCCGCGGGTAGGCGTCGAGCACGATCTCGCACGGGCGCCCGAGCTCGACCAGGTGGAAGCGCGCCTCGGGGACGTCGGTCTCGACCATGAGCGAGTCGAAGTCGGCGACCTCGGCGATCTTCTCCGCCTGGATGCCGACGAGCTCGCCGGCCACGATCGGCTTCCCGATCACGATCCCGCGGATCGGCGAGCGCACGATCCGGTCCCTGAGCGCGACCTCGAGGGCCGCGACCTCCGACTCCGCCGCCGTCACCTCGGCCTCGGCCGCCTTCGTCGCCTCGGCGAGCGACCTCGCCCGCATCTCGAGGTCCTCGAGGACCGCCCGCTGCCCGAAGCCCTGCTCGAGCAGCGAGCGCTCGCGCGCCGCCTGCCGGAGGACCTCGGCCTCCTGGGCCCGGGCCGTCGCCACGCGCGCGCTCGCCGCCGCCACGCGCGTCCGCGCCGACGCGATCGCCGCCTTGACGTCGGCGTCCTCCTGCAGGGCCAGGATCTCGCCGGACTCGACGACCGAGCCTTCCTTCACGTTGACGACGGCGATGCGCCCCGGGACCTTCGCCCCGACCTTCGACACGACCTGGGGGACGACGTACCCCGTGGACGTCAGGCGGACGGACGCCTGGGCCGGCGAGACGAGGAGGACCTCGGTGACGCGCACCTCCGTCTTGAAGAGGGCGGCGCGCGCGTGCGGGTAGGCGTAGACGCCGGCGCCGGCCAGCGCCGCGACGACGACGAGGGCGGCGACCGCCGTGCGCAGGCGCGAGCGCCGCTCCGGATCGACCGGCGGCGGCCGTCGGTCGATCTTGAGCGAGGCGAGGTCGGCGCTGAGCGAGTCGGACACGGCTGGGCTCATCTCGTACTCACAAAAAACCGAGCGGAAGATTATAGCAGGTCCGGGGGGCCCTGCCGTAGAGGTGAATGCCCTACACTTTCCGAGGCCCCGCCCTCTTCCCTCCGGCTACTGGCGCCCGACGAGCCGCGTCCAGCGCGGATCCAGGCGCAGCGGCTCGAGCGAGCGCTCGCGCCGGAGCGGGTCCAGGTCCTGGAAGCCGAGCTCGCTCGCCTTCTCGAGGTAGGCGAACGGCAGGTCGCTCGGCCCGAGCTTCTGGGCGAAGACGCCGGCGAGGAAGAAGTAGGGGATCGCCGCCCGCGGCTCGAGCTTGACGGCGACCTCGAGGTCCTCCTGGGCCGCCTTCAGGTCCCGGGCGCGCAGCTCGAGGAGCCCGCGCAGGCAGTACGCGGCCGCGAGCGCCGGCTGCTCGTCGAGCGCGTCGCGGAAGGCCGCGATCCCGGCGGCCACGGACTCGGCCCCGCCCTGGCCGGACTCGACCCGGAGCAGGTGCAGGAGCCCGCGCAGGAAGTGGCGGCTGCCCTCGAGCGCCCGCCCGCCCGGCGGGGCGGTCCCCGCTCCGGCGCGGGCCAGGGCGCGGTCGAAGTCGACGAACTGGGTGAAGCTCGGGAGGTGCGTGTAGAGGTCCTTCGCCAGCACGGGGTCGAGCTCGAGCGCCCGGGCGTAGTCCTCGATCGCCTCGAGCTGCTGGAGGAGCCCGAGGTGCGAGAGCGCCCGCCCGTGGTAGTGCTCGCCCTGCGGCTCGAAGGCCGTCGCCTGCGTGTAGGCCTCGATCGCCTCCTTGAAGCGGCGGTCGCGGTGGAGGTCCTGGCCCTGGCGGTAGAGGCGCTGCGCCTGCTCGCGGGCGGCGGTCGTGCGCCGCTTGTGCTCCTCGAGCGCCCGGGCGGCCTTCGCCGGGTCGCGGACGGCGTGGTAGGCGGCGTGGAGGGCCTCGTGGATGCCGCGCAGGTTGCCGTCCGTCAGGTCGCGGGCCCGCTCGAGGTCCTTGACCGCCCCCGGGGCGTCGCCGGCCTTGAGGCGGGCGATGCCGCGGCGGGAGAAGAGCTCGGCGTCCTCCGCCCCGACCGACTCGGCGGCGTCGAGGTCGCGGATCGCGGCCCCGGGGTCGATGAAGCCCTCCTTCTCCGTGTGGATCCGGGCCCGCATGAGGTAGGCCTCGATCACGAGCGGGTTGGCGGCGATCGCGGCCGCCAGCTCCTCGAGGGCCGCCCGCAGCAGGTCCTCGCGGCGCGCGGGCTCGGCCTCCGCCTGCCGGTAGAGGAGCCAGCCGCGCTCGAAGCGGGCGCGGCCCGGGCGGGCGAGGAGGGCCGCCGTCCGCCCGAAGAAGCGGTGGGCCAGGGCGAGGTCCTCGCGGAGGCGCCCGCCGCGCCCGTCGCCCAGGGCGCGGGCGCCCAGCGCCTGGTGCTTCTTGCCTTGCTTGAAGAAGTAGCCGGCATCGGTCTCCGCCGGTCGCCAGCCCGTACCCGTACCCATACTCGTACCCGTACTCGGGCTCGGGCTCGGGCTCGGGCTCGGGCTCGCTCTCGCCCTTCCCCGTCCGAGCGGCGCATCCCGCGCCGCCTTCAGCGCCCGGATCGCGGCCGCGCGGTCGTCGCCCTCGAGCCAGAGGGCGATGCCGTCGGCGGCGAGGGCGTCGGCCTCGCCCGGAGCCGCCGCCAGCGCGCGCGCGGTGAAGCCGCGCGCCGCCCGGGAGTCGGGCGGCGTCCGCGCGAGCGCGACCAGGGCCGCGCCGACGAGGGCGTCGACCGCCTCGGGCGACGCCTCGAGCGCCCGCCGGAACGCCTCCGCCGCCTCGTCCACCCGGCCGAGGTCGAGGAGCGTCCGGCCGCGGCCGACGAGGGCGCGCGCGTGCTCGGGCTCGAGCTCGAGGGCCCGCGCGTACGCCCGCTCGGCCGCCGCGAGCCAGCGCGCCCGCGCCTTCTCGCGGTCCTTCGCCGTCCGCCCCTCGACGGCGTCCGGGTCGCCGGCCCGGGCCCGGCAGAGCCGGCCGAGCCGCCGCGCGGCCTCGGCGGCGAGCGGCGCCGGGACGCCCTCGGCGGCCCCCGCGTCCGGCTTGCCGAACGGGTTCGGCAGCCCGGCGAGGAAGCCCAGGTCGAGGGCCGCGGCCCGGTCGTCGAGGAGGAAGTACGCGGCCGTGCCGCGCCCGAGCCAGGCCTCGAGGAGCGTGTCGTCCTCGGCCTTCGCCCGGTCGAAGTCCTCGCGCGCGAGCTTGAAGTCGATCTCGTACTGCCCCGTCTCGAGCCGGAAGCGGCCGCGGCGGACGTACGCCTCGGCGCTGTACGGGTCGAGCTCGAGGGCGCGGTCGTAGTCGGCGGCGGCCGCCGCCTCTTCCCCGAGCCGCCAGCGGGCGTCGGCGCGGTGGACGAGGGCCTTCGAGGGCGGGTCGCCGAGGGGCTCGCGCGCCCGGATCGCCTCCGTCAGCTCGTCGACGCCGGCGCGGTCCTCGCCGGCCTGGACGAGCGCCACGCCGCGCAGGAGGCGGACCTCGACCCGCTGGTCGGCCTTGAGGTCGGGCGAGGCGATGGCGGCCGAGAAGGCCTTCACGGCCTCGGCGGCCGAGCGGGCGCCGCCCCGCTCGAGGAGGACCTCGCCCCTGAGCCGGTGCGCCGGGCCGTGCTCGGGGCGGGCGGCGACCGCGCGCTCGAGCGCCGTCTCGGCGCCCGGGTCGTCGCCGAGCCGCCGCCGGAGGGCGGCGAGCTCGACCCAGGCGTCGGCGTCGCCCGGGTCGAGGGCCACGAGCTCCTCGAAGCGGGCGGCGGCGGGCCCGAGGTCGCCGCGCGCGGCCTCGGCCCGCCCGCGCAGGCGGAGGACGTCGCGGCGCCGCTGCGGGAGGCCGCGCCCGTTCAGGATCCGCCGGACCTCGGCCTCCGGGAGGCCGCGCGGGTCGGGCGCGGCGGCCTCGTCGAGGCGGCGGGCGGCGGCGGCGAGCTCGGCGAGGGCATCGTCCGGCTTCGGCGGGCGCGCCTCGAGCAGGGCGCGGGCGAGCTCGAGCCGGCCCTGGACCTCGTCCAGGGCCGTCTTCGTCGCCTCGTCGAGCTTGTCGATGTTGCGCTTGCGGTCCTCCGCCTCGACGCGCAGGGACTCGCGCCGCTCGAGGAGGAAGATCGTCGCCACGGTCGCGAGGACGGCGAGGACGGCGAGGATCAGGACGAGGACGAGGCTCTGGTTCCGCTTGACGCGCCGGATCACGCGCCCGCCCGTCGAGAGCGTGCGGGCCGTCACGGGCGCGCCGCGGAGCCAGCGGTCGAGGTCCTCGGCCAGCTCCTTCGCCGAGGCGTAGCGGTCGTCGCGGAGCTTCTCGAGGCACTTCAAGGCGACCGACTCGAGCGCGGCCGGGACCTCGGGGTGGCGGCGGCGCGGCGCCTCGGGCTCCTCGTTCACGACCTTCCACTGGAGCTCGACCATGGTCGTCGCGTTGAACGGGAGCTGGCCCCGGCAGAGGATCTGGTAGAGGACGACGCCGAGGGCGTAGACGTCCGTCCGCCGGTCGACCTCCTTCACCCGCCCGCGCACCTGCTCGGGCGACATGTAGAGCGGCGTCCCCAGCAGCTCGCCGTCCTGGGTGAGGGCGGTCACGTGGTCGACGTTGCGGGCGAGCCCGAAGTCCGTGATCTGCGGGCGCCCCTGGGCGTCGATCAGGATGTTCGCCGGCTTCAGGTCGCGGTGGATGACGCCCTGCTCGTGGGCGTAGTGGACGGCCTGGGCGATGTCGCGCAGCATCTCGACCCCCTTGCGGAGGTCGCGCGTGGGCTTCATGAGCCAGGTCTCGAGGGACTCGCCCTCGATGAAGTCCATGGTGAAGAAGTACTGGCCCTGCTTGTGCCCGAACTCGTGGATCTTGACGATGTTCGAGTGGTTCAGCTTGGCGACCGACTTGGCCTCGCGGATGAAGCGGGTGACGTGGTCCTCGGAGGCCCGCCGGCCCTCGCGCAGGACCTTCAAGGCGACGACCCGCTTCAGCTCCTTGTGGCGCGCCCGGTAGACGATCCCCATGCCGCCCTTGGCGACGACCTCGACGATCTCGTAGTCGCCGAACGCATCCTTCGGGCCGGGAAGCGGCGGCGATGGCGGCGCGCCCTCGCGCTCCTTCAGCCTCTCGCCCGGGGGCGCGGGCGAGGGCGGGCGCGGTCCCGACGGGCCTCTCGGGCCCGGCGCGGGCCCGGCCGGGGCCCCGGCGGCGGCCGCGGCCCCCGAGGAGGACGAGGGTTTCCTCGCCCCCGAGCCCGGCAGCATGGGGTCGGTCGAGGGCTCGGACGTCAGGGACCCGGGCGGCGGCGGCGCCCGGAGAGGCCCGGACGGCGGCGGCGGCGGGGCGACGGCGGCCAGCGGGGAGGTGGGCGGGGCGCCCGGGGGCAGGGGCAGGGGCGGAGGCATGGGGGGCGGGGGTGGGGCGGGCGGCCGCGGCGCCCCGGCTCCCGGCGCGGATGCGAGGGAAGAGACGTCCGGCGCGGGCTTCCGCGATCCGGAGCTCGGGAGCATCGGGTCCGTCGCCGGCTCCGGGCCGGTGTCGACGATGGCGATCGGGATCGCGGGCGGGCGCGGGACGGCCGGCGCCGCTCCCGAGGCCGAGGAAGGCGCCGGCGAGGATCGCGCGAGGGCGCCCGACTTCCCGGAGCTGCTGCAGCGGCGGCAGAGCCCGTCGCCGCCGCCCAGGGCCACGTGGTAGAAGGCGGAGCAGACGGCGCACTGCTTCAGGCCGCCCTCGAACTCGCGCAGGGCGGCCGCGAGGTCCGTCTCTCCGAGCACGCCCCGCTGGCGGATGACGTCGACGAGCGGAACGGCCCGTCCCTCGCCCCGGGCGCGGGTTTGCTGGCCGAGGCACTCGCGGAGCGCGTCCGAGGCGGCGAAGTGCCGCTCGAGGAGCAGCTTGGCGAAGATCAGCTCCTGCTCGGCGTTCACGGGAAAGGCATTATACCACGAGGTTTAAGCCGCGGCGGCCACGTTCCGGGCCGGAGCGGCCCACCGAGACCACGGGGGTTTGAGCCACGCTGTCCGTCGCCTTACTTCTTGCCTCTCTCCAGCGCTCCCGCGAGCGCCCGCGCCGCCGCCAGCCGCACGAGCGGGTCCTTGGCCGCCGTCGCCCGCTCGAGGACGGTCCGGGCCTCGGGGGCGTCGAGCGCGCCGAGGGCCTCCAGGACCGCCGCCGAGCGAGCGCGCTCGGCCGGCTCCCCGAGCCGGGACTCGCACCACTCGAGGAGCGGGGCGAGGGCGATCGTGTGGCCGGCGCGCGCGAGGCGCAGGGCGGCCGCGAACCCTCCCTTCCCGCCGCCGCGCAGGCGCCCGACCTCGAGCGGCACGGGCGCCGGGCTGCCGAGCGCGTAGAGCGCGTCCTCGGTCGCCCGGAGCGCCGAAAGGCTCCGGCGCCCCGGACGCTGCTCGGTCGCGTAGGCGTCGACGAGGAGGCCGACGAGGCCCGGCTCGGAGAGGTCGGCGGCGAGGAGGGCGGCGCGGAGCCGCCACTCGGGGTCGTCGGACTCGAAGCCGGCGCGGAGGAGCGCGCCCGCGTCCTCCACGATGTCGGCCAGGACGAAGACGGCGAACCGGTCGTAGCGGCGCGCCGAGGCGGCGAGCCAGGCGAAGCCGACGGGATCGCCGAGCCGCGCCAGGGCCTCGGCGGCGGCACGCCGGGCGAGCGAGCGGTGGAAGACCCCGGCCGTGTCGGGCGGCCGGAGGGCGGCGCCGGGCCCGGCCGCCGGCTCGCGGTAGCGCAGGAGGTCGCGGTAGGCCGGAGCCTCCTCCGGGCGCGGGACCGCGGCCAGGGCCTCGACGGCGAAGGCGACGAGCGCCGGGTCGCCGTCGGCTCCCTCGGCGGCGCGCGCCTCGGCGAGGAGGGCGCCGCGCGCCGCCGGCGGGCCGCCCGCCGGCCCGCGGACGAGGGCGCAGGCGGCGACGACGGAGGTCGCCCGCCCCCGCCGCCTCGCGTCCTCTCCGGCCTCCGGGGCGACGCGCCCGGCGACCGCCTCGTCGAGCCGGGCCGAGACGTCCTCGTCTCCGGCGGCGAGGCGCGCGAGCCCCCGGGCCGCCTCGATCCGGAGCTCGAGCCAGGCCGCGCGGGCGGCGGCGGCGGCGAGCAGGCGGGCGACGTCCGAGGCGTCGCCCCAGTCGGCGAGCGTGCGGACGGCCAGGTTCCCGGCCGGACCGTCTAAGGCGTCCGCCCCCGAGTCGATGAGCCCCCGCGCCTCGCCGAGCGCGAGGGCCCGAAGCCGGGCGTGGGCCTCGGCGTCGGGGCCGGCGAGCCGCGGCGGGCCGCCGCCCGCGGGGGCCCGGTCCCGGCCGCGGGGCGCGCGCGCCCGGATGGCGGCGGCCGGCTTCAGCGACAGGACCAGCGGCCCCTCGCCCTCGAGCCGCACGCGCAGCGTCCGCGGCCGGTCGAAGAGGACGGTCGCCTCGGCCCCCGCCTCGACCGGCACGGCCTCGCCCGTCGCCCCGGGCTCCTCCGCGGGCCGGGCGCGGTACGACCCGGCGCGGACGCGGATCGGCCCCTCGACGGCCGCCAGCACCACCTTCCCGGAAGCGTCGACGAGGTCGAAGGCGACCGGCGTCTCGCTCCCCGCGGCGTCGCGGACGGCGACGGCGATCGTGCCCGCGGCGGCGCCGAACGCCTCGCGCCGCGCCCGGGCGGCCGCCGTCGCCTCGGCGAGGGCCGCCCCCACCTGGGCGCGCTCCTCCTCGCCCTGCTCCTCGCCGGCGGCGGCGGCGAGGGCGGTCGCGAGGTCCGAGAGCCGGGCGAGGGCGGCGACGACGGCCTCGTCGCCGAGGACGGCGGCCGCCTCCACCGGGCCGCTCGCCTCGGGGTCGCGCCCGTTCCGCCCGACGAGCGAGTCGGGGGCGAGGGCGAGGCCGCCCGGCCCGGCCTTCCGGGTCGCGATGCCGACGCCCGCGTTCGCCACCACGGCCGTCCCCGGCAGGGCCGGCGGCCTCTCGCGGGCGACGACGCCGTCCTGGCCGTTGCGGGCGACGAGGCAGCCGCGGAGCGTGAGGTCGCCCGACCCCTCGACGACGACGCCGTGGCCCTCGGCGCCGACGACCGCCGTCCCCTCGACCGTCCCGGCGGTCCCGCCGATCAGCGCCAGGCCGGTGCGGCCGCCGACGACGAGCGCGCCCCGGACCTCGAGCCTTCGCGTGGCCGCGATCCGGAGCGCGGAGTCCACGTTGGCGCGGAAGGCGCCGCCCTCGACCCTCGCCTCGAGGGCGGACTGGGCGAGCAGGCCGGCGCCCTTGTTGCGCCCGACCTCGCACCCCTCGAGCTTGACGCCGGCCCCGGCCGAGACCGAGACGCCGCTCCGCCCGTTCTCGACGATCCGGCAGCGCCTGAGCTCGAGGCGCGATCCCGCTCCGGATGCCTCGGCGCCCGTGCCGCCGTTCCGCGCGAGCTCGGTGCCGTCGGCCGTGACGGTCGCGCCCTCGCGGGCGAGGATCCCGCCGCCCGCGTTCCCCGACACCGCCCCGCCGACGAGGACGACGGTCGCGTTCTCGCCGGCGACGTCGATGCCGCGCGCGTTCCCGCCCGCCAGCCGGCAGCTCGACGCCCGGACGGAGGCCGCGCGCACGCGCAGGGACCCGCCCGCCGGGCCGCCGCGCCAGACGGCCTCGAGCCCGGTGAGGGCGACCTTGGCCCCGCCCTCGACGACGATCGTCGCCCCGCCCGAGGCCGCCTCGATGCGCGGCAGCTCGCCGGCGGCCGCCGGCCCGCTCGCGATCGCGACCGAGGCCGAGATGACGACCGGGCCGTCGTACGCGCCCGGCGCGACCTCGATCCGGTCGCCGTCCCGCGCCCGCGCCGCCGCCTTCTTGAGGGCGCCGCGGCCGTCGGGCCCGCTCGCATCGACGGCGATCGTCTCGGCGTGGGCCGTCCCGGCGACGAGCAGGACGACGAGGGAGGGCACCGAGCCGAGGGAGAGACGTGACGGCATCTTCGAGCCTCCGTGGGCGTCTTGAACACCTGAGAGGCTACCGCGCCTCCGGCCCGTGTCAAACGGACGAGAGAACTATCCGGAGGAAGGAGGAGGGAGAAGCGGGAATCCGGGTTACGGATGAGGCCTCCGTGTCCCGTCGTCTCTACCTGGCCGGCCTCACCACGGGCCGGCGCCACGGCCCCTCGACCTCGAGCGCAAGCGCCGCCAGCGGCGGCCCGGCCGGCGTCGCCCGCAGGCGGCCGGCGAGCGTGCCGGCCGCGTCGACCGTGCCCTCGAGCGCGAGCGTGTAGGCCGGGCTCACGAGGTCGAGCCGGACCCGGCCGCCCCCTCCGGGGTCGAGGTCGACGCGGATCGCGCCGCGCGGGAAGGCGTCGCGCGGGTAGCCGGCGGCCCCGAGCGCGGCCCCGGCCGAGGCGAACATGGGGAACGAGAACGGCCGGATGTCGGCCAGCAAGGCCTCGACGCGGACCTCCGGCGTCCCGGCCGCCGCCTCGGCGGCCAGGCGCGTGACGAGGAGCGTGCCCGTCGCCCGCCCCTCGAGGAGCGGCGTCGCGCCGCCGAAGAGCGGCTCGAGGGCACGGGCGATCGGCAGCCCCTCGAACGCGGCGTCGACGCGGAACGGGAGCGCGGCCGTCGCCGCCCGCGGATCGGCCGCGTCGCGCGGCAGCGCGCCGGTCTCGACGTGGGCGCGGAACGGCGCGCCCCCGAGCGTCCCGCCCTCGACCTGGAGGGAGACCGTCCCGTCGGGCCCGGCATCGACGCGTCCCTCGACGTCGTGGACCTCGAGGCCGAGGAGGCGCGCGACCTCGACGTGGATGACGGCGCCGAAGCGCGTCCGGCCCTCGGCCTCGCCGGCCGCGGAGGCGGGCTCGCCCGCGAACGCGACCTCGCCCGTGAGGCCCGAGACGGCGCCCCCGCCGGCCGAGGCCCCGTCGAGGGCGACCGTGCCCGAGAACTCGGCGGCCGCGAGCGGGCTCGTGCCCGACGAGCGCGCCGACACCCGGAGGTCGCCGCGGCCCTCGAGCCGCACGGCCTGGAGCGCGGTCCCGGGAGCCGAACCCGCGGGCGCGAGGCGGACGAGGTGCGCGAGCTCGAGCCCCCGCACGAAGAGGTCGCCCTCGACGCCGAGCCCGCGCACGAGGTCGCGGACGTTCCCGCGGAGGCGGACCTCCGACGGCCCGTAGAGCCCGCGGAGCTGGGGGATCGTGAGCTCCGACTCGCGGAACGTCATGCGCCCGGAGATGTCGGCGATCGGCCGCGGGAGCCCGGGCGGCGCGATGCGCAGGCCGTAGCAGTCCAGCTCGCCCTGGAACGAGGCCGCGTCGGGGCGGGCCCAGGGGAGGACGACCTTCGCCCGGAGGTCCACGGGGCCCGACGGCTCGAGGGCCGAGACGAGGGCGGCGAGGCGCGGCGAGAGGGTCAGGAGCCGGCCCGAGCCGATGTCGATGTTCGAGCCGGCGATGTCGAGCCGGATCACGCCCTCGCGCAGGTCGACGCGGCCCTCGACGGCGAGCTCCTCGAGCTCGGCCCCGCGGTACGTGGCCCGGACGTCCCAGACGCCCGGCTCGCGCGGCGTCAGGCGGACGCGCTCGAGCGTCGCCGGCGCGCCGGCGGGGAGGAAGGGCACGGGCTCGTCGCCCTCGGCGTGGATCACGACGCGGGCGATGGTCACGGGCGGCGGCGTCTCGCCCGGCTCGATCGGGCCCCCGGCGAAGAGCCGCTGGAACGTGTCGAGGAGCGCCCGGGCGCGCCGGAAGCGAAGGTCCACGCGCTCGGCCGTGATCCGGCGCACGCGGTAGCGGCCGCCCAGGAGCGCCAGGCGGTCGTGGTCGACGATCGCCCTCTCGACGCCGATCTCGCAGACGGGCGGCGCCCCCGGCGGCTCGCCGGCGGCGCGCGGGCGCAGGCGCGCCTGCTCGATGCGGCCGCGCCCGGCGAGGAGCGACAGCTCGACCGCCCGGATGTCGACGTCGGCGTCGAAGCGCTCGGCGGCCACGCGCGCGAGCCGGCGCCGGAGCTGGTCCGGCGTCGTCAGGAGCGTCGCCGCGACGGCGTGGGCGAGGACGAGGGTCGCGGCCATGGCCAGGAGGGCGAGGGCGCGCCGCCGGCGCGTCCGCCTCACCAGGACCGGGTGCGGGGGCGGGCAGGCCGTGCGGGCTTCCTTCGGGAGCGCCTCCTTCGCGGCCTTGAGGGCGACGGAGAAGGGCGAGGCGCGGATGCGCCGGCTCTCGGGGAAGGGGTCGGCCTCGGCGGCCGCCGTCGCCCCCGACTCGTCGCCTTCCGGCTCGTCGCTCGGGCTTTCGGGCGCTCCGCTCAGGGCGTCCCCGCGCTCCTTCGGTGGGACATCACCCGCCATTCGCCGTCATCCTCGCGCTCGAGGTCGACCTCGAAGAGCCACTCCTCGCCGCCGAGCGCCGCGCGCACGTCCCCCTCGGCGAACCGGGCCCGGAGCGTCGCCTGCGCGACCTTGTCGCCCTTGAGGACGCGGACCTCGAGGTCGCGGATCTCGACCGCGACCTCCTTGTGATGGAGGAAGTAGTAGACGAGGAGCGGGTGGAGCCCCTTCTTGTCGAGGTTCCGGTCGAGGCCCTCGGCCCGGTACCGCTCCGAGATGTGCTCGAGCACCCCACTCGCGTCCTTGTCCTCGACCTTCGCCTCGAGGTCGGCGAAGACCGCGCGCACGCGGTCCTCCTCGCTCTTCGGGCGCGTGATCCACCACCCGGCGAGGCCGCCGAGCGCCGCGACGGCGACGAGGCCCAGCACGACGCGCTTCCCCGCGGGCGTGAGCACGCTCCCTTCATAGCATTCGACGCGCGGGCCGCGCAAGAAGAGACCCGGCGCCGGGCGCGGGCCGGACGTTGATTCCCGGGCGCCGGCCGTGGTATCATCCGGCGCCTTGAGCCTCCGCGTGCTGTACGGACGCCCCGGGGGCGAGCCGCCGGCCTGGAACTTGGCGGTCGACGAGGCGCTCCTCGCGGGCGCGGCGGGTCGGGCGGCCGCGCGCGACGGGCACGGGCCGGCGACCCTCCGCTTCTACGCGTGGGACCCTCCTGCCCTGAGCATCGGGCGGTTCCAGACGATGGTGGAGGCGGCGGCCGCGGCGCGCGCCGCCGCGTGGCCCGACGTGGCCGTGGTCCGGCGCGCGACGGGCGGCGGGGCCGTGCTCCACCGCGGCGAGCTGACGTACGCGTTCGTCGCCGGGGTCGGCGACGTGGCGCCCCGCGGGGGCGTGCGGGAGAGCTTCGCGGCCGTGCACGGCGCGGTCGCGGCCGGGCTCGGGCGGCTCGGGCTCGAGGTCGGGCCGAGGTCCGGGGCCGCGGACGGGGACGGGGCCGACGACGGGGCGGCGGCGCGGCCGGCGCTCTGCTTCGAGCGGGCGAGCGCGACCGACCTCGTGGACGGGGCCGGGCGCAAGGTCGTCGGGAGCGCGCAGCGGCGGCTCGGCCGGGCGGTGCTCCAGCACGGGTCGATCCCGCTCGCGCTCGTCGGGGCGGGGTTCGAGGCGGTCGCGGCGGCGCTCGCGGAGGCCTTCGCCCGGACGTTCGGGCGGACGGCCGAGCCGGGGGGCCTCCGGCCGGACGAGGCGGCGCTCGCGCGGCGGCTCGAGGCGGAGAAGTACGCGAGCGCGGCGTGGACGGAAGGTCTCCCCCTCCCGCTGGGAGAGGGGCTGGGTGAGAGCGGACGGTGACGGTCGAGGGACGTGAGCCCGCGAAGCGCGGCCTCGGGCGCGAGGCGACGGAGACGCCGCCGCCCGACCTCGCCCCGCCGCCGGCCATGTCGTCGGCCGAGCTCGACGTCGTCGGCGGTCCGGCGCGCCTCGCGCCCGACGAGGCCCCGCCCCCGCCGCCGCCAGACGACGGCGAGGCGCCCGCGCCGCGTCGCGGCTCGGGCCGGTCGGGCCGGCGCGCCGCCTCGGGGCGCTACCCCGAGCCCCCGCCGCCCACCGAGCCCGAGGGGCCGAGCGACGACGAGACCGACGAGGTCGCGGGCGCGCTCGCGAGCGTCGCCCTCGACGACGAGGAGGCCGAGGCCGCGGCCGCCGCGGCCGCCGCCGCCGCCGCCGAGGCGGAAGCGGCCGCCGCCGAGGACGGGGACGGCCAGGCCGCGGCCGGGGCGGAGGCCGAGGCCGAGGCCGAGGCCGACGCCGGAGACGACGCGGACGCGGGGGCCGCCGCCGTCCTCGCCCCGCCGCCGCCCGTCCCGGCGCCGCCCGTTCCCGAGGAGGAGGTCCTCTTCGGCGAGCTCGCGCGCCTCGAGCGCTTCGCCACGGCCGAGCAGGTCGCCGAGGCGCTCCGCGTCGCCGAGCGCCTCCGCTCGGAGGGCCGGCCGCGCAAGATCGGCAAGATCATGGTCAAGCTCGGGTACCTGACGGCGACGCAGGCGAAGTACCTCCTCCGCCTGCAGCGCACGCCGGACCCGATCGAGGGCTACAAGCTCCTCGAGCGCCGCGGCCAGGGCGGCATGGGCGTCGTCTACCGGGCCGTCCAGAAGAGCCTGAAGCGCGAGGTCGCGCTCAAGATCCTCGCCCCGAAGTTCGCGTCGCACTCGCGCTTCCTCGAGCGCTTCGTCCGCGAGGCGAAGCTCGCCGGCCAGCTCAAGCACCCGAACGTCGTCGCCGGGATCGACGTCGGGACGTCGAACGGGCTCCACTACTACGTCATGGAGTACGTGGACGGCTGGTCGGTGGCCGAGATCCTGAAGGAGGACGGCCCGTTCGAGGAGGCCGAGGCGCTCGACGTCGTCCTCCAGATCGCCAAGGCGCTCGAGCACGCGTCCGCCGCCCACATCGTCCACCGCGACGTCAAGCCCGAGAACATCCTCGTGACGCCGGACGGCGTCGCCAAGCTCGCGGACCTCGGGCTCTCGAAGCAGCTCACGGTGGACTGCTCGATCACGACCGAGGGCAAGACGCTCGGGACGCCTTTCTACGTCTCGCCCGAGCTGGCGCGCGGCGAGCGCCAGATCGACGTCCGGAGCGACATCTACTCGCTCGGGGCGACGCTCTACCACATGCTCGCGGGCGCGCCGCCGTTCACGGGCGACAACCCGACGGCGATCATGGCCCGGCACCTCGCCGACGAGCCGCCCCAGCTCCGGAAGGCGCGCCCGACGGTGTCGGCCGCGACCGCCCGCCTCGTCCTCAAGATGATGGGCAAGGACCCGCGCAAGCGGCACTCGCCGCAGGAGCTGATCCGCGACGTCATCCTCATCAAGAAGGGCAAGAACCCGTTCGCCGGCGGGCGCAGCGCCGCCTCGGCCGCCGCCGACTCGAGCTCGGCGCGCGTCCCGCTCGCGCGCGACCGCGCCGACCGCAGCACGCCGCCCGGTCCGTTCGGCGTCTACCGCGGGACGGGCGCGGGCGGCGGCGCGGCCGCCCGGACCGGCGGGCGCCTCAAGGCGGTCGTCGCCGTCGCCGTCCTCGTCGCCGGGCTCGGCGGCATCGCCTGGGCGGTCGCCCGGAACGCCGGCGTCGGGGGCAACGGCGAGAGGCGGGCGGGCGCCGAGGCCGACGCCGACCCGCAGCGCGCGGTGCGGGCGGCGGAGCGCGTCGCCGACGTCCGGCGCCGGGTCGAGCAGACGGTCGACGAGGGGAAGGGCTTCCGCGAGGCGCTCGGGGCGGCCGACGAGCTCCTCGCCCTCGCGACCGGCACGCCGACCGAGGCCGAGGCGAGGGCCCTGCGGGCGCGCGTCGCCTCGGAGGGCCGGGCGGTCGCCGAGGCCGACATGGCGCGGGCGCAGAGTCACCTGCGGCGCGGCGAGGCGGCGAACGCCCTCGACATCCTCATGAACCGGCCGCCCGTCGACCTGCCCGACGTCGTCCAGCGCTGGGGCGAGCTCAAGGCCGAGGCCGAGCGGGCGACCCGCGGCGGCGGCCGCTGAGCCGAGCGCACGAGAGAAACGACACGTCCAGCGAATGGCCGAACGCGCTGACGCGCGTTCGGCCATTAACCTGGTTTCGTGCGGGTTGATCTCCGAAGCAGGAAGCCGGGGTCTTCGCGAGAAGCGTGGGAGTCGATTGGGGAGCGCGTTCGACGCGCAACGAGACGTGGGGCCGTTGAAAGTGCCGGAGATCGCGGCGTTCCTGGCGCTACTCGATGACGAGTGGGTGGGACTGATCAACGGCTGTACGGCACGCAGGGCCATGGTTCGAGCGACATCGTGAGCGGGGACGAGCCGGCGCGCGACTCGGGGTTCCGGGCCGCGGCGGCCCTGCTGGCGTTTGCGGAGGAGGCGGGGCTCCTGCCGGGGACGGAGGCGAGCGTCTCGCACCGGGCGGACGGCGGCGGCGGGGCCTTCTGGACGACGCCGCGCCAGGTCGAGAAGGCGCGGGTCGCGGCGCCCGACCTCCTGCGGGTCGAGGTCGACCTCGGGGCCCGGCGCGTCGCGCACCGCGGCGCCCGCAAGCCCTCGATCGACTCGCCCGTCCACGCCCGGCTCTACGAGCGGCTGCCCGGAGTCTCCGGGTTCATCCACTTCCATGGCGCCCTCGTGCTGCCGGATGCGACGACGTCGTTCCCGTACCCGTGCGGGACGCTCGAGGAGGCGGAGGAGGTCCACGGCGCCCTCGCGCGCGCCGCGCTCGCCGGGGGCTACGGGGGCGGGCCTTTCGCCGTCGAGCTCGTCGACCACGGGTTCCTCGTCGGCGTCGAGCGGGACGGCGAGGCGCGCCTCGCGGCCGAGTGGGCGGGGGCGCGCGAGGCGTACGCCCGGCACCTGGCCGAGATCGGGCCGCACGGGGTCGGCTTGGCGCCGCCGCGCCTCGCGCCGATCTTCGCCTCCGCGCGCATCGCCGGCGTCCTCGCCGACTTCGCCCTGGACGGCTTCGTCTCCGCCTTCCTCCTGGACGGGGCGCGCGGCCGCGGGGCGGGCGACCGCGCCGTCGAGCGCCTCGACCGCGACGGGCGGACCGTCGGCGTCCACGAGCGCTGCGGCGTGCTTCCCTACTACGTCGAGCGCGGGTGGCGCGTGGCCGGCCGCGATGGCCCGGTCGCACGGCTCGAGCCGCCGAGCCTCCGGACCGACCTGCAGCCGGCCGCGTCGGTCTGCCTCTACGACCCGCTCTCGAGGCGCGTGCTCCTCGGCCGCCGCCGGACGGAGCCGTGGGCGGGCTACCACGCCTTCCCGGGCGGGTCCGCGGAGGACGGCGAGGACCTCGCCGCCGCGGCCGCGCGCGAGCTCGAGGAGGAGACGGGCCTGACGACGCCCGGCGGCGAGCCGTTCCTGACGACGGCCGTCGCCGTCGGCGCGCCGCCCGACGGCGCGCGGGCGTACCGGGTGACGAACCACGCCTACCTCGTGCTGGAGGCGAAGGCGCCCCGCCCCTCGACCGAGATGGAGGCCCTCTGGCTTCCCCTCGAGGAGGCCCGGATGGCCCGACCCATGGCGGCCGGGACGCGGCGCGTGCTGCGGCGGCTGGCGGAGCGCCTGGCGGCGCCCGCCGCCCCTACTTCTCGGAGGTGACGAGGACGGCGGCGATGGCGAACGCCGGCTTGCCGGCGCTGAACATCTCGAGGTTCAGGCCGAGCCGCTCGTTCTTCGGGCACTCGAAGACCACGACGGGCGTGTTGTCGTCCTCGACGTCCTGGACGAGGATCTCCTTCCCGCGCTTGACGGCGATGTCGAAGTCCTTGGCGTGGCTGTCGGACCAGCCGACGATGACGTACTTCGTGTGGGCGGCGAAGCTGCGGGTGAGCGTCTGGTCGGCTCCGTCCTTGAGGAGCGCGCCGAGCAGGCAGAACGAGTTCGGGGCCGCGTCGAACCCGAGGTTGACCTGCTCGGCGGCCGCCGAGATGACCGCGTTCAGCTCGTGCGAGGCCTGCTCGAGGGTGGCGAGCGAGCCCTTGAGCCCGTCGGTCTCGAGGACGATGACGAGGCTGAAGTCCTGGGACCCGCTCCCCGAGGCGAGGCTCAGGGTGATGGTGAACTCGCCGGTGTGCTCCGGGGCGACGAAGACGAACGGCGTCGAGTCGTCGTCGACGTCGACCTCGTGGACCGAGCCGTCCTTGGCGGCCACGACCAGGTCCAGGTCGTGGACGTCGGCGTCGCCCGCGCCCACGAACAGGTAGCCCTTGCCGGCCTGGAGCCGGGCGGTGTACGCGAGCTCCTTCCCCTCCTCGACGAACCCGCCGAGCAGGCAGAAGCCGCCCGAGCGGAGCCCGAAGCCCGTGAGGTCGCGGGCGGCCGAGGCCTGCTCGATGGCCTTCGCGACCCCTTCGCCCACGTAGTCCTGCCCCGTCGCCGGGGCGGCGAGAAGACCGAGTCCGACGGCGAGACCGGCGATCAGCCCGAGTGTGCGCATGCGCTCTTCCTTCCTCTCTCTCTGTCTCTCTCTCACTCTTCCGTTCTTCCGTGCTTTCCTTCCGTCCTGCTCTCTTGCCGTTTCACCCCTTCGTCAAGGCGACGAAGGGACGGGGTTGCGGTGGGCGATGATCTCCGGCGGGGGGCGGGCGAGTCAATCCCGGCGTGCCGGACGCGCCGGATGTAACGGGTGTTGTAATTTAATAACAGACGTTATAACATCGCCCCGAAGGATCGAGGGGATCCGGATCCGACGGAGGGTGCGCCATGGCGACGGTCGACGTCGATGCGGTCGTGATCGGGTCGGGGGCGGGCGGGCTGACGGCGGCGCTCGCCCTCGCGCAGGCCGGGCGGCGGACGCTCGTCCTCGAGCAGCACTATCTGCCCGGGGGCTGGTGCCACTCGTTCGAGCTCGGGGGCTACAAGTTCAGCCCCGGCGTCCACTACCTGGGCGAGCTGGCGCCGGGCGGCCGGGCCCGGGCGGTCTACGAGGGGCTCGGGCTCGGCGCCGACCTCGAGCTCTGCGAGCTCAACCCGGACGGCTACGACCACATCCTCGTCGGCGGCGAGCGCTTCGACTACCCGCGGGGGAAGGGCGCCCTGGCCGACCGCCTGAAGCGCCGCTTCCCGCACGAGGCGGCCGGCATCGACGCCTACCTCGACACCTGCGACCGGCTCTCCCACGAGCTCGATGAGCTCTCCGAGATCCGCTCGGCCTGGCAGCTCGCCACGCTCCCCTTCCGCTGCCCGACGGTCGCGCGCTGGGGCCTGAGGACGGCCGCGTCGCTCCTCGACGCCCACGTCCGCGACCCGCTCCTCCGGGCGTTCCTCGCCGGGCAGTGCGGCGACCACGGGCTTCCGCCGTCGATGGCGCCGGCGGCCGTCCACGCCGCCGTCCAGGCCCACTACTTCGACGGCGGCTACTACCCGCGGGGCGGCGGGGCGGCGATCCCGCGCGCCTTCATCCGCGCGCTCAGGCGGGCGGGCGGCGCCATCCGCGTGCGCGCGCCCGTCGCCCGGATCCTGACCGAGCGCGAGCGCGGCGGGCGGCGGCGGGCCGTCGGCGTGCGGCTCGCGGACGGGACGGAGGTCCGGGCCGCGACCGTGATCTCGAACGCCGACCCCCACATCACCTTCGAGCGCCTCGTCGGGCCGGAGAACCTGGGCTTCTGGCTCCGCCGCCGGCTCGCCCGCACGCGCTGGTCGGTCTCGGCGATCTCCCTCTTCTTCGCCGTCGACATGGACCTGCGCGCCGCCGGTCTCGACTCGGGCAACTGGTGGTGGTACGCGGACGAGGACGTCGACCGCATCTACCGTCACGGGCTCGACCCGACCGCGATCGCGGCCGGGGCCGAGGTCGACGGCTGCTTCCTGACGGCCACGACCCTGAAGGACCCGACGAAGCGGACGCGCGGGCACCACACCCTCGAGGCCTTCGCCTTCGTGCCGTTCGACCCGTTCCGGGAGTGGGCCGGGACGCGGCAGGGCGAGCGGCCGGCCGCGTACGAGGCGCTGAAGCGCGACCTCCTCGAGCGCATGCTCCGGGCGGTGGACCGCGTCGTCCCGGGGATCTCGGACCGCATGGTCTTCCGCGAGCTGGGCACGCCGCTCTCGAAGCTCCACTACTGCGCGGCCAGCTTCGGCAACCTCTACGGGACCGAGAAGAGCCGCCTCCAGGTCGGGCCGTGGGCGTTCCCGGTCAAGACCGAGATCGACGGCCTCCTCCTGTGCGGGGCGAGCACGCTCTCGCACGGCGTCTTCGGGGCCACGCTCTCGGGCCTGGCGGCGGCCGGGAAGGCGCTCCGCTGCCGCGTCCGCGAGCTGCTGCGCCCGGGCGGCCCGTCGATCCGGGTCCACCCGTCGGAGCGGCCGGAGGCGTGGCCGGCGGAGCTCCGGCGGAAGATGGGCGCGGGCGCGGGCGTGCCGGTCGCGGCCGCGCATGCGTGACCTGCGCGACCTGCGCCGGTCGCAGATCGTGGCGGCGGCGCGGGCGCTCGTCGCCGCCGGCGGCCTCGAGGCGCTGACGATCGGCGCCCTCGAGAAGCGCCTCGACTTCACGCGCGGGGTGATCACCTACCACTTCCGCGACAAGGACGAGATCGTCGAGGCCGTCCTCGCGAGCGCGGTCGAGGAGATCGACGCCGCGACCGTCGCCCTGGTCAAGGCGCGGGCGACCTTCGCCGAGAAGGTCGAGGCCGTGCTCTCGACCAAGGTCCGCGGCTTCCTCGACCGCCGCGAGGCCGCCCACGTCCTCCTCTCGTTCTGGGGGCGCATCCTCCACGACCGCCGGGCCCGCGCCCTCAACGCCCGGCTCTACGAGACCTACCGGGCCCAGTCCGCCCGCCTCCTCGAGGACGGTCGCCGCGCGGGCGAGGTCGTCCGCGGCGTCGCCGTCCGCGAGGTCGCGGCCCTCCTCGTCGGCGCGGTCATCGGCATCGTCACCCAGGTCCTCTTCGACCCGGACGGGGCCGTCGACCCGGACGCCTGCGTGCGCGAGGCGGCGCGGATGTTCGCCGCCCGCCTGGCGCCGGCGCGCCGGGCCGCGTCCGCAGGGAAGTGACGGGAGCAGGCGGTTCGGCGGGACCGGGTCCCGGCACTCCTGCTCTCCTCGGAGGCATCGCCCCGTAACGCTCTTCTGCGACCGAGCACCGGCTAGGGGGCGACGGGGCCTCGCCTCCTGAGGTGGATCATCTGGAGGATGTCTCCCTCGAGGCGCCGCACGTCCGGTGACGACACGAAGTCGCGCGCCTCGATGTTCGCTCGCTTCAGGTGCGACCGGACGACGGGGGGCAGGCGCGGGGCGGCGCGGGCGATGTCGTCGCGCAGCTCGTCGTAGGCGCGGAGCACCGCGAAGGCGAGCGAGATCGTCTCGAGCTGCGCGAGCGTGAGCTCGCGGAGCAGCCGGGGGTTTCGCCTCGCCCCCTCGAGCAGCCCCTGAAGGCCGCGGATCCTGAGGGTGACGTAGTTCGCCACCAGCACATCCGCCTGCGCATCGCAGAAGGCTCGCGCGTCGGCTTCGCGCCGGAGCGGGAGGAGCTCGGCGGCGGCCCCCGGGTGGTCGCCCTGGCGCGCGATCTCGATCGCGGCCCGCAGGCCCTTCTTCAGGCGATCGGGGCCGTCGATGTCGAGGAGCGTGAGCCCCTCCGCGATGACCACCTCCTGGATCTGCTGGCCCCGGGCGGGCCCGGCGGCGATCGGGAGCGAGCCGGCGAGCGCGAGGGTCAGAAGTGAGCGAGTCCTGCTCACTTCCGGCCTCTCCGGCGTCGAAGAGGCCGGAAGTGAGCGGTTCCTGCTCACTTCCGACGCCCTCGATGCCGGGCGCGGGAAGTGAGCGGGATGGGCTCACTTGAGGCCACTCCGGCGTCGGGAAGGCCGGAAGTGAGCGTTTCTCGCTCACTTCCGGGCGGTCGGGCGGTCCGTCGGTCAGACCGTTCCCTCCCAGAACGCCCCCCCGCGCGGGCCGCCGGCCGCGGCGCCCAGGGCGGCCGCCGCCTCCTTCCGGGCGTCGGCGAGGGCGGCGGCGTGGCGGGCGAGGAGCGGGCGGAGCGCGTCCGCGCCGGCGCCCGGGGTCGAGAGCGCGGCCACGACCTCGACGGCGGCCGAGCGCAGGAAGCGCTGGAGCTTGGGCACGGCGAGGCCGAGGTCGGTGGCGGCCAGCGCGTCGAGGAGGGCCTTGCGGGCCTTCTCGAGCGGGTCGGCCGGCGGGACGCGGCCGGCGTCGACCTCCGCGCCCGCCGACTCGAAGGCCTTCGCGAACGCCTCGATGGCGCGCTCGACGGCCTCGCGCTCGGCCGGCGGCACGCCGCCGGCGTCGTCGGCGCCGGCGTCGATCCCGCGCTCGCGCTCGACGGGCGTCGGGGGCGACGGGGGCATGACCCGCGTCTTCTTCTTCGCCCGGCCCGAGAGGGCGTCCTTCATGGCGCCGGCGGCGCCGCCGATCGCGCCGGCGATCGCGCCGGCAATGCCGCCCGGGCTCGCGATCCCGCGAGCGGGCCTCCTTGGCGGCAGCGACAGGTCGTCGTCATCCTCGGCGAAGTCGCCGGCGTCCGCCGGAGGCGGCGGTGCCGGGCAGGCCGGCGCGGCGAACGCGTAGCAGACGCCCCCCGTGAGCCCGGCCGGGAGCGTCGCCTCGGCCTCGTCCTCCCCCTTCCGCACCTCCCAGCGGTCGGGCATGGCCAAGGGCTGCACGACCCGGCGCCGCTCGCCCTTCTCGTTCACGACCTCGACCTCGTCGACGGCGACGAAGGCCGTGAAGCGCGTGAGGAGCGTGTGGCGGCGGGCGAGGTCGACGATCTCCTTCTTCAGGCGCTCCTGCTCGGCCGGCTCGAGGCGGTAGCGGTCCTCGAGGTCGGCGACCCGCGCCCGCGCCCAGAGGTGGGCGATCTCGGGGAGGTCGATCTCGTGCGCCTTCACGGCGATCTCGGTCGAGGCCTCGACGCTCCCGCCGTCGACGCGCCGGCCGCGGATCCGGAGGGCGCCGCCCCGGGGCCGGGCGAGCCGGCAGAAGACGGTCGTCGCCCGGCCGGCGAAGAGGTCGGGGACGCGCGCGGGCGCGATCGACCCCGGGTCGAGGCCCGCGCCGTCGTCCTCGAGGCGGACGTCGACGACGAGCGGCGCCCCGATCTCGCGGCCGATCCCCGCGAGCGCCTCCTCGAGGGCCGCGCCCGGGACGACGAACGTCGACGTCCCGCCGCAAAGGTTCGCGAGGCGCTTCAAGAAGGCGTCGTTCACGGCCGTGTCGATCCCGATCGTGAAGACGCGCGCCTCGCCGACCTCCTTCTGGATGCGCTTCAGGACGCGGGACTCGTCGCCCACCTGGCCGTCCGTCAGCAAGACGACGACGGGCGCGCGCCCCGCGGCGTCGGCGCGCCCGGCCACGTGGCCTAAGGCCGCGCCCAGGGCCTGGTCGAGCTCGGTGCCGCCGCGGGCGCCGATCGAGCGGAGGAAGCGGTCGCCGTCCTCCATCCCGGCCTCGCCGGCCGCGACCCAGCGCTCCGGCCCCCGCGCCGGCTTCGCAAGCCACTCCAGCCGGTCGTCGAAGGCGACGATCGCGAAGCGGTCGCGCGGGCCGAGCGTGTGGAGCAGGATCGAGCAGGCGCGCGCCGCCGACGCCATCTTGACGCCGCTCATGCTCCCCGAGCGGTCGAGGACGAAGACGACGTCGCGCGCGAGCCCGAGGAAGCCCTCGCGCCGCGGCGGGACGACCGCGAGCATGGCGAAGGCCGGGCCGCCGGCCGGATCGCGGGCGACGAGGAGCGACGACTGGACCTTGTCGCCGGCGAGGCGCCAGCGGAGGACGAAGTCGCGGTCGAGCGGCTCGTCCTCGCGCGCGAGCGCGACCTTGAAGGCGGCGGCGCCGAGGCTCGTGCGCGTCCGCGTCCGGATCGCGTGCTGCGAGCAGGCGAGGTCGCGCGGCTCCCCGTCGGCGAGCAGCTCGACCTCGATCGCGAGCGCGACCTTCGGGTCGAAGCCGGGCGCGAGCCTGGGCGGCGTGATCCGCGACGCGTCCGGGACGACGTCGGTGTCGGGCTCGACGCCGTCGCCGACCGACGCGCCCTCGAGCGGCGTCCCCGGGATGTAACGGGGGGCGACGACGAGGGGGAGGCGAAGCTCCGTCGTCCCGTCCTCGAAGAACGGCAGCCTCTCGGAGTACGTGACCTTGACGGTCACCTCCTCGCCGGGCGGCAGGTTCCCGACCTCCACGGTGAAGACGTCGTCGCGCTCCTGCTCGAGGAGCGCCGCCCGCTTGCCCTCCGAGAGCGCGCGCCGGTACCGACGGCGCGCCTCCGTCCGCTCGTCGACCTTCCCGCGCACGACGCGCGCGCCGACGCGCAGCTCGAAGTCGCGGACGGCCGCGCCGCCAGCGAGCGGGAAGATGTAGACCGCCTCGAGCGCCTCCGCGTACGGGTTGTGGAACGTCTCGGCCACGGTGACGCCGGCCACGCGCTCGGCGACCCGGGCCGCGATCTCGACGCGGGCGAGCGGCAGCGTCGCCTTCGCGGCGCCGGGCGCGCCGCCCTTCACCTCCACGGTGCCGACCCCGCGCGTCCGCTCGCGCTCCTCCGCCGGGACGTCGATCAACGGGACACGCTGGCTCGAGGCGCCGGTGACGGTCATGACGTTCGACCTCCTTCGCGGGCCGCGAGCGCGCGCAGCGCCGCGGCCACCTCCTCCGACAGCATCGCCGGATCCTTCACCGGCGACCACCCTTCCTCGACCATGAGCTTCACCCCCGGCTCGAGGACGACCTCGCGCCACACCACCGCCCGGGGGGTCGGGGGCGCGGCCGCGCTCCGCTCGCGGGCCTCGCGGGCGACCGCCGCCACGAGGCCCTCGAGCTCGCGCTCGCTCCGCCCGTACAGGCGCGCCTGGATCTCCGCGAGCTTGAGCCCCCCGCCCCGCGCCTGGAGCGCCTTGACCGCGAGGAGCTGGAGCAGTTGCCGCCGTCCGTAGACGGCGCGCTGCCCCTCGATCCGCGGCCGGTCGACGAGCCCGAGCGTCCCGTAGTACCGCACGGTGCGCGCGTCGGGCTCGGGGGAGACCCGCCCATCCGCCGCCTCGGCGAGGCCGGCCTCGCGGAGGCGACGGCTCGCCTCGCGGCACAGCTCCTCGAGGGTGAGGTCGGCGGGCGCGGGCGCAGCGTTCATGACAGTAATTTACCACAAAACTGTAATGCTGTCAACTCGCGCGAGAAAGCTGTAGACGAACCCGTAGAAACAGCCCGGGGACCGCACTACCATCGATCGTTCGGGATGCCCGACAAGGACGAGACGCCGGAGCGCGCCCGCGGGCCCGGGAGGCCGCGCCCGAAGGACCTCGACCTCCCGCCCGAGGTCGCCGACCCTCTCGCCCTCCTCGAGAGCGACGCCTACGGGCTCCGCCGCCTCGGCTACGAGGAGCTGGTGAACCTGGGCGAGCGGGCGCGGCCGGCGCTGCTCTGGGCCCGGGACGACCCGCGCCTCCGGGCCCTCGCCGATCGCGCCCTCGCCGAGATCGCCGCCGGCCGGACGTACGCAGGCGCCGGCGGCGGCGCCGCCAGCCGCGCCTACGTCGCCCCCGCGAGCGACCCGGAGCGCCTGAAGCTCATCCCGCCGCTCGTCCGCGCCCTCTTCGACACGAACGAGGACGGGCAGATCGCCGACGACGAGTTCGCCCGCGCCCAGGCCCTCTTCGGCGACCCCGCCCGCCCGCGCCGGCTCGACCCGGCGGACGTCGTCCGGGCGCTCGCGCCGCACGTCCGCGAGCCCTCGCCCGGCCGCCCGCCGTCGATCGACTGGGAGGCGTTCGCGCGCGCCCGCGGCGTGACGCCCACGTCCGAGGAGAAGGCCTGCCTCGAGCGCCAGGTCCTCGGGGACCGCTCCCTCCGCCCGGAGCCCGAGGAGCCGCCGGCCGACGCGCGCGAGCCCGAGCTCTTCGAGACGTTCGTCCGCGAGAACCACGAGCCGCTCGAGGTGCGCCGCCGCGCGGCCGTGCGCCTGGCGGCGACGAGGCGCGGCGCCGGCCGCCTCCTCGTCTGGTTCCGGGAGCGCGTGAAGCTCGCCGACTGGACCGTCGCCGGCTCCGAGGCCGCCCTCCGCCTGGGCCGGGCCCCGCGCGAGGGCGACCTCCCGAAGCCGACGGAGCGGGACGTCGCCCGGCCCGTCTTCCTCCTCGGAATCGAGGGGCTCGGGAACGCCGCCGACCGCGAGGTCGCGGGCGAGGTCGTACGCGCCTTCCACGACCTCGCCGGCGACAAGGGCGAGGGGCTGCCGCCCGAGGTCCTCCTCGCCGTCACCGCCGCCCTCGTCTCCCTCGCCGTTCGGTACGACCAGGAGCTGACCGGCCCCGTGCTCGACGGCTGGGCCCTCGGGACGTTCGCGACCGGCGACGACCTCTTCGCCGTCCCGCGCAAGACCCAGATCGCCACGATCTTCTCGCTCACGCTCGCGAACAAGGAGTTCGCCGCCCGCATCCTGCTCCGGGCCCTGGACGCGGCGGACGCGACCGCCGCCCGCGCCGCCGCCCGCGCCCTCAACCAGTTCACCAACGAGGCGACGTACGAGGTCCTGGTCGACGGCGTCGTCGGCCTCCTGGCCGCCGCCGCCCCGCCCACGAAGCCCGTCCGCGCCGACCCCGAGTGCCGCCTCCCGCTCTTCCGGCTCCTCGGCCGCCTCCACCTCGACCGCCTGAAGGTGTGGGAAACGCCGGGGTTCCGGACGCGGCTCGCGGACGCCCTGGCCGACGAGGTCGTCGCCCGGCCCGACGGCGAGGCGGCGGCGATCGCGATCGAGGTCCTCTTTGCCCTCGCCCAGGCCCTCGCCAAGGACCTCGAGCGCCGCGCCGCCGACCTCGGGCCGGCGGTGGGCAAGGTCTACCGGCGCGCGGCCCGGGACCTCGACGGGGCGCGGCTGAGGGGGGACGAGGCGGCCTTCCGCCTCCGCCCGGTCGAGGTCGCGGGCGCGGCCCTCTACCTCCTCGGCTTCCTCCCCGCGAAGGAGCCGGTCGAGGTGCTGGCCGAGGCGTACGAGGCGAAGCGCGAGTGGGCCGCCCGGGCCCTCACCGACATCGCCCGCGAGGCCCTCCTCTCGCTCGCCGACCGGGCCCGCGACGCCTCGACGCGCGACGCCCTCCGCGCCCGGGCCGAGGCCTGGACGAAGAAGCCGCCCGACCCGCCCTGGGCCGGCTCGAACCACACCCACGTCGGCCTCGCCTACTGGATCCTCGAGCGCCTCCCGCGCCGCGAGGACGAGCCGGGCCGGAAGGCGCTCGACTTCCTCGCGCGGACGCTCGACGAGGCGCGCACCCGCGAGCCGCTGAACCTCGCCGCCGCCGCCGTCTTCGGGGTCGGCACGGCCCGCGCCCACATCCTCCTCGTCGACGAGTTCGTCGAGGGCCGGAACCCGGCCCTCCTCGCCGAGCTCGACTGGTTCCTCGGCTTCCTCTACGCCGACCCGCGGCGCAAGGAGATGGAGCAGGCCGTCCCCATCGTCCCCGAGGCCCGCAAGCACGCCGAGGAGACCGAGGCCCGCCTCCGCCCCGGGACCGACCTCGCGAAGCACCTGCGCGCGCGGCGCATCGTCCAGGCGTTCGCCGGCCACCCCGACGACCCCGACTACCAGACGTTCAGCCGGCGCGCGACCGAGCTCCTCGAGGCCTCCGAGGCGATCGCGCGCCTCCGGGCCCGCTACGCGGCGGAGGGGCTGCTCCCGTTCATCCGCGCCCACGACGCGGAGCTCGCGCGCGTCCTCGAGGCGACCTACCCGGGGCTCGTCGAGCGCTTCTGGGAGGCGCACGCGCGCTTCTGGGCGGCCATGCCGGTGCGCGACGCGGGCGGCGCCGAGATCCGGGCCAAGGACCCGGACCGGGTGAAGCGCGCCCTCGACGAGCAGGCCCGGCTCCTCGGCGCCCTGAAGGGCGTGCGGGCGGGCCTGCCGCCCGTCGAGAAGCTCTGGGCCGACTGGCGGGCGGCCGCGCGCGTCCGCCTCGCCCGGGCGGTCGCGACCTTCAGGGCCCCGCTCGACAAGGAGCTCCGCGAGGCCCGCGCGAAGGGCGGCGTCCTCGCGCCCGTCACCGACCTCGTCCCGGGCTACGAGCGGCTCCTCGTCGACCTCGCGGTCGCGACGGACTTCGAGCGCAACGAGCTGGCCGTCCAGCTCGCCTCCGCCATCCGCGAGCTGAACCACGACCGGCTGGACCGTTGCTTCGACGTCGAGGTCGCCCCGCTCATCGAGGCGGGCCGCCTGACCGAGGGCATCCGCCGCTTCCGGACGTGGTTCGCCCCGCACCGCGTGCGCGCCGACCTCGAGAAGGAGAAGGCCGTCGCCGTCGACCGCTTCTGCCGCCTCGGGGCGGGCTGGGTGTCGGCCTTCCTCGAGTACGACGCCGACCGCGTCATCGGCGGGATCGCCGAGCACCTCCGGCGCACGACGACGTCGCTCCTGAAGCGCCTGGATGCGTCGGCGACGAGCGAGCTCTTCCCGAAGATCGACCCCAAGACCGACAAGTACCGGACGCCGGGGCAGTACGAGCTGTTCGGCGAGACCATCTACTGGCACGAGGACTCGGGCGACCCGGGCCTCGACTCGGTCCGCTGGCCGCGGACGGAGGGCGGCGAGCGCGTCCTCAAGGTCGAGCAGACGGCCTTCCCGACGGCCGTGCGCCACCTCTGGGCCACGGTCGAGAGCGGCCGGAACGTCTCCATCCTCGACGGGCTCGACGACCCGCTCTTCCGGACGGTCTTCAAGCGCGCCTACCGGTTCTCCCACGCGGCCCGCGACGAGAGCTCGGACGGGACGCTCGCCGAGTACACGCTGCGGACGTTCGCCGAGCTGGCCGAGATGCCGCACGCCGAGACGCCGGTCGCGGTCGTCGAGGAGGGGCGGGCGGAGGAGGAGGCGATCCTCGTCCGGGCGACGCGCGACGGCTACCTCCTGCGGAAGAAGCCCTGGGGTCCGGAGCGCTGGGTCGAGCCCGACCGGCTCCGGTCGATCGTCGTCACGGGCCCGGCCGCGCTCGCCGACGACTACCGGCGCCGGCTCCTCAGGCTCGCCCACTTCTACCGCAACAAGGACTACCAGAAGCCGCGTCCCTACACGTTCCTGCGCCAGTACGGCCTGGCCGAGCACACCTTCATCGAGGCCTTCGAGCTCGCGAACAAGGATGGCGAGCCGCTCACGCCGGACCGGATCAAGGCGCGCCTGAAGGAGGGCCTGCGGCGGCGCGGCCTCGACCGGACGTGGGCCGACGATGTCGGGACGACGGCCAGGACCGGCTACTACTTCTTCCGCTGCCTCTTCGCCTGGGACGAGGGCAGCGCCGACGCGCAGGCGGCGCGCGCGAGCTTCACGGCCGGCGTCGTCGACCTCCTCTCGACCCCCGTCGAGCAGAGGGTCGCGGACGAGGAGAGAAGGCTCTACGACGAGCGGGAGAAGCACTTCCTCTCGGGGCCGTTCGCGGCCGACTGGAAGGCCTGGAACAGCGCCTTCGACCCGAAGGGGGAGATCCTCACCTTCTCCGACGCCACCTGCGAGACCCTGGCGTCGGGCGCCTTCTGGAAGGAGACGCTCGTCGAGCTGGCGATCGACCTCGTCGTCATGCTCGTCCTCTTCCTCATCTCCGCCGGCATCGGCACGGCGGCCTACGGCGCGCTCGTCTCGGCGCGCTGGGCCGTACGGACCGCCCTCTGGGCGCGGCGCGCCTCCCGCCTCGCCCGCATCGCCCGCGCGGCCCTCCGCTACGCCCCGCGGGTCGCGCGCTTCCTCGCCGAGGTCAACGTCTTCACGCTCGGCATGAAGGGCTACGCCTTCGCCAAGGCCGAGCTCAAGGGCGAGAAGGGCGAGGGCTACGACTCGTTCTCCGAGTACCTGGCCGACGCCGGCAAGACGGCCGTCGTCCTCGGGATGCTGAAGGCCGTGGACGCCCTCTACCTCAAGGCTTTCCGGCTCCACGGCAAGCACATCGCCGCCCGGCACCACGCCGGCCTCTGGTTCGCCGAGTTCGCGGCCATGGACATCTACGCCCTCGCGATCGAGCCGACGCTCGGCGACATCACCAAGGCCCTCGGCTGGACGAAGAAGGGCGGCCGCTGGTGGAACGACGTCCCCGAGCTCGACACCATCCACCTCTTCCTCGGGAACGCCTTCTTCACCGGCGCCTTCCGCGCCGCCCACCTCTGCGGCCCGAGGCTCACGCGGGCGCTCGGGTCGCTCTTCAAGAAGCCCGGGTTCGAGGACCTGAGGAGGAAGGTCGACGCCATCGATGCCCGCCTCGAGGCCAAGGAGGCCGAGGCGCAGCGCGTCGTCGCCGAGCGGAAGGAGGCGCTCGCGGGCGAGCACCGCTCGTTCCTCGAGGCCCTCGACGCGTACGAGAAGAAGGCCTACGAGGTCGCGAGGACCCGCAACGAGGTCTACCTGGCCGACCGCGAGGCCGCGCACCTCCGGAGCAAGGCGGGGGAGGCGGCCACGGCCGAGGCGGGCGGCGAGAAGCCGGCCGAGCCGAGCAAGACGCTCGCCGAGCGCGCGGCCGCGAAGGAGGCGGAGGTCCGCGAGAAGCGGGCGGCGCTTTCGGGGGCCGAGCGCGAGCTGGTGGACCTCGACTCGCGGCGGGCCGAGCGCCGGGCGGCCGTCGAGGAGAAGCAGAGGGCGCTCGTCGACGCCGTCGAGGCCATCGCCGACGAGGTCGGCCGGATCGTGAAGGAGAAGGCCGACCGGCTCTCGGAGGCGCTCGCGAAGGACGCGTCGGCCTTCAGCCCGATCCAGCGCGGCTACGTCCGCGACCTCCTGGGGGCCGCCGAGACGCACGCCGCCGACATCCAGGGCCTGAAGGACGTCGCCCGCCTCGTCCTCGAGGTGGGCTTCCGCCAGAACCCGGAGGGCGGGTTCGACTACCGCTACAGCCCCGAGAACGCGAAGAAGGTCGCGGACTTCTTCAACGTCCGGGAGTGCTCGATCGCGCGCGAGGCGGGGACGCACGGCGAGCACGTCGTCGCCACGCCCTGGGACCCGCCGGTCCCCGGCGGCGGCCAGGTCGTCGTCAGCCCGCGCCCGGCCGAGCGCCCCTGGATCCGGGCCGCCGACGAGGCCCTCGTCCCGCGGGCGGAGCCGACCATCGTGGTCGAGCTCGGCGCCGGCGAGGGCGGCTACTCGGCCCACCTCCGGCAGGCGGCGCGGGCCCAGCTCGGGCGCGAGGTCGAGTACGTGGCCACGGACTTCGCCACCGACCCGCGCTTCCTCCACCTCGCCGACAAGCGCGGGATCGAGACGCGGCGCGGCGTCGACGCCAACAACCTGGCGCCGCACTTCCCGCGGGGCCGGGTCGTGCTCGTCCGGGCGGTGAACCCCTACGGGTACGGGCTGACGGTGCCCGGCGTCGTCGGCCCGGCCCCGGTCGGGAGAGGGCGCCCGCCGAGGCGGCTCGACCCGCGGATGCTCGAGTCCGTGCGCGAGGTCCTGCCCGAGAGCGGCGAGTGCTCGGTCTACAGTCGCTCGAACGTGCTGAGGGAGTACGTGGAGACGAGCCCGAGGGTCGGGTCTGCGCAGCGCGAGGCCCTGCTCGGCGGCCTGCCGAAGGTCTCGGGGACGAACGGCTTCACCGCCGTGGTCCACGGACAGCTCGCCGAGATCGCGCGCGGCGGCTGGGACATCACGGTCGAGCCGGCGAGCCCGCCCGAAGGGGTCGTCTTCAGCCGCGTGGACACGCATCCCGGCGCGGCCGTCGGCCCGTACAATGTGAGGATCACGCTGCGGAAGACGGAGGCCGGCAAGGGAAAGGTGACGTTCCGGGTCGGCGATGCCGCCTTCGTGGAGCCCGCGGGGGGACCGTGAACGAGGTGATCTTCAAGGCCGGGCAGCGGATCGGCGAGGCCGTCGCCTCGATCGACGGCCGGCTGCTGGCCCTCTACGACCGGCGGAAGCTCTACGTCCTCGACCTCGAGGCCGGGCGCCTCCGGCACGAGGAGGAGACGCCGGGCTTCGACACGTTCCGCTTCGACCGTCCGGGGCGGCGGCTCTACGTGGCCGATGGCTTCGACCTGGCCGTCCTGGCGCTCCCGGCGCTCCAGTGGGTCGAGCTCCCGGGGTTGAAGGGCTTCAAGGACCTCGTGGCGACCTACTTCTACGACAGCAAGGCCGACGGCGAGGCGCTCATCTGGCACCGCGACGAGACCGCCCACGCGAGCCAGTGGCCGCCGCCGGGGGCGCTCTACCGCCTGGACGCGGAGGGGCGAAGCTGCGCTCGCATCGGGCCGTGCCCCCTGTTCCCGAGCGGCCGCTACCTCGACCCGGCGCGAGGCCTGGCCGTCTTCTGGTCGGAGGTCCGCCTCCACGCCGTCGTCGACCTCGAGGGTCGGGACGCGCGCCCGAAGCTGCCGGACCTGGCCATGGAGCCGGGGCTGGTGCTCGGCGTCGGGATCGACGGCGCGTACGCCGTCGAGGCCGGCGGGACGCTCGTCATCCGCGACCCGCGGGGGACCGAGCGCTCCCGCTGCCCCTTCCCGTCCGGCATCGTGGGCCACGAGGTCGCCCTGAGCCCGGACCTCCGCCTGCTCGCGGGAAAGGCGGAGGGCGCTCCGCGGGTCCGCCTCTTCGACGCGACGACGGGGCGGGAGACGGCCGCGGTCGAGCCGGGGGACGGCGCCTGGCCCTCGATCCTGCTCTTCGTCCCGCGCGGCAAGGGGGCGCGGCTCCTCGCCGCCTGCGACGACGGCACCGTCCGGGCGATCCACGAGGTGAAGGGGCCGTGAGCGACCGGGTCGTCGACAGCCTGGAGGGCGGGTTCACGGTGCCGTCGGGGCACCTCACCCGCCTGCGCGTCCCGGCGATCGCCGCCCGCTGGGACCGCGAGGAGACGCGCGAGGGCGAGACCGTCCACCTCCTCGTCGACGTGCCGGGGACGCCCGACGGGGCGGCCGCGACCCTCCGGATCCAGGAGCACGACGCCGACGGGAAGCACGACTTCGTCGAGGAGCTGCGCGGGACGGTGAGCGGCGGGAAGGTGGACGTCCCCTGGGTCTACCGGTTCGTCCGGGACGTGGACGACGCGATCCAGCCGGGCGACGAGGAGAAGGGCTTCCACGCCCCGGAGCTCTTCTTCGACGCGAAGGTCGGGGCGCGCACGGACCGGTCCGGGATCCTCCGCTACAAGGAGGACGTCGCCTTCGTGCTCGCCGGCCCGGACGGCAAGCCGCTCGCCGGGCGGCGGTTCGTCATCACCCTCGCGGACGGGCGCAAGGTCGAGGGGCGGACGGACGAGGCCGGCCGCGCCCGCGCGACCGGCGTGCCTCCGGGTCCGGTGCGGATCGAGTACCCCGAGGGGTGGTGGCCGCAGGTCCTCGGACGCTGAGGCCGGCCCGGGTCTCGAGGGCGTTCCGGCGAGCTACCCGGGAGTCGCCCCGGCCAGCCGCTCGATCGCCCGCCCCACCAGCCCGCGGACGAGCGCCACCTTGTAGGCGTTCGTCCGGTGCGGGAGCGCGCCGCGCACGGCCTCGTCGGCGGCCCGGGCGCGGACGGCCGCGTCGCGCGGGTCGCGGCCCTCGAGGGCGCGCTCGGCCGCGGGGGCGCGCAGCGGGACGGCGGCCACGCCGCCGAGGACGAGGCGCACGCGCTCGAGCCGCCGGCCCGGGCCGTACGAGGCGGCGACGGCGACCGAGGCGAGGGCGAACGTCCAGACCGCGCGCGCCATCGCCTTCTCGTGGACGGAGACGCGGCCCTCGGGCGCGGGCGGGAGGCGGACGGCGACGATGGCCTCGCCGGGCGCGAGCCCGTGGAGCGACGGCCGCTCGCGCGTCGGGTGGCGGAAGTGGTCGGCGACCTTCAGCTCGCGGCGCGCGCCGGCCGCATCGACGACGTCGAGCCCGGCGTCGAGGGCGACGAGCGCCGTCGCCGGGTCCGAGGGCTGGACGTCCACGCACTGGCGCTCGCCCTGCTCGTCGTCCGCGAAGATCGCGTGGAACCGGGCGTCGCCCTCGGCCGCGTGGCAGCGGTCGCCCCCGTGGAGCAGGCACGGGAAGCCGTCGCGCCAGTACCAGCAGCGCGGGCTCTGGCAGAGGTTGCCGCCGATCGTCGCCACGTTGCGGATCTGCGGCGTGGCGGCGGCCGCGCACGCTTCGGCGAGGGCCGCGTGGGGACCCGTGCCGTCGCCGTGCACGGCCGGAGACCGCTCGATCTCGGCCAGCGTCACGAGGGCGCCGATCGCGAGGCCGCCCTTCGCCCCGCCCACGATCGCGCGCAGCGCGGGGTCGCGCACCCGCTTCAGGTCGACGAGGAGCGACGGCCGCTCGAGCCGGCGCTTGAGGACGGTCACGAGGTCGGTCGCGCCGGCGAGGAGGCGGGCGCCCTTCTCCTCGGCCGCCAGGCGGAGCGCGTCGCCGAGGTCGTCGGCGCGCGCGTGCGCGAAGGGCGGCATCATGGCCGGCGCCCCTCGCCGGCGAGGAGCGCCAGCACGCGCTCGCGCGTGAGCGGCAGCTCGCGCACGGGCCGGCCGAGCGCGTCGGCGACCGCGCCCGCGATCGCGGCCGGCGCGCCGATCAGCGGCGGCTCGCCGAGCCCCTTCGCCCCGAGCGGGTTCGCCTCGACGTCGGGGACGTCGAGGAACCGCGCCTCGATGGCGAGCGGCACGTCGAGGGCCGTCGGCACGGCGTAGCGCTCGAGGTCGGCGTTCAGCGGCCGGCCCGTGGCCGGGTCGACGACGCGCTCCTCCGAGAGGGCGAGCCCGATCCCCTGGATCACGCCGCCCTCGACCTGCGAGGCGGCCGCGAGCGGGCTCACGATCCGCCCCGAGTCGTGGACGGCGACGACGCGCACGACCCTCACCGCCCCGGTGTCGACGTCGACCTCGACCTCGGCGACGTGGGCGGCGTACGTCCTGATCTCCTTCGTCTCCGGGTTCGCCCCGCGAGAGCCTCGCCCGACGATGGTGAAGCCCGCGTCCTTCACCCTCTCGAACGCCTGCTTCAACGGCATCTTCGCGTCGCCCACGGCCTCGGCGAGCGCCCGCCCCTGCTCGGCGGCGTCGCGCGCCGCCGCGCGCACGGCCGGGCCGACCGACGCGAGCGTCATGCTGCCCGCGCTCACGGGCGCGTAGGCCCCCACGCCCGTGTCGCCCATCTCGACGCGCACGTCGCCGACCTCGAGCCCGAGCTCCTCGGCGGCGATCAGGGCCATCGAGGTCCGCGTCCCCGTGCCGATGTCCTGGCTGCCGGTCGAGACGACGGCCGTACCGTCCTTCTGGACGCGGACGATCGCGTACGCGGGCGGCCCGCCGCCCCCGCCCCAGACGACGCACGCGCAGCCGATCCCGCGCCGCGTCCGCCCCCCTCCGTCCCCGGCCCCTCTCCCTCCCCCGTCCCCCGTCCCCCTTCCCTCGCCCGTTCCCTCGCCCGTTCCCTCGCCCGTTCCCCCGCCCGTTCCCCCGCCCGTTCCCTCCCCCCGCCCCTTCCCCCACCCGATCGCCTGCGCCGCCCGCCGCAGGCACTCCGCCGGGTCGCCGCCCGTGCGCGCCCCCCTCGCCGCCGCGTCCTCCTCCAGGTTCTTGAGGCGCAGCTCGACCGGGTCGATCCCGAGCTTCCGCGCGAGCGCGTCCATCGCCTGCTCGAGGGCGATCGTCCCCTGGACGTAGCCCGGGCCGCGGAAGGCGCCGAACGGGCCCAGGTTCGTGCGCACGCCGGCGACCTCGGTCCGCACGTTCGCGCACGCGTACAGCTCGTGGATCGGGCCGTGGACGGGCGAGACCCAGGCGGCGTAGGCCCCGACGTTGACGAGGCCGTGGAGGTAGATCGCCGTCAGCCGCCCGTCCTTCGTCGCCCCGAGCCTCACGCGGAGGACCGTCTCGGCCCGGTTCTGGCCGGCGAGCTCCTCCTCGCGCCGCTCGAGGAAGACGCGGCACGGCCGCCCCGTGCGGCGGGCGACGAGCGCGGCCAGCACGGCGTGCTTGCCGGACGCCTGCTTCGACCCGAAGCCGCCGCCCATGTGCTCCATGACGACCCGGACCCTGTGGAGCGGCAGGCCGAGCGCCCGGGCGATCTCGTCGCGGGCCCCGTAGACGTGCTGCGTGGACTCGTACACCGTGAGCCGGTCGCCCTCCCAGGCGGCCACGGCCCCGTGCGCCTCGAGGGCGTTGTGGAGCGCGCACGGCGTCCGCACGGTCAGGTCGACGGTCGCCTCCGCCGCCGCCAGACCCGCGGCCAGGTCGCCCCGCGTCTTCACGCGGGGCGCGCCGCCGAAGAGGTTGCCGGCCGGGTGCGCGAGCGGGGCGTCCGGCCGGGCGGCGGCCTCGAGGTCGACGACGAAGGGCAGCGGCTCGTAGACGACCGAGCGCTCGAGGACCTCGACCGCGTCCTCGGCCTGCTCCTCGGTCTCGGCGGCCACGACCGCCACCTCGTCGCCCACGTAGCGCACGGTCCGGTCGAGCAGCCGGCTCTCGTCCTCGTGCCAGCGGATCGCGTGGGCCTCGTCGTCGAACGGCGTCAGGACGCAGCGTACGCCCGGGAGGGCCGCGGCCGCGGCCGGGTCGACGCTCGCGACGCGCGCGTGGGGGTGGGGCGAGCGCAGCACCTTGCCGAAGAGCATGCCGGGCAGGCGCACGTCCGCCGTGTAGCGGGCGCGCCCGGTCGCCTTCTCGAGCCCGTCCTGGCGCGGCGCCTTGCGCCCGACGACCCGGAGGTCGGCGCCCTCGCCCCAGGGCTCGAGAGGCCTCGCCTCGTCGTCCTCGACGATGAAGCGCTCGAGCTTTCGCCCCTCGAACTCGACGAACGTCTTGCGGACGCGGGCCACGGCTACCCCGTCCTCCTGTCGCCGCGGATCTCGGCCGCGGCGTCGCGCGCGGCCGCGACGATCCGCGGGTAGGTGCCGCAGCGGCAGAGGTTGCCGGCGATCGCCCGCCGCACGTCGTCCTCGGTCGGGCTCGGGTTCTCGCGCAGGAGGGCGCAGACGCTCACGACCTGGCCCGGCGTGCAGAAGCCGCACTGGAGCGCCTCGTCGGCGACGAAGGCCCGCTGGACGGGGTGGGGCGCGCCGTCCGGGCCGGCCAGGCCCTCGACGGTCTCGACCGAGCGGCCCTCGGCGTCGACGGCCAGGACGAGGCACGCGTAGACGGGCTTCCCGTCGAGGATGACGGTGCACGCGCCGCAGTCGCCCTCGTCGCAGACGCGCTTCGCCCCCGTGAGCCCGAGGTCCCAGCGGAGCGCGTCGAGCAGCGTCCGGCGCGGCTCGACGAACACCTGGCGGGGCGCCCCGTTGACGACGATCTCGACGGGCACGGGACCGGGGCCCCGAATAAGGGGTGGGGGCATGTCGTCACTATCGCCGGGGGGCAGACGGAGCGTCAAGGGATGCCCGATCGCGCTTTACGCTCTCCGCGGGACGCTGTAGCATGCGATGTCATGTTCTGCGGCATGTGCGGGCAGGCGAACCCCGACGATCTCCGGTACTGCACGTCGTGCGGGGCCGAGCTCGCGAAGCAGCGCACGCCGGGGCGGGCGGGGACGCCGCCGCGGCCGGCGCCGGCGCCCGCATCCGCATCCGCATCCGCACCGGGTGGCGGTGACCCGGGCACGGGCGTCATCATCTCGCCCCCCGGGGCGGAGTCGGCCTCGCCCGCGCAGGACACGGCCGTCCAGCCGTCGCCGGCCCGCGCCGGCGCGCGCCCGAGCCCGGGCCTCGTCTCGCCCGCCGGCGCGCCCGCCGAGGGCGGCGCGGCGGGCGGCGACGTGCCCGTGGCCTGCAACCTCTCCGCCGGCACGGTCCTCGCCGACCGCTACGAGGTCGGCCGCCGGCTCGGACAGGGCGGCATGGGCGCGGTCTACGCGGTCTTCGACCGCCTGCGCCGGCGCGAGGTCGCGCTCAAGGTCATGCTCCCGGCGCTCGTCGCCGACCCGCGGGCGGCGGAGCGCTTCTGCAACGAGGCCGAGATCGCGCTCACGCTCGCGCACCCCGGGATCGTGCGCGTGTTCGACGTCGGCGAGGACCGGGCGCGCCAGCTCCGCTTCTACACCATGGAGCTGCTCGACGGCGTGTCGCTCCGCCACTGGCTGACCGAGCGGCGCAAGCGCGGCGAGGTCGTGCCGCCGGCCGAGGCGCTCGACATCGCGCGCCAGATCCTCGAGGCGCTCGAGTACGCCCACGAGGCCACCGTCCACCGCGACCTGAAGCCGGAGAACGTGATGCTCTGCGGAGCGCCCGGAAGCCCGAGCGCCTTCCCTGCCGGGCGCTCCGCGCGGGGGCTCGGGGGCGGAGCCCCCGAAGACGAGGACGGCGCAAGGCGGCGGACGAAGCTCCTCGACTTCGGGATCGCGAAGCTCCTCTCCGGGTCCGGGCTCACGGGGACGAGCGTCGCCCTCGGGACCGCCTCCTACATGGCGCCGGAGCAGCTCCTCGACGCGGCCAACGTCGACGCCCGCGCCGACGTCTACGCCGTCGGCGTCATGCTCTACGAGATGCTGACCGGGCGCCTCCCCATCGGCCGGTACCCGTCGCCCTCCGAGGAGCTGCCGGGCCTGCCGCCGGCGCTCGACCGGCCGATCCTGCGGGCGCTGGCGCGCGAGCCCGAAGGCCGGCCGGCGTCGGCCCGGGCGCTCGAGCGGGAGCTCGAGGAGGCGGTGCAGGCGGCCGGGCTGCCGGTCGCCGGGCCGGACGGCGGCGGCGCGACGCCGGCCTCGGGGCGGGCCGAGACGCCGGGGCGGGCGCCGGGCGGAAGCGCCGGCGAGCGGCCCTCGCTCGCGTCCCTGCCGACGCCGGTCACCCAGCCGCCGCGCTCGGCCGCGGCCGCCGCCGCGGCGACGCCGGCCTCCTACGCGCAGACGCTGCCGTTCGGGATGAAGGCGACGCCCGCGCCCGGGACGGCCGTCGCGACGCCGCCCGGGGAGGCGGCCGGCGCGCCCCCGACGACGGCGACGCCGCTCCCTTCGCCCGCCCCTCCGGCCGCCGGCGAGAAGCCCGCCGGGCGCCGGCGCATGCGCTGGTCCCTGTGGCTGGCGCGGCCGAAGGTCGGGTGCACGGTCGCGGTCACGATGATGACGGTCCTCGTCCTGGCGGGGCCGATCCTCTGGTTCGGCGTGGGCAAGACCGACCGCCCCTCGAAGCCGGGGACGGCGTCGGACGGCGCCGGCATGGTCTCGCCGCCGTCGCCCGTGAGGGGCGAGGTCCCGCCGGGGGCACCGGTGCCCGACCTCGTCGCCGCCGCCGGGCGGGCCGCGCGCCGCATCGTCAAGATCGACCCCGAGTCGGCCGGCGGCTCGCGCCTGCGCGACCGCATCCTCAGGTCCGAGATCGGCGACACGCTCGACAAGGGCGCGCCCGAGGACCTGGACGGCGTCGCGGTCGCGATCGAGCGCCTGACGGACCTCACCGTCGCCGAGCGCGCCTACGTGATCCGCTCGATCGGCTGGGCGCTCCACACCGGCGGGCGCGACGCCGAGGCCATCGACCTCTACGAGCACGCCATCGCGCTCGAGCCCGGCACGGCCACGACCTGGTACTACAAGGCCGTGGCCCACGAGGCCGAGTCCGAGTGGACGGAGGCGGCCGCCGCCTACGTGCGGGCGCTCGAGCGCGAGCCGAAGCCGCGTTACGCCCACGACCTCGTGCGCCTCCTCGAGCATCCCGACGCGGGCGTGGAGATGGGCAAGGAGGGGTCGTGGCGGCTCCGGAACGACGCCAAGGCCCTCGCGGATGGGCTCGAGGCGGGGGGCAAGCCCGATCGGGGCAAGCTCGACTGGGGAAAGCTCGGCCCCACGAGGGCATCGCTCGACCGGCTGTCGAAGGCCCTGCCCCCTGGCGATGGGCGCTAGCCCGAAGGCCGCCGACCGCGCGCGCTTCGGGGCCAGGGCGGCGGCGGGCGACCTCGACGCGATCGTCCGCGACCTCATGGGCGGCGTCCACCACGGCCGCCCGGGTCGGCCGACGGCCGTCAAGCGCGAGGCGGTCCGCGCGCTTCGCGCCGCCGGCGACGCCGCCCGGCGCCTCGCCTGGGGACGCGCCCTCGCCCGCCGCCCCGAGTACGTCGCCCGCGAGGTCGCCTGCGCGCTCCTCGACGAGTCGTGGCCGGCCAAGCGCGCGCTCCTCGAGCCGCTCCTCCTCGCCCTCGCCGACGACCCCGACTGGGAGGTCCGCGAGTGCGCGGCCGGCCTCTTCGCCCGCGCCCTCGAGCGGGACTTCGAGGCCACGCGCGCCCTCCTCGCCGATTGGACGCGGCACCCGAGCGAGAACGTCCGCCGGGCCGTCGCCCTGGCGGCGAAGTCCGCCGCCCTCGACCGCGACCTAGCCCGCGCCGGGCCGCTCCTCGACCTCCTCGAGCCGCTCCTCGCCGACCCGAGCGCCTACGTGAAGAAGAACCTCGGCCCGTTCGCGATCGGCGACGGGTTGCTGCGCTGCCACCCCGGGCCGACGCTCGCGCGGCTCCGCCGGTGCGCGCGCTCGCCGGACGCGACCGTGCGCTGGAACGTCGCGGCCGCGTTCGGGGCCGCGGCGGCGGCGAGGCACGTCGACGCGGGGCTCTCGATCCTCGGCGACCTGGCCGCCGATGACCGCCCGGCGGTCCGCCGGGCCGTCATCTCGGCCCTGAAGAAGCTGCTCGGGCGCGAGCCCGAGCGCGTGCGCGCGGCGCTTGAGCGGTGGCGCGACCAGGACGCGGGGCGGGCGGTCGTCGCCGGCCGCGCGCTCGCGGGGAGACGTTAGACGGCGTTTCTCGCCCGCGTTTCCTCTCTACACGGCCTTCCGCAGCGCCGCGATGAAGGCCAGGTCCGGCTCCTTCAGGAGGCAGTCGACCGCGAGCGGGACGGCCGCCTCCGGCGGCGACGGCTCGCCCGCGAGCTCGAGGTCGCCCGAGGCCGCCGCCGCGTGGATCTCCCTTAGCGCGTGGATGGCGCGCCGCGAGCGGGCGTCGACGATCGTCACCCGGCCGCCCGACTGCTCGAAGCGGACGAGCTTCTCGACCGTGCCCTCCCAGCCCTCCGGGACGGGCGTCTCGCGGAGGAGGAGGACGCTCACGAACGCGTCCGACCGCAGGAGCCCCGTGAGGTAGGGGAGGAGGGCCTGGAGGCGGCGCCAGCTCGGGGTCTCGCCCCAGGCGACGCCCACGGTGGGGGGCGCCGGGGGCGCGTCCGCGAGCCCGCCGGGCGTCTCCGGGCGCTCGGGCGCGAGGTGGATCGCGAGCCCGAGGCGCTCGTCCTCCGGGGCCTCGTCGAGCCCGGCGATCGGCCGGCGCGTCGAGGCGGGCCTCCGCGCGAGCTCGCGCAGGAGCACCCGCAGGCCCTCGACGAGCCGCACGCCGTCTCGGTCCTCGCGCTCCTCGCGCGAGGGCGGCCCGTCGACGCGCCGGCGCCAGAAGGCCTCCATGGCCCGGACGCGGGCGAGGCCCGCCGCCGGCGAGGGGTCGGCCGCGGCCGGGGCCGGCGGCGGCGTCGTCGCGGGCGTGAAGACGGGCCCCGCGGGCGCGGCCGGCGCCGCCGCCATGGCGCGCGTGGCCGCCATGTCGCGCCCGACCTCCTCGACGCGCCACTGCGCCCGCATGTCGTCGAGGGCGACCGCCGCCCGCTTCAGCAGCTCGCGCGCCGAGAGGCTGCCGCCCGCGAGCCAGCCCGCGATCGTCTCGGTCGGGAACGGGTACGTCGGGTAGGGCGGCTCGACGTCGCGGTAGACGGGCGCGAGCCTCGCGGCGACGATCGCGGCCGCCTCGCCCGGCGTCGGCGGCCTGAGCGGCCGGAGCTTCAGGGGCTCGGCCCCGAGGGCGGAGAGGGCCTCGCGGTCGAGGAGCGGCCGGAACCGCTTGTGCCAGACGTCCTCGAGGCAGGTGAAGAGGGCGAGGTAGCCGGGCCCCTGGGTCAGGCCGCGGAGGGCCGCGACCAGCGCCCGGAGCGCGTCGCCGCGCCCGTCGGAGAGCGTCTCGGTCTGGTCGATGCAGAGGAGCACGGGCCGGTGGGCGGCCAGGAGCCGCCCGAGGGCGAGCATCCGCTCCATGGCCGCCGTCTCGTCCGGCGCGGCCGCCGCCGGCCCGAGCCGCCCCTCGTCCTTCGCGTTCTCGTCCGCGCCGTCGCCCTCGAGGAGCCCGGCGACCCCGAGCAGCGCCCGGGCCTCGTCCTCGGAGAGGTCGCGGCCCGCCAGCCAGTCGAGCGCCCACGGCTTGAGCCGCCTCACCTGCGTCAGGAAGAGGACCTTCGCGACCTCGCGCTTGAGCGCCGGGACGGCCGCGGCCACGTGGTCCGCGAGCCCGAGGGCGACCGGCCGGGCGAGGTCCTCGCGCTCCCAGCGCGGCGGCTCGACCGCGATCAGCCGCTCGACGGCCTCCGCGAAGCCCGGGTTCTGGGAGCGCGCCTTCGGGTAGTGCTCGGCGATCGTCTCCTCGACGAGCTGGTGGATCGGCGCCTTCCTGAGGCCCGGGCGGGGGCGCCCGAGGTCGGTGACGACGCCCGCCAGCAGCTCGCGCGCGACGCGCCGCGGGTCGCCGGACGGCCGGACGTAGGCGAGGTAGCCGGCCAGGTCCGACGCGTGGGCGAGCCGCCTTATGACGTGGCTCTTGCCGACGCCCGTCGGACCGAGGAGGAGGAGCGCCCGGCTGCGCGCGGCGGCGCGCACGCCGGCGAGCGCCTCGCGCACGCCGCGCGTCGTCTCGGCGTGGACCTCGGTCGCGTCGGGCACGAACGACGCGTCCCAGGGCTCGCCGACGAAGCCGCGCGCGAACGGCGACGGGAACGCTCCGAGGAGCGACCGCCGCACGTCCAGGTCCGCGCCCTTGCCCTGGCCCGCGAATCCGGCGCCGCTCACGACCGCCTCCCGGCGCGCCGCTCGCGCCCCGCCCCCCCGCCGGCCGGCTTCAGGCCCGCGCACCGCTCGGTCAGGAGCCGGACGAGGTCCAGGGCCGCCAGGTCGCCCGCCTCGGCGAGGAGCGCCATCGCCCGCTCGCCGCCCACGACCTCCGTCCCGGCGGCGATCTCGCCCGCCTCGGCCCGCCGGAGGAGGTCCAGGACCGCCGCCAGCTGCCCGCGCGGCGCGCCCGCGAGCTGGATCCAGCCGCCGCCCTTGCCGGCGAGCCGTTCGACCTCCTCCTTGCCCTTCTTCCAGCCGTCCTTCAGGGGCTCGCCGCGCACCAGGAACGCCCGGTCGATCCGGTCGTCGTCGGCCGCCTCGCGCGCCTTGCGGACGGCGACCTCGAACCGCCGTCCGTTCAGCGTCTCGGTGACGACGATCCCGACCCGCGGCCCGCCCTGTCCCAGCACCAGCTCGATCACGGCATCGTGGATGTCGGCCGCCGGGTCGACGGCCGTGAGCCCGAGCGGCTTGCCGCCGCCGGCGGCGACGATGGCCCTGAGGACGCGGAGGACGGCGTCGCGCGTGGCATCGCCGTCGATCTCGCCGCCGCCCGTCCGGGCGTGGTCGAGCTCCTCCTGCCACACCTCGCGGACGGCGTCGACCGGCCGCCGCTCGGCCGACGGCCCGGGCGCCCGCTCGGCGTCCGCGCCCGAGAGCTCCTGGATGCGTCCGGCGAGCCGCATCGCCTCGAGGCGGCGCTCGCACTCGACGATCAGCTCGCGCGGCGAGAACGAGCCGTGGGCGAGGACGCTCGCCACGTAGTCGGGGCGGAAGGGGTAGCTCGGGAACGGCGGCGCGAGCGGCCGCAGCACCTGCTCGATCCGGGCCGCGACGAGCTTCGCCGCCGCCTCGCCCTCGCGCGGCGTCAGGCGGCCGAGGATCGCCTCGCCCTCGCGCACGCGCTGGCGCTCGGTGTCCGTCAGCTCGCGCGTGTACGCCTCCCAGCGGTCGTCCAGGCACGTCGTCACGAGGACGAGGTTCGGGCACTCGTCGTGCAGCCGGCAGATCGCCCGGACGAGCGGGTGCATGCCCGGGAGCCCGTCGCGCGCCGGCAGCGACTCGGTCTGGTCGAAGCCGAGGACGACCGGGCCGAAGGGCAGGGCCGCGCGGCCGACGGACTGGATGGCGTCGAACGCCTGGCGCTCGTCGTGAAGCGGCCGCGGGGCGCGGATCGTCGCCAGCTCGTCCGGGTCCAGGTCGTCGCCGCGCAGCCACTCGAGGACGCGCGGGGCGAGCGACGGGGTCGCGGCCCTGAGGAGCGCCCGGAGGAAGCCGCGCGCGAGCCGCGGGTCCGCCTCGGCCGCGACCTCGGCGACCTTGTCGAGGAAGGGGTCGCAGGCGTCGCGGTCGCCGAGGAACGTGGCCCGCGACGTCTCCCAGCGCTCGGCGAGCGTCGCCGGGTCCGAGAGGCGCTCGATCGCGGCCTCGGCGTGGGTCTGGAGGACGGACCAGACGAGCTCCTCGAGCTGGCTGCGCGCGGCGCCGGGGCGCGAGCGCCCGAGGTCGAGCGCGAGGCAGCGCAGCAGGTGGAGGAACAGGTAGCGGTTGTCGGTGAACGGCGGGACGTAGGCGACGAGGGCGCGCCGGCCGATCTGGGCGAGGAGGCGCGGGAGCGAGTGGAGGACGTGGGTCTTCCCCGAGCCGGTCGGGCCGAGGAGGAGGAGCCCCTGCGAGGTGTGGTCGGGGTCGGCGGCGACCTCGGCCGTGCGCTGGAGGATCAGGCGGCGCCCCGGGAGCTGCAGGTCCGGGACGTCCGGCAGCTCGACGCCGTCCCACGGCGGGCCGGCGAAGTGGTGGCGGAAGGGGTTCCGCCCCGTCAGGAGGCGCGAGTCGACGGCGGCGTACTCTTCGGCCAAGGTCAGTCCCTCCGGCGCGAGACGTAGTAGAGGAGGTCGCCCGTCCAGCCGTGAAAGAGCGAGTCCCGGCGCTGCTCCTCCGTCACCCCCCGCGGGTCCGTGATCTTCGTCAGCCAGACGTGCCCGTCGCGCTCGAGGCCGCGGAGGGCGACGTCGAAGGCCTCCCGGGCGACGCCGTCCGAGGCCGCGGCCCGGACCCGGTGGATCGGCACCAGCCGGCCCTCGACGGGCTCGAGGCGCTCGACGGCGCGGAGGATGCGGGTCTTCACGGCCCTCTCCGACTCTCCGCCTCCGCCGCCGCCCCCGCCCGGGCCGGGGCCCGGGCTCGGGGTCGGGCTCGAGCCCGTGGCCGGCGCCGTCGCCCGGACGGCGCCGAGCACCTCGGAGACGAGCTCCCCGGAAAAGTTATAACGAATGGCGAGCCGCGGCGCCCACCGCAGGGCCTCGATCCCCGCCGGCGTGATCCGCGCCCGCTCGCGGCCGGCCTCGGCGCAGACGACCTCGGCGAGCCCCGCGTCCGAAAGGGCGCGGATCGCCGCCCACTTCCGCGCCGCCGAGGGCGTGTGGCAGCGGGCGTGGACCCGCTTCAACGTGACGCCGTGCTCCCCGCCCTCGATGAGGAGCGCCAGCGCCTTTCCGGCGAGGCCCTCGAGCAGGTCCGCCATGCGGGCGACATCGTAGCGATGCCCTAAGGCCCGTCAACGGCTTCGCTCCTCGCCTCGCCCGTCGCCGCGCGAGGACGCGGGCGTCGGGGCTGGCGGCCCGCCTCGCGACCCGCTAAAGTACGCCGCGTGAGGTTCGCCGAGATCGAGTACCCGGGGACCGAGCGCCGGCTCGAGGTGCGCGGGGCGCGCGTCTGCTTCATCGCGCGGCCGGCGGCCGCGGATGCGCCGCCTCCCGGGGCCGCGCCCGTGCTCCTCATCCCGCCGCTCGGCCGCGGCCTCATGCACTACGCGCCGAACCTCGACGCCCTCGCCGGCCTCGGCCCCGTCGTCGCCTACGACCCGCCCGGCTGCGGCAAGACGGACAAGGCGGGCCCCGCCCTCGACCTCCTCGGCGTCGACGGGCAGGCCGAGGTCGCCCTCCGCGTCCTCGAGGCCGCGAAGGCCGCCCTCGCCGTGCCGGAGCCGGCCCCGGCGCTCGTCGTCGGCACGTCCTACGGGGCCGTGGTCGCGCTCGCCCTCGCCGCCCGCGCCCCCGCGCTCGTGGGCGCGCTCGCGCTCAGCGACGCCGCCGGCCTCCAGCCCTCGCTCGCCGGGCGGCTGGCCCTGACGCTGCTCTCGCGGCCGGCGCTCGTGCGCCGCCTCGGCGACCGCGTCTGGCGGAGCGGTCTCGAGCGGATGTTCGCCCGGCGCGACCACCCGGCGCTCGCCGCCAACCTCGAGCTCGCCGCGAGGCTCCGCGCCGGCCCGGACTGGCCGGACTACGCCGCCGCCCTGGCCCGGACGACGGCGGCCGCGGCCGCCGCGCCCTCGCTCGTCGGCGCCCTCGTCGACGAGGCCCGCGCCCGGGCCCGGCCGTCGGCCGTGATCTGGGGCGCGCACGACCGCGTGACCCCGCCCGCCTGGGGCCGGGAGCTGGCCTCGCGCCTGGCGGCGCCGTTCGTCCCTATCGAGGGCGCGGGTCATTTTCCGAATATAGAAAGGCCGCGCGAGTTCGAGGCCGCCGTGGCCCGGCTCGTCGCGACCGCCGCACCGGACCGGCCATCGAGGGAGACACCATGCGTCCGAGCCTGAAGGTCGCCGCGCGGTGGGGGGCGGCGGGCGTCCTCGTGCTCGTCGGGCTGGCGGCGTTCGCGGGGGAGGCGCGCGCCGACCGGCCGTTCCGGGTCACGAGCCGCGCCTACGTGACCGACCCCGGGCACGTCTTCGTCGAGGCGGGCGTCCTCGGCCTCTACCGGGGCTCGGAGCTGAAGGAGTTCGGGACGGTCCAGGCGCTCACGGTCGGCGTCTTCCCGCGGGTCGAGGTCTTCGCCCAGACGACCCTCTCGAAGCAGTCCACCTTCGGCGTCGAGGAGGACGAGGACGACTCGTTCGTCCCGGAGCTGGAGGAGGAGGAGGACGAGGGGTTCATCTTCCCCGAGGGGGACGACGACGACACGGACCGGCGCCTCGACTTCCTCGACCCGTTCGTCGGCGTGCGCATCCTCGTCGTCGAGGGCTATCTCCAGGAGGCCGGCGACTGGCCGAGCGTCGTCCTCGACCTCGTCCTGCTCTTCCCGGGGACGCGGAAGCAGCCCGCCGACCACCTCGGCTTCGACGCGATCATCGAGGCCTCCTACGGGATCGCGGGGATCGACCTCCACGTGAACGTCGGCTACGAGCTCCAGGAGGACGACCCGCAGCACTCGTCGTTCTTCTACTCGGGCGCGGTCTACCTGCCGATCCCCCCCTTCGTGACGAACGAGGCGGACCTCTTCCTCGTCCTCGAGGTGAACGGCGAGAAGGTCGAGAGCGAGATCCCGTTCCAGGAGGGCCTCGTCGGGCTCGTCCTCCAGATGAAGGAGTTCGAGACGCTCGACGACCTCTACTTCGATGTCGCGGCCTTCCGCTCGCTCGCGACCTCGCGTCCCGAGTGGGGGTTCTCGGCGGGCGTGAGCGTGGGCTTCTGAGCCCGAGGCGGGGGAGTGAAGTCGGTCCCATCGTTCACGGCCTTCGTCCTCGAGACCCGCTACACGTTCGGCTACCTGGCGGCCGGCTTCCTCGTCTCGACGCCGCTCTGGATCCTCTCCGACCCGGGCTCCGACTGGTCGACGGTCCCCTACTCGCTCCTCTACGGGATCGCCTGCCTCGTCGTCTACTTCCTCTTCGGCCCGCTCGCGAAGGCGGACTGGAAGAACCTGAAGCTCCCCGAGTTCAAGCTCTTCGAGCTCTCGGTGACGCGCTGGTCCTGCCTCCTCTCGTTCGTCTTCATGCTCGTGCTGGCGATCCACCCGCGGCTCCGCTGGCAGTGGCGGCTCGGGTTGCTCCAGTTCCTCGTCATGCTCCTCCCCTACCTCCGGATCAAGCTCGACACCTGGCTCTTCAAGGACTTCTACGAGATCGAGGAGAAGGAGCGCCGGCGCGTCGTCCGGGCGCGCGAGCGCCTGAAGGTCGCCGAGGCGACGGCGACCGCGGCCGAGGCGAGCGGGGCGGCCCCGTTCACGGAGGCCGAAACGAGCGGGGGCGGGCGGACGCTGGCCGCGCCCGTCGCGGTCCCGGCGGCTGCGGCGGCGACCGCCGCGCCGGCCGCGCCCCCGGTCCCGCCCATGCCCGGGCCCACGCCCGTCGCCTCGCCCGACCGGAAGGTGGGCGATGTCGGCGCGCCCCCGCCCGAGTGACGGGCAGCCTCACCCGCGCCCCCGAATGAGCCCCTTTTCACGCCCATTTCAGTAGGATCCGGGGCGGCCGGCCCGCATCCTTGCCTCCGAAAGGAGGGCCAGCCCATGGTCCACGCCCTCGTCGTCGCCCTCGCGTCAAGCCTGCTCCTCGCTCCCGTCGACCTCGCCGGGATCGACCTCACGACCCCCGAGGGAGCGCCGGCGCCGCTCCTGCCGGAGAACGCGGATCGGCCGACGGCCGCGTTCTTCTTCGGGATCTCGTGGTGCGAGGCCAGCCGTCACGGGGCGGAGCCCCTGCGCGAGCTGATCGCCGCCCACGGCGACGTCGTGCAAGTCGTCGCCGTCGCGTGCGGCGACCCGGTCGAGCGGGCGGTCGCGTTCATGAAGGAGGAGCGGCTCGTCGCCCCGCTCCTGCTCGACCCGCGGCAGCGCAGCCTCGAGCGGCTCGGGATCCGCGGCCTCCCGCACCTCGTCGTCTTCGACCGGCGCGGCGAGGTCGTCTACGACGGGCATCCGGCGCGCCGCGACGAGGTGCGGGCGGCGCTCGCCCGCGCGCTCGCTCCGGACGGCGCGTTCGCCGAGCGCGCGTACGTGACGCTCGAGGAGGGGCGCGGGGTCGCCGTCCTCGACGCCCGCACGCTCGCGCGGCTGGCGACCGTCGAGACGGGCTTGAAGCCGTTCGGCGTCGCGATCGAGCCGCTCGGCGCGCGCGCCTACGTGACGGACGGCGTCGCCGGCGGGTCGCTCGCCGTCCTCGACACGCGGACGAACGCCGTCGTCGCGCGCGTTCCGCTCGGCGCGGAGCCCCACCAGCCGGCGATCGTCGGGCGGCGCCTGTTCGTGCCGCTCCACGCCGAGGCGGCGGTCGGCGTCGTCGACCTCGACGCGCTCGTCCTCGAGAAGAAGATCGCCGTCCCGGCGTGGCCGCACCTGGCGCGCGAGAGCGGCGACGGCCGCGTGTTCGTGACCTGTCGCGAGGGGCCGGGCTGGCTCGTCTCGATCGACGCGGCGAAGCTCGAGGTCGAGCGCAAGCTCCCGCTCCTCGCCGTCCCGCGCGTCCCGCTGCCGCACGCGAAGCGCGGCCTCGTCTACGTCACCGCCCACTGGCTCGCGGGCCCGCTCGTCGTCGGGACGCAGGGCGGGCCGCAGGGCGTCCTCGCGACCGGCGCCGACCCCTACGCCCCGGAAGGCAAGATCGCCGAGGGCCTGGCGCTCGCGGGCGACCGGACGCTCCTCGTCGGCCTCGAGCAGGCGGGCGAGGTCGCGCTCGTCGACCTCGAGTCGAAGGCCGTCGCGGCGCGCGTCGCGGTCGGCCGCAACCCCTACTGGATCGAGGTCTCGGCCGACGGTAGAACGGCGTTCGTGAGCCTCGCGGGCGAGGGCAAGCTCGCGGCCGTCGACCTCGCGACGCGCGAGGTGCGCAAGGTCGACGTCGGTCCGAAGCCGAAGCGGCTGGCCGTCGGCACGGTCCGGGTCAAGTGAAGGCTCCCTGGCCGGAGGAGGCGAAGATGCGCTGGATCACGCGCGAACGCGTGAAGGTGGACCGGGTCGCGTGCCCGTGGCTCATCCGGAAGTTCGTCGACCCGGAGGCCGAGTTCCTCTTCGTGCCGGCGGACAAGGTCGGGAGCGAGGCCGAGCGGCTCGGCGCGATCCCTTACGACGTCAAGGGCGTCGAGCTCGGGCACCACGGGCAGGAGTGCTCGTTCGAGGCGATCCTGAAGAAGTACGGGCTCGCCGCGAAGGACCCGGCGCTCGTGCTCCTCGGCAGGATCGTGAACGGCGCCGACACCGACAACACGCTCTACGAGCAGCCCGAGGGGCCGGGGCTGGAGGCGATCGCCGAGGGCTTCCGGCACCTCGGGTTCAAGGACGACCACGCCGTGGTCGCGGCCGAGTCGATCGTCTACGACGCGCTCCACGCCTACTGCCGCGAGATGGTGAAGAAGGGGAAGCCGGACGGCGCGTTCAAGGGGTGAGGAGGACGTGAGCGGGGCCGGGGCGCGAGACCGGAGGCTCCTCTACGCCGCGGCCTTCCTCCGGGCGCTGGCGACGAGCGCATCCGGCGTCCTCCTCGGGATCTACCTGGCCGCCCTCGACCTCCCGCCCGGCCAGGTCGGGCTCGTCCTCGGCGCGGGGCTCGCGGGCGCGACGGCGACGGCCTTCCTCGCGACCGTCGGCGCCGACCGCACGGGCCGGCGCCGCGCCCTCATCGCGCTCGCCCTGCTCGGGGGGGCCGGCGGCCTTGCCCTTGCGCTCGCCTCGAGCCCGGCCGCCCTGGGGGTGGCCGCGTTCGCCGGCATGGCCAACGCCATGGGACGCGACCGCGGGGCCTCGCTCATCGTCGAGCAGGCGATCCTGCCGGCGACGACGAGCGACGAGGGCCGCACGCGCGCCTTCGCCTGGTACAACGTCCTCCAGGACGCGGGGCACGCTCTCGGCGCGCTGGCCGCCGGGCTGCCGGCCTTGCTCCGCGAGGCCGCGGCGCTCGGCGCGGTCGGATCGCTGCGGGCGATGCTCGCGGGCGCGGCCCTGCTCGTGCTCGCGACGGTGCCGCTCTACCTCGGGCTCGGCCCGTCCGCGGGGCGGCCCCGGGCGGGGCCGGGCGGCGCGCCGGCGGGTGCGCCGGTGAGCCCCGGCACGCGCCGCATCCTCCTTCGCATCTCGGCCCTCTTCGCCCTCGACGGCCTCGGCGGCGGCTTCCTCTCGACCGCCCTCCTCGCCCTCTTCTTCCGGGAGCGGTTCGGCGCCGGCGAGGGCGCGATCGGGCTCCTGTTCGCGGGGGCGCGCGTCCTGAACGCGTTCTCGCACCTCGGCGCCGCCTGGCTGGCGCGCCGGATCGGGCTCGTCGAGACGATGGTGTTCACGCACATCCCGTCGAGCCTGCTGCTCGTCACGGCCGTGCTGGCCCCGAGCTTCCCGGTCGCCGCCGCGCTCTTCCTCCTCCGCGAGGGGCTCGTCGAGATGGACGTCCCGACGCGCCAGTCCTACGTCATGGCCGTCGTCCGCCCCGACGAGCGCGTCTTCGCCTCCGGCGTCACCCACATCGTCCGGCTCGCGGCCTGGGCGGTCGCCCCCACGGTCGCGGGCTTCCTCATGGGCGGGCTCGCGGCCGCGGCGCCTTTCGTCGTCGGGGCCGCGCTCAAGGTCGCCTACGACGTCCTGCTGTACGCGGCGTTCCGGAGGGTCCGGCCGCCCGAGGAGACGGAGGCGGCTTCAGAACGGCCCGCGGGCCTTCGGTGACCCGAGCGCCTTCTCGATCGCGGCGAAGAGCGGCTCCTGCTGGAAGCCGGCCTTCGTGAACAGGACCGTGCGGTCGGGCGCGAGGAGCAGGAGGTGGGGGATGTACCCGCCGCCGTACATCGCATCCGCCACCGGCCAGCGCGAGGTCCCGTCCGCCCGATCCAGGGCCACGAGCGCCTCGACGCCGTTGTCCGCCAGGTACCGGCGCACGTCCTCGGGCTTCTCCCCCACGTCCACGATGACGATCCGCAATCCCGACGGTTCGTGGCTCTTCAGGCGACTGAACCAGTCGCGCGGGAACTTCGACCCGCAGCTCACCGGTCACCACGTCGCCATGAAGTAGAGGAGCGTCGCCTTCTCGCCGGCGACCTCCGACAGGCGCTTCCTCGAGCCGTCGATCAGCTCGAGCTCGACGTCCGGCGCCCTCTCGCCGACCTGGACCGCGGGCTCGCGCTCCTCTGCGTGGATGGGCGCCGTGCCCGCACCCGCGAGCGCCGACGCGGCGAAGATGCCGAGCACGAGCCAGCGTGCGCCTCGGTCGACACGAGTCTCTGGCATGGCCGATCCTCCCTTCCCCCGCAGGATATCCCGACCGCCGGTCGCGATCCCGTGAGAAGGACATGAGAAGTTTTTCACTTTGCCCCGCCGCGGACCGGCGGGATCATGCGTACCGGAACCGTGGCCCCGGAGGTCGGACATGAAGAACGCCGGCGGGCTCGTCGCGCTCGCTCTGCTCTCCCTCGCTCCCGCAGCCGTCGCGCGGGCCGACGAGAAGCCCGCCGCCCCGGACTGGGCGCGCGTCGGCGACATCCTCGGCAAGGCCGGCGACCTCGCGCCGGACGGCTCCTACAAGGTGACCGTCCTCCGCACCGATCCGCCCGTGCGGGGGCCGGGTGGCATGCCGATCCCGGCCGGCCTGGGGCTCAACTCGTACGCGGCCTTCGTCGGGACGATCGAGCGCGCGACGGTCGTCGGCGACACCTGCATGCTCGCGCACGAGGTCGGCCCGGTGATCGATGCCCTTCGCGCCGGCGGCCTCGAGGTCGTCGCCCTCCACAACCACATGCTCGCGGAGGAGCCGCGCCTCTTCTTCCTCCACTTCCAGGGGCGGGGCGAGGCGCTCGCGCTCGCCCGGACCGTGCGCGCGGCCTGGGACGAGCTCGGGAAGGCGAGGCCGCCCGAGCCGGAGCCGCCCGCCGCCGCTCCCGGCGCGGAGGAGCCCGACTGGGGCGCCGTCGCCCTGGTCCTCGGCCGGAAGGGCTCCCGCGGCGACGACGGCGTCTTCAAGGCGACGCTCCCGCGGGCGGACCTCGACGTGTCGCTCGACGGCCAGCGGCTCGCCCCGGGCGTCGGCCTCGCCTGCTGGGCGGCGTTCTTCGCCTGCCCCTGCGGCCGGACGAAGGTCATGGGCGACACCTGCGTCACCCGGGAGGAGCTGCAGCCCGCCATCGACGCGCTTCGCCGGGGCGGCTGCGAGATCACCGCCCTCCACAACCACCTCCTGGGCGAGCGCGGCGACGTGATGTTCCTGCACTTCGAGGGCGAAGGCGACCCCGTCGCGCTCGCGCGCGCCGTGCGCGCGGCCTGGGACGCGCTCGGGAAGTGAGCTCGACCTCGCGCGCGCGAAGCCTCCTGACGACGCGCGATCCCGCCCGCGGTACGATGGCCACGCCATGAGGGTCCTCGTCGTCGAGGACGAGCCGAAGCTCAGGGACGCGCTCGCGAAGGGGCTGCGCGAGGAGGGCTACGAGGTCGACCCGGCCGCGACCGGAGAGGAGGGTTTCTTCCTCGCCGGCTCGCGCGTCTACGACGTCGTCCTCCTCGACATCCTCCTCCCGGGCCGCTCGGGGTTCGAGGTCCTGGAGGCGCTGCGCAAGGCGCGGAACGCGACGCCGGTCCTGTGCCTCACGGCCCGCGACGGCGTCGAGGACCGCGTCCGCGGCCTCGACCTCGGCGCCGACGACTACCTCGTGAAGCCGTTCGCCTTCGCCGAGCTGCTCGCCCGCATCCGCGCGCTGCTGCGGCGCGGCCGGGCGGCAGAGCCGCTCCGGCTCCACTGCGGCGACCTCGAGCTGGACCTCGTCACGCGCCGCGTCCGGCGCGCCGGCCGCGACATCGACCTCACCGCCCGCGAGCTCGAGCTGCTCGAGTACCTGCTCCGCAACCCGGGCCGCCCGCTCGCGCGCGAGGAGATCATGCGCGACGTCTGGAAGGAGGAGCGGCCGCCCGAGCTCGTGACGAACGTCGTCGACGTGACCGTCAAGACGCTGCGGAAGAAGCTCGGCGAGGAGGTCGCGTCCCCGCGGAGCCTGATCCACACGGTCCGCGGGACGGGCTACGAGCTTCGCGCGCCCGCTCCCGCGACCGGGGGGCCGGGGGGAGGCGGGCCGTGACCCTCGCGCCGCGCACGAAGCTCGCGCTCTCGTTCGCGGTCGCGCTGGCGGCGATCCTCGCGGGCTTCGCGGTCGCGGTCTACGTCGCCGTCGAGCGGGCGCTGATCGAGGCCACGGACGAAAAGCTCCGGACGCGCATCGATTCGGTCGAGCACGGCCTCGCCGTCGACGACGAGGGGCGGCTCGGCCTCGCCGGGAGCGTCACCGAGGAGGAGCCGTTCTCGCCGCTCACCGAGGTCGTGCGGCTCCGCGACCGCGCCGTCGTCTACCACTCGGACGACCTCGAGGACGACACGCTCGCGCGCACGGGTGCGCGCCCCCGCGACCTCCTCGAGTGGAAGCAGCCCCGCCCGGCCTTCCTCGCGAGCGGCCACGAGGTGCGCCTCATGGCCGTCCGCGCGTCCTCGGGCGGCCAGGACCTCTCGCGCGCCGACCGGCCGGGCGGGCTGCCGCTCGAGCGCGAGGCCGGGCCGCTCGACGCCCTCGCGCGCGACGTCTGCGACCGCCTGCGGCCGGTCGCCGCCGAGCGCGAGGTCGCGCTCGCCTGCGCCGCCTGTCCGGATGGCGCGGCCGCGGCCGGGGACGGCTTCACCGTCGACGGCGACCGGGCCCGGCTCCGCGAGCTGCTCGAGAACCTCGTCGACAACGCCGTCAAGTACACGGACCGCGGCGGGCGCGTCGACGTGCGCCTCGGACGCGAGCGCGGTGCGATCGTGCTCGAGGTCGCCGACACCGGCGCCGGCATCGCCCCGGAGCGCCTGCCGCCCATCTTCGAGCGCTTCTACCGAGCCGACCCGGCGCGGAGCCGGGGCGGGTCGGGGCTCGGGCTCTCGATCGTCCGGGCGATCGTCGACGCCCACGGCGGCTCGGTCGACGTCCGGAGCGAGGTCGGAAAGGGGACGACCTTCACGGCCCGTCTACCCGTCGGGAGGGGCGAGGCATGAGACGGCTCGTGGCGGCGCTCGCGGCGGCGGTCGCCATCGGGGCCGGCGCGTTCGCGGAGGAGAAGGTCTCGGTCACCTTCGACGACCTGCCGGAGGGGATGCCGCCGGCGGGCTTCTCCTTCGGGGTCACCGGCAAGGGCGATGCGGGCGCGTGGGTCGTGAGGGAGAAGGCCCTCGCCCAGACCTCGACCGACAACACCGACTACCGCTTCCCCGTCGCGATCTACGAGGGGGGCGCGTGGAAGGACCTGACCGTGAGCGTCCGGTTGAAGCCGATCTCGGGCGAGGTCGACCGGGCGGGCGGGATCATCTTCCGGGCGAGGGACGAGAACCACTACTACGTCGTCCGCGCGAACGCGCTCGAGGACAACGTCCGCTTCCACCGGGTCGTCGAAGGCCGGCGAAAGATGCTCTCCGGGAAGAACCTGAAGGTGACGCCCGACGAGTGGCACACCCTCGCGATCGCGGCCGAGGGCACCCGCTTCACCGTCTGGTTCGACGGCGAGAAGGCGATCGAGGCGACCGACGGCACGTTCCCGGACGCGGGCAGGGTCGGCCTCTGGACGAAGGCGGACGCGGTGACGCTCTTCGACGACCTCACGATCGAGGCCGGCGGCACCTCGCGGTGAGGAAGTTCGGCGCGATGCGCTCGTCGACGAAGCCCGGGTGCCGCGCGATCGTCTCGTCGTCCGGCGGGCGAACGCGGGCGTTGATTCGGGAGCCCGCAGCGGCTACCCTGTCCCCGTGCGCATTCCCCGGGCCCTCGACCTCGCGCTCGTCGTCCTCGCCGTCCTCTCGGCCGTGGTCGTCGTCCCGCTCCACCTCGCCGCCGAGCACCACGGCGAGGAGGCGGCAAGGCACGAGGACGACCATCACGCCGGCTCGGACCACGAGGTCGTGGCCGCCGCGAGGCCGGTCTCGCCGCCGCCGGACCTCCGGCCGGCGGACATCGCCGGCTTCGTCGAGCTCGGGGACGACGACCGGCTCCCGCTCACCGGGCGCCGGCCCTCGCGCGAGGACATCCGCGCCGACATAGGCGAGCCCGACGAGTCCGCCGCCCCGCCCGCGTCACCCCGCGCCCCGCCCACCCTCGGCGCCTAGACCGGCCGTCTCTTTCCCGTCGCGTTCCGTCGCGGAGGCAGGTCCATGCTCGCATTCGTGAATGCGCGTCGCGTCGTCGACGCGGCGCTCGTGCTCGTCGTCATCTCGCTCGGCTCGGGCTGTCCCCACTCGCACGACCACGCTCCCGCGGGGGGCGGGGGCGAGGCCGAGCCGGCGGTCGAGAGCCACACCGTCTACACCGACCAGGTCGAGCACTTCGACGAGCACCCGCCCCTCGTCGCCGGCCAGCCGGCGAAGTTCGCGGCCCACGCGACCGACATCCGCAGCGACTTCAAGGCCGTGCGCGAGGGGACGATGGTCGTCGTCGCGCTCCGCGACGGCGCGGTCGTCGCCCGGTCGGAGCCCACGAAGCCGCGGAAGGCGGGCATCTTCGGGCCGGTGCTGACGGTTCCGACCGCGGGGCCCGTCGAGATCCGCATCCGGCTCGAGACGCCGCAGTTCACGGACGAGGCGTCGCTCGGCGAGGTCGTGGTCCACGCCACGGAGGAGGCGGCCGCGAAGGCCGCGGCGGAGGCCGAGAAGGCGGCGGCGGCCGCGGGCGGCGGCGTCGAGCCGATCGCCTTCCTGAAGGAGCAGGCGTGGCGGATCGAGTTCCGGAACGAGCCCGTCGGGCGCCGCCGGCTGGTCGAGACCCTGCGCGTTCCCGGCCGCGTCGTCCCGCGACCGGACGGGCGCGCGATCATCGCGGCGCCGGCCGCCGGCCGCCTCGTTCCGCCCTCGGACGGCGGGTTCGCGAAGCTCGGCGAGCGCGTCGAGGCGGACGCGCTCCTCGCCACGGTCGTGCCCGTGCTCGGCGGCGCCGAGGGGACGCAGCTCATCGCGGCCCGGGCCGAGCTCACGGTCAAGGCCGCCCAGGTCGAGATCGAGATCGAGCGCGCCCGCTCGCGCGTCGCCCGCGCCGAGAAGCTCCTCGAGCGCGCCGAGCGGTTGCGCAAGAGCGGCGCCGGGAGCGAGCGCGAGCTCGAGGACGCCCGCTTCGAGGCGGAGCTCGCCCGCGCCGACCTCGCCGCCGCCGAGAAGCTGCGCGACCCCTACCAGGCCGTGGCGCGCGCCCAGGAGGGCGGGGGGGCGACGCTCGCCGTCCCTTGCCGGACCCCGATGGCCGGAACCATCGCCATCGCGCGCGTCACGCCCGGCGAGTACGTCGAGGCGGGGCGCGTCCTCTTCGAGGTCCTCGACCTCTCGACCGTGTGGGTCGAGGCCGACGTCCCCGAGCCGGACCTCGGCCGGCTCGCGGAGCGCCCGGCCGCCTCGGTCGTCCCGGCCGCCGTGCCGGGCGCGCCCGCGCGCGCGGAGGGCGTCTCGTTCGTCGCGCTCGCGCCCGCGATCGAGGAGGCGACGCGCTCGGCGCGCATCGTCTACCGGCTCGACCGACCCGGCGCCGCCCTCCGTCCGGGCGCGGCCGTCGACGTCCTCATCGAGACGGCGCGGGCGGAGGAGGCGCTCGCGGTGCCGGAGTCGGCGATCGTCGACGAGGACGGGCGGCCCGTCGTCTTCGTCCAGGTCGAGGGCGAGGCCTTCGAGCGCCGCGACGTGCGGCTCGGGATCGCCTCCGGCGGCTACGTTCAGGTGCTCGAGCGCCGGCATCCCGAGGAGCGGCACGACGGCGTCCTCGAGGGCGAGCGCGTCGTCACGAAGGGCGCCTACGCCGTGCGTCTCCAGTCCGTGTCGACGACGCTGCCCGCGCACGGGCACGCCCACTGAGCCGCCGGAGGACCGCCATGCTCGACCGCATCATCGCCTGGTCGCTCCGGAACCGGCTCCTCGTCCTCGCCCTCGCCGCCATCCTCATGGGCGTCGGGGCGTACACGGCGCTGATCATGCCGGTGGACGTCTTCCCCGACCTCACCGCGCCGACGGTCACGGTCATCGCCGAGGCGCACGGCATGTCGCCGACCGAGGTGGAGACGCTCGTCACGTTCCCGATCGAGTCGGCCCTGAACGGCGCCTCGGGGGTGCGGCGCGTCCGGTCCGCGACCGCCGTCGGGATCTCCGTCGTCTGGGTCGAGTTCGAGTGGGGGCAGGACATCTACGCGGCCCGCCAGGTCGTGACGGAGAAGCTCGGGCTCATCGCGGGATCGCTGCCGCCCGAGGTCGAGCGGCCGATCCTCGCCCCGATCAGCTCGATCATGGGCGAGATCCTCTTCGTCGCCGTCACCTCGGACCTCGATCCGAAGACCGGCGAGCCCCGGCACGACCCGATCGAGGTCCGCACCTTCGCCGAGACGACGCTTCGCCGCCGCCTCCTCGGCATCCCCGGCATCTCGCAGGTGACGCCGATCGGCGGCGGCGAGAAGCAGTACCAGGTCATCCTCGATCCGGCGAAGCTGCGACGCCACGGGGTCTCGCTCGGCGACGTCGAGCGGGCGCTGGCGAGGACGAACGAGAACGCGTCGGCCGGGTTCGTCGCCGTCGGCGGCTCGGAGTACCTGGTCGAGGCGCGCGGGCGCGTGCGGTCCGCGGCCGAGGTCGGGCAGACCGTGGTGGCCATGCGCGAGGGCCGGCCCGTCCTGCTCCGCGAGCTCGGACAGGTCGGCATCGGCGAGGCCCTCAAGCGCGGCGAGGCGTCCGCCGGGGCGAAGGGCGCGGGGGCGCGGAACGCCGTCATCCTCGGCGTCCAGAAGCAGCCCGGAGCGAACACGATCGCGCTCACGCGCGACATCGAGCGCGCCCTCGACGAGGTCGAGCGGACGATGCCCAGGGGCTACCGGATCGACCGCGGGATCTTCCGGCAGGCGGACTTCATCGAGGTCTCGGTCGCGAACGTCTCGGAGGCCTTGCGCGACGGGGCGATCCTCGTCGTCCTGGTCGTGCTCCTCTTCCTCGCGAACGCGCGCGCGACGGGCGTGACGCTGGTCGCGCTCCCGCTCTCGCTGGCCGCGGCCGTGATCGTCCTCCGGGCGCTCGGGGCCACGATCAACACGATGACGCTCGGCGGCCTCGCCATCGCGATCGGCGCCCTCGTCGACGACGCGATCATCGACGTCGAGAACGTCGTCCGGCGACTGCGCGAGAACGGGCGCAGGCCCGAGGCCGAACGCCGGCCGGCTCTCGCGGTCGTCTACGACGCGAGCCGCGAGATCCGGGGCTCGATCGTCTTCGCGACCCTCATCATCGCCCTCGTCTTCGTCCCCCTCTTCTTCCTCTCGGGCGTCGAGGGGCGTCTGCTCAGGCCGCTCGGGCTCGCCTACGTGATCGCGCTTCTGGCCTCCCTCGTCGTCGCGCTCACGGTGACGCCCGTCCTCTGCCTGCTCCTCCTCCCGCGCTCGAAGAGCGTCGCCCGGGGCCACGAGCCGCGCCTCGTCTCGGCCCTGAAGCGCGGGTACGGCTTCGTGCTCCGGGGCACGCTCCCCCATCCCCTGGCCATCGCGGGCGTCGCCTCTCTGCTCCTCGGCCTGGCCGTCTTCGGGGCGCTCCGGGCCGGGCGCGGGTTCCTGCCGGAGTTCAACGAGGGCTCGCTCACGATCGGCGCCGTCACGCTCCCGGGGACGTCGCTCGCCGAGTCCGACCGCCTGGGGCGCGTCGTCGAGGAGATCCTCCTCGAGCAGCCGGAGGTGACGAAGGTCGCGCGGCGCACGGGGCGGGCCGAGCTGGACGAGCACGCCCAGGGCGTGGAGGCGGCCGAGATCGACGTCTCGCTCGAGCTCGGCGCCGGCCGCTCGAAGGAGGAGTTCCTCCGGGACCTCCGCGAGGCGCTCTCGGTCGTACCGGGCATGAACATCACGATCGGTCAGCCGATCTCGCACCGCATCGACCACATGCTCTCGGGCACGCGCGCGAACATCGCGGTCAAGGTCTTCGGCGACGACCTCGCGAAGCTTCGCGACGTGGGCGAGGGCGTGCGCCGGATCATGGCCTCGGTCCCCGGGATCGTCGACCTCTCGGCCGAGCCGCAGATGGAGATCCCGTTCCTCCGCGTGCGCTTCGACCGCGACGCCATCGCGCGCCACGGGCTCACGGTCGGCGAGGCGGCCGAGGCCCTCGAGACGGCCATGGTCGGGAAGCCCGTCTCGCGCGTGCTCGAGGGGCGGAACGCCTTCGACCTGGTCGTGCGCTTCCCGGACGCGGTCCGGGCGACGCCCGAGTCGGTGGGCGAGATCCCGATCGACACGCCGCGAGGAGGCAAGGTGCCGCTGCGCACGCTCGCCCGGGTCGCGAAGGAGAAGGGGCCGAACGCGATCTCGCGCGAGAACGTCCAGCGGAAGTACGTCGTCATGGCGAACGTCGCCGGCCGCGACCTGAAGAGCACGGTCGACGAGGTGCGCGCGCGCGTCGAGGCGGCGAAGGTCGTCCCCGAGGGCTACCACGTCGAGTACGGCGGGCAGTTCGAGAGCGCGGCCTCGGCGGCGCGCACGCTCGCCGTCCTCGGGATCGCGGTCGTCTTCGGGATCCTCGTGCTCCTCTACGTGGCGCTCGGGACGGCGCGCGACGCCGTGCTCGTCATGGTCAACCTGCCGCTCGCGCTCGTCGGCGGGGTCGCGGCCGTGTGGCTCACGACCCGCGTGATCTCGATCGCCGAGGTGATCGGCTTCATCACCCTCTTCGGGATCGCGACGCGGAACGGCCTGATGCTCGTCTCGCACGTGAAGCACCTGCGCGAGGTCGAGGGCGAGAAGGACTTCCGGGCGGCCGTCGAACGCGGGGCGCTCGAGCGGCTCGCGCCCATCCTCATGACGGCGCTCGCGGCCGGGCTCGCGCTCGTGCCGCTCGTCATCGGCGGCGACAAGCCCGGGAACGAGATCCAGCGGCCGATGGCGGTCGTGATCCTCTTCGGGCTGCTGTCGTCGACGTTCCTCAACATGGTCGTCGTCCCGGCGCTCTACCTCCGCTTCGGTCCGCGCGGCTTGCGGCGCGCCGTCGTCGAGGAGGAGGACCGCGAGGTGGCTCCGGGGACGCCGCGTCTAGGCGGGGCCGCCATCGGGAGCCTGCTCCTCGCCGGCGGGCTCGCCCTCGGCGCCTTCGGTTGCGCGGGCGCGGACGTCGCGCCCGGTCCGCATGCGCCGCCGGTCGCGGCCACGGGCCCCGCGTCCGGCTCGACCGCGGCCGGATCGACGCGGGAGGCGTCGCCTCGACCGGCGCCGTTTCCTTCGGGGCCCCTGACCCTCGGTCTGGCCGAGGCGCTCGCGCGCGAGCGGCACCCCGCGCTCCGCGCCCGGGCGTTCGAGCGCGACGCCGCCGCCGGGCGCGCGCGCCAGGCGGGCCTCTTCCCGAACCCGCGCCTCCAGCTCGCCTCCGAGTCGAACGAGCTCCGCGACCCCTTCTCGTCCGGCGAGCACATCGCGGGGGTCTTCGTGCCGATCCCCCTGGGGGGCCGGCTCGGCGCCGCCCGTGAGGCGGCCGAGCGCGAGGTCGACGCCCGCCGCGCGCTCGTCCTGGCGGAGGAGCGCGAGGTGATCGCCGCGGTCCGCGTCGCCTTCGCCGCCGCGCTCGCCGCCGAGGAGAACGTCCGCATCGCCCGGGACATCGCGGATGCGGCGCGGGGCTCGGCCGACTTCGTCCGCAAGCGGATCGCCGAGGGCGAGGCGCGCGAGGCCGATCGCCTGCGGGCCGAGGTCGAGGAGGCGCGCGCCGCCGTCGATGTCGAGACCGCGCTCGTCGCGCGCCGCAGGGCCCTGGCGGCGCTCGCCGCGGCGGTCGGGGCGCCGGACGAGGACGTGGCGGGGGTCGCGGGCGCCCTCGTCCTGCCCGTCTCGCGGGCGCTCGGAGCGGCCTCGCCCGCGCGCCTCGTCGAGCACCCGCGCCTCAAGGCCCGCGATGCGGCCGTCGCGGCGGCGCGCGCCGACGTCGAGCGGCTCCGCGCCGAGCGCATCCCCGACCTCACGATCGGCGCGTCCTACCGCCGCATCGAGGGCGAGGACGAGGACGCCTTCGACGTGAGCGCGTGGATCGACCTGCCGCTCTTCGACCGCAACCAGGGGGCGATCGAGGGGGCCGAGCGGCTCGCCCGCGCCGCCGAGGCCGAGCGCGAGGTCGAGCGGGCGGCGCTCCGGCTCGCGCTCGAGGCCGCCCTCTTCGACCTCGCCGGCGCCTCGCGCCGCGCCGCCGCCTACGACGGCGACATCCTGCCGAAGGCCGCCCGCTCGCTCGAGATCGCCGAGGCGGCCTACCGCGAGGGCGCGACGAGCATCCTCGACGTCCTCCAGGCGCGCCGCACGCTCGCCGAGGCGAGTCTCGCGCGTCTCGCGGCCCTGCGCGAGGGCGCCGAGGCCTGGGCGCGCGTCCGCTCGCTCGCGGGGGACGGCGCGCCGTGACGCGCGGGCGGGGCGCCTTCCTCGCGCTCCTCGCGGCCGGCGCCTTCGGCGCCTCGTCGCCCATCCTCAAGCGGTTCCTGGGCGATGTCCCGCCGCTCGCGCTCTCGGGGCTCCTCTACCTCGGGGCCGGCGCCGCCGCGACGCTCGCGGCGGTCGCCCGGGCGTCGCCCGCCGAGGCCCGTCTCCGGGGCGGCGACTTCGCCTGGCTCGCCGCCGGGATCGCGAGCGGCGGGGTGCTCGCGCCCGCGCTCCTGCTGGTCGGCCTCGCCCGGACGACGGCCACGAGCGCCTCGCTCCTCCTCAACGCCGAGCTGCCCCTCACCGTCCTCGTCGCCGCCGTCGTCTTCCGCGAGGCCGTCGGGCGGCGCGTGGCGCTCGCCACGCTCCTCGTCGCCGCCGGCGGCGCCGCGCTGGCGCTCGAGCCCGCGCACGCGGGCGCCGCCGCCCCGGGCCGGGGGGCGCTGCTCGTCGCGGGTGCCTGCGTCGCCTGGGCGCTCGAGAACAACCTCACGCGAAGGATCGCCGACCGGGACCCTTTCGCGATCGTCCGCTGGAAGGGCCTGGCCGGCGGGATCACCTCGCTCTCGCTGGCTGCGGCGACCGGCACGCTTGCGCTCCCGGACGCCGGCCGTTTCGGCCTGGCGCTGCTCGTCGGCGGGGTCTCGTACGGCGCGAGCATCGTCCTCTACACGTACGCCCAGCGCGAGCTCGGCGCCGCCCGCACGGCCGCCCTCTACGGCCTCGGGCCGTTCCTCGGCGCGGCCCTGGCGCTGGGTCTCGGCGACGCTCCCTCCGCGCCGACCGCGCTCGGGGCCGTGGCCATGGCCGGCGGCGCCTGGCTCCTCCTCACCGAGCGCCACGTCCACCGGCACGTCCACGGGGCTTTCGTCCACGAGCACCGCCACGTCCACGACGAGCATCACCGCCACGCGCACGACGGCTCGGAGGGACCCGAGCCGCACACGCACCCGCACGTCCACGAGCCCCTCGAGCACGAGCACGAGCACGCTCCGGACCTCCACCACGGTCACGGCCACGAGGATCGCGGGGGCTAGGCTGGAACGCGAGCCGTCGCTCCACCTCGCGGCGGTAGGAGGGGAGGAAGCCGGCGTTCTCCTCGACGCGCACGAACGGCAGCGCCAGCGACACCGCGATCGCGAGCGCGGTCGTGAAGTCGCGGAGAGAGCGGAGCATCGGGCGCCGCACCGTGGCCTCGCGCCGATCTGCCCCGCCTCGACCGCGGGTCGCAACGTCGCTGAAGACCGGTGCAGGCTCAGGAGATGATCGGCGAGGCCCGAGTCGACGATCCGCCGATCGCTCGTGAGGAGCGCCGCGGCGAAGACGCGCGCCGTCGACACGATGATGCGATCCGCCGGGTCCCGGTGAAACCCGGGTGGCAGCGCCGCGACCTCGGCCGCCACGGCCGGACCGATCGGAAGCACTCGCACCAGCGGAGGCGCGGTCGCCTGCTCGAGCCAGTCGCGGAGCGGCATGTCGAGCTCGACCCGCCGAAGCGCGACGAGGGTCGCGATCTCCCACAGCGTGATGTCCGACACGAGCAGCGGATCCGCGGGAGAGGTTGCCCGGACGGCGCGTCGCTGGCGCGGGGACAGCCGGCGTTCCTCGAGCAGCCACGAGAGGAGGGCGTGCGTGGCGAGCAGGACGCTCACCGGGCGCTGGCGCTCTCGGCCTCCCAGGCGCCCGGCGGCACCGGAGGGGAGATGATGTCGCCGAGGATCCGGCCCGTGCCGCGGAGGCGCCGCTGCGGCGACTCATCGGCGACGGGCAGGGGAGGGATGAGCCGGGCGACCGGCTTCCCTCGCTTCGTGATCGTCACGGGCTCGCCCCTGCTCGCGACCTCGTCGAGCAGCGCGAGACAGCGGGCCTTGAACTCGGACGCCGTGAGCGGGCGCATGTGACCACGAGACCGGTCGAGTTTCGGCAAGGGCGGCGTTCCGGGGTCCGCCAGCCCCGTGCGGACGGTCGCCGCCGGCCTGAACTCCGGTCGCCGCGCGACCGATAACAGGAAGCGTGAGCGTTGCGGGCTTCCGGTCTGCGCGCGCCCTGGCGGGCGCGGTCCTCGTTCTCTGCGTCGCCGCCGCCGGCCCCTCGAGCGCCCAGGACCCTCCGCCCGCGCCCGCGCCCCCGTCCCCGCCCGCGCCCCCGGCGCCCGTCGAGGGCGAGACCGACCTCCGGTCCCGCCTCGAGGCCCTCGAGCGCCGCGTCACCGCCCAGGACGAGGAGATCGAGCGGCTCCGCGCGACGATCAAGCGGCACGCCGAGACGGGCGGGACGGGCTGGTTCGCGAGCCGCGTCGCCGAGGTCCGCAGGATCCGCGAGGAGCTCGAGAAGACGCGCGAGCGGCTCGAGGCGACGGAGAAGCGGGCCCGGCCCTCGCGGGGCGCGGGGGCCGTCGAGCGCCGGCGCAAGCGCTACCGGCGCGCCCTCGAGATCTTCGAGGAGGGCCGGGAGGCGATGCTCGAGAAGCCCGCGCCCTTCGTCGAGACGCTCAACTTCGGGGTCAACTTCACCGGCACGACGCAGGCGATCGTGAACAACGACCTCGGGCGGGATGCCTGGACGGGCGTGGGCTCGATCGACCTCGTCGCCCTGGCCGAGCTGCACCCGAACATCCTCGGCTTCATCGACCTCGAGGCGATCGGCGGCGACGGCCCCGACGAGTTCATAGGCTCGCTCTCCGGGCTGAACGGCGACGTCCGCTCCGGGAGCACCCAGGACTCGGACGGGGTCGACCGGATCCAGGTCCTCGAGGCCTGGATCGAGCTCCCGTTCGCCATCGGCCTCGACGCCCTGCGGATCACGGCCGGGAAGCTCGACCTCACGAACCACTTCGACCTGAACGCGGTCGCGAACGACGAGACGAGCCAGTTCCTGACCGACGCCCTCGTCACCAACCCGACGTTCTCGGCGCTCCTGCCGGGCGCCAACGGGCCGGCGGCGCGGGTCTCGTACACGCTCGCGCAGGCGGGCTGGACCTTCAGCATCGCGGCCGCGTCGGCCGACGACTCGGCCTCGAACCTCTTCGACGACCTGGTCGGCGTCCTCGAGATCGAGAAGTACCTGCTCTTCTTCGACGAGTACGAGGGGTCGATCCGCCTCCTCGGGACGATCGACGGCGCCAACGAGGCGGACCGGAACAACCTCGGCCTCGGGGTCTCCTTCGATCAGGAGCTTCCGCTCGGGATCACGATCTTCGCCCGGCTGGGCGTCAACGAGGAGCGCTCGCGCGGGCCCCGCTTCACCTGGAGCGTGGGCTTCGAGGTCGCGCTCGGGGCGCTCGGCGAGGCGCGCCCGGACGACGTGCTGGGCGTGGCCTTCTCGCAGGTCGACCCCGACCGCCGGGGCCTCACGACCGAGGAGGTCTTCGAGGTCTACTACCGGATCCAGGTCCACCCGCTGCTCGCCGTCTCGCCGATCCTCCAGGTCGTCCTGGATCCGGCGGGCGAGAGGCGGGCGGACCCGATCGTCCTCTTCGGCGCGAGGCTCAACGCCGGGTTCTGAGCGGAGCGCGCGGAAGACCGAGCACCTTCCTTGCCGCGCGCTCCGCGCGGGGGTTCGGGGGCGGAGCCCCCGAAGGCGAAGACAAGCGAAGAGCGTGTGAAGCTGAAAGATTCACACGCTCCGAGCCTGAGCCTGAGACTGAGTCTGAGGCTGAGGCTGAGGCTGAGCGCGGTCCGATGTCCGGCGCGATTCTCAACGCAGCGGTCTCCCGCTCCTCTCCGCGACCGAGCACTAGTCGCCCGCGTCGCAGACGGCGCACGGGCCGTGATCGTGCGCGACCCGGATCGTCGCTCCGGCGACCTCGCTCGCGTTTCCGGCCGCATCGGTCGCCACGATCTCGACGCCGTAGACGCGACCGCTGCCGCTGCCCGCCCGCTCCGCCCGGAGCGCGAACGTGGCCGTGCACGTCCCGTCTCCGTGGTCGACGATCCGGCTCGCGGGGATCGCGACGGGGCTCGTGAAGCCATCCTGGCCGTCGACGTCGCCCGTCGTGTGGCCGTCTCCGTTGCCGGCCGCGTCGTCCGGCTCGTTCGACCGCACCTTCACGGAGATGCCCGGCGACGGGAGGCAGTTGTCCCCCTTTTGGAAAGTGATCGACACGGTCTGCATCTTGTGGTTGGGGGGCCAGAGGTAGTGCGGGCTCAGGGAGACGATGGTCAGGGTCGGCGGCTCGTCGTCCACGACCGTGACGGTGAACGAGCAGGGCTCGGACACGTTGCCGCCGGCGTCCGTCGCCGTGCAGGTCACCGTCGTCGTGCCCTTCGAGAACGTCGATCCCGAGGGCGGGTCGCAGGCGATCGTGGGGTTCGGGTCGCGGTCGTCCGTCGCCGTGACGACGAACGTGACGGCGGCCGAGCACTGGCCCGGGTCCGTCGAGACCGTGATGTCGCCCGGGCACGCGATGGTCGGCGGCACGTCGTCGCCCGGGCACGGGACCCCTTCGACGACCGTGATCGCGTGGAAGGCCGTCGCCTCGTCGCCGTCCCCGTCCGTCACCACGAGCTGGATGACGTGGTCGCCGGGGAAGAGGGCGACGGTCGGCGTCGCCCCGCTCGCCGACCCGAAGGGCCCCGTCCAGGAGTAAGAGAGCGGCGTCCCGTCCGGATCGAGCGACCCGGAGCCGTCGAGCGCCACGGCCGCCGCCGGACAGTCGAAGAAGACGATCGTCGGCGTCCCCGCCGTCGAGGCGACGGGAGGGTCGCCGCCCGCGCCCTCGGCGCTCGGGGAGAGGACATCGACGAGGACGAGCAGCATCGCGGCGGACACGCAGAGGGACGCGACCGCGAGCGCGACCGCGATCCCGCCCGCCCGCGTCCGCCTGCGGGAGTCGTCGGCCTTCGTCATGGCATCACCATCTCGTCGCGCGCCTGGCTCAGGCGGTCTCGCGCATCGCCAATGAGTCCCGCGCGTTCCCCGTCGTCCGGGTTCGCCCGGGCGCAGGCGAGCAGCGACCGGGCCTCGCCGAGGAGCGTCTGCGCCTTCGGGTGGAGCAAGGCCGCGTGGAGGACGTCCTCGGCGTCCTTCGACTCCGACATGCCCAGGGCGAGCAGCTCCTGGGCCTCGGCGAAGCTCGCGGCCAGGAGCGCGCGGCTCGCGAGGTCGTCCGCCGAGCGGATGTTCTCGAGCGCGTTGAGGACGCGGAGGAACGCGGCGACCGCGGCGATCTCGGACGCGTCGAGATCGATCCCGCCGATCGTATTTCCGGTCGGCGAGTTCGCGAAGGCCGGCGAGGGATAGTGGGCGATCGCCCCCTCGAGCGTCGAGGCCGAGCCGTGGTGGAAGTAGGGGGCCGTGTCCGCGGCCTCGACGAGCGGCGGGGTGTTGAACGTGCCGTCGCCGAAGCCCTGTAAGACGACGAACCCGAGCCCGAAGCCCCCGTCCGGCGGGACCGGCGTGACGAGCAGGGTCGCGGGCTGCGACCCCTGGGCCCCGACCCCCGTGTTGTAGTTCCCGTTCGAGACGACCTGGCCGTTCTCCGCCGCGACCCCGGGATCGCTGCTGCCTCCGAGGACGACGCTCTCCAGGAACGCCCCGGCCCCCGCGCCGTGGTGGCAGTAGAGGCACTTCCCGGCGCCGTCGTTGGGGCCGAGGAAGAGCGGCGGAAAGTTGCCCGGGTTGTTGAAGATCTGCTGTCCGCGCTTCGCGACCTCCGACTTGAGCTCGATGGCGTTCGGGCCCGCGGTCTTCACATCGGCCGGGCGACCGAGCGACGCGAGGTGGGCCTCGATGCCATCGAGCTCCGCGACCGTCGGGAGCCGGTAGTCGACCCCCGCGACCCGGCCGAGCGTCTTCGGGAAGTGCTGGACGATCATGCCGATCGCCGCGTCGCGAAGCGTGCCCAGGTCGCCGCCCCAGCCGACGCGCTCATTTGGCGGGATCGTCGTCCCGTCGGTGAGGGCGGGCTTGAGCGTGTTCGGGATCAGGGCGAGGAGGTGCGGCACGCTCCGGAGGACGAACTTGTTGGGGAGGTCGTCGAAGCCATCGACGTTCGTGAGGATGAGGCCGATCTCCCGCATGGCCGCCGGCTTCTCGAAGTTGACGGCCAGCGCCGGGTTGTTCTCGGCGACGAAGAGCGGGTCGAGCGACGGCAGCTTCGCTATGTACTCGGGGTCGATGGTGAAGTTGTTGTCCTCCCGGTGGCACGTGTTGCAGGTCCGGCCGTTGCCGTCGAACGTCTCCGTGAGGAAGATCCGGCGCCCCTCGTTCACGAGCTGCTGAAGGGCCGTGGTCGGGTTCGGGATCGGGCCGATGTCGGCGAGCGCCGTCTTGGTCCGGAAGAGGCTCGCGAGGGACTCCTGCGGCCCCGCGGCGGCGGGCGCGCGCGCCGAGAGGCGGGCCCGGCTGCCGGCGCCGTCCCCGAGCTCGCCGAGCCGCCCGAGCCGCGCGCGCCGCTGGAGCGCGTGGAAGACCGTGGTCGAGCCGGCGAGGACGCGCTCCTCGGTGGGCGAGCGCCCGGCGCGCGCGACGAAGATGAAGTCCACCTCGAAGCCGGGGGCCGCCGCGGCGCCGAGGGCCGCCCGCAGCGTCGCCCGGCCGTTCGCGTCCGGGCGGAGCGTCCCGACCCGGACGAGCGCGTCGCCCGGCTCGGGAAGAACGGTCCCCGTCCTGTCGTCGACGATCCAGACGTCCCAGGCCTCTCCGGCCGGGATGTCGCGGACGTCGACCGCGATCGTCCCCGCCGGGAGGTCGAGGACGGCGCGACCGCGGGCCCCGGACCGCTCGGTCGAGAGGCCCTTCGACCAGGCGAGGCCGACCGCGAGCGCCCGGTCGCCCCCCGCCCTCTCGTACGCCGTCTCCCACGCCCGGTAGCGCGCGAGGAGGGTCTCGGCGCTTCCGCGCCCGCTCGAGGCCGGCGACGGGCGATCCGCCCGCGCGCCCATCTCGACCGGGACGCCCGTCTTCGCGCCCTCGGAGAGGAGGCTCGCGATCAAGGTGAGCGCGGCGGCGAGCAGGGTGACCCCTGCGACCCTGGTGGTTCGTCCCGACATTTCGCCATCCTCCGTTCCCGGAACCTCGATCGGGATCCGCGGGCCCCCGCTCGCGACGGAAGCCTCGATCGAGGCAATGTGCGTGCGCGCCCCAAGTGTAGGGCCGGCTCGCGGTGTTGGCCCTTGCAAGAAGTCGCAGGCCGGCATCCGCATTTTCTGCGGATGCGAATCGGGGCGGTCAGTCGTCGAGGGACGCGAGGTGGTTCCGGATCGCGTACTTCACGAGCCCGGGGACGTGGAAGATCCCGAGCCTCGTCATGATGGAGTCGCGGTGGGCGTCGACGGTCCGCAAGGCGATGCCGAGCCGGGCGGCGATCTCCTTCCGCGTGAGCCCCCGGGCGAGGAGGCGCAGCACGTCGCGCTCGCGCGGCGTGAGCTCGCCCGCGCCCGGGGCCTTGCCGGCCGCGGGCGCGGCGATCGCCTCGCGGGCGACCGACGGGCTCAGGTAGAGCTCGCCGGCGGCCGCGGCGCGGATCGCGGCGACGAGCTCGTCCGGCTGGCCGGACTTGACGACGTAGCCGCTCGCCCCCGCCTCGACCGCCTCCCGCACGAACGCGGCCTCGCGGTACATGGAGAGGATCACGACGGCGCCGCCGAGGCCCTCGTCGCGGACCCTGCGGGCGAGGTCGATCCCGCCGAGCCGCGGCATGGCGAGGTCCGCGACGACGACCGCGGGCTTCTGCGCGGCGATCGCGGCCAGCGCCTCCTCGCCGTCGGAGGCCTCGCCCACGACCTCGATCCCGTTCCCCTCGGAGGCGAGGAAGGCGGCGAGCCCGCGCCGGACGACGGCGTGGTCGTCGGCGAGGACGACGCGGATCGGCGCGCTCGCCGTCATGGCGGCGCCTCCGCCGGCGTCTCCGCCTCCGCCGAGCGCCACGGGATCGAGACGCGGACGCGCGTCCCGGCGCCCGGCGCCGCGTCGAGCTCGAACGTCCCGCCGAGCCAGGCCGCGCGCTCGCGCATGCCCGCGAGCCCGAGGCCGCCGGTCGCGGCCACGAGCGCCGGGGTGAAGCCGGCGCCGTCGTCCGCGATCTCGATCCCGAGCCGGCCGCCGCGGGCCGCGAGCGTCAGCCGGGCCCGCGCGGCGCGCGCGTGCCGGACGACGTTGGCGAGCGCGGCCTGCGCGATCCGGAAGAGGGCGAGGGCCACGTCGGGCGGGAGCGGCGTCTCGAGCGGCGCCAGGCGGCACTCGACCGCGAGGTCGTCGCTCGCGACGGAGGCGGCGAGGTCGCGGAGCGCCGCCACGAGCCCGAGCCGGTCGAGGGCCGCCGGCCGGAGGTCGTGCGAGAGGCGGCGGAGGTCCTCGAGGACGGCCCCGGCCCGGGCCGCCGACTCGTGGAGCCGCTCGGCGAACGGCCCCGCAGGCGCCCCGCGCGCCAGGCCCTCGATCTGGGCGGCGAGCGCCGTGAGCTGCTGGCCGGCGCCGTCGTGGAGCGCCAGCGCCAGGCGGCGGCGCTCCTCCTCCTGGGTCCGCGAGACGGCCCGCGTCAGGCCCTCGATCTCGGCCAGCCGGTCGACGTTCTCGAGCGCGGCCCCCGCGATCGCGGCCAGGAAGTCGGCGAGCCGGCGCTCATCCGGCCCGAACAGCCCCGCGACCCGGTCGTGGGCGACGTGAAGCGTCGCCGCCCTCCGCCCGCGGACGAGGAGGGGGACCGCGAGCGCCGAGCGGGCCTTGGCGTCGTCGAACCCCTCGGGCCCGTCCGGGCCCTCCGCGACCGCGCAGCGCTCGCCGCGCAGGAGCGAGAGCGCGCCCTCGCGCAGGGCCCCGAAGACCGCGGCCCGCGTCGGGCTCGAGGCGATCCGGCGCGACACGTCCTGGACGCGCGCGAACCGGTCGACGAGCGACGGGCTCGGCTCGCCTCCCTCCGGCCGCTCCCCGTCGTCCGCCGGGAACGCGAGCCCGGGCGGGGCCTCGCCGCCGCAGGCCCGGAGCTCGCGCCGGGCCTCGGCCAGGTCGGCCTCCGCCCCGGGCCAGCCGGCCTCCCGCCCGACGAGCCCGCGGGCGAGCAGGGTCTGCGCCCGCTCGAAGCGCGCGCCCTGCCGCCCGGCCGCCGCCAGGCCGGCGTCGAGCGCGCGCCGCGCGCGGCGCGGCCGGCCGGCGAGGGCGGCGAGGAGCCCGCGCTCGCGGAGGACGTGGGGGAGGCTCGTCGGGAAGCGCCAGGCGAAGCGCGCCGCCCGACCCTCGGCGTCGCGGGCGCGCCGCAGCGCCTCGCGGCGGCGGGAAACGGCGAGGGCCGGGATGCCGGCGGCCTCGGCCCGGAGCGCCGTGAGCCGCCAGGCGGCCGCGGTCGCCGTGGACTCGTACCCGACCGGGGCGGCCTCGATCGCCCGGGCGAAGGCGAGGGCCGCCTCGGCCGGGCGCCGCTCGCCGAGGAGCCGCACGCCGTGGGCGATGTGGAACGAGACCGCCGGGAGCCCCCGGCGCGGCCGCTCGACCCCGGCGCGCACGGCCTCCTCGGGCACGCGCCCGCCGGTCGCCCGTGCCCGGAGGTCGAGCCCGATCGCCTCGGCCAGCTCGTCCCCGAGCTCGATCCCGCGGCGATGGAGGCGCTCGGCGGCCTCCGCGGCCGCGCGCAGGTCGCCGGCACGGTAGGCGCAGGCGGCGGCCTGGTAGCGGGCCGCGCCCGCCGAGAGCAGGTCCCCGGCGCGCTCGAGGAGCCGGGCGGCCTCGTCGCCATCCGGGCGGGCGCCCGCGAAGTCCGTCGCCAGGTAGCGGAGCGTCACGTCCCAGAGGAGGCCGCACCCCTTCGTCCAGGGGTCGCCGAGGGCCTCGCCGGCCGCGACCGCCCGGGCCGCGAGCGCGCGCCCGGCGCGGACCCACGGCACGACCGACAGCGCCCCGGCGCCGTTCGCGAAGGCGACGGCCTGCTCGCGGCTCGGAGGGCCGCGCAGCGCCTCGTCGAGGGATCGGGCGAGGGCATGGAGCAATCGGGAGTAGCCCGTCATCCCGAGGCCGTGGGCGAGGGCCAGGCGATTGAGGATGCGGAGGCGGAGGGCGCGGCGCTCCCCGTCGTCCGGCGCGCGCGCCGCCGCGGCCCGCGCGCGCCGCCGCGGGAGGAGGGCGTCCGCCGCGAACCCGAGCCCCAGGCGGGCGATCGCGAGGAGGCGGCCGGCGGTCGTCCGGGGCGGGGGCGCGTCGAGGGCGGCGAGCGCGCGCTCGAGGCCGGGCACCGCGCCGGCCGCGTCGCCCTTCTTGAGGACGACCTCGGCGAGCGTCGCCTCGATCCGGGCGCGGGCGAGGGGGTGGACGGCGAGGGCGCGCGCGGCCTCGAGCGCCCGCGCCGCCTCGTCGTAGCGGCCGCGGAGCATGAGCGTCTCGCCCAGCTCCTCGGCGATCCGGGCCCGCGTCGCGGGCGGCGCGTCGCGCGCGCCGCGCTCGGCCACGCGGTACTGGCGCTCGGCCAGGTCGAAGGCGCAGCGGGCGCGCGCGGCCTCGGCCGCCTCGAGGGCGTGGGGGAGGGCGAGCGCCGGCTCGCCGGCGCCGTCGAAGTGATGGGCGAGGGCGAAGGCGTCGGCCGGCCCGTGCGCGGCCAGGTGCTCCGCGGCGCGGCGGTGAAGGCGGCGGCGCTCTTCCGGGGCCAGGCCCTCGAGCACCGTCTGGCGCAGCTTGTCGTGGGCGAAGGCGACGCGGGCGCCGTCGCCTCGACGCCAGACGATCCGGAGCCGGCGCGCCTCCTCGATCGCGGCGCCCGCCCGCTCGCGCGGCTCGCCGGCGAGGGCGGCGGCGACCTCGAGGTCGAAGTCGCGGCCGAGGACGGCGCCGACGGAGAGGAGCCGGAGGGTTCCCGCGTCGAGCCGGCCGAGGCGGAAGGCGAGGATCGGGACCGCGCGCCGCGACGGCTCGACGCCGGCCGCGGCCGCAGGGTCGAGGGCGAAGCCGCCGTCGCGCGCGGCGAGGAGCGCGCCGCCCTCGACGAACCCCTCGAGGAGCGAGACCGCGAGGAGCGGGTTCCCGGCGGCGATCCGGCCCACGGCCTCGACCGCCGCCGGCGGGAGCGCCCCGGCCATGGACTCGGCGAGCGCCGACACCTCGCCCGGGCCGAGCGCCGGGAGCGCGATCCGCGCCGTCGCCGGGCCGGGGGGCGCGGCGGCGAGGAGGGCGGCCGGCATCTCGTCCGACCGGACGGCGACGACGACGGCCACGTGGCGCGGCGCCGGGTCCGGTCGCGGCCGCCACTCGCCGACGAGCGCGAGCGTCATCTCGTCCGCCCACTGGACGTCGTCGAGGAGGACGGCCGCCGGGCACGCCGGGTCGCCCGCCGCCTCGAGGACGGCCCGGAGGGCGGCGGCCGTGCGCGCCGCGCCGTACGCGTCGGGGAAGCTCGGGCCCGGAGCCGGCGCGCCGAGGAGCGGCGCGAGCTCCGGGAGGGCGGTGAGGGCCGCCTCCCGGTGGGTCTCGACCCGCGCCCGGACGCGGGCCGCGAGCGCCGGATCGGATGCCGCCGCCCGGGCGAGGTCGCGCGCCGGGCCCGAGAGGACGTCGAAGGGGTGGCTGCCCTCGGCGCCGCCGCGGAGGACGAGGAAGCCGCGGGCCGCGAGCCGGCGGGCCGCCTCGTCGAGGAAGCGCGTCTTGCCGCCGCCCGACTCGGCCTCGAGGCGGACGAGCCCGCCGCGGCCGGCCCGCGCCCGCTCGACCTCGGCCTCGAGCCTCGCGAGCTCCGTCCGGCGGCCCACGAAAGCGGGCTCGGCGAGCGTCCGGCGCCGGTCGTGCCGCCCCGGGACGACGTCCGGGTCGGCGACGCCGCGCGCGAGCGCCGCGCCGATCTCGGCCAGGTCCAACCGCGCCGCCTCGGCCGACTGGTAACGGTCGTTCGGGTCCCGGCGCAGGAGCCGCTCGACCACCGCCTCGAGCGCGCCCGGCAACGCCAGGCCGAGCGTCCGGAGGGATGGGGGCTCGCGCGTCACGAGCTCGCGGAGGACGTCGCCCGGCCGCTCGGCCCTTAGCGGCGGCCGCCCGGAGAGGCACTCGTGGAGCACCGCCCCGACCGCGTAGAGGTCGGCCCGGGCATCGACGGCGACGGCCAGCGCCCCGGCCCGCTCCGGCGACATGTAGCGGAGGGCGGCGACGAGGTCGTCGGGGGACCCGGCCTCTCCGGCGGCGGCGGCGGTCGGGTCGGCGAGGCTCGCGCCGAGCCCTTCTCCGGCTCCCTCGACGAGGATCGCGGCGGGCGTCACGCCCCCGTGGACGCCGCCGTCCGCGTGGATCGCGGCCAGCGACTCGAGGAGCCTTCGCCCGAGCGCCGTCGCCTCGACGACATCGAGCGGCCGGCGCGCGAGGCGCGCGAGCAGCGTCTCGCTCCCGGCGACCGGGAGCGCGACTCCCGTGCTTTCCGCCTTCGACGGCATCGCCCCGGCGCCCGGACCCTCCGCCGCAGTCGCCGGCGGCCCACGCGGCGGCCGCCCGTGAGGTGTTCCGGAAGATCGTCCATCCGAGAAGTCGAGTCGCGGAAGCGGTCGTGGGACCCCGACGGCGGCGTTTCTAACTCGATCGGGCGCCGACGTCAAGGGAAAGCCGGCGCTACCCGCGGCGGTTCGCGTCCACGGCGAGCGCCACCCTTATCTTGAGGTAAGGGATGGCGCCGCCCAGCGCCTCGAAGATCGGCTTCAGGCGCTCCCGGCCGACCCGGTCCGCCGCCTCGATGACGCGGGCGCACTCCTCGGCCGTCGCGAAGGGCTCGGGCGAGGTCGGGCGGGTCTCCGCCAGCAGCTCGACGACGTAGCCCTCGACCGTGCTCGGCGCGCGGCCCGTGAGCCGGGCCACCTCGTCGACGGAGGCGCCGGCCCGCAGGGCCTCGAAGGCGGCGCGGCGCGCGCCGTCGAGACGCCGGGCGGGCGCCGGCGGGGTCGGTCCCTCGGCGGGCGCGGCCGGCGCCGGCGCGGGCGCCGGAACGGGCGGCTCGAGCGCGAGGCCCTTCTCCTCGGAGTAGCGGCGGATCGTCGCGAGGAGAGCCTCGCCGTAGGCCTCGGCCTTCGCCTGGCCGATGCCACGCACCCGGAGGAGCGCGGCCGGGCTCGCGGGCCGCTCGACGGCGAGGGCGCGGAGCGTCGCGTCGCCGAGGACGATGTACGCCGGGACGTTCCGGGCCGCGGCGAGCGCCCGCCGCTCCGCCCGGAGGGCCTCGAAGAGCCCCGCCTCGTCCGGCCCGAGCGGCGCGTCCACGCTCCCCCCGCGAGCGGCTCGGCCGGACGGGGACCGACCTCCGGAACGGGCGCGCGGCTGCGCGAGCCTCACCTCGACGGCGCCCGTCCCGCGCAGGAACGCCAGGCCCGGGGGCGCGATCCGGAGCACGCCATACGGGCCCGCGCGGACGAGGAGGTCCAGGCCGACGAGCTGGTCGAGCCAGTCGGCGATGTCCTCGACGGCGTCATCCGCGAGGAGCCCGAAGGTGGAGAGCGCGTCGTGCCCGTTGGCCACGATCCGCTCGGTGCGCGAGCCCTTGAGCACCTCGGCGACGTAGCGCGCGCCGAAGCGCTGCTCGACGCGCGCCACCCCCGACAGGAGCTTCTTCGCGAGCGTCGTCGAGTCCGCGACCGGCTCGTGCTCGCCGAAGCAGACGTCGCAGGCGCCGCAGCCGTCGCGCTCGTACGCCTCGCCGAAGTGGGCGGCGAGCAGGCGGTGCCGGCAAGCGAGCGTCCGGCAGTACCGGTACATGCCCTGGATCCGCTCGAGCGCCGCCCGGTCGTGGGCGGTCCGCGGCTCGCCCTGGATCGCGCGCCAGGCCGCGACGTCCTGCGGCGCGTAGAGGAGGACGCACTCGGCCTCGAGCCGGTCGCGGCCCGCCCGCCCCGCCTCCTGCTGGTAGCTCTCGATCGACCGCGGCAGGCCCGCGTGGATCACGTACCGCACGTCCGAGCGATCGATCCCCATGCCGAAGGCCACGGTCGCGACGACCAGGTCCACGCGCTCGGCCGCGAAGTCGTCCTGGCGGGCGCGGCGCGTCTCGGCGTCGAGGCCCGCGTGGTACGGGACCGCGCGGCGCCCGCGGGCCGCGAGCGCGGCGGCGAGCTCCTCCGCGTCCGCCCGGCGGATGCAGTAGATGATCCCCGCGTCGCCCGGGTGACGGGCGATCACCTCCTCGACCTGCCGGATGAGGTCTCCCCGGCGGAGCGCCCGGAAGACGAGGTTCGGCCGGTCGACGGACCCGACGATCTCGGCCGGGTCGCGGAGCCCGAGGGACAGGACGACGTCGCGCCGCACCGCCTCGGTCGCGGTCGCCGTGCAGGCGAGCATGGGCTGGGCCTTGAACGCCTCGCGGATCCCCGCGATCTGCCGGTACTCGGGGCGGAACTCGTGGCCCCAGTGGCTCACGCAGTGGGCCTCGTCCACGGCGAAGAAGCTCGGCCCGCCATCGGCGAGGAGCCGCGACGTCTCCGGGAGGGCCAGGCGCTCGGGCGAGAGGTAGAGGAGCTTCAGCCTCCGGTCGCGGACCGCCGCGACCACCTCGCGGCGCTCCGCCGCGCCGAGCGAGCTGTCGAGCGACGCCGCCGCCACCCCGCTCGCGCGGAGCGCCTGCACCTGGTCGCGCATGAGCGAGATCAGCGGCGAGATGACGACCGCCATGCCGGGGAGGGCGACCGCCGGGAGCTGGTAGCAGAGCGACTTCCCGCCGCCCGTGGGCAGGACGAGGAGGACGTCGCGCCCGCCGAGGAGGGCGTCGATCGCGGCCCGCTGGTCCGGGAAGAGCGAGTCGTGGCCGAAGACCCGCCGCAGGGTGTCGAGAAGGAAGCCGTCGTTCCGGGTCGGGGGCGCGGGTGCCATGAGAAGCTCGTCTCACCAAAGGGTCCGACACGCGGCCGGGGCCGCCGGGGCGCCATCGTCCCTCGTTCGCGAGGCTCGAGTGTACTGGATTCCCGACCCGGGGACACCCGCCGGCGCTCCTCCGGTCGAATCGAACCGGCTGGCGACGCGGCGCGGGGGCGGCGCCGCGGGAGCCTCTAGGCCGCGGGGGCGAGGCGCGGCTCGGCGACCGCCGCCACGTCGCGGGCGATCGCCCGGGCGGCGTGCGGCCGCGAGAGCGCGCGGGCGGCCGCCGCCAGGCGCTCGAGGCGCGGGGCGTCGGCGAGGAGCGCGCGGACGACCGGGCCGACCTCGGGCGCCTCGGGATCGCCGCCCGGCGGCTCGGCGCAGACGGCGGCGCCGGCGCGCGCGAGGTAGAGGGCGTTCCCCTCCTCCTGCCCCGGCATGGCCGTGTAGAGGACGAGCGGGCGGCCGATGGCGAGCGCCTCGGTCGTCGTGAGCCCGCCCGGCTTGGTGACGACGATGTCGGCCGCCGCCATGAGCGCGGGCACCTCGCGCGTGAAGCCGAGGACGCGGACCGGCACCGGCAGCGTCGCGGCGATGGCCTCGAGCTCGAGGCGGAGCGCCTCGTTCTTGCCGCACACGGCCGTGACCTCGAGATCGAGCCCGGGCACGGCCTCGGCGGCGATCGACCGCACCACCGCCGCGACCGGCCCCATGCCGAGGCCGCCGCCGAGCACGAGGACCGTGCGCCGGTCGGCGCCCGACCGCAGGTCGAGCGCCCGCCGCCGGTCCTCGAGGTCCCCGCGCGGCGTCGCCGGAGGCTCCGCCGCGCGGGGGTCCGCCGCCGCCTCGGCGAAGGCCGCGTCCACCGGGATCCCCGTCACGAGGACCCGGCCCGGCCTGACGCCGCGGCGCGCGAGCTCGCGCGCGACCTCGGGCGAGGGGACGTAGTAGCGGTCGGCCCGCGGCTCCGCCCAGAAGCCGTGGGCGACGTAGTCGGTGACGACGCAGGCGAGCGTCGTCCCGCGGAGCTTGCCCCGCGCCTTCCAGCGCCCGAGGAAGTCGAGCGGCAGGAAGTGCGTGCAGAGGACGACGTCCGGCCGCATCTCCTCGACGAGCCGCCCGAGCCGCCGCGCCGCGAACCGGTTGAACGTCCGCCGGAGGGTCCGGAACGGCGAGAGCCGCGCGGCCGCCGAGGCGAGCGTGTAGCCGGCGCCGTAGGCCCACGGCGCGTCCTTCACCGACTTCTCGTAGACCCCGACGTAGAGCTTGCGGAACCGGGGCGACGTGCAGTCGAGCGCGTCGACCACCCGCACCTCGGGCGCCGCGGCGCCGAGCTCGGGCCGGAGCGCGGCGAGCGCCTGCTCGACGGCCTGCGCCGCCCGGGCATGGCCCGCGCCGCAGGAGGCGTGGAGGATCAGGATCCGCTTCGGGGTCGTCATGGTCTCTTCCTTTCCGGTCTCTTCCGTGCTGCGCATCCGGCTCCCGGATACGCACGCGCCGTGCCGCGGAGCGTCATGACGGCAAAACTTGTGATTATAATGAGTTGCGTCGTTGGTGCGGGCGCCGCGAGACGGCGGCACCCGCCGCCGCCCGAGGTCGGCCGGGAGGCTTCGTCGAAAGCCGCGGCGGCCCGGTGTAAGCTTACGATGGAGGGCCTCCGTGCGGTTGCAGGATCGACGGGACGCGGGGCGGCGGCTGGCCGCCGCCCTCGAGCCGGTGATGCCGCCGCGACCGTTCGTCGCCATCGGTCTGGCGCGGGGCGGCGTCGTCGTCGCCGCCGAGGTCGCGCGGCGTCTCCCGGGTGCGCTCGAGGCCCTCGTCGTGAAGAAGATCGGCGCGCCCGGCAATCCCGAGGCGGCCCTCGGCGCGGCCGTCGAGGACGGCACCGTCTACCTCGAGCCGCACGCCGAGCTGTACCTGCCCCCGGTCGCGCTCGAGGCGGCGGCGCGGGCCGCCCTCGAGCGGGCGCGCGCGGGCGCCGCCGACCTGCGCGGGGCGCGCCCGCCCGGCTCGCTCGAGGGGCGCACGGCCGTCCTCGTGGACGACGGCGCCGCGACCGGGTCGACCATGATCGCGGCCATCCGGGCCGTCGCGGGCCGCGGCGCGGCGGGGACGATCGTCGCCCTCCCGGTCGCCAGCCCGGAGGCCTGCGAGCGCCTGCGGGCCGAGCCGACCGTCGACTCCCTCGTCTGCCTCGCCGCCCCCGAGGACTTCTACGCCGTCGGGCAGTACTACGACGCCTTCGACCAGGTCGAGGACGACGAGGTGAAGAGGCTGCTGGCCGCGCCCGGTTCGTAGGCCCGCCTACCGCGCCCCCGCCGCGAGCAGCCGGTCGTGCTTCGCCAGGAAGCCCAGGACGTGCCGGTTCCAGGGATCGGGCTTCTCGGCGTTGACGCCGTGCGAGCCGCCCGTGATCCGGCAGAGCGTCGCCCCCGCGATGCCCTCCGTCAGCTCCTCCGAGCAGACGGGCGCGATCAGGCCGTCGGCCGTGCCCGTGAGGACCAGCGTCGGGGCGCGGATCCGGTCCAGGCGGGCGCGCGCGTCGTGCCCCATGGCGGCCGCGAGCTGGCCGAAGATGCCGGCGGACGAGATCCCGTCCGGGGACGCGGCCATGAAGGCGCCGAGGAGCTTCTCGCGGTTGCCGGGCTCGGCCAGGAACTCGGGCGAGAACGTCGCCTCGAGGATCGCGTCCGTGAAGGCGAGCGGGTCGCCGGCCGCGAACGCCTGCTGCATCGCGACGAAGTGCCGCGGCGGCTCGGCCTCGACGCGCGGGGCCGCGTACGTCGAGGCGAGGACGAGCGCGCCGACGCGCTCCGGCCGCTCGATCGCGACCTCCTGGGCGATCATCCCGCCCATGGACACGCCCACGAGGTGCGCCCTCTCGACGTCGAGCGCGTCGAGCACGGCCAGGGCGTCGTCGGCGAGGAGCCGGATCGTGTAGGGTCCCCTCGGCCGCGACGATCGACCCGCGCCGCGGTTGTCGAAGACGATCGTCCGGTAGCGCTCGGCGAACGCGGGCACCTGGCGGTACCAGCCGATCGACGGCGCGGCGAGCCCCATGGCGAGCAGGACGGGCGGCCCGGAGCCGGTGACCTCGTAGTGGATCGAGACGCCGTCGCCGCGGTCGAGCGTGGGCATGCGCGTTTGTCCTCCGGGTGGGCTCGGGCCCTTGCACGAGCGGTTATACTCGCGCCCATGCGCGCGAAAGGCAAGCTCATCCTGGCCGCGATCGCGGCGCTCCCGATCGCGGTCGCCCTTCCCGTCTTCGGTCCCGGCCCGGGCGCCGGGGCGGCCTCCGAGGAGGCCGCCCTCGAGCTCCGGGTGTACGACCTCCGCTTCTTCGAGCGGGATGCGTCCCCGGTCCTGCCGGGTCTCTGCCTCCCCGGCCGCCCGCTCTGGCACGCCGCCGGGGGCGGCGGCGGCGGCGGGATGCTCGTGTTCGGCGAGGGTGAGGAGGCGTCGGTCCCGGTCGACCTCGAGCGGCTGCTCGGCCTCCTGCGCGATGCGGCCGGCGCCGAGCCGTGGACGCGCCAGGGCGCCTCGATCGAGCTGCGCGACGACGGCGCGATCGCCGTCCACCAGACGGCCGCCGCCCACGAGAAGATCGCGGCCACGGTCGCCGCCTGGCGCGCCCGGCTCGCGCGCGTCGCCTCCGTCGAGGTCCGCGCGGTCGCGCTCGACCCGGCGCTCGCGTCCTCCCTGGAGGTCCGGGCGGGCGAGGCGCTCGCCGACGCGTCCGTCCGCGCCCTCGAGGCCGCCCTCGCCCGCGCCGACGCCGGCGCCCGCGTGCTCGGGTCGGCGCGCGTGCTGGTGCGCGACGGCGAGTCGATGTCGGGCGGGCTCGTCCGCGAGCGCGCCTACCTCGCCGACTACGAGGTGAACCAGACGGGCGTCGCCCCCGTCCTGAACCCCGTCGTCGTCGAGCTGCTCGAGGGCACGGTCGTCGAGGTCCGCGCCGCCTTCTTCGAGCGCGGCGGCCGCGTCGCCCTCGACTGCCGGGCAGAGCTCTCGGCGGCCGCCCCGGACGTCGCGACCATCCGCTACGAGCCCGGAGGCGACCTCCAGCAGCCGCGCCTCGCGCACCTGAGGGTCGGGACGGCGGTCGTCGCCCGCTTCGGGCAGACGGTCGCGCTCGCCGCCTTCGAGGGACCGGTGGCGGCCGCCGTCGCCGCCCGGGCCGCCCCGCCGCCGGCCGCAGCGGCGGAGGCGCCGGCGGCCGGGCCGGCGGCCGGGCCCGTCGTCGCCGTCCTCGCCCGCCTGGGCGGGGCCCCCGAGCCTCCGGCCCCCGCGGCGGCGGCGCTCGCGGCCGAGCGCGAGCTGCGGGTCCACGCGGTGCACGCGATCATCCACGAGCACCGGGACCACGCCGCCCGCATGCCGCCGGCCGCGGACCTCCCCGCGGGCGGCGCGCCGGGCGGGGCCCTCATCTTCGCCGAGGAGGGCGAGCCGGCCGGCCTGCTCGACGCGTCCGAGCTCCTCGAGCGCGTCATCGCCCTCGCTCCCGAGGAGTCCTGGGACGGCGTCCGCCACATGGCCGACGTCGACGTCCAGCGCGGATCGCTGGTCCTCGTCCACTCGCCCGACGTCCAGATCGGGGCGGCGGAGCTCGTCGAGCGCCTGCGCGAGCAGGCGACGCGCGGGATCCGCTACGACGTCCTCCGCCTCCGCGTGCCGTCCGCGCGCGTGCCGGCGGCGTTCGTGCTCGACGCCGGCGCGCGCCGGGCGCTCCTCGAGGGGGCGACGGTCGAGGCCCGCCTCGCCGTCTCGGGGCTCTCGGGCCAGCGCGTCCTCGTGGACGCGCACGAGGAGCGGCCGTTCCTCGCCTCGATCGAGCGCTGCTCGGGCGGGGCGAGCGGCACGCCGCCCCAGCAGGTCGACGACCCCGTCGTGAGGGTGCTGCGCGCCGGGTCGCGCGTCGCCCTCCGCGGCTCGCTCGGCGCGGACGGCGAGGTCGCGCTCGAGGTCGAGGCGGCGCTCGCGACGCCGCCCTCGTCGGTCGGCGAGGGGCGGACGACGTTCGGCGCCGTCCAGCTCCCGGCGGGCGTCGAGCGCCTGGCCGCGCGCCACGAGGTCGTCGTCCCGGCGGGCGCGTGCGCGATCGTCGCCGCCGCCTCGGCCGGGGGCGAGACGCGCCTGCTCCTCGTCGAGCCGCGGCCGGTCGACCGGCGATAGCGGGCGGCGGCAGCCGGCGGCGGTAGCCGCTTTCGCCTTTTCCCGGTCCTCGGTAACATCTCGCCATGAGAGCCGAAGACCGGGAGCGCGCGACCGTCGAGGTCGCCGAGCGCGTCGTCTCCGAGCGGGCCTGCGCCGCTCAGGGCGGCGAGGGCCCTTCCCTCGAGGACCTGATCCTCGACACCGTCTACGAGGAGAAGAAGCGGCTCGAGCGCGAGCGTCCCTCGAAGGACCGCGACCGCGACCTCGCCCTGTACGACGAGGCTTGCCGGCGCACGGCCGCCGGGTCCGAGGAGGAGCGGAAGCGCGTCCTCCGCGAGATCGTCGACCGCTTCGTCACCGAGATCGTCGGCTACTTCGACCCGCGCGTCTACGACGTCGCGACCCGCGTCGCCCCGACGGCGCTCGCCCTGCTGCTGAACGCCCTCTCGCCGTGGCGGCTCCTGCGCGAGCTGCCGGCGCTGCCGTCGTTCAAGCCGAACGTCACGATCCGGGGCGAGACCGAGCGGCTGCGCGCCCTCGACGACAAGGGGACGATCATCCTCACCCCGACGCACAGCTCGAACCTCGACTCGATCGTCATCGGCTGGGTCCTGAACCGCCTCGGCCTGCCGCCGTTCCTGTACGGCGCGGGCTTGAACCTCTTCTCGAACCCGCTCCTCTCCTTCTTCATGCGGAACCTCGGCGCCTACCGCGTCGACCGCAAGAAGACGGCCCCGCTCTACAAGGAGTGCTTGAAGGAGTACGCGACCGTCTCCATCGAGCTCGGCTACGACAACCTCTTCTTCCCGGGCGGGACGAGGAGCCGGTCGGGCGGCGTCGAGCGCAAGCTCAAGCTCGGGCTCCTCGGCTGCGGGCTGCGGGCGTACGTGAACAACCTCAAGCGGCGGAAGGAGAAGCCCGGCATCTACGTCGTCCCGGCGACGATCAGCTACGAGCTCACGCTCGAGGCCGAGACGCTGATCGACGACTACCTGAAGGAGGTCGGCAAGGCGCGCTACATCATCGAGGACGACGAGTCGTCCCAGATCCGGCGCGTGGCCGAGTTCCTGACCGGGATCCTGAGCCTCGATGCCCGCATCTACGTCACGTTCTCGCGGGCGCTCGACCCGTTCGGCAACGAGGTCGAGTCGGACGGCCTGAGCTACGACCGGCGCGGCCGGCCCGTGGACACGGCCTCCTACGTCTCGAAGGGCGGCCGCCCCGAGCACGACGCCCAGCGCGACGCCGAGTACACGCGCGAGCTCGGGCTCTCGATCCGGGCCGCCTTCCACCGGGACAACATCCTCCAGTCGACGCACGTCGTCGCCTTCACCGCCTTCACGCTGCTGACGGCCCGCAACCAGGGGATGGACCTCTACCGGCTGCTCCGGGGCGGCGGGCGCGAGGACTCGCTTCCGCTCGGCGACCTCGACCAGGCGGTCGGGCGGGCGATCGCGCGCATCAAGGAGATGAGCGACCGGGACGAGGTCCGGCTCGACCCGCGTCTGCGCGGCCTCGAGGCCGACCGGATCATCGCCGACGCGCTCTGGCGCTTCGGCACGTACCACCGGCACACGGCCCTGAAGCGCGTGGGCGACCGCGTCGTCTCGCCGGACCGCAGCCTCCTCTACTTCTACCACAACCGGGCGACGGGCTACGGGCTCGAGCGGGCCGTCCTCGGGCTGTCCGCGGCCGAGGCCGAGGCCGTGGCCGGGTCGGGCGGGGCGCTCGCGGCGGCCGCGATCGCGGCCAAGCCGCAGCCGGGCCTGGCGGGAGCGGCGGCATGAACCGGGACCCCGCCGCCTCCTCGTCGCTGCCCGAGCCCGTCGGCATCCTGGGCGGCGGCAGCTTCGGGACGACGCTCGCCGAGATCGTCGCCCGCCAGGGCGGTCGCCCGCTCCTGTGGATGCGCGACGAGGCCATCCGCCGCGAGATCGTCGAGCGCCGCACGAACGTCAAGTTCTTCGGCCCGGAGCTCCGCCTCGCGGCCGGGATCGAGACGACCGGCGAGCTCGCCGACATCGCCCGGCGCACGCACGTGATCCTCTCGGCCGTCCCGACGAAGGGCGTGCGCGAGGTCGCGTTCAAGCTCGGCGAGCATCTCTCGGGCGACCGGATCGTCGTCTCGTGCGCCAAGGGCCTCGAGCCGAAGACGGGCAAGCGCATGACGGAGGTCTGGAAGGAGGAGACCTGCGTCAAGAAGGTGGGCGTCCTCTCCGGGCCGAACCTGGCGGGCGAGATCGTCCGCGGGCAGCCGGCGGCCAGCGTCGTCGCCTCGCGCTTCGACGAGGTCATCGAGCGGGCGACGCGCGTGCTCATGGGCCCGCGCATGCGGATCTACGGGTCGGACGACGTCATCGGCGTCGAGATGGCCGGGGCCCTGAAGAACATCATCGCCATCGCGGCCGGCGTCCTCGACGGGCTCGGCCTCGGCGACAACACGAAGGCGGCCCTCGTGACGCGCGGGCTGGCCGAGATCGCCCGCTACGGCGCGCGCTCCGGGGCGAACCCGCTCACGTTCTCGGGTCTCGCGGGCGTGGGCGACCTGATCGCGACCTGCGGCAGCGACCTGTCGCGCAACCACCAGGTCGGGGCGAGGCTCGGGAAGGGCGAGCGCCTGCCGGCGATCCTCGCCTCGATGGTGCAGACGGCCGAGGGCGTGAGCACGACGCGGACCGTCTGGGAGCACGCGAGCGAGGTCGGCATCGACATGCCGATCACCGAGGGCGTCTACCGCATCCTCTTCGACGGCGCGACCCCGCAGGCCGTGGTCGAGGAGGTCATGGCGAGGCCGCCGATCCGCGAGATCGACGCCGAGCACGTCGCCGCCGTGGCCCAGGCGCTCGCGGCGGCGCCGGTCGCGCGCTGACCGCCGGTCCCGTGCCCGGCCCGCCCGAGCCGATCTACCCCCTCGAGCGCACCAACGACCGCGTCCTCCCGTCCGGCTACGACGGCCCCGTCGACGTCTGGGACATCGACAAGACGTACCTCCGCTCGGAGTTCGAGTCGGTCACCGACCTCCTGAAGGGCGCGCTCCTGACGGCCATCGACCGCGAGCCCATGCCGGGGACGGTCCCGCTCCTGCGCGCGCTCCGCCGCCGCGGCGCGGGCGGGCTCCGCGCCCCGCTCTACTTCGTGTCGGCCAGCCCGCCCGAGCTGCGGCGGACGATCGAGAAGCGCATGCTGCTCGACGGCGTCGAGTTCGACGGGATCGCGTTCAAGGACTACCGCGCCCTGATCCGCGCCCGGCGCTGGCGGCAGCTCCGGAACCACATGGCGTACAAGCTCGCGGCGCTCCTCTCCTACCGCGCCGACTGGCCCGACGGCGCGCGCGAGTGGCTCTTCGGCGACGACGCCGAGTCCGACGCGCTCATCTACGCGACCTACGCCGACGTCCGGGCCGGCAAGCTCCGCGGCCTCGCCCTCGACCGGGCGCTGCGCGACGCGGGCGTCTCCGAGAAGGACCGCGTCCGCCTGCTGCGCGCCGCGGCGGCGCTCCCGGCCCGCGACTCCGTCGAGGCCGCCTACATCTTCCGGGTCGCCGCCCGGCCGAAGCTCGACGTGGCCTCCTTCGCCCCGCGCGTGACGCCGGTGCGCGACGCGCTCGAGGCGGCCGAGGACCTGGCGCGCCGCGGGCGCCTCGCGGCCGAGGACGTGGCCGAGGTCGCGCGGGCGATCGGGCGGTAGCCGGCCGCGACCGTCGCTCCTCACGCCGTCTCCCCGAGCCGACACCGTCGGCCGCGGCCGACGGCGTCTCCGCCGGCCGCGGGCGCGATCGCACCGGCCTCCTGACACCCCCTAGCGGCCCGGACCGCCGCTGTGACCGGACCCCCGGACAATCTCGCGGAGGTCGCCGATGGGCTCCTGGCGAGGGACCCTGCGTCCGGCCTGCCGCTTGCTCCTGTCGCGCCGCAGCCCAGCCGTCCCTGACCCGGGCGACTCCGGATCGGGCGTGAAGGGCATGGAACCGAGGAGGCGAACGAAGATGAGCGCGATGTCCAGGACCGAGGCTCCTGTCGGGGAAGGCGACGCCGGGCCCCGCGGCGACCGCTCGATCCGGTCCGCCGGGCGGCGTCCCGAGAAGCGCGTGACGCCGAACCGCGGGCGCCTCGCCGCCGCCGCTCTCGCGGCGCTCGCGGCAGCCGCCCTCGCCGGCCCGGCGCGCGCGCAGGAGAGCGGCGACGCCGATCGGGCCCGGAGCGTGAACGCCCGCCCCGGCCATCACGTCCGCGTGGGTCCCGGCCCGTCGATCGCGCTCGAGATCGCGACGCCGGCGGCGCTCCGGGTCTTCATCCGCGTTTCCGGGGTCCATCACGTGGATCCGAGGGATCGGACGGGCACCGACCCGGACGACCTTCACGTCGTCGGGGCGCGTCTCCACGAGACCGGGATCATCGAGGTCTACCCGCCGGCGACGAAGGTCGAGCTCCTCGTGCCCTCGCTCCCGGCGGGCCCCGTGCTGGTCGAGGTCTTCGACGTCGATCCGGCCGGGTCGCAGGACCCGCTCCTCGACTCGCTGGTCCTCGAGGTCGGGACGGACGGAGCCGACGTCGCCGGCCGGGTCGAGGACCTGAAGCGGGAGACCGCCGACGCGACCGCGAGGCTTCAGGCGTCCGGCGACGACCGCGAGCGGCGCCTGGTCGCGATCGAGACGGCGGCGCTCCCGGGGCTCGGGGCCGAGGTCTCGGGCCTCGAGGCCCGGGTGGACGGTCTCGGCGACGCGGTCGTCCGGCTCACGGCCGCGGGCGCGGACCTCGGGGCGCGCGTCGACTCCGAGGTCGCGGCGGTCCACGACCTCATCGACGCCGAGGCGGGCATCCGGGCGCAGGGCGACGCCGCGCTCGAGCGCCGGCTCCGGAACGTCGTCCGGCGGGTCGAGGAGGAGCTCGGGGCCGTGGGCGACGACGCTCGCCTTGACGGTCTCGACCTCACATCGCCTTCGACGGCGGGACCCTCTACGTGGCCGAGAAGGCGCGGGACCTCGTCCTCATCTTCGCCGACTTCGACCACACGGCTGAGAACTCCGGGGACGTCTCGCCGGACCTCTCGTTCGCCCCGGTCCCGCCGGAGACCGTGGTCGTGCCCCTCGGAGCCTTCTCCTGCAGCCCCGACTGGCCGACCCATTCCCCCGACTCGGGGATCGAGGCGGGGAAGGTGGAGACGGAGGCGGGCCTGGCGGCGCTCCTGGCCGAGAACCGGGATCAGCAGGCCCGGATCGAGATCCTCACCGCGCAGGTCGCGGACCTCACGGTCGCCGTCGAGGGCCTGATGTCGCGCCTCGACCCGGCGGGGTCGGCCCCGGGTGTGGCCTTCGCGTACCCGACGCCGGACCCGAGGACGGTCGTCGCCGGTCCTTCGACCCCGCTCCCCGGCGCCGCCGTTCCGGTCACGGTCACGGTCACGGGGCTGTTCGACCCGCGTCCCGTCGAGGTCGCGGGCGCGCCCGGGACCCGGCTGACGATCGTGAACCCGACGACGGGCGAGGCCGCGGCGACCGTCGTCATCGTCGAGTCGACGCCGGCGGCATCATCGACGACGGGCGCGGCTTGCGGGGCGTGCCTGCCGGCCCGGCCCGCCGTGAGCCTGCCGGACGTGGGGTTCACGTACCCGGTGCCGGACGTGAGGTCGGGCGTCGCCGGTCCGTCGACGCCGGTCGCCGCCGCCTCTCCGGTGACGGTCGTGGGCACGAGCGTGTTCGAGGCGCCCCGCGTCCCGCCCGTCGAGCCGGGCTCGGGGCCGTGAAGCGCGCCCTTCTTCCGGCGCTACCTCTTCGCGCTCTCGACGAGCGCGCGGAAGGCGTCCCGGTGCGCGTCCATCGTCCTCGCCGGCCCCCAGGACTTGACGAAGTACGCGCCCTCGGGCCCCTCGATGATCGCGCCGAGCAGGACGGCGTTCGCGATGTCGATGGTGCCGGCGCCCGACTGTCCGGGCATGGCCGCGGCGGCGTAGTGACCGCGCATCTCGACGTACGTGACGGGGAGCTTCGCCGCCGGGAGCATCCCCTTCTCGACGATCTCCTCGGGCGCTCCCTTGAACTGCCCGCGCCAGCGGTCGATGTTGGCGTCGACGCTGCCGCCGGCGCGCACGACGGTGAGGACGCCGTCCTCGGCATCGCCCTCGACCTTCGGGAGCCGGAGGTCGAGCAGGCGCATGCCCGAGGGCGGCACCTCCTTCCAGCCGGCCGGCTTCTCGAAGCGGAGCGGACCCCGGCCGGCGTCCGGGTGGAAGGAGGCCGGGCCGAGCGGCGGGTGGTCGGGCGGCAGCTTGGGGGTCGAGCCCGGGCCCGAGCCCGACCCGGGCCCCGGGCCCGGCGGGGCCTTGTCGCCCTCGCAGCCGGCGAGGATGGTCGCGGCCAGGGCGACCGCGACGGCCAGGGGGAAGCGAGCGCTCATGTCCGTGATTTCCCGTTCCTGAAAATTTGCCGGCGGGCCCGGGGCCGGGGTCCCGACCTCAGGCGATCCGCGCCCGGTACCGCTCGAGGGCGAGGCGGACGATCGTCTCGGCGAGCGCCCCGTAGTCGAGCCCGGTGCGGGCGGCGGCCATGGCGACCTCGGCCGTGGGGTCGAGGAAGGGGTTCGAGTTGATCTCGAGGAAGTAGGGCGTCCCGTCGGCGGCCAGGCGGAGGTCGACGCGCGCGTAGTCGGCCACGCGGTGGGCGCGGTAGGCCTTGATGGCCATGTCCTCGATGCGCCGCGCCGTCTCCGGGTCGAGGTCGTCGGCGAAGCTGTCGGCGACCTCCTGGTAGCTCGCGTGGCTGCGGTCCCACTTGGCCCCGTAGCTCGCGATCCGGCCGCGCCCCGGCACGGCCGCGAGCTTCCACTCGAGGAGCGGCAGCACCTGCGGCGGGTCGTTGCCGAGGATCGGCACGTAGATCTCGCGCCCCTCGATGTACTCCTCGATGAGGGCGTGCTTGCGGAGCGAGTCGTGGACGTAGGCGACGCGCGCGATCAGCTCTTCGGCGGCGTGGACGACGGCCTCGTCGTCGATCCCGTAGGAGGCGTCCTCGTTCGTCGGCTTGACGATCACCGGGAACGCGAGGCCGCCCTCCCACGAGCGGCAGCCCATCTCCATGAGGCGGAAGCGCGGGCTCGGCACGCCGTAGTAGGCGAAGAGCTGCTTCGAGAGGACCTTGTCCTGGGCGATCGCCATGGCCTCGGCGCCCGACCCCGTGAAGGGCTTGCCGAGGAGCTCGAGCAGCGCCGCGACGCGGATCGCGCCGCGGAAGTCGCCGTCGAGGCCGTCGCAGATGTTGAAGATGACGTCGCTGCGGTCGCTCTTGAGCTGGCGGGCGAGGCGCGGGATGTCGGGGGTCGCGGCGAGCTTCTTGACCTTGAAGCCGCGGGCGGCGAGCGCCTCGCCGAGGAAGACGTGCACCGGGGGGTCGTCGGCGGCCTCGCCGTTCTGGCGCTGCTCCTGCCACCAGACGTCCTCTTCGGAGTCGTAAAGGATCGTGACGCCGAGAGGCTTCGCCTTCACTTCGTTCTCAGCCCTCTCCTCACGCCACGCGCGAGACGGCGCGCGCTCGTTCGTTCGAAGGAAGGATAACAGGCGCCACCGCACCCTTCAAGGAAAACCGTTGCAGAAAATCGAAAGATCGAGCGCGGTCGCTTTACGCGGATGCCCGACGCTGCTACGATCGCGAGCGCGATGGCCATCGACGCGAGGAGCGGCGATGCCCGGCGAGCCGCACCGGGCGCGGAGCGGACGGACACCATCCGCCACGCCTTCATCGACGCGAACCACCTCCGCTTCCACGTCGCGCTCGCGGGCGAGGGGATGGGCGAGGGAGCGCGCGAGCCGCTCGCCGGCGCCGCCTCCGGCCGGCCGCTCGTCGTCTTCCTCCACGGCTTCCCCGAGTGCTGGTACTCGTGGCGGCACCAGCTCCGCGCCCTCGCGCCGCACGCCGCCTGCGTCGCCCCCGACCTGCGCGGCTACGGAGACTCGGACAAGCCGCGCTCGGGGTACGACCTCGACTCGCTCGCCGACGATGTCGCCGCCCTCGTGCGCGCGCTCGGGCGCGAGCGGGCGACGATCGTCGGTCACGACTGGGGCGGCGTCATCGCCTGGCACCTGGCGGCGCGCCGGCCCGAGGCGGTCGAGCGCGTCGCGATCCTGAACGCGCCGCCCAAGGACGTCCTCCTCGACCGCATCCTCGAGAGCCCGGCGCAGGCCGCGCGCTCGTGGTACATCGCCTTCTTCCTCCTCCCGGGGCTCCCGGAGCTCTGGCTGGGAGCGGACGGCGCGGCGAACGTCCCGCGGATCTTCCTCGGCGGAGCGAGGCGGCGCGCCGGGTTCACCTCCGAGGACCTCGACGTCTTCCGGCGCGCGCTCGCGAAGCCGGGCGCCGTCGAGTCCGCCCTCGCGTACTACCGCACGGCCGTCCGCGACTCGCTCGACGCGCTCCGCCCCGCGCGCGCGCTCGGCGCCGCGGTCTCGGCCCTCGCGCGGAGGCTCCCGGCGGCGGTCCGCGGCCTCGTCCCGGGGCTCCCGGGTGCGAACGCGGGCGCGCCGCCGCGCGGTCGCCGGCGGATCGCGTGTCCGGGGCTCGTCCTCTGGGGCGTCGACGACCCGGGGCTCGGCGTCGAGCTCACGTACCGCTTCAAGGACCTGTTCTCGGGTCCCTTCGAGCTCCGCTACATCGACGGGTGCGGCCACTGGACCCAGCAGGAGGCGCCCGAGATCGTGAACGAGGCGCTCCTCCGGTTCATCGGGGCGACGCCCGGGCGCCGGGACTAGCCCGGCGCCGGAGCCGGCGCCGCGCGCGGGGCCGGGCCGAACGCGTGCGCGAGCGTCCCGCGCAGGTGCTCGACATCGACGGGCTTGGCGACGAAGGCCGCGGCGCCGGCCGCGATCGCGGCCCCGCGCAGGCGCGGCGAGGCGTCCGCCGCGATGAGGATCACGGGGCAGCGCGCGAGGCGTCCGCCGCGCGCGAGGCGCGCGACGAGGGCGAGCCCGTCGAGGTCGGGCAGGTGGAGGTCGAGGAGCAGGCCGTCGGGCGGACGGAGGACGAAGCCGCGGAGCGCGTCCCGGCCCAGGCGGTGGTAGTGGAGCTGGGCGTGGGGGACGGCCGCGTTGACGGCGGCGCGCACCGGGCCGAGCAGGGAGCGGTCGGGGCTCACGAGGGCGAGGTGCCGGCAGCGCGCGACCGTTCCGCGCGGCAGCGTGGCCGACGGCGTGAGCGGCGCGTCGAGGCCGAGGAGCGCGGCGGCGGAGGCGCGCGCCGGCGTCCGGCCGGCGGCCTCCTCGGACACGCCGAGGGCCGCGAGCACGGTGCGGCGCAGGTGCGAGGCGTCGAAGGGCCGGATGAGGCCGGCGTGCGCGCCCAGGTCCTTCGCGAGCAGGAACGCGTGGCGGTCCGCCGTGTCGCCGACGAGGATCGTCCTCGTGCCGGCGTGCAGGCCCTCGCGCCTCAGGGCCCGGAAGACCTCGAAGCCGTCGAGCACGGGCAGGGCGACATCGATCACGGCCACGTGCGGCCGCATCGACCGGACCTTGGCGAGGGCGTCGACCCCGTTCCCGGCGCCGTGGAGCTCGACCTTCGAGTGGGCGAGGAGCGCGCCCATGGACGCGGCCTGGTCGGCGCGGTCCTCGGCGATGAGGAGCCGGAGCGCCGGATAGGACTCGGTCCGCGCCGCCGGGTCGTTCGCGGGATCCTCGTTCATCGCCCCCCCACGCCCGCGACATACCGCGAACGACGGTGTTAGTCGTGTGGTCATAGTAGATCGATAGAAGTGTGATTAATCCTTATGATTTATTACTTTATGATACCTCATCTGCCTTGCGAATGCTACCGCGAATCTTGTATACTAAGGCGAGAGGGCCCGCGCATGGTCCACGCTTCACGTCGAGCGCCGGCACCCGTGCGGATGGCGCTGCTCGGCGCCATCGCCGGCACCCTGGCCTGTGCGCCCGCGGTCGCGGCCCGGCCCCGGGCGGAGCCGCCGCCGGCGCTGCCGGCGACGGCGGGCGCGGCTTCGCCCGCCTGGGTCGCGGTCGCGCCGGCGGACGAGGCGGCGCCGGTCGTCGCCCTCGCCTTCGCCCCCGACGGGCGAGCCATCGCGACCGGCGCGACGGACGGCCGGGTCCGGATCCTCGACGCGGCGACGGGCGGCGAGCTGCGGCGGCTCGGGGGTCACGAGGACGCGGTCGCGGCGGTCGCCTTCGCGCCGGACGGCGCCTCGGTCGCGACGGGCGGGCGCGACGGGACGGTCCGCCTCTTCGCCCGCGCCGACGGGGCCCCGCTCCGCACGGTCCGTCCGGCCGCGCCGGGCGCGCGCGTCACCTCGATCGCCTTCTCGCCCGGGGGCGCGGCCCTCGCCGTCGCCACGAGCGAGGGCGCCGTCGTCCTCATCGACCCCGCGACCGGGGCCGAGGTCGGACGATCGGAGGCGGGGTCGGGCTCGTGGGCGACGGCGGTCGCGTTCTCTCCCGACGGCTCCCGCCTCGCGCTCGGGGACCGGCGCGGGGTCGTGCGCCTCCTCGCCGTGGACGGCGGCCGGCCCCGGTCGGCCGCCGTCCTCGACGAGGCGGCCGGCGAGCGCGCGGGCGCCGTCCTCTCGCTCGGCTTCTCGCCCGACGGGCGCTGGCTCGCCCGCGGGGGCGAGGACGGGGCGACCCTCATCTATGAGGTGTCCTCGGGGCGGGTCGCCCACCGCCTCCGCGATCACCGGGGCTCAGCCGGCGCCATCGCCTTCTCGCCCGACGGCCGGACGCTCGCCTCGGCGGGCGCCGATCGCCGGATCCGGCTCCGCGAGCTTCCCCCGCCCGAGCGCGGGCCGACGCCCGCCCGCGCTCTCGAGGGCCACGAGAGCGAGGTCGCGGCGATCGCCTTCTCGCCCGACGGGCGGGCCCTCGCGTCGGGCGGCTTCGACCGGACCGTGCGGCTCTGGGTCCTCGTCGAGGGCCCGCGCCGGCTCGAGGGGCTCGGCGACCGGGTCGTCTCCGTCTCCTTCTCACCCGACGGCGCCGCCGTCGCCGCCGCGACCGAGGACGGCGGGCTGGCTCTCTTCGCGGCCGCGACCGGGCGCGAGCTCCGGCGCGTCGCCCCCCGCGGTCCGGCGGCGCGGGCCGCCCTCACCTTCACGCCCGACGGGCGCCGGCTCGCGGTCGGGCGGGCCGACGCGGCCGTGTGGCTCCTCGACCTCGAGGCGGCGACGACCGTCGAGACGGCGGGCGACGCCGACCCCTACGCCCTGGGCGGGCCCGCGACCGGCCTGGCGGCGGCGCTCGCGCCGGATGGCCGGACGCTCGCCGTGTCGAGGCCGGACGGCTCCATCCGCATCCGCGACGCGGAGACCGCCAGGCCGCTCCGCCGCCTCGACGCCGGCCGGCCGCCCGCGAGCGCGCTGGCCTTCTCCCCCGACGGTCGGGTGCTGCTCGCCGGCGGGCGCGACGGGAGCGTCCGCTTGCTCGAGGTCGCGACCGGCCGCGAGCTCGGCGTCCTCGGAGGCGCGCCGGGCGACGACCCCGTGACCGCGGTCGGCTTCGCTCCCGACGGGACGACGCTCGCCGCCGCCTCGGGGCCCTCGATCCGCGTGCTCCGGGCCTCGCCGCTCCGCGAGCTCAGGCGGGCGCGGGCCGGACGCGAGTGGGTGCGCTGCCTCGCGTTCGCGCCGGACGGGCGCACGCTCGCGGCGGGCGGCGAGGACCGGAGCGTCCGGTTCATCGAGGCCTCGACGGGCCTCACGACGCGCGTCCTCGATGGGCACGCGGGCTGGGTCCTGGCGGTCGCCTTCTCGCCGGACGGCCGCCGCCTCGCGACGGGCGGCGCGGATCGGGCGGTCCTCATCTGGGAGGTCCGCTGACGAAGAGGGAAGGACAGGACAGTTTCAAGACCTCCCGTCCGTCCCTTCGCCGGCGAGCAGGCGTTCCTGCGGGATCACGAGGATCTCGAGCCCCTCCACCCGGAGCCCGGTCCCCTCTTCCGCCTCCGCCCGCAGCCTCTCGGGCGGCGCGGCCAGCACGTCGCTCACCGCCGCCAGGTCGTGGACCCGGAGCGTGCGATCGACCCCCGCCGAGACGAGGCGCCGGCCCTCGGCGTCGAACGCGACCGCCGTGACCGCGCCCTCGTGCGCCCGCAGGCAGACGATCGGGGCGCCGGCCGCCGCGTCCCAGACGCGCACGGCCCGGTCGAGGCCGCCCGAGGCGAGGCGCCGCCCGTCCGGCGAGAAGGCGAGCGCCGTCACGGCCCGCTCGTGCCCGCGCAGGATCGCGCCCGCCCCGCCCGTCTCGAGGTCGAAGAGGCGCACGGCCCGGTCGGCGCCGCCGGCCGCGATGCGCCGCCCGTCCGGGCTCGCGGCGACGCACGTCACCTCGTCCTCCGCGCCGTGGAGGAGGAGCTGACGCCCCGTCGTCGCGTCCCACACCCGCACCGTCCGGTCGGCGCCGCCCGACACGAGCCGCCGGCCGTCGGGCGTGAAGGCGACGCTCGCGACCGCGCCCTCGTGGCCGCGGAGGACGAGGAGCGACCGCCCCGTCTCGACGTCGAGGACGCGCACGGTCCCGTCGGCGCCGGCCGAGGCCAGGCGGCGCCCGTCGGGGGCGAAGGCGAGGCTCGCGACCCGCCCCTCGTGCGCGCGGATGGCGAGGCGCTCGCGCCGGGCCGCGGGGTCGTGGATGCGGACGGCGCCGTCGGGCCCGCCCGTGGCCAGGCGGCGCGGGACGCCGGGCGGGCTGCCCTCCGCCGCCGCGACCGCGTCCGGGCTCGCCGCCAGCGCCGTCACCGGGTCGCCGTGGGCCCGCAGGCGCAGGACGTCGCGCCCCGTCCCCGGGTCCCAGAGCCACACGGCGCGATCGTCTCCGGCCGAGGCCACCAGCCCGCCGCGGCAGGCGGCCAGCCCGTTCACCGCCCCGGCGTGACCGCGCAGCTCGAGGGTCGCGGGGCCGGCCGCGATCTCGAAGACCTGCACCTTGCGTCCGTACGTGCCGGCGGCGAGGCGGCGTCCGTCCGGCGAGAAGGCGACGCCCGTCACGCCGTCCTCGAAGCCGCGCAGCACGAGGAGCTCGCTCGCGAGGGCGGCGTCCCAGAGCCTCACCGTCCGGTCGAGGCCGGCCGTCGCCAGCCGCCGGCCGTCCGGGCTGAACGCCAGGGCGCCGACCGAGTCCTCGTGACCGCGCAGCCAGACCGACTCGCCGGCCTCGAGGTCGAAGATCGCGGCCGCGCCGTCCGCCCCGACCGTGGCGAGGCGCGAGGACAGCGGGTCGAAGGCGATCGCGAGCACGGCGGCCTTGTGGCCGCGCAGCACCCGCGGCTCGCTCCGCGCCCGCGGGCCGAGCTCGTGGACGCGGACCGTCCGGTCCTCGCCGGCCGAGGCGAGGAGCCGGCCGCAGGGCGAGAAGGCGACGCTCGAGACGGGCGCGCCGTGGCCGGTGCGGACGTCGATCGCCCGCCCGGTCGCGACGTCCCACGTCCGGAGCGTCCCGTCCTTCCCGCCCGTGGCGAGGCGGCGGCCGTCGGGCGCGAAGGCGACCGCCGGCGCCGGCCCCTCGTGGCCGGCGAGGGCGAGGCGGAGGGCGCCGGAGGCGGCGTCGAGGACGGCGACGATCCCGTCCGCCCCGCCGGCCACGAGGTGGGCGCCGTCCGGAGAGAACGCGAGCGCGCCCGCGATCGGCGAGGGCAGGGCGATCGCCAGGACCTCGGCGCCGCTCGAGGCGTCGAGGAGACGGATCGTGCCGTCGGCGCCGGCCGCCGCGACCCGCCGGCCGTCGGGTGCGAAGGCCACGGCCGTCACCGGCCCGGCGTGGCCGCCCGCGGCGAGGAGGCGGCGCCCGGTCGCCGCGTCGAAGACGGCGAGCGAGCGGTCGGCGGCCCTCGAGACCGCGAGGGCGGCGCCGCCCGGGCCGATGGCCGCGATCGCCGCCGGGCCCTCGAGCGCGCCCGCGGCCAGGGCGAGGACGACATCGCCGCTCGCGACGTCGACGAGGCGGACGCCGCCGTCGTCGAGCGAGGCCGCGAGCCGCCGGCCTCCGGCCACGAAGGCGAGCGCGCGGACGGGAGCGCCGAGCGAGCCCGTGCGCCGGCGCTCCTCGCCCGACCGGGCGTCGAGGAGGCGGACGATGCCGTCGGCGCCGCCGCTCGCGAGGAGGCGACCGCCGGGCGGGGCGGCGGCGAGCGCGAGCGCCGCGCCCTCGTGCGCGCGCAGGACGGCGACCGGGGAGCCCGTCCGGGCGTCGACGACGCGCACGGCCCCGTCGTCGCCGGCCGACGCGAGGCGCCTTCCGCCGTCGAGCGCGACGACGGCGTGGACCGGCCCCTGGGGCCCGCCGGCGGCGAAGAGCTCGCGCCCCGACGTCGGGTCCCACGCGCGCACCGTCCCGTCCGCGCCGGCCGACGCCAGCCAGGCGCCCGCCGGATCCGCGGCCAGGCCGTTCACGGCCCCGTCGTGCCCGCGCAGCTCGAGCGCCCGGCCCGTCCGGAGGTCGAGGACGCGCACCGTCCCGTCCGCCGCGCCCGACGCGAGCCAGCGCCCGTCCGGGCCGAAGGCGAGCGCGCGCCCGTCCCCGTCGGGAGCGGGCAGCGCCAGCACCTCGCGCGCAAAGGGTCCGGCGCCCGCCCGCGCCCCGCCTGGGCCCGCGCCCGGGGCCCGGTCCCCGATCCCGTCGACCGCGAACACCCGGATGGTCCGGTCGAGCCCGGCCGTCGCGAAGCGCCGGCCGTCGGCGCCGGCCGCGAGCGCGCGCCCGCCGGCGCGGCTCGGGCTCGCGAAGACGAGGCGCGCCCCGCGCGCCCGCGCCTCGAGGAGCCGCTCGCGCGTCTCCTGGCGCGGGTCGAGGACGAGCGACGAGGCGAAGAGGACCTCGGCCGCGAGCGCGTCGTGCGCCGCGAGCGCCCGATCGGCGCGCTCGTGGTAGGCGCGGGCGAGGTTCCCCTTCGCCTCCGCCTCGCGCTCCTGCGCCCGCTCCCACTCGGCCTGAGCGTCCCCCTCGCGCGCCTCCGCGCTCGCGCGCGCGGCCTCGGCCTCGTGCGCCCGCTGGCTGGCCCGGTGCTCGGCGGCGACCGCGCGTCGCCGCTCCTCGTCGATCCGGACGAGGGCGGCGAGGAGGACTACGAGGGCGAGCCCGGACGCGACGGCGACCGCGCGGTTCCTCCCGGCCGCCTTGACGGCGCGGCTCGCGAGGCCCTCCGGGTAGGCGGCCACGCGCCGCCCCTCGAGGAAGGCCTGGACGTCGTCGGCGAGCGCCTTGGCCGAGGCGTAGCGGGCCTCGGGGGCGCGCGCCATCGCCCGGCCGCAGATCGCCTCGAGCTCGCGCGGCACCGAGGCGTCGAGCGCGCGCGGGCGCGGGGGGTCCATCTCGAGCACGCGCTTCGTGACGGCGGCGGGGTCGGGCCCTTCGTGGGGCGGCCGGCCCGTCAGGATCTGGTAGAGGGTCGCGCCGAGCGAGTAGACGTCGGAGGGCGGGCCGACCCGCGCCGGGTCCGCCATCGCCTGCTCCGGCGACATGTACGCGGGCGTGCCGACGACGTCGCCCGGGAGCGTGTCGTCGCGGTCGCCGCCCGTCCGGACCGCCGAAGGCGGGGGCGGGCTCGCCGGCGGCGACGGCGACGGCGACGGCGGCGGCGGCGGCGGCGGGGACGGCGGGGACGGCGCGGGCGAGGGAGAGGCGGCGGCGGCGACGCCCGCGCGCGGCGTGTCGTGCGCGGCCGGCCCCACGACCTTGGCGAGGCCCCAGTCCATGACCTGGACCTCGCCGTAGCGGCCGATCATGACGTTCTGGGGCTTCAGGTCGCGGTGGATGACGCCGCGCTCGTGGGCGTAGAAGACGGTCCGCGCGACCTCGACGAAGACCTGGAGGAGGCGGAAGAAGGTGTACTCGCGGAGCGTCTCCGGATCCCGGTCGCGGAACGCCTGGATCACGTGGTCGAGCGTCCGCCCCTTGACGAGCTTCATCGTGAAGAAGAGGCGGTCCTGGTCGTCGAGCCCGAGGTCGTAGACCGGGACGATGCCCGGGTGCTGGAGCTGCGCGGTCGCCTGCGCCTCCTCGACGAAGCGCTCGGCGAGCGCGCGCTCGGCCCCGAACGTCCGGAAGGTCACCTTCATGGCGACCCGGCGCCCGAGGTCGTTGTCGAAGGCGCGGTAGACGACGCCCATGCCGCCGCGCCCGATCTCGCCCTCGATGCGGTAGCGGCCGCCGGCGCGGCGCTCGACCCGGGCGCGGCCGGTGATGAAGGCGCCCGGCATCTCGAGGTCGACGGGCTTCTTGAGCCCGGGCGGCGGCCCGGCCGGGCCGCGCGGGCCGATCGGGCTCGCGCGCCAGGTCTTCGAGGGACGGTCGGTCGCGGACATGGCGTTCCCTCGGCGCCGCTAGGCCGGCGGCCCGTCCCGCAACGTCTCCGGAGCGCGCGCCGCCGGCCGGCCCGCCGGCTCCGGGGACTCGGGCGAGGACGGGCCGGTCGCGGGTCCGGCCGGGGCCCGCCGGAACCGGAGGTCGCGCAGCATGCGCGCGAGCTCGCCCGCGTGGAAGGGCTTCGGGACCACGGCGTCCGCGCCGGCGGCGCGGAGGAGCGCGCGGGCGGGGCCGGTGAGGTCGCTCGCGAAGAGGACGACGGGCGTCCTCCGCAGGGTCGGGTCCGCCTTCACCGTGCGCAGCAGCGTGAGGCCGTCGATGTCCGGGAGGTCGAGGTCGAGGAGGACGAGGTCGGGTCGCATCCGGGCGAGCGTGCTCGCGGCCGCGCGTCCGAGCCGGTAGTGGGTGACGATCGGGTCCTCGCCGAAGGCGTCCTCGACGATCACGCGGATCGCGCTCACGAGCGAGGCGTCCTCGTAGACGAGGGCGACGCGCGGGCGTCCGGGCGTCTCGGCCTCGGCGGTCGCGGCCGCCGCCGCCGCCGTCGCGTCGGCGGCGCCGGGGGCCGTCCCGCCGAGGAGCAGGCGGTCGGGCGGCTCGGACCAGCCGAGCACCTCGTGCAGGCCGAGCGCGTCCAGGACCCGGTGGCGAAGCTCGCGGGCGACGAACGGCTTCTTGACCCAGCCGAAGGCGCCGAGGTCCTTGGCCATGCCGAGCGCCCCGGTCTCCGCGTAGGCGGTGATGAAGATGACGGGCGTCGAGCGGAGCTGCGGGTCGTGGCGCACGCGGCGGAAGATCTCGAACCCGTCGAGGAGCGGGAGCGAGACGTCGAGGATGACGAGGTCGGGGCGCAGGCTCCGGGCCTTCGCCAGGCCCTCGAGCCCGTCGCCCGCGAGGTCCATCGCGATCCTCGGGTGGGCGAGGACGTCCCGCAGCACCCGGCCGAGGTCCACATCGTCCTCGACCACGAGCAGCCGCCGGGTGTCCGTCTCGATCGCAGGGTCCGGTTCCACGAGCTCGCCCACGCAGGTGCGGACCGATAAGGTGACACCACCACGAAGTCGTCGTGCGCAATGGAGTGTATCACTGTGTCGCATCGTTCGCCATACTTCTTTGAATGCACATTATTTATCGTGGATTGTGTGCAACAACCAAGCGCTTCTGTGGGAGCGGTAAACCCTCTATACATAGGGAGCTTCATCCCCCAAGCCTTGCACCCTTCCCCCGGACGAATAGACTGTCCGGGAGTGAATGAGGCGATTATTTTAGAGGAGGTGGCTCATGGGGCTGGACCTGCCGTCGCTCCCTTCCGCGTCCCGCGAGGCGTTCCGCGAGCTCGACCGGGCCCGTCTCGAGGCCCGGCGCCGGGCCTGGCCGCGGCCGGGGCGGGCGACGCTCGACGACGTGGTCGACGCGGTCACGGAGATCCGGCGGATGCGGGCGGCGTCGCAGGCGGCCCGCCGGCACGCGCCGCGCGAGCCGCGCGAGCGGACGGGGCTTTAGGGTCGATCGCCGGGAAGAACGAGCTCCGTGTCGGGACGCCGACGAGTCGGGGCACTGACTAGTCGCGAACGCGCAGGGTCCAGCGACGCTCGTCGATCAAGGCGCTGCGGTCGGCCTGGGCCACCCACGGGGTCGGATCCGCCAGCTCGACCTTGACCTCGTAGACCCCCGGCCTGAGCTCGGTCTCGCCGATCGGCAGCGCGCAGACCACGCGCCCGTCGGGCGCCTCGACCACCCGCCCGGCCGACTGGCGCGGCTTCTTGTCGGGGCGGGGGGTGCTGACGGCGCCCGCCGCCTCGTCGACGAGCTCCGTCACCGTCCACCGCACCTCGAGCGGCCGCGTCTTCGGGCGCAGCGCGGCGATCCGGAAGACCAGGGCCTGGCCCGCCCGGGCCTCGAACTTCTCCTCCTTCGGCGCCCACTCGTCGATCGGGCGCACGGCGCCGTAGATCGCGAGCGTCATCCGCTCCATGCAGACGCAGCAGAACTCGGACAGGCTCGTCCGCATCCGGCAGTCGACCTGCGGGCGCCAGACGTCGAAGGGCGTGCGGTCTCCGCCCTCGAAGAGGTCGACGTTGCGGCCCGTCCAGTTCGCCGGGCCGATGGCGATCCAGTGCGCCCACGGCGCCTTCCGGCGCAGGTCGTCGCGGTCGTTGCCCCGGACGAGGTTCGGCGCGATGACCTGCGTCTCGAGGGGCCCGGTCGCCCGCCCGCCGCCCGGCGGGTTCCGCCCGCTCGGGTCGAAGTCGTACTCGTCGCCGAGGCCGGCGAGCGCGTGCCCGACCTCGTGCGGGACCGCGTCGAGCATGCCCTTCACCACCGCCGCGACCCCGCCCCCGCCCGTCGCCACGGTCGCGTTGTCGTTGCCGACCGCGATCGCCTGCGAGCGGCCGGGGAAGCGGTCGCAGAAGGCGCGGGCCTTCGCGTTCGAGACCGTGAAGGTGCCGTCGCGCACCGCCCCGTCGAGGGCCGTGTCGCGCTGGATGCCGCCCGGCTCGCGGTCCACGCCCGCGTCCTTCGACCCCACGTTGACGGCGTAGACGTTGACGTAGCCGGCGTACTCGCGGAACGGCTCGGCGCGCAGGAGCGTGCGCGAGGCCTGGTCGGCCGAGCGGTCGAACGCCTTCTGGGCGTCGTCGTCGACGATGTAGCCCTCGGCGATGATGTAGAAGGTGAGCCGGTTGTCGTCGCGCCCGGTGACCGCGATCGGGCGCCGCCGCAGGAACGGGTCGGCGAGGCGCGCCGCCGCCAGCTCTCCGGGCTCGGTGCCCTTGAGCCGCTGGACGATGGCCGAGAGGACGTCGCGCCCCTCGAGGTAGTGACCCTGGTCGAGGAGCCGGAGCGCGGCCTCGTAGACCTTGAGCCCCTGCTCGACCTTCTTCGCGAGGTCGAGCTCCTCCACCCGCCGCCGCGCCTCGGCCTTGGCGGCCTGGCGGGCGGCGAGGGCGCGGTCGCGCTCGGCGATCGGGACGAGCCGGCCCTCGAAGGCCACGAGCCGGCCCGACGCGTGCTCGGGCCCGACGCGGCGCCGGAGCAGGGCCAGGGCCTCGGCCTGGAAGGCCGGGAACCTCTCGTGGCAGGCGATGAGGGCCGCGTGGAAGGCGGCGTCGTCGTCGGCGGCGAGGGCGAAGGCGGCGAGCGCCAGCAGCCCCTCGGCGTCGAGGTCGAGCTGCGAGAGGATCTCGAGGATCTGCGCCGGCGCCAGCTCGCGCCACTTCTTGCGGATCTCGGGACGGTCGCGCTCGCCCGCGACCCGCGCCCGGAGGAACACCTTCTCGGCGTCGCCGTCCTCGACGTCGGCCTGGATCGACTGGGCGACCGTCATCCGGAGCTTCGGCGCCCGCCCCTGCTGCGAGTCGACGATGCGGTCGAGGAGCAGGCGGAAGAGCCCGCGCCCGCGCCGGGCGTCGAAGAGGCGCCACTGGTACTCGACGCGCTCGTGCTCGGTCAGCGGGAGGTCGAGGACCGCGAGGTAGCGCGCGATCGCGGTCTCGAAGTCGAGGGCGAGGAGCGCGCGCGTCGCCTCGGGCCCCAGGCGCTCGAGGGCGGAGCGGTCGGCCTTCTTCCCGGCGTCGACGGCGGCGCGGGCGACCGCGTCGGCCGAGGCGATCGCCGCCTCGCAGGCGCGACGCTGGGCGGCCACCTCGGCGTCGACCTCGGCGGCGAAGCCGCAGCGGCGGACGCGCCCGCCCTCGCGGACGACGAGGTCGAGGGCTTCCAGGAGCCGCCCCTCGGCCGCGAGGCGCCGGGCCTGCTCGCGGGCCTCGCCGAAGCGGGCGTAGGCCGCCATCTCGACGCGGCGCGCGAGCTCGGCGGCGCGGGCGACCGCGGTCTCGTCGTCGCCGGCGAGGTCGGCGAGGAGGGTCGCCAGGACGTGGGCCTGGTCGAACTCGCCCGAGCGGAGGAGGCGCTCGGCCTCGCGCTCGAGCGTCGTCGTCGCCGGGCCGGCGGGCTCGGAGCGGGCGCGCGCGGGCCTGGCGGCGGCGTCCCTCTCCCTCGCCTCCCGCTCCCGCTGCGAGGCGGGCGGGGTGAGGGCGGGGGCGTCGCCGGCGGACGCCGGCGTCGTCGCCCGCGGCGCCGCTTCCCGCACGGGTCCGCGGCCGTCGGCCGCCGGCTTCTTGGCCTCGAGGTAGGGCGCGGCGAACTTCCACACCCCGAGCCCGACGAGGCCGAGGACGGCGATCGCGCCCAGGAACGTGGCCAGCGTCTCGAGGCGCCGCTTGAGCGTCGCCTGCTGGAGGCGCTGCATGCGGTCGCTCAGGGCCGGCGGCTTGCCCGGCTCGGGCGGGGGCTCCTTCTCCCTCTCGGCCAGGGCCGGGGCGAGGGCGTCCCCGGCCGGCGGCGACGCCGCCTTCCTCCCGAACACGAGCGACACCGCCCCGAGCCGGATCTCGTCGCCCGGCTCGAGCGGCGACTCGCGCTCGACCCGCCGCCCGTTGACGACCACGCCGTTCCGGCTCTCGAGGTCGCGGACGACGAAGCCGTCGCCCTCCCGCGCCGGCGCGATCGCGCAGTGGGCGCGCGAGATGTCGGCGTGCAGGATCGGCACGTCGGCCGTCTTCAGGCGCCCGACCTGGATCTCGCGGTCGCCCTCGTAGTCGTAGGTGAAGCGGTCGTCGCCCGCGCTGACGGCGATGCGGATCATCGCTCGGGGATACGGGCCGTCGGGGGCCGCCGTCGGGGTCGCATGAAACCTTTACACTCCTGTGACGAAGGCCCCCGTCTACCCCGCGAAGAGCTGGAACCCGGCGCGGAGCGCCTTCATCGCGAACGGGGCGTGCGGCGAGCGGCCGAAGAGGCCCTCGGCCTCCGCCACGAGCTGTCCCATGGAGACGGGCGGGGCCTCGCCGCGCGCCGCCTGGCCCTCGAGCGCCGGGAGCACGGCGGCGACCGCGCCCGGGTCGCCCCGCGCCCCGAAGCCCGCGCGGCACGCGACGCCGAGCCGCTCCGCCCCGAGCTTCGACTCGGCCGGCCCGGTCTCGCCGCCGTGGCGCGCGATCGCGCGCAGGGCCGAGAGCCCCGCGCCGAGGAGGTAGCCGAGCCCGAAGGCCCCCTCGGCCGGCGCCCCCGGCGTCGCCGGCGCGCCGGCGCGGCCGGTCGCGCCGAGCGCCGGCCCGAGGAGCCGGGCGACGGCCTCGGCGATCGCGGCCCGCACGGCCGGCGGGCGCGAGCGGACGAGCTCCTGGAGGACGACGCCCATGGCATCGGTCGGGAAGAGCTCGGGGTGGTCGCGCCCGAAGGCGGCGATGCCGGCCGGGTCGCTGGCGTAGAGGCAGGCGAGCGTGAGCTGGGCGCGCTCGAGGGCCGGCTGGAGCTCGTCGTCGCCGGCCTCGACCCGGATGCGGGCCTCGCCGACCTTGAGGGCCGCCCGCTCGAGGGCGATCGCCTTCAGGCCGGCGAGCGACCGCGTGCGGAGCAGGTCGAGGAGGTCCGACTGGCGGCCGAGGCCGCCCTCCGGGTCCCGGCCGCGGTCCTCGTAGGCGATGGCGACGTGGCCGGCCGCCTGCGGCAGGATCTCCTCGAAGACGTCCGAGACGAGCCGCTTCGCGCGCGGCGCGTCCTTGGCGAAGAGCTCCTCGAGGGCCACGAGCCCGAGCGCCCGCACCCCGCGGGCGTGCGTGCGCAGCGCCTCGGCGAGGCCGAGGGTCCTGAGGTCGGCGAGGTTCTCCTCGAGGGCCGCGGCCGCGAGGTCCTCGAGGCCGCCCGGGTCCTGGATCGCGCGGACCGCCTTCGAGACGGCCTGGTCGCCGCCGTCCTGGGCCGCCTTCGAGAGGACGCCGAGCTTCGTCGGGCGCGGGACGTCGGTGATCTCGTCGTCGCCGCGCGCCCGCACCCCCGAGGCCGAGCCGCCGAGGAGGCCGAGGCGCGTGAGGAGGGCGCGCCCGGCGGCGACGTCCTCGCCCGCCTGGCGCGTGGCCAGGGCCCGCGCCAGGGCCTTCAGCCCCTCGTCGCGCGAGGCCAGCATCTCGCGGAGGAGGACCTCGCGCGAGCCGATGTCGAGCGAGAGCAGGAGGACGCGCACGTCCGAGGGCGGGAGCCCGGCGCGCAGCGCCTGGCGGACGAGCTCGAGGGCGGCGTTCGGCGGGAGGGCGCGGACGACGCCGATCGCGAGGCCGAGGTCGCGGAACGGGGCCCGCCCGTCGAGCAGCCGGCGCGGGTCGCCGAACTCCGCGAAGCGCCGCACGGCGGCCTCCTGGGTCGCCCGGTCGACGCTCGCGAGCGCTCCGCGCAGGAGCGCGGGGAAGCCGATGTCGGCGATCTCGACCGCGAGCTGGCTCCGCACCTCGGGCGGGAGCTTCTCGAAGATGCGCACGGCCTCGCCGAGCTCGGCCGGCCCCCTGGCCGCGTGGTGGGCCAGGATCTCGGCCGCGATGACGGGCCCGCGCGCGAGCACGATCTCCTGCGCGCGCCGCTGCGGGAGGCGGGCGAACACGTCCTTCAGCGGGAAGCTCTCGGGCGGCGGGAGGGCCTGCTCGGCCCGGACGCCGTCGGGGGCCTTGAGGAGCCCGAGCGCCGCCGCGTCCGCGAGCCGCGACGGGTCGCGCCGGTCGATGCCGCGCGCGTCGGCGGCCCCGCGGGTGGGGTCGGGCGGCCGCAGGGCCTGCGGGGTCAGGGTCGGCTGGACGAACGCCGTCGCCTGGACGTTCGCCGGCGGGATCGCCGCCGCCGGTGCGTCGGTCGGCCGGACGGCCAGCGCCTGGGCTCGCGACTGGAGCGCCTGGGCGTGGATCGACGGTCCGTGAAGGGCGACGGGGCCCTTCGGCAGCGCGGTCGCCTGCGGCGTCGGGCTGATCCCGCCGGTCCCGGGAGCGGCCGGGGCCCCGGGCGGCGCGGGCGCGCCGGCGCGCGGCGAGAGGGCCGCCCCCGAGGCGGAGGCGGAGCCGGCGACGACGGTCCCGGGGACGAAGCGCACGTTCGGCGGCGCCTGGGCCGGGCCGCCGCCCGCGGGCGCGGCCGGCACGGGCACGGCGAGGCCGGTGAGCTGCGGGGGCGCGCCCGTCTCGGCGGAGGCGGCGAGCGCGCCGGCGTACGCCGGGCCGCCGATGGAGAAGGCGCGCGTCTCGCCGGGGGTGGCCGCGCCCGGGAGGTCCGGGGCCGCGGGCGACGGCCCGAGCGCGCCGGCGTCGGGCGGCGGCTCGAAGACCGGGCGGCCGATCGGACCTACGTTGCTCACGCTCCGCTCATCCCGAGTCGAGGTCGAAGGACGGGTCCGCTCCCAGTATACCCTAGCTAGGCCCGACGCCTCCTCACCACCACATCCAGGGCGACCGCGAGGCCGCACACCGCTCCGAGAGCGAGCGGCAGGACCCAGAAGCGCGGCCCGGGCGGGTCGCCCAGGTAGCTGATCGGCAAGGCGTAGAGCACGCCGAAGGTCGCGCCCTCGACGAGGCCGAGGATGACGAGCGCGAGCGGCGGCACGCGCCGCGCCGCGAGCCGGTCGAGCATCCAGCCGAGCTTGCCGCCGAGGATGAGCGTCGCCGGCGCGGCCAGCACCGCCAGGCCGAGGGCGGCGATGAAGGCGCCCGTCACCGGCCCGAGCTTGTCGAGGACGCGGACGCCGCCCGCCGCCGCCGCGACGAGGAGGGCGATGGCGGGGACGGCCGAGGCGGCGATGGTCGCGACCGTCGCCCCGCGCACGAACGGCCGCGGCGGCGCCTTCGAGCCGATGAGGGCGGCGCGACGCCGGACGCCCGAGTCCGTCAGGATCTCGGCCGGGACCTCGGGAGCGCCGCCGCGGTGGAAGAGGTCGGCCATGGGCCTGCCAGCATAGCAGGTGGAGGGCCGTGGCTCCAGCATCTTCGGCCCACCCTCGCCGGGACGTGGCTCGCGATGAGGAACGGCGGGCGGCGGCCTCCGGAAAGAGGGTCTGGCGGCGCCCGCCCGGGCGACCGAAAAAAATATATTGAAGCCGTAAGTCGCGGAGGCGTCATCGCGTATAATTACCCAAGTCATGATGGGCTTTCGTGTTCACCCCGAGGCCGCGAAATCCGCTTCGAACGATGCGGCCGAGGGCCGACGTCGATGTGTCGGAGGGTCGTGGTATCTTTCCGCGCATCCAGCGGTCGGCGAGAGGCTCGTCGTGAGACCCGATGTGAACGTGTGGGTGGTCGACACAAGTGGAGGAGGAGGTTCTTCGCCATGGGCGAGAACGACACGAATCAGGACGATCCGTACCCAAGTAGTCGGGGACGTCAGTACAGTACCTTCAGCTCGCGGAAGCGCCTCTTTCCCGACGTTCCCGACGATCTCTGGGACGACTGGAAGTGGCAGTTCCGGAACCGGATCACGACCCTCGCCGAGCTCGAGCGGCACTTCCCGCTCCCCGAGGCCGACCGGACGAAGGTGCGCGACGTCCTCCACGAGTTCCGTCTCGGCATCACCCCGTATTACCTCTCCCTGATCGATCCCGACGATCCTGCCGACCCGCTCTACCGTCAGGCCGTGCCGACGGTCGAGGAGTTCCTGAACCTGAACGTCGGCGAGGACGACCCGCTCGCCGAGGACGACTTCTCGCCGGTGCCCGGCATCACGCACCGCTACCCGGACCGCTGCCTCTTCGTCGCGACGAACTCCTGCGCGCTCTACTGCCGCTACTGCACGCGCAAGCGGATCATGGAGGAGGGCGAGTCGCCGCTCCCGAAGTCCGCGCTCGACGCGATGATCGACTACATCGCCCGCACGCCGCAGATCCGCGACGTCATCGTCTCGGGCGGCGACCCGCTCACCTGGTCGACGGCGCGCCTCGAGGAGGTGGTCTCGCGCCTCCGCGCGATCCCGCACGTCGAGATCATCCGCGTGGGCTCGCGCGTGCCCGTGACGCTGCCGCAGCGCGTGACGCCCGAGCTCTGCGCGATGCTCGAGAAGTACTACCCGCTCTGGATCAACACCCACTTCAACCACCCGCGGGAGATCACGAAGGAGGCGGCGCTCGCGTGCGAGCGGCTGCTCCGCGCCGGGATCCCCGTCAACAACCAGGCGGTGCTGCTGCGCGGCGTGAACGACACGCCGGAGACGATGCGCGAGCTCGTGCACGGGCTCATGCGCATCCGCGTGCGCCCGTACTACCTCTACCACTGCGACCCGGTGAAGGGCGCCGCCCACTTCCGGACGTCCGTCAAGCGCGGGCTCGAGATCATCGAGTCGCTGCGCGGCCACACGAGCGGCCTCGCGATCCCGCACTACGTGATCGACGCGCCCGGCGGCGGCGGGAAGGTCCCGCTGCTCCCGAACTACCTGCTCGCGTACCAGAACGGCCGCGCGATCATCCGGAACTTCAAGGGCCAGATCTTCGAGTACGACGACCCGCCGGACTATGACGACGCGGCCGTGAAGCCGCACCCGAAGCTCTTCTTCCCGAAGCCGCAGAAGGCGGCGACCGGGGCGAACGGAAACGGGAACGGGAACGGGAATGGGAACGGCAATGGAAGCGGCAACGGCAACGGCAACGGCAACGGCCACCTTCCCCATCGCCACAGCTGGGGCATAGGCGCCCAGAGCGCGACGAGCATGCGCCCGGACCTGAAGAAGCTGCTGGTGCTGCCTGCCGGCGGAAACGGCACCGGCAACGGCAACGGCGGCGGGCACTGCAACGGCCACGGGCACGGCTCGTGAGGATCGGCATCGCCTACGACCTCAAGAAGGACCAGCGCGCCCGGGGGGGAGGCGCGCCCGAGGACCTCTTCGAGGAGTACGACAGCGAGGAGACGGTGGACGCGATCGCGCGCGCGATCGCGTCGGCCGGCCACGAGCCCGTGAAGCTCGGCGGCGGGCGCCGCCTCATGGCCTACCTGCTGGCCGGCGTCCCCGCCGTCGACCTCGTCTTCAACCTCGCCGAGGGGCGCGGCGGGACGCGCTCGCGCGAGGCGCAGGTGCCGGCCGTCTGCGAGGCGCTCGGCGTCCCGTACACCCACAGCGATCCGCTGACGTGCGCGCTCACGCTCGACAAGGCGCTCGCGAAGCGCGTGGTCGCGAGCTTCGGCGTCGCGACGCCGCGCGCGGTCCTGGTCGAGGGCCTGGAGGACCTGGAGGCGCTCCCGGGGGCGGCGCTGCCGCCGTTCCCGGCGATCGCCAAGCCGGACTTCGAGGGCTCGAGCATGGGCGTGCGGCGGAGCTCGCGCGTCGAGACGCGGTCCGAGCTCGAGTCGCTCGTGCAGGCGCTCCTCGATTCGTACGGCGAGGCCGTCCTCGTCGAGGAGTACCTGCCGGGCGCCGAGATCACGGTCCCGGTCCTCGGCACCGGCGCCGACGCGCGCGTCCTCGGGGCCATGGAGATCGCGCCGCGGCGCGGGCCGCGCGACCGCTTCATCTACTCCCTCGAGGTGAAGCGCAACTACCTCGAGGAGGTCGACTACCACGTGCCGCCCCGCCTGGACGAGGGCTCGCGCCGCGCCGTCGAGGAGACGGCCCTGCGCGCGTACCGCGCCCTCGGCTGCCGCGACGTCGCCCGCGTCGACCTGCGCCTCGCGGCCGACGGCACGCCTCACTTCCTCGAGGTGAACCCGCTGCCGGGCCTGAACCCGGTGACGGGCGACCTGCCGATCTGCGCCGGCCGCGTGGGCGTCGCCTACGAGGCGCTGATCGCGCGCATCCTGGAGGCGAGCCTCGCGAGGCTCGGCCAGCTCGAATGCCCGGTCGCCTGAGCGGAGCGCGAGGCCCTTCCTTGCCGCGCGCTCCGCTGCCGGGGGTCCGGGGGGCGGCGCCCGCCGAGGCCGGAGACAGCGCGGAGCGGGTGAAGCCGAAGGCCGCGCACGCTCTGCGGGTGGCCGTCCTCTACAACGACGACGCCGAGCGCCTCGAGATCGGCGAGGCGCAGGACCGGATCGCGGTCGCCAGCGCTAAGTGGGCGGCCGAGGCGATCGCCCGCGCGCTCGTCGACGTGGGGCGCGAGGTGCGGCAGGTCCCGGTGCGCGGCGACGCCGCCCTGGTCGCGAGGGGCCTCGAGCGCGGCGGCTTCGACGTCGTGTTCAACGTCTGCGAGGGGTTCGCGGGGCGGAGCCGCCTCGAGGCGCACGTCGCCTCCCTGCTCGAGCTCCTCGGGCTCCCGTACACGGGCAGCCCGCCGCTCGCGCTCGCGCTCTGCCAGGACAAGGTCCGGGCGAAGGCCGTGCTCGCGGCGAGCGGCGTGCGCGTCGCCGATGGGGCCGCCCTGTCGAGCGCCGTCGGCCCGTTGCCGGCCGCGCTCCGCTACCCCGTGATCGTCAAGACGCGCTTCGAGGACGCGAGCCACGGGATCGCGGACGCGAGCGTGTGCGCGGACGAGGCGGCCCTGCGGGCGCGCGCCGCCTATCTCATCGAGCGCTACCGCCAGGACGCGATCGTCGAGGCGTTCCTGCCGGGCCGCGAGTTCAACGTCTCGGTCCTCGGCAACGACCCGCCCCTCGTCCTCCCGCTCTCGGAGATCGACTTCAGCGGCCTGCCGGCGGGCGCGCCGCCGCTCGTCACCTACGAGGCGAAGTGGGTCCCGGAGAGCGTCTACTACGAGAAGACGCCGGTGCGCTGCCCGGCGCGCGTCGAGCCCGGGCTGCGGGCCCGCGTGGAGGCGACGGCCCTCGCCGCCTACGAGGCGCTCGGATGCCGCGACTACGCGCGCATCGACGTCCGGCTCGACGCGGCCGGCGAGCCGGTCGTCCTCGAGGTGAACCCGAACCCCGACATCTCGCCGACGGGCGGCCTCGTCACGACCGCGAAGTCCCCGATCGGCCCGGATGACGGCTGTCCCCACTGGAGGCCCCTCGCGTATGAGCGGCTCATCGAGCGCATCCTCGGGTTCGCGATCGAGCGCGGGGCGGGGTCCGCTCCAGGGCCAAGGCGCCGTCCGGCCCGCGCGGCTCGAGGACCGGCCCGCGATTGAGCGGATCCTGCGGGCGACGGGCGCGTTCACGGAGGAGGAGGTCCGCTGCGCGCTCGAGCTCGTGACGGGCGGGTGCGAGCGCCCCGACGAGGACTACACGGTCCGGGTGGCGGAGACCGCGGACACGCGCGTCGTCGTCGGCTACACGTGCTTCGGGCGGGCGCCGTTCACCGAGGGGACCTACGACCTCTACTGGATCGCCGTCGACCCGGCCCATCACGGGACGGGCGCGGCGCGCCGGCTCATGGCGGCGGCGGAGGCCGAGATCGCGGGGCGGGGCGGACGGATCGTCCTCGTCGAGACGGCCTCGAAGCCGTCCTACGCGCGCACGCGCGCCTTCTACGAGTCGATCGGCTACGTCGAGGCGGCGCGGATCCGCGACTACTACGGGGTCGGCGACGACCGGATCACTTACGAGAAGCGGCTCGGCGGCTAGTTGATCTCCGGATCGACGAGGTTCGCCTCGCCCGTGCGCTTGAACCGGATCACGCCCGTCTCGTCGATGTAGAAGTAGCGCTCGCCCGACCGCCCCGGAACGAGCGGGTAGCTGTGCGCGTGCCAGTCGTAGGGGTGCGCGGTCGCGTCGTGGATCTCGTAGCGATAGCCCTGCTTCGTCGTCGAGCCGAGCTCCGGGTCGATGAGCTTGTAGGTCGACAGCTCGCCGAGCGTCAGGGCGTAGTCCGCCCCGTCGAAGTCGGGATCGCGCGTGTAGAAGAGGATCTCGGCGGTCAAGATCGCCTTCAGCGCGCCGATCGAGGCCGACTCGTTCGCGTTCTTCCGCGCCTCGATGAGGTTCGGGATCGCGATGGCCGCGATGACGGCGATGAGGGCGATCACGATCATGAGCTCGACCAGGGTGAACCCGCGGGCGCTCTGGACTCGCATGGGCTTCCTCACGTTGCCGGCACCCAACCCTTTGTCTACGATGCCTCGCCCGCCCGCGCCCGTGGCTCCGGATCGGCCAGCGCGGCCCGCGCCCGGTCACTGGAGCGGCGCATCCACCTCGTTCGCCTCGCCGCCGACCTTGAACCGGATCACGCCCAGGTCGTTGACGTAGAAGTAGCGGCGGCCGGACCGGGACGAGATGGGGTAGGCGTGCCCGTGCCACTCCGAGTACCACTCGGGACCGTGGATCTCGTAGCGGTAGCCGTCCTTCCGTCCCGAGCCGAGCTTCGGATCGACGAGCTTGTACGTCGACAGCTCGTCCACGGTCGCCGCGTAGTCGGGACCGTCGCCGTCCACGTCGCCCTCGTAGAAGAAGACCTGGGCGCAGTGGAGGCAACGGATGGACTTGATCGCGGCGGACTCGTTCGCGCTCTTGCGGGCTTCCAGGATGTTCGGGATCGCGATCGCGGCGATGACCGCGATCACGGCGAGAACGATCGTGAGCTCGATGAGCGTGAAGCCGCCGTCCGGGACGGCGCGATCGGGCATCGGGTGCTCTCTCGGGTTGCGTTGCGCGCCGGCTCGACTGAAGAGTACCATGCTCGCGCCATGAAATCCTCCTCCCCGGGCCAACGCCCGAGGGCGACGTGCGCGCGGCCCTGACCATCGCCGGCTCGGACCCGGGCGGCGGCGCGGGAATCCAGGCCGACCTCAAGACCTTCGCCGCGCACCGCGTCCACGGCATGGCCGTCGTGACCGCGCTCACGGCCCAGAGCACGCTCGGGGTCTCGGGCGTCCACCTCCCGCCGGCCGGCTTCGTCGCCGCCGAGCTCGAGGCCGTCCTCGACGACCTGCGCGTCGATGCGGTGAAGACGGGCATGCTCGGGTCGGCGGCGATCGTCGAGGTCGTCGCCGACGCGCTCTCGTCGCGGCGGGTCGAGCGGCTCGTCGTGGACCCCGTCATGGTGTCGAAGAGCGGGCACCGGCTGCTCCTGCCCGAGGCCGAGGAGGCGCTCTCGCGGCGGCTCCTGCCGCTCGCCCTCCTCGCGACGCCGAACCTTCCCGAGGCCGAGGCCCTCGCCTCGCTCGAGGCCGGCTCGGTGCGCGATCGGGCCGGGATGCGCGACGTCGCGCGCCGCCTCCGCGACCTGGGGCCGCGGGCGGTCCTCGTGAAGGGCGGGCACCTGGGGGCCGGCGAGCCCGCGCTGGACCTGCTCTACGACGACGCGGGCTTCGAGGAGATCTCGGCCCCCAGGCTCGAGACGACCTGCACGCACGGCACGGGCTGCACGCTCTCGGCCGCGATCGCCGCCAACCTCGCGCGCGGCCTCGCGCTCCGGGACGCGGTCGCGCGGGCGAAGCGCTACCTGACGGCGGCCATGGCGGCGGGCTTCCGCCCCGGCCGCGGACTCGGCGTCCTCGACCACGGGGTCGCGCCGCCCGGCTGAGCTTCCGCTTGGCGACCTACTCCGGCGGGTGCGGCGCGGGCCGGGAGGAGCCGGCCGGGGTCGTCGCCGGCGGCGGCTTGCCGGATCCGCGCCCGGGCCCGGCCGGGCGGGCCGCGCCCCCTCCGCCCCCGACGCCCGGCTGCGCCGGCACCTGGCCGGCGTCGCCCTCGTGGAGGATGCGGTCGATCGCGGCGAGCTTGCCGTGCAGCCGCTGGATCTCGGCGTAGAGGGCCTCGACCTCGCGGGCGAGCGCCTCCTTCTCGCCCCTCAGGCGGGCCGCGTCCCCGCTGACCGCGTCGCGCTCGGCGACGGCGAGGTCGCGCTCCCCGCGGACGCGGTCGTAGTCGGCGGTCGAGACGCAGCCGGCGCCGCTCGCGAGCGCGAGGACCAGGAGGAGGGCGGCGCGGGCGGGCCTCATGCTGACCTTATGCGCCGCGCGGGACGCCCTGTCAAGGGCGGTCAGAGGCGCCCTCGGGCCCGGAACCAGACGAGGGCGTCCTCGATCCCGCGCTCGATCGGGGTCTGCGGGAGGCCGAGCTCGCGGCGCGCGCGCGACGGGTCGAGGAAGCGTGCGTGCCGGATGATGTCGACGTTCTCGAGCGGGAGGAAGGGCGGCCGGCCCGTGACGTAGCGGGCGGCCAGCTCGGTCGCGTACGCGAAGGCGTGCGCCGCCCCCGCCGGGACGACGGTCCGCGGCGGCTCGACGCCGGAGAGGCGCGCGATCCGGAAGACGAGGTCGCGGACGCGCACGTTCTCGTTCCCGAGGATGTAGCGCTCGCCCGGCCGCCCGCGCTCGGCGGCGGCCACGTGGCCGGCGGCGACGTCGCGCACGTCGACGGCGTTGATCTCGCCGTCGACGAAGGCGGGAAGCCGTCCGCGCGCGAGCTCGAGGATGAGGCGGCCGCTCGTCGGCTTCACGTCGTGAGGGCCGAAGCAGATCGACGGGTTGACGACGACCGTCGCGAGCCCCTGGGCCGCGTAACGGTAGGCCTCGCTCTCGAGCGCCCACTTGACCTCGTGGTACGCGCCGGCGGCGCTGCCGGGGACGTAGTAGTCGCGCTCGTCCGCGAGCCGTCGGCCCGGGTCGCGCGGCGGGCCGACCGTGCTCAGCGACGAGGTGTAGACGACGCGCTCGAGGCCGGGCGTCGCCGCCGCCGCCTCGAGCACGTTCCGCATGCCGCGGACGCCCTTCTCGAGGGCCGCCGCCAGGTCGAGCGAGACGGTCGGGTAGTAGCCGGCCGTGTGGAAGAGCCAGTGGCGGCCGTCGAGCGCGCGGCGGATGGAGTCCGGGTCGAGGATGTCGCCCTCGACGAGCTCGAGGCGGCCCTGGAGATCCTCGATCGCGGACAGGTCGCTCGACCGGCGGCGGGTGGCGCGGACCTCGTGGCCGGCGGAGAGGAGGGCGCGGGCGACGTTGGCGCCGATGAAGCCGGTGGCGCCGATGACGATCGCGCGCACGGAGGGGCGACTCTTCTTTGTGGTTTGTTCCTCTCAGATCGTGCGGTTCTGGATCCCCACTTCGACCTCGGCCGGCGACAGGGTGTCGCTGTTGTCCGTGTCGAGAGCGTCGAACTCCGCGTCCGACTTCGGGTACTCGGTCCGCTGGATCAGGCGGTCCTTGTTCGCGTCGTGGCGCTGGAAGTACGCGCGCACGAGCTGGTTGACGGCGTGGGTCTGCGCGCGCCCGAGGAGGTGCTCCCCGTACTCGCGCGGGGTGATGAACGTGTCGCCGTCCTTGTCGATGGCCGCGAACTCCGTGGGCGTTCCCGGGAACTCCGAGAGCTCGATCTTCTGGTCCTTGTTCGCGTCGTGCTGGGCGAAGAACTGGCGGACCGCCTGGCGGATCCGCTGCGCGGCCGGGCGCTGGGCGCCGCCTGCGCCGCCGCCGCCGGCCCCGCCGCCCCCGCCGCCCCCCGGACGACCGCCGCCGCCCGGCGTCTGGGCCTCCGCCGTCCCGGCGAGCATGAGCCCGAGCGCGCCCGCCACCATCGCCGTCCAGAGAAGCCGCCCCATGATCCCCTCCTGTCGAACGGATGTCGTCGCCAGATGGTAAGAACGCGCCCGGGCCCCGGAAGTTTCGCTCCCCTTGCCAGCCGACCGGGAAACCGCTAAGATTCGCGGTCTTACGCCGACGGAGGAGAACGAACCCCGATGGCCGACGCGCCCGAGACCCCGAAGGACAAGGCGGACCCGAAGGCGGCCCCCGCGACCGACCCGCGGACGGCGTCGGCGACGGCCAAGCCCTACCGCTGCGAGCTCTGCGGGGCGGCGATCCCGAAGCCGACCAGGGAGTGGAGCTACCGCGGGCGCATGCCCGTCGAGATGGTCGCCCTCATCCGCAAGGACTACCCGGCCTTCCACCCGAAGCACGACATCTGCGCGGCCTGCGGCCAGAAGTACTCGAGCGCCGCCGAGGCGAAGGGCGTGTTCAAGGGCCGGATCAAGGCCTGGCTCACGCGCCGCCTGGGGTAGGCTCGCCGGCGCCGCGGCCGGCCGCGCGCCGCCCTCGCTCCTCGCGCAGCCACGCCCACGCCCGCTCGAGCGCCGGTCGCACGGGCCCGGGCCGGTAGCCCAGGTCGCGGGCCGCCTTGGCGTGCGTGAACCACCAGTGGAGGCTCGCGTACTCGGCCATGCGCAGGTTCATGCCGAGCCGGTTCCGGCGGTCGTCGCCGCGGAGCCGCCCGCGCACCTCCTCGACCGCCCCGAAGGCGAGGAGCGGCAGCCTCGGGAGCGTCGCCCGGAGCAGCGGCCGCGGGGCGCCGACGACGTCGGCCGCCAGGTCGTTGAGCGTCGCGTTCGTCAGGTTCTCGGCCCCGATCAGGTAGCTCTCGCCCGGGCGGCCGCGCTCGAGGGCGAGGAGGTGGGCGGCCACGACGTCGCGGATGTCGGCGACGTTCACGCCGCCCGGCGAGTCCAGGCGCCGTGCGAACAGCCCGCCGCGCGCCTGGAGCGCGAGCACCCAGCTCGTGTGATGGTGGACGTCGCGCTCGCCGAAGACGAGCCCCGGGTGGAGCTGGACGGCCCAGAGCCCGCGGGCGACGCCCTTCAGCACCTCGCGCTCGGCGAGGGCCATGGCGACGACGTGGAACGAGGCGTATCGGTCGACGCCCGGCGGGTCGCCCTCGCCCTGGCCGTCGCCGTCCTCGTCGCCGCCGGCGCCGTCGTGCGCCGTCGCGCCCTCCTCGTCGCAGACGACGGGCGCCCGCGTCCCGCAGTACGGCGCGCACGAGCCCGTCTTCACGAGCCGCGCGCCGGCGCGCAGGCAGGCCTCGACCACGTTCCGCGTCCCGACCACGTTCGTGCGGTGCAGCTCCTCGTGGAGCGCGGACCAGAGCGAGTAGGCGCCGGCGACGTGGAAGACGACCTCGCGCCCGGCGACCGCCCGGGCGACCGCGGCCGGGTCGGCCAGGTCGCCCGCCAGGCGCTCGATGTCGGAGCCCACCCCCGCGAGCGCCGGCTGCGGCGCGCGCGGGGCGCGCGCGAGAACGGCGACCTCGTGGCCGCGCTCGAGGAGCGCGCGCACGAGGTGCGAGCCGACGAAGCCCGTGCCGCCGGTGACGAGCGTCTTCATGTCCTCATGGCCTCTGCGGCCGATCTTCGTCACATGACGCGGCGGTGGCAAGCCCGTGACGGTCGGGTGAGCCGGGCGGCGCATCCTCGAGGCGAGGGGTGCGCCGCCGGAGGGTCCTGGCCATGGGCAAGCGCTCGGTCTTCCCCGCGGTCGTGGTCGGTCTGCTCCTCGCCGCGCCGGCCTTGTGGGCGATCCTGGTCGGGAGGCGGCCGCCGCCGGGGGGGACGGCGGCCGCTGCGGCCTCGGCGCCGCCGGCCTCGGCCCCGGCGCCCGGCTCTTCCGCGGCCGCCGGCGCGCTCGGACCCACCACCCCCCTCCCGCCACCCGATATTTTACCGAACAGGTCCGACATGTCCGGCGACGAGCGCCGAAGGCAGGCCGGCGAGCCGCTCGCCGAGCCCATCCCCGCGGCGGCGGACGGGGGCACGGGGCCCGGGGCCGCGCCCGGACGGCAGCCGACGGTCACGGCGACGCGCTTCCACGATGAGCTCGCCGCCGCATCGCGAACGGGAGGGCCGGGGCCGCCGACTGGAACGCCGTTCGCCTCGGGACGCGCGCCTGGATCGCGGCCGACTCCCTCGAGCCCGCGACCCTGCCGACGCCGGCGGACCGCGTCGTCTTCGCCCATCGGCTCATGCTCGCCATCGAGGACGCGGGCGACCTCGACGAGGACTGGAACCGGGCGCACGAGACGTGCGTCTGGCTCACCTCCTCGAAGGAGCGGCGCGCCGGCCGGTCGCACCCGGGCGCGCGCCTGCTCGAGGGTCCGTGACGACCTTTGACCGCGGGCGCGGCGCCCGGTAGACTTGGGCGGGCGATGGACCCCGTCACCGTCTCTCTCGCGGCCGGCTCGGCGACGCTCGCCGGCCTCGCCGTTCTCACGGCGCTCCGGCGCCGTCGCCCGGCGACGCCCGTCCTGGACCTCTCGATCGCGATCGCGCCCGACACCGTGCGTCCGGGCGACGAGGTGAAGGTCATCCTGACGGGCCGCGTCGCCCGCAACGCGCCCGGCCTCGAGCGCGCCGAGGCGTCGCTCCGCTGCACGCACACCTACCCGGTGAAGTTCACGGCGAAGCCGGGCGAGAAGTTCCGCTCGGAGGCCGAGGTCTCGGCCATGACGATCCTCGCCGAGGACCGCGATCTCGAGCCCGGGGCGCTCGAGATCAAGGGCTCGCTCCGCATCCCGAGAGACGCCGAGCCGACCGGCGACAGGCCGCTCAAGGGCTACGACGACCCCCAGTCCTACGCGTGGGAGGTCGAGGCCCACCTCGAGCTCGAGGGCGGCGCCCGCGTCCGGCCCCCGCGCGTGCCGATCGTCATCAAGTCGAAGGCCTGACCGACCTTCCTCCGGTCAGGTCTTTATTGCACCGCCACCCAGGCCCATCTCCGGCGGGCGGGGGCGGGCGGATGATTGTGCTTAGAGCATTCGATGCGTTGCGGTGGCCGATTTTCGAATTGCATAATTCTTGGCAATGGCAAGGCTCGTCGTCATCGAGGGCGCCCGCAAGGGGGCGATCATCCCGCTGAGGCCGGGCGGCAACGTCATCGGCCGGTCGACCGGGGTCGCCGTCTGCCTGCCCGACGTGTCCGTCTCGCGCCAGCACGCGCTCGTCTCCGTCGACCCGCACGGCCGGGCGACGCTCGACGACGCCGGCAGCACCAACGCCACGTACCTGAACGGGATCCGGGTCTCGCAATCGCTCCCGCTCGCCCACGGCGACGAGATCCGCGCCGGCAACACGACGCTGCTCTTCCTCGAGGAGCCGGTCCACGCCGAGGCCGGCATCCCGCTGATCGACACGTCCAAGATCTCGACCGCGGACGCGCGGTTCTCGCGGGTTCCGACGAACCCGGCGCCGCTGCCGGCGGCGGCGCGGCGGCCGCCGTCGCTCGCGACCGCGGCGACCGTGGTGACGACGGCGACGGCGGCCTCGACGTCCGAGACGGTCTTCCTGCCCGCGCGGACGGCGGCCCGGGCGCGGCCCCCCTACCTCGTCGGCGAGAGCCAGAAGATCAAGGCCCTCTCCGAGCTCGTGCTCCGCTGCGCGCCCCTCCACACGACGGTCCTCATCGTCGGCGAGAGCGGGACGGGGAAGGAGCTCGTCGCCAACGCGCTCCACCGCCTGAGCCCGCGCCACGCGGAGCCGTTCGTCGTCGTCAACTGCGCGAACCTCGAGCCGGCGCTCCTCGAGTCGGAGCTCTTCGGCCACGAGCGCGGCGCCTTCACGGGCGCGGTCGCGCGCCGCGACGGCAAGCTCCAGCTCGCCGGCGCCGGCACGATCCTCCTCGACGAGGTGGGCGAGCTGCCGCCCGGCGCCCAGGCGAAGCTCCTGCGCGCCATCGAGACGCGCCAGTTCCAGCGGCTCGGCGGCCTCGAGGTCCTCTCGACGGGGGCGCGCTTCGTCGCCGCCACCCACCGCGACCTCGCCGCCCTCGTGCGCGAAGGGCGCTTCCGCGAGGACCTGCTCTTCCGCCTGCGCGTGGTCGAGATCCGGGTCCCGCCGCTGCGCGAGCGGCGGGCGGACGTCCCGCTCCTCGTGCGCCACTTCCTGGCGGAGCTCGGCGAGCGCGTGCGGGCGCGCGCCCGCGACCTGAGCGTCGCGGCCATGGAGTGCCTCACCCGCTACGGCTTCCCGGGCAACGTGCGCGAGCTCCGGAACATCGTCGAGCGATGCCTCATCTTCAGCGAGGGGCCGGTCATCGACGTCTACGACCTCCCGGCCGAGGTCCGCGAGTCGCCCGAGGTCATGGAGGCGACGCCGGTGAGCCACCTGCTCCCGCCGATGGCGACGGCCGCGCCGCGGAACGGCCGGGCGGGAGGGGAGCGGGTGCTGTCGCTCGAGGCCTCCGAGGGCCGCCAGGTCCTCCAGGCCCTCGTCTCGAGCGGGTGGAACAAGACGCAGGCCGCGAAGGTCCTGGGCGTCCACCGCAACACGCTCTACGCGATGATGAAGCGGCACGGGATCGTCGAGCCGGCGTAGGCCCGCTCGGACCTCGACGACCGCCCGGCGTCGCTCCTACCGGCAGGCCGTCGTCTCCTCGGATCGGCGCGCCGCGCGGGCGCCCGGGAGCACCCGCCGGAGGTAGCGGCCCGTGTGCGACCCGTCCGCGCGCGCCACGACCTCGGGCGGGCCCTCGGCCACGAGCAGGCCGCCGCCCGAGCCGCCCTCGGGGCCGAGGTCGACCACCCAGTCGGCGACCTTCACGATCTCGAGGTTGTGCTCGATGACGACGACCGTGTTCCCGCCAAGGACGAGGCGGTCGAGGACGGCGAGGAGCCGCTTCACGTCCTCGACGTGGAGGCCGGTCGAGGGCTCGTCGAGGATGTAGAGCGTCCGTCCGGTCGAGCGCTTGGCCAGCTCGCGCGAGAGCTTGACGCGCTGGGCCTCGCCGCCCGAGAGCGTCGTCGAGCTCTGGCCGAGGGCGATGTAGTCCATGCCGACGTCCACGAGCGTGTGGAGGATGCGCGCGATCGGCGGGTGGTCGGCGAAGAGGTCGGCCGCCTCGCGGACGCTCATCTCGAGGACGTCGGCGACCGACTTCCCCTTGTACTTGACCGCGAGCGTGGCCTCGTTGAAGCGCCGGCCCCGGCAGTCCTCGCAGGTCACGTAGACGTCGGCGAGGAAGTGCATCTCGATCTTCAAGACGCCGTCGCCCTGGCACGTCTCGCAGCGCCCGCCCTTGACGTTGAAGCTGAAGCGGCCCGGCTCGTAGCCGTACATCCGGGACTGCGGCAGGCGCGCGAAGAGGTCGCGGATGTGGTCGTAGACCTTCGTGTACGTCGCCGGGTTCGAGCGCGGCGTCCGCCCGATCGGCTTCTGGTCGATCCCGATCACCCGGTCCATGTGCTCGAGCCCGCGGACCTCGCGGTGCGGGCCCGGGACCTCGTCCGACGACCCGTAGAAGTGCCGCGACAGGGTCGGGAAGAGGATGTGGTTCACGAGCGACGACTTGCCCGCGCCGCTGACGCCCGTCACGCAGACGAGCAGGCCGAGCGGGATGCGGATGTCGATGTCGCGCAGGTTGTTCGCCCGCGCGCCCAGGACCTCGAGCCAGCGCGCGCCGCCGGCGCCGCGCGCGGGCGGGGGCGCGCGCCGCACCGGCGGCACCTCGATCCGGCGCCGCCCGGAGAGGTAGTCGCCGGTCACGGACCCGGGCGTGGCGGCGACCTCGTCGGGCGTCCCGCTGGCGACGATGTTCCCGCCCGCGACGCCGGCGCCGGGGCCGAAGTCGACGAGGTGGTCGGCCGCCTGCATCGTCTCGAGGTCGTGCTCGACGACGATCACCGTGTTCCCGATGTCGCGCAGGTGCTTGAGGGTGTCGAGGAGCTTCTGGTTGTCGCGCTGGTGGAGGCCGATCGACGGCTCGTCGAGCACGTAGATGACGCCCGTCAGCTCGCTCCCCATCTGCGACGCGAGCCGGATCCGCTGCGACTCGCCGCCCGAGAGCGACGGGCCCGAGCGGGCGAGCGAGAGATAGGAGAGGCCGACGTCGAGGAGGAACCGGATCCGCCCCCGGATCTCCTTCAGGATCTCGGCGGCGATGATCGCGACGTTGCCGGAGAGCGGGAGGTCGTCGAAGAAGCGGGCCAGCTCGTCGATCGTCATGTCGTGGAGCTCGACGATCGAGCGCCCGCCGACGCGCACGTGGCGCGTCTCCTCGCGGAGGCGCGAGCCGGCGCACGCCTCGCACGGGCGCTGGGTCAGGAACTTCTGGTAGTACTGCTTCATCTCCTCCGACTGCGTCTGGAGGAAGCGGCGCTTGTAGGAGTTGACGAGGCCCTCGAAGCGCATGCGGAAGGTGCCGTGCGACTTCCCGCGCTGCCACCTCACCTCGAGCTTCCGGTCGCCCGTCCCGTGGAAGATCACGCGCCTCTGCTCGGCCCCGAGCTCCCGGAACGGCCGGTCGAGGTCGATCGCGTAGGCCTCGGCGATGCTCTTGACGATGTCCCAGCTCCAGCTCTCGTCCTTCTCCGACTTGCCGGCCGCGCCCGACCAGGGGACGACCGCGCCGGCGCGGATCGACTTCGACCCGTCCGGGACGAGGAGGTCCGGGTCGATCTCGAGGCGCGACCCGAGGCCGTTGCACTCGGCGCAGAAGCCGAGGGGCGAGTTGAAGCTGAAGCGCTGGGGCGAGAGCTCGGGGAACGAGCGACCGCACGGCTCGCAGGCCAGGCGCTCGCTGAAGATCTGGTCGGCCGGCCCGTCCGCGTCCTTGGCGCCGTCGACGAACGAGACGACGAGCTTGCCGTTCCCGATCCTCAAGGCCGTCTCGACCGAGTCGGTGAGGCGCGCGCCGTCGCCCTTGCCGGCGACCATGCGGTCGACGACGGCCTCGACCTGGTGCTTCCTCTTCTTGTCGAGGGCGGCGAGACCCTGGAGGTCCTCGACCTCGCCGTCGACGCGGACGCGCACGAGCCCCTCGCGGCGCAGGCCCTCGAGGACCTCCTTGAACTCGCCCTTGCGGTTCTCGATGACGGGCGAGAGGACGAGGTAGCGGGTCCCCGTCGGGAGCGCCGCGAGCCGCTTGACGATGGCCTCGGCGGACGACTTCTTGACGACGCGCCCGCAGGCCGGGCAGTGCTGGACGCCGATCCGGGCGAAGAGGACGCGCAGGTAGTCGCTGATCTCGGTGATCGTGCCGACGGTCGAGCGCGGGTTCGTCGAGGCCGACTTCTGCTCGATCGAGATCGTCGGCGAGAGCCCGCGGATCGCGTCGTACTTCGGCTTCTCGAGCTGGCCCAGGAACTGGCGGGCGTAGGTCGAGAGCGACTCGACGTAGCGGCGCTGCCCCTCCGCGTAAAGGGTGTCGAAGGCGAGCGAGGACTTGCCCGACCCGCTGACGCCCGTGAAGACGACGAGCTTCTTCTTCGGGATCGCGAGGGAGACGTCCTTGAGGTTGTGCTCCCTGGCGCCGGTGACGGTGATGAAGTCGGGTTCCATGGCCGCGCCATCATATCACAGGAGCATTGACCGGGCGCGGGCGCGGCGTGGATAATGGAGGGAGGAGGCGACGCATGGGCAGAAGCTGTCCCCCCGGCAAGCTCACGCTCGACGACTTCGTCCTGGAGATGGCGCAGATCCCGTGCCGCGAGCTCGACATCGCGGCCCTGAAGGACCTCGTCGGCAAGCTCGACCTCCGCGACGACCTGATCCAGGAGCACATCCACTTCACGGACAAGGGCTACGCGCGGAACCTCGTCTGCCGGACGCCCAAGTTCGACATGCTCGTGCTCTGCTGGAAGCCCGGGCAGGTGACGTCGATCCACGACCACGCGGGCTCCCTCAACGTGACGCGCGTGTTCTCGGGCGAGCTGACGTCGCGCTACTTCGACGAGCGCGACCGGCCCGGCCCGAACCGCTGCCTCGTCCAGCTCGCGACCGAGGAGCGGCTCGACCCGGGCGGCTTCTCGTGCGTCGACGCGACCGAGATCCACCAGCTCGCCAACACGTCCGAGCGCTCGCTCGTCACGGTCCACGTCTACGCCCGGCCGCTCCGGGACATCACGGTCTACTGCCCGAGCACGGGCGAGATGGACCGGGTGACGCTCCGCTACACGCTCGAGGACGAGATCGCGAGCCCGTAGCGGGTCCAAAGAATAATCGGCCGACCCGGCGGTCCACCCTTCGCCAGATCCAGGCGAGAGCATGAAGGGGGATCCGCCATGCACCACCGGACCATCGTCTCGTTCCTGCTTCCCGGCTTCGCGCTGCTGCTCGCGGGCGCGAGCGGCTGCCGAGGCATGGCCCACGAGGCGCCCGCCTCGATCGTCGACCGCGTCCTCCCCATGGCCAAGGGCCAGGGCTTCGACGGCATGGACGAGGCGGCGATCGCGGCCGCCCTCGCGCGCCCGGTCGAGCTCGAGCTGCCGGCGCGCGTCCTCGTCGTCGACCTCGGGCGCGAGGGGCTCGGCGAGGCGCTCACCGACGCCCTCGACCAGTCGCCCTACTTCATCCCGGTCCCGGCGATGCGCGGGATCCAGGCGCCCCCGGACGGCGAGCTGCTCGCCCACATGCGGCTCCTGGCCGTCCGCTACCGGACGCCGTACGTCGTCATCGCCGGCCTCCAGACGAACCGCGACAAGAGCATCAACGTCCTCTCGCCCCTCTACCTCGCCCTCGTCACGATCCCGTTCCTCCCGGGCTTCAGCGTCGAGGTCGAGGGGACGGTCGAGGCCGCCCTCCTCGACGTCCGGACGGGCACGCTCCTCTTCGGCGTGACGCGCGACGTCGAGGCGAGGGACGCCCTCGTCGTCATGGGCGAGGAGTGGGATGCGAAGCGCGCCCTCGACCGCGAGATCGCGAAGCGCGAGGCCCCGGCGATCGTCGCCCGCTTCGAGCAGTCGGCGCGGCGGACGATGGAGATCAGGACGGCGATGCTCCCGCCGGCGGCCGAGCCGAAGGGGGCGCCGGCGCCGGCGCCGGCACCCAGACGGTGAGCAGGGCCGCGGCCGCGAGCGCGAGCCCGGCCCCCGCGCCGAACGCGAGCGCCGGGCCCTTCCACTGCCAGAGGAGCCCGAAGAGGGCGGACGAGGGGAGGGCGAGGAGCCCGACGGTGAAGTGGAAGGCGCCGAAGGCGCGCCCGCGCGCGTCCGCCGGCACGAGGTCGACGACGAGGGCCTTCTCGGCGCCCTCGGTGAGGGCGAAGAAGAGCCCGTAGAAGGCGAAGAGCGCAAAGGCGTGCCACGCCTCGCGGGCGGCGCCGAAGCCGGCGTAGGCGAGCGCGTAGACCGCGAAGCCGGCGACGATCACGCGGCGGCGGCCGATCCGGTCGGAGAGGGCGCCGAGCGGGGTCGCGAGCGCCGACTTCACGACGTGGAAGGCCGCCCAGAGCAGCGGCAGGTGCTCCACGCGGACGCCCACGTCCGCGGCGCGGAGGAGCAGGAAGGCGTCCGAGCTGTTCCCGAGGGTGAAGAGGGCGAGGACGACGAGGTAGCGCCGGAACGCGGGCACGGCCGGCGGGCGGATCGTCAGCGGGCGCGGCGGGCCGGCGGGCGCCGCGCGCTCGGGCTCGCGGACGGCCAGGAGGAGCGTCAGGACGGCCGCGGCCGCCGGGACGGCGGCGAGCGCGAACACGCCGCGCACGGAGACGCCGGCCTCGTGCATGAGGGCGAAGGCGGCCAGCGGGCCGAGGACCGCGCCGAGGTGGTCCATGGCCCGGTGGAGCCCGTACGCGCGCCCGCGGACCTCGGCCGGCGCCGCGTCGGCCAGCAGGGCGTCGCGCGGGCTCGTCCGCAGGCCCTTGCCGATCCGGTCGGCGAACCGCACGGCGAGGACGTGCCAGGGCAGGCGCGCCAGCGCCACGAGCGGCCGCGCGACCGAGGCGATCCCGTACCCGAGCACGACGAGCGGCTTCCGCCGCGCCGTCCGGTCCGCGACCGCGCCCGAGACGAGCTTCAGGAGCGCGGCCGTGGACTCGGCGACGCCCTCGACGACCCCGAGGAACGCCGGCCCGCCGCCGAGCCCCACGAGGAACACGGGGAGGAGCGGGTAGATCATCTCGCTCGAGAGGTCGGTGAGGAGCGAGACCGCGCCGAGGGCGACGACCGTGCGAGGGAGGCGGCTCACTCGCGCACGCCTGGCCTGGCCTATTCCGTCACCACCGCCCGCCCGCTCTTGCCCTCGAGCGCCATCTCGAGGGCGTTCCAGGCGAGCGTCGCGCAGCGCACGCGGACGGGGAACTGGAGGACGCCCGAGAGGGCCCGGGCCTCGCCGATCGACTCGGGGCCGCCCTCGCCCCCGCCATCGCCCCCGGCCTCGCCCTCGCCGCGCATGAAGCGCTTGAAGGCGTCGACGGCCGTGCGCGCCTCGGCGAGCGTCCGCCCGCTCACGGCGTCGGTCATCATGGAGGCGGAGGCGATCGAGATCGAGCAGCCGTCGCCCGTGAAGCGGACGTCGGCCAGGCGCTCGCCGTCGAGGCGGATCGCGACCGTGACGTCGTCGCCGCAGAGCGGGTTCACGAGCTCGACGGTCCGGTCGGCGGCGTCGAGGTGCCCGCGGTTCCGCGGCCGGCGGTAGTGGTCGAGGATGACCTCCTGGTAGAGGTCGTCGAGACCGCTCATCCCGGGGGAGCGGCCCCGAAGAACCGCTGCGCCCTCGTCACGCCCGAGACGAGCGCGTCGACCTCGCTCTCGAGGTTGTAGACCTGGAACGACGCCCGGGCCATGGCCCCGACGCCGAAGGAGCGGACGAGCGGCTCGGCGCAGTGGTGCCCGGAGCGGATGGCGATGCCTTCCTGGTCGAGGACCTGGGCGAGGTCGTGCGGGTGCACGCCGGCGACGTTGAAGGCGACGCAGCCGCAGCGGCGGGCGGCCTCGCGCGGGCCGTAGATCGTGACGCCCGGGACCGCCCCGAGCCCCGCGAGCGCGCGGCCCACGAGCCGCTCGTCGTGGGCCCGCGCGGCCGCCATGCCGCCCGGGAGGGCGGCGAGCCAGTCGACCGCCGCCCCGAAGGCGACCGCCTCGGCGATCGCCGGGGTGCCGGCCTCGAAGCGCCAGGGGATGTCGTTGTAGGTGACGTCGTCGACCGTGACCGAGCGGATCATCTCGCCGCCGCCGAGGAAGGGCGGCATGGCCCGCAGGACCTCCGGCCTCGCGACGAGGGCGCCGATCCCCGTCGGCCCGAGCATCTTGTGGCCCGAGACGGCGTAGAAGTCGCACCCCAGGGCCGCGACGTCGACCGGCAGGTGCGGCGCGGCCTGGCAGCCGTCGACGAGGCAGAGCGCGCCCGCGTCGTGGGCGAGGCGCACGATCTCGGCGACCGGGTTGATCGTGCCGAGGACGTTCGAGACGTGGGCGACCGCGACGAGCTTCACCCGCCCCGAGGCGAGGATCGAGCGGAGCGCGTCGAGGTCGAGCGTGCCGTCGGCGCGGATCGGGCAGAAGCGCACCCGGGCCCCCGTCTCCTTCGCCAGCGCGTGCCAGGGGACGATGTCCGCGTGGTGCTCGAGGATCGTGGTCGCGATCTCGTCGCCGGCGCGCACGTTCCGCCGGCCCCACGAGTAGGCGACGAGGTTGATCGCCTCGGTCGCGTTGCGGACGAAGACGACGCCCTCGCTCGCCGGCGCCGCGAGGAACTCGCGCACCTTCTCCCGCGCGTCCTCGTAGGCGCGCGTCGCGCGCTCGCTCAGGGTGTGGATCCCGCGGTGGATGTTCGCGTTCGCCGACCGGTAGTGGTCCTCGAGCGCGCGCAGCACGGCCAGCGGCTTCTGCGAGGTCGCGGCGCTGTCTAAGTAGACGAGCGGCTTCCCCCGGACGCGCGCGTCCAGGATCGGGAAGTCGCGCCGCACCGCTCGCGGGTCGAAGGCCACGGCGCCCTCGGCCTCCGCCTCTTCCTCTTCCTTGGGCTCGACGACGTCGGCGATCAAGCGGCGACCTCCTTCGACGGGTTCCGGCGTTCGACGGTGCGGGAGATCCTTCCGTCCTCGAGGAAGTGGACGAAGCGCGGCCCGAGCGGCGAGGCAGCCGCCTCGTCGGGCGCGAGCGCCAGCAGGCCCGCGTCCTTGCGGCCGAGCTCGCGCGCGGCCTTCGCCGCCGCCCGCCAGGCGTCGGCGTCGGCGCCGAGGTCGAGGACGGCGTAGCGCGGCTTCAGGAGCGCGAGCTGGAGGGCCTCGAGCCGGCGCCTGTCGGCCGGCGCGAGCCCGCCCTCGTCGAGCGTGCGCTTCGCGAGCGCCGGGTCGACGCCGAGCGCCTCCATCGCGCCCTTCACCTCCTGCTGGAGCTGGAAGACGGAGACGGGCTCGCCGCGCACGGCGTTCACGGCCTGGCGGAGGAGGCTCGAGACGGTGACGCCGGGGATCGCGGCCGGCTCGGCGAAGGCGAGGAGCAGGCCGGCCCGCGCCCGCTCGTGCGGCTTCCGGCCGAGGAGCGACTCGCCGTCGAGCCGCACGTCGCCTCGCGTCACGCGCGCCCCCGGGTGCCCGGCGAGCGCGAGCGCCAGGGCCCGCCGCCCGGCCGCGTCCGGCCCGACGACGGCGTGGCCCTCGCCCGGCCGCACGACGAGCGTCAAGCCGGCGAGCGCGCGGCGCCCGTCCACCTCGACCTCGAGGTCGCGGACCTCGAGGGCCGGGTCGCCGGGACTCACTGTCTCGGAAAGGGCCACTCTCGCCTCGTCTCGCCTCGGTCCTGTTTCCTTGTCAGGTGCGGCCCGGCGTCGCGCCCGCCCGCCCCGGACACACGGCATCACAGGCGAAGACGCAAACCCCTTGCCACAAAGGGGTCCCATTATAGCAACCCGGCGGCAGCCCCGCCAGCCGTCGGGCGCGGGCGCCGCCTCCAGGCTCGAGTTGCCGCACCGCAGCGACGGCAGTATGCTTCAGTGCCCCGCGAGCGGTGTACCGTCGCCGCCTTCCCGGGGCGATCGTGGGCACCACCTGAGGCACCGCTCGCTTGGACCCCCGCGACCTCACCGCCGTCCTCATCATCGGCGCCCTCGCCGGGCTCACGCTCTTCGCCGCGAGCTACGCGTCGATGGTCTGGCTCGCGCGCCGGCGCCGCGTGCACGCGCTCGAGGCGGCGGAAGCGCGGCCGTCGCCCGTCCTCACGGCCCTCCTCTGGACGTGCGTCACCGTCGCCGTCGCCTGCCTCGCCCGGGCCGTCCCGGCGCAGCTCCTGCTCGAGCGGGAGGGGCTCCTCTCCGGCGAGGACCTCTTCGCGATCAAGCCGCGCGCCGGCCTCGTCGCCACCTACGTGGCGAGCGGCCCCGTCGTCCGCGCCGGCGAGGGCCTCCTCCGCTTCCGGGGGCACGACGGCGGGGACGCCGTGCTCGCCGTCCGCGCGCGGCGCCAGCTCCTCGAGAAGGAGCTCGACCTCGAGGAGTCGCGCCCGCTCGAGTCGGACCCGGCGGTCGTCCGCCGGGCGGACCAGGCGGAGCTCCTCGTCCGCACGGGCGAGCAGGAGGAGAAGCTGCTCGCCTCGGAGCGCGACCTGATCCTCCGGGAGGCGGCCGAGCGCGAGCTCGAGATGAAGGCGCGCCGGTATCGCCTCGAGGCCGACGCCCAGGACGCCGAGCGCGAGGTCGCCCTCGGGCAGGCGAGCCTGAGGACCGCGCGGGACGGGCTCGCGGCCGCCGAGGCGCTGCTGGCGCGCGGCCTCGTCTCGAAGCTCGAGGTCGACCGCGAGCGCGAGTCGGTCCTGGTCCTCGAGGGCCGCCTGGCGCACGCCGAGGGCCGCCGCGCCTCGATCGCCCTCGAGGAGAGGGAGGTGATCCGTCTCGGCGAGGAGGCCCGGTCGACGGTCGAGGGGCAGCTCGCGGCGCGCCGGGGCGCGCTCGAGGCGGCGGCGCGCGACGTCGCCTCGGCCCGGCAGGCCCTCGAGCGGGCGCGGGCGGCGGTCGCGGAGGACCGGGACCGGGCGCTCGCCGGGCGCGAGAAGCGGATGCGGCAGATCGAGGCCCAGATCGACGAGTGCGACGGCTTCCTGGGCGGCGGGCAGACCGTCGCCGCCCCCTTCGACGGCCGGATCGGCTTCCGCGAGCCCTCGCCCTCGAGCCCGCCGTCCGACGGCGGCCCGCTCCTCGTCCTCTACCGGCCCGGCCGCGTCCGGGTAAAGGTCCGCGTCCCCGACCAGGAGAGCTTCCGGGCGGACGACCTCGAGCTCGAGCTCACGGCCCTCTCGACCCAGACGCTCAAGAGCCCCTTCACCGGCGAGGTCATCCGGAGGAGCCCGATCGCGGGCGGCTCCCTCGAGCTCGAGATCGCCTGCGATCCGCCCGACCGGGTCTTCCGCGAGCTGGCGCAAGGCGGCACGGTCCCGGTCCGGGTCGCCGTGCGCCGCCCGCTGGCGGCCACGCCGACCTTCCGGGTCGGCGCCGGGTTCGCCGCCGCGGCCGTCCTCCTGGGGGCGGCGCGCGCCGTCAAGCGGCGGCGGGCCCAGGGCGCGCTCGCCGGGGAGGCGCCGGCCGCGCCCGAGCCGGCCGTCCCGCAGCGGCTCGCCTTCGTCGAGGCGGAGCGGCGCGCGCCCGCCCTCCTCGGCTTCGTCGACCTCGTGGAGGAGCCCTTGCTGCTCGCCCTGCCGGCCGCCGGCGCGTCCGGGGCCGGCGAGGCGCCGAGCCTCCCGGCCCCGAGCGAGGAGTCGTTCGCGGGCGCCCCCCTGCCCGCCCAGCTCTACCGGCTCGGGGCGCAGCTCCGGCAGGGCGTGGAGGCGACCGACGTCGCCCCGGCGGTCCTCGAGCGGCTCGACGCGGCCCTCGACGAGGGGGGCCTCCAGGCGACGGGCCTCGTCATCCTGGGCTTCGGCGACCGGCTGCGGGAGCGGCCCGTGGCCGAGGCCGCGATGGCCCTGCTGGCGCGCGGCGCCGAGCCGCCGCCCCGCGGCCGCGGCCTCCGGCCGGCGGTCGAGGACTGCGCGCGCTTCCTCTGGATCCTGCGGACGATCGGCTCGGCCAGGCTCAACGGGGCGCTCGACCGGCTGGAGCGCCGCCTGGCCGCCGAGACGCGGGCGGCCGCGGCCCGCGACGGCTGGTCCGGTCCGGCGATCGACGCGCTCGCCGCGCGCCTCGGCGGCTAGCGTGGACGGGCGGGCCGGCGCCGGCTTCCACGTCGGCGTCGCCGTCGTCGGGACGATCGCCCTCGGCGTCGCCCAGCTCCTGGGCTTCACCGAGATGGCCGCGGCCGCCGCCGGGGAGAAGGGCGCGCGGTCCGTCATCGTCACCCTCTGCGCCGGGTCGTTCCTCGTCGTCACGCTCTTCTCCGTCCTCCGCCACGCCGTCCTCATGAGCCTCGGTTACCTGCACGCGCTGCGGACCTCGCACGGGCGCGAGGGCCGGCGCCGGCCTCGGGTCTCGGTCCTGGTGCCGGCGCTGAACGAGGCCGGCCGGATCGAGAAGGCGATCGAGTCCGTCCTGGCGGTCGACTACCCGGACGTCGAGACGATCGTCATCGACGACGGCTCCGAGGACGACACGGGCGAGCGGGCGGAGCGCGCCGCCGCCCGGCATCCCGGGCGGCGGGTGAAGGTCCTCCGCAAGAAGAACGGCGGCAAGTGGAGCGCCCTGAACCTCGGGTTCCGCCACGCCACGGGGGAGCTGATCCTCTGCGTCGACGCCGACTCCCAGCTCGCCCCGGACAGCCTCGAGCTCCTCGCCCGCCACTTCGACGACCCGAGCGTGGGCGGGTGCGCCGGCCAGGTCCGCGTCCGCAACGCCGGGAGCCTCATCACCCTGCTCCAGGGCCTCGAGTACGTCGTCATGAACGCCCTCTACCGCCGCGCCCAGAGCTGGTTCGCGAGCGTCGTCGTCGCGCCGGGCCCCATCGCCATGTTCCGGCGCTCGGTCCTGGAGGAGGTCGCGCGGCGCGGGCGCGGGGGGGCGGCCGGTGCGCCTCCCGCCGAGGCCCCGAGGGCCGCGGCGGCCGCGGATGGCGCGGTCGACGGGCCCTGGCAGAACGACACCTTCGCCGAGGACGCCGACCTCACGCTCCAGGTCCTCCTGACGGGGAAGGGCGTCGTCTACGAGGCGGCGGCCCTCGCCGACACCGCCGCCCCGACCTTCGTCTACTCGCTCCTGAACCAGCGGTACCGCTGGACGCGCGGCGCGCTCCAGGCCGCGCTCAAGGCCTGGCGCGCCTGGATCGGGGCGCCCGGGGCGTCGCGCGCGCTCCCGTTCTGGGTGGGCTTCCTCATCTTCGACACCGTGGCCTGGCCGGCCGTGAACCTCTACGGGCTCGGGATCTTCGTGGCCGTGCTGACGGTCGCGGGGACCGAGGGCCAGCTCCTCTTCTGGTTCCTGGCCCTGCTCCTCATCGACCTCAACGCCGCCGCCTTCAGCGTCCGGATCGAGGGCGCGAGCCCCTGGCTCATCCTCCTCTCCCCGCTCAACCGGCTCTACTACAACCTGCTCCTCGACGTGAGCAAGGTGTTCGCGCTCTCGGATCAGCTCCTGCGCCGGCGCATGACGTGGTCCTGACGTCCCCGCCGCGGGCCCGCTAGTCGGGGGCGGAGACGGCCATGTCGACCGCGTAGAGCGAGGCGCCGGCCGCGATGTGGAGCCTCTTCCCGGCGAGGCGGCAGGCGGCGGGGCGCTCCGGGACCTCGATCGTCCCGATCCGCCGGCCGTCGCGGGCGAGGACGGCTATGCCCTCCGCGACCGGGACGTAGAGGTTCCGCTGCCGGTCGACGGCCATCCCGCCGCCCGAGCCGCGCGCGAAGGGCGCGGGGTCGCCGAGCGCGCCGTCGACGCGGACGGGGTAGGCGAGGACCCGGCCCGCGCCCTCCTCGGCGACGAAGAGCCGTCCCGCGGCGAGGGCCAGACCGGAGGGGCGGTCGAGGCCTTGGGCCACGCGCGTCGGGCCGCCGGACAGAGGAGGCGGGATGCGGTAGACGGCCCCGCCCCGGGCGTCGCTGAAGTAGAGGCCGCCGCGGCCGTCGAGGACGACGTCCGCCGGCGCCCCGAGCGGCCGCCCCTCGTACGCGTCGGCGAGGACGACGACCCGCCCGCCGGGCTCGAGGCGCGTGACCCGCGCCCCGACGCGCTCGCAGACGATGAGGCCGCCGCCCGGCTCGATCGCGAGGCCGGCGGCGCCGCCTGCGGGCTCGCGCAGCTTCGAGGTCCGGGCGCCCGACCAGACGAGGATGCGGTCGCGCTCGCCCTCGCCCGCGCCCTCGCCCTCGCCCTCGCCCGCGACGGCGACGTAGACCGGGCCGCGCTCGCCGGCGGCGGCGAGCCCGGTCGCCCGCGCTCCGAGGTCGCCCGCCACCTTCCGGGCCCGCCCGTAGACGAGGGCCTGCAGCCACAGCCGCTCGAGCGTCTCGAAGCGGTAGCCTCTCTTCCCGAGCTCGGCGAGGATGGACGGCAGGGCCTCGCGCGTCGTCGCGTGGGTGTCGTGGAAGAGGACGACGATCCCGCGCCCGTCGGCCTCCGCCAGGACGGCGCTCGCGACGGCGTCGGCGCGGGCCCGGAACTCGGGGCGGGTCGGATCGTGGAACTCGTTCCCGGCGCCGCGCCCGGGCTCGAGCCAGTCTCCCGGCGCCCACTCCCACGAGTCCGTCGAGTCGACGTTCCAGAGGGCGACGACCCCGCGCGCGGCCAGGGCCGCGCTCGCGGCCGCCGACCGTCCGCCCTTCATGTACGGCGAGCCGTGGGGCGGGCGGATGAGCCCCATGTGGTACGGCGCGCGCCCCGCCGCCGCCAGGACCGCGTCGAGCTCCTCCTGGTTCGAGTCGAGCTCGCGCGCGACCGCCTCCTCCGTCAGGCCGGCGAGGTCCGCGTGGCTCGCCGTGTGGTTCCCGATCGCGTGCCCCTCGTCGATCATCCGGAGGAGCTCCGCCCGGTAGGGGGCGAGCCCGCGCCGGTCCGGGTCCTTGGCGGCGTCGTTGGCGTGCGCGCAGACGAAGAACGTCGCCTTCGCCCGGGCGGCGCGCAGGGCGTCGAGCACGGGCGCCGTCCACGCGCCCGGGCCGTCGTCGAAGGTGAGGTAGGCGGTGTGGCGGTCGAGGCGGCGGAGGTCGGAGACGTAGATGCCGGGCGGGCGATCCTGGGCGGAGGCGGGAGCGGGGATGGCGGCGGCCGCGGCCGCGACGGCGGCGAGGACGAGCGCGGCGAGCCCGCGCACCCGGCTCCCCGGCAGGGCCATCGCGGTCAGTATAGCAGGCGGCCGGGCCGATGGCTCCTCGGGCGACGGCTCGTCGATGGGATGCGCCATTGACAGGGCGAGCCTCGACTCCAATGCTCGGGCCCCTCATGAGGGAAGCGCTCGCGACACTCGGCACCGCCGCGCGCCGCCGGCTCCCTCTCCCGCGTCTCGTCGCGATCGCCCTGATCGCCGTCGCGCTCTTCACCGTCACCTTCGGCGCGCCCACGTCCACCGGAGCGACTGGCACCGGGCGGACGCGCACGATCCGTGCACCGCCTGCGTCCTCTTCCAGACGGGCGGCGAGCCGGTCGACGGCCGCGCCGCCGCGGTCGAGGTCGCCCCCGTCGATCCGGGCGAGAGGCTCGCTCCCGAGGAGGCGGCCGCCCCATCCGCCGTCGCGCTCCGGGGCTTCACCGCCCGGGGCCCCCCCGCCGCCGTCAAGAGCGGTTTCGGGTCACGGACCGGCCCTCGCGTCCGGCATCGGCCGGGCGTGAAGCGTCCGCGCTCCGTGGCCGGCGCTCATCCCGCGCCTGACAATCGGGCCGTCGCCCGGGTCCGCGCCGCGTCGCCTCGCGACCGCCGGACCCCGCGACCGTCCGGTCGCCCGCGCGGACCCGTTCTCTCAGGGAAAAGCGCCGTCGCGCCGTCCGGGAAGGTCCCGGGCGGCACGACGGCAGGGATTGCGCCGGGCGGCGAAATGCAGCGCCCTACGCGACGGCCGCGCCCTCGCGGGCGAGGTGTAGGAACACCTGGCCGAGCTCGAAGAGGTCCGCGGGGCGAGGGTGTGAACGGAGAGGTTCGCACCCTCAAGTCGAGTCGAGCCCCTGGCCGTTGACATCCGGCGGCCCCGAGCGGTAGACTCCCCGGCTTCGATGCCGACGCGACGCGCGATGACGGCCGGGCCCCGGCTCCTCGCGGCCCTCCTTGCGGGGCTCTGGTTCCTGGCCCACCTCTCGGGTGCGGCCCACCTCGCCTTCGAGCGGCACGCGACGTGCCCCGAGCACGGCGAGCTCGTCCACGTCGGGGGCGAGGCCTTGGCGGCCGGCGCCGCGGACGCGACCGCTCCGGCGGGCGCCCCGTCGGCCCGGGGCGCGGCCCCCGATCCCGGCGCGCCGTCGTCCCCCGCCCACGAGCACTGCGTCGTCCTCGCCCGCAGCCAGGGCGGGGCCGACCTCGCGCCGGTGCCGGCCTCGTGCGGCTTCGCGGCCGCGCCCGACGCCGCCGCGCCCGTCGCCGCCCGCGCCCCGCGCGCGGCGGCCTTCGCCCTCTTCCTCCTCGCCCCGAGCCACTCGCCTCCCGCCGTCCTCTGAGAGCGACGCGTCGAGGCCGGGCCTGGCGTCCCACCGGGGACCCGCGGTCCGCGCCCGTCCATCTCGCACCGAGGACCGGTCACGGAGGTCTGCCGTGTTATTTTCCCTTCATCGAAAGCATTGGCCGGCGCACGCGCCGGCGCCCGGGCGCGGGCTCGCGCTCGCCCTGGCGGTCGCCATCGCGGCCGGCCCGGCCGGCGGGGCGGCGTTCGCCCAGGACGCCCCGAAGACGGCTAACGACGAGACGGCCGAGCTGAAGCGCGAGCTCGAGCGGCTGCGCGAGAAGGTCGAGCGCCTGGAGAAGGCGCAGGGGGCGGGGGCCGGGGCGGGGGCGGAGAAGCCGGCGCCCGCCCCGGGCCCGGAGACGGAAGAGGACGCCGAGCTCCGCGAGCTGCGGGAGGCGGCGGCGAAGGAAGGCGGCGCCCCGCCGCCGGCCGCGGTCCCGGCGCCCGGCGCCCCGGGGGCGGAGCCGGCCGGCCCGCCGCGGGCCGGCGGCTTCGGGGCCGGTCCGGGCTCGAGCTTCCTCGCGGCCGCGGGGGCCGGGCTCAACGCCTTCAACCCGCGGATCACCCTCTTCGGGGACTTCACGGGACGGCTCGCCGTCGGCGAGAAGCGGCTCCGGGCCGACGACGGCGAGCTGATCGACGACCGCTTCGACTTCCGCGAGCTCGAGGTCGACCTCCGCGCCGACGTGAACCCGTACGCGTCGGCCGTCGCGATCGTCGCGATCGAGCACGAGGCGCCGACCCAGGAGTTCGAGATCGACGTCGAGGAGGGCTACGTCACCCTCCACTTCCTCCCGTTCGGGTTCCAGGCCCGCATCGGCCGCTGGTTCGTCCCGATCGGGCGGGTCAACCCGACGCACCGCCACGACTTCCCCTGGGTGGACCCGCCCCTCGTCCTCCAGGACTTCCTGAACGGCTTCGAGGGGTACATCGACCAGGGCCTCGAGGTCTCCTGGCTCGCGCCGGGGATCCCGCTCGAGATCACGGCCGAGCTCCTGAGCGGGATCGGCGCCAACGTCTACGGCGCGGAGCAGCGCACGGACGAGCCCGCCTACCTCGCCCGCGTCTCGTTCACGCCGAACCTGACCGACTTCACGGTCCTCGGGATCGGCGGCACGTTCCTCGCCGGGAAGGCGAGCGCGGACGGGGAGGACGGCAACGACGAGACGTTCCTCCTCGCGGCCGACCTCATCCTCAAGTGGATCCCGAACCAGCACCAGTCCGTCGTCTTCTTCGCCGAGTTCTTCTACCTCGACCAGGAGCGGGCGCGGGTCGCGCGGCGGGCGGAGGACACGCTCGTCGACGTCCTCGACGCGAACGGGGACCCCGTCCTCGACGCCGACGGCAACCCGATCCAGGCCTTCGTCCCGGGTCGGAACCGTTCGGACTTCACCCCCGTCGGCTTCTTCGCCGGCCTCCAGGTCCAGCCGCTCCAGCAGTGGTTCATCGGCATCCGCGGCGACTACTCGGAGTTCGACGGGGCGGTGGACGACCAGGACCAGTGGGCGATCGGCGGCTATCTCTCGTACTATGTGACGGAGTTCCTGCGCTTCCGCGTCGGCTACGAGTATCGCGATCGTCGCAACACCGGCGAGCTGTTCGAGCGGCCGCCGGATGACATGCAGACCGTCTTCTTCCAGTGCACCTTCGTCTTCGGGTCGCACGCGGCGGAGCCTTACTATGTGGCGCGCTAGCCTGCTGCTCCTCACCCTCCTCGGGACGCTCGCCGGGCGCGAGGCGAGCGCCGAGGAGAAGATCCAGGTCGTGACGACGCTCCCGCACCTCGCCGCCCACGCCCGCGAGGTCGGGGGCGACCGCGTCGAGGTCCGGGCCCTCGCCCGCGGGGACCAGGATCCGCACTTCATCCAGCCGACCCCGAGCCTGATGGTCGCGGCGCGGGAGGCCGACGCCTACGTCGAGGTCGGCCTCCAGCTCGAGCTCTGGAGCGAGCGCGTGCTCGACGGCGCCCGCAACGTCGACGTCCGCGTCGGGGCGCCCGGGCACCTCTACGCCTCGGCGGGGGCCGTCGTCCTCGAGACGCCGGCGCTCGTGAGCCGTGCCCTCGGGGACGTGCACCCGCAGGGCAACCCGCACGTCTGGCTGCACCCGGTGAACGGCGTCCAGGAGGCGCGCAACATCGCCGCCCACCTCGAGCGCCTCGACCCGAAGGGCGGGCCCGGCTACCGCGAGCGCTTCGAGGCCTACCGCAAGCGCATCCTCGAGGGCTACGTGGGCCCGGACCTGGTCAAGATCCTCGGCCTCGACTCGGTCGAGGGACTGGCCCGCGAGGGCAAGCTCTTCTCGTTCCTCGAGTCCAAGAGCTACAAGGGGAAGAAGCTCATCGACCACGCGGGCGGCTGGCTCGCCAAGACGGCGCCCGTCCGCGGGGCGCGGTTCATCGACTACCACCGGATCGCGCCTTACATGGCGGCGGCGTTCGGGGTCGAGCTCGTCGGCGACGTCGAGCCCTTCCCCGGCGTCCCGCCGAGCCCGGCCCACCTGACCGCTCTCGAGCAGAAGGTCCGCGAGCTCGGCGTCCGGGCGGTGACCCACACCCCGTACGACCGCGTGGACATCGCCCGCTCGCTGGCGGAGAAGACGGGGATCCGCGCCGTCGAGATCCCTTCCGAGGTGGGCGCGGTCGCCGAGGCGACGGATTACCTGACGCTCATGGACGCGCTCGCCACGAGGCTCTCCGAGGGGTTGAAGTAGCCAAGCCGGGCGGCCGCCCGACGGCGCGGCCGCCCGGCCCGCGCGCCGCCGCTACTTCACGTCCACCGGCCCGTGGTCGTCGCAGTGGCTGCCGTGCCGGTGGTGGAGGTGGCCGCTCACGACGTAGTCGACGTGGTCGCCGTGCGGGACCGCGTCGTGGCCGCAGGCGGCGCCGTGCTCGTGGCCGCCGTCGTGGCCCTGGCATGCGTGCTTCGGCGTGCACTGGTCGCGGTTCTTCTGGTCGACGGCGGTCGTGTGCTCGTCCACGTGGTCGTCTTGGACGAAGTGCATGTGGCCGTCGTGCAGGAAGTCGCGGTGGCCGGCGTGGCCGATCGTCTGGTGACCGCAACCGGGACCGTGCTCGTGCTCGTGGCCCTCGTGGACTTGGTGTTCGGCCATGGCTTCCCCTCCGCGCGGGCGGAGACCGTCCGCCCTTTTCCAGTGTGGTCCGGGGCCCGGGAGCCGCAACCGCGGCCGGCCGTAATGTGCGGCGACGACTGGTCCTGTGGCGTCGGATCGCCGTGCGAGCCGCTGGCCAGGGCTCCCGCGGCCGGGTACCATGGCGCCCGATGACCGGCGAACCCCTGGTCCGCCTCGAGGATGCGACGCTCGGATACGGGCGCCGCGCCGTGCTGCGCGCCGTGCGGCTCGACGTCGGCGCCCCGGACTTCGTCGGCATCGTCGGGCCGAACGGGTCGGGCAAGTCGACGCTCCTGAAGGCGGTCCTCGGCCTCGACCGGCCGCTCGAAGGGCGCGTCCTCTACCGCGGGGCGCCGTCGCCGCGCGAGGGGCGGGTGCGCATGGGCTACGTGCCCCAGCGCCAGGTCCTCGACTCGCTCTTCCCCCTCCGGGCGATCGACGTCGTCGTCATGGGCCTCCAGGGCGAGCTCGGGCCGCTCAGGCGCGCGGGGGCGGCCGGGCGGACGCGCGCGCTCACGGCCCTCGCGCGCGCCGGCATGGGCGACCACGCCCTCCGGCCCTTCCGCGACCTCTCGGGCGGGCAGCAGCAGCGCGTGCTGGTCGCGCGGGCCCTCGTCTCCGAGCCCGACCTCCTCGTGCTCGACGAGCCGACGAACGACCTCGACCTCGCCGGCGAGAAGGACGTGCTCGACCTCGTCGCCGTCCTCCACCGGGCGGGCAAGGCCGTGCTCCTCGTCTCCCACCTGCTCCACGTCGTCCTGAACCACGCCCGGACGCTCGTCCTCGTCCACGACGGGCGGGTCGAGGCCGGGCCGATCGAGCGCCTGGTCGCGGAGGGCGCGCTCGCGCGCCTCTACGGCTTCCCGGTCGCGGTCGCCGAGGTCGCGGGCCGGCGGGTCGCCGTCCCGGCGCCGCCTCCGGAGCGAAGCGCATGACCCTCGACGCCGTTCTGGCCGCGGCGGCGTCCGGGTCGGCCGTCGACCGCCTCCTCCACCCGTTCGAGTTCTTCGCCCCGAGCTACCTCGCGACCGTCCTCATGGCCGCGCTCTGCGCCTGGCTCGGGGTCTACATCACCCTCAAGCGGATCGTGTTCGTCGGCGCCGCCCTGGCCGAGGTGGCGGCGGCCGGGATCGCGTTCGCCTTCCTCCTCCTCACGACCGAGACGGTTGCCGCCTGGGCGGCGGTCTCGGCCGGGCGCGACCACGCCTTGAAGCTCGGGGCGGCGGTCGGCTTCTCGCTCGCCGGCGTGGCCGCCTTCGCCGCCCCGTTCACCCAGCGGCGCATCTCGCGCGAGGCGCTGGTCGGGATCGGCTTCGCGGTCGCCGGGGCGCTCTCGATGCTGCTCGTCGCCAAGAGCGCCCACGGGCTCGAGGAGCTGAAGAACATCCTCTCGGGCAACGTCCTCTTCGTCGACGACGCCCAGCTCGTCACGATCGCCGTCACCGCCTCGGCGATCGGGCTCGTCCACGCGGCCTTCTTCAAGGAGTTCGTCTTCGCCTCGTTCGACCCCGTGATGGCGCGGACGCTCGGCCTGCCGGCGCGCCGGCTCGACCTCGTCCTCCACCTCACCTTCGGGCTCGCGATCGCGGTCGCGCTCCGGACGGGCGGCGTGCTCCTCGTCTTCGGCTACCTCGTCCTGCCGGCGGCCGGGGCGCTCCTCCTGGGCTCGCGCCTCGGCCCGGTCTTCGCCCACGCGGTCGCCCAGGCGCTCGGGGCCTCCGCGCTCGGCCTCTACGCCGCCGACCGCTACGACCTCCCGCCCGGGCCGTCGACGGTCGCGGCCCTCGCCGCCTTCGTCGCCGCCTCGTTCGCCGTCCGCGACCGGCCCGCCCCGAGGCGCGCGCTCGTCGTCCTCGAGGGCGCCCTGGCCGCGGTCGCCCTCGGCCTCGCCGCCTTCGCCCTCGCCGTCCACCTCCGCGAGGACCACCGGCCGCGCCCGCATCCGGCCCACGCCCACGGCGAGGCGCCGCACGAGCACGCCCCGGGCGGCCCGCCGCACGTGCCGCTGCCCACCGCCCGCCTGACGCCCGAGGTCCGGGCCCTCGTCCTCGCCCTCGACTCGCCGGACGAGGGCGAGCGCGAGCGGGCGCTCGCCGCCCTCGCCGCCCGGAAGGACCCGGACATCGCGCCGACCCTGATCGAGGCGCTCGAGGGCGCCTCGCCGACGCGCCGCGTCCACGTCGCCCAGGCCCTGCTCGCGCTCGGGAACGCCCGCGGGGTGGAGGTCCTGATCGCCGTCCTCCGGAGCGACGCCCCGCCCTTCGACCGCTACGAGGCGCTGACGGTGCTCGCCCGCCTCTCGGGCAGCGACTTCGGCTACGACCCGGATCGGGACGCGGCCGGGAACGCGGCCGCCCTCGCGAAGTTCGACGACTGGTGGCGACACGAGCGGGCCCGGTTCCGACCGCCGCGGTAGGGCCGCTCCGGCGGTCGATCCTACCCGCCGGGCCGCGCCGGCGCTATGATGGCGCTCGCCCGAGGGGGCGGAGGAGGTTGGTGCGATGGGGTTCGGCGGGTTCGGGCGGCAGGACTTCGAGATCTTCGCGATCGACGACTTCGACGGGCGCATGGGCGCGATCCGCGCGAACGTGACGCCCAAGCTGCGGGCGCTCGGTGAGGAGCTGGCGCCGCGGGTCGCGGGGCTCGTCGGCGGGCCCGTGCACGCCCACGTCGCCCTCCACGCGCGCCGCAAGGTGAACCCGCCGGACGACACGTGGGTCGCCCTCGGGCCGAACGCGCGCGGCTACAAGAAGGCGCAGCACTTCAAGGTCGCGATCTCGGCCAGGGGGCTCCGCTTCCTCTTCGAGGCCGGGCCCGAGTTCGAGGACCGGCCGGGGTTCCGCGACCGCTTCCGGCGCGCGGCCCCGAAGCTCGCGCCGGGGCTGATCTCCCTCGAGGGGCTCGGCGTCTACGCCGACGAGCACGACGACGACCCGGCGCGCCGCCTGAAGGGGCTCCTGGCGCGCGAGCTCGCCGACCTCGCCGACTCGCTCACGGCGAGGAAGGACGGCCAGCTCGTGCTCGGGCGGGGCGTGGCGCGCTCGGAGGTCCTGAAGATGCGGTCGTCCGAGGTCGAGGCGACCGCCCTGGCGACGTTCGAGGCGCTGGCGCCGGTCTATCAGCTCGGCGGGCCCTGAGCGGAGCGCGCGGAAGCCGAAACCCCTTCCTTGCCGCGCGCTCCGCGGCGGGGGGTTCGGGGGGCGGAGCCCCCCGAAGACGGAGACCGGCGAAGAGGGTGTGAATCGATAGATTCACAGCCTCCGGGGCGAGGGGACGGGGGCGCGGGGGGGGCGCGATCAGCCGGCCTTCTTCTTCCGGCGCCGCTTCTTCGCCCCGGCCTCCTCGGCCTCTTCCTCCTCCGCCTCGTCCTCCGCGCCGCCGCCGTCCGGCCTCGCGGCGACCCCGGCCGGAGCGGCCGCCTCGCCCGAGAGGCTCGCCTTCAGGGCCTCCATGATGTCGATGATCTGGGCGCGCGGCTCGACCGCGGGCGCGATCACGACCTCCTGGCCCCTCACCTTCTCCTCGATCAGGCCCTCGAGCTTCTCGCGGTAGGTGTCCGGGTACTTCTTCGGGTCGAAGGTCTCCGAGGCGAGGTGGTCGACGAGCTTCAGCGCCAGGTCGACCTCCCCCTTCTTCGGCTCCTCGCCGGCCTCGCCCTTCGGGATCTCGGCCATGTCGCGGACCTCCTCGTCGCGGTAGAGGTCGTGCATGACGAGGCCGTCGTCGCACGGGCGGATGAGGACGACGTGCTCCTTCCCGTGCGAGACCGTGCGCGCGATCGCTGCCCGCTCCGAGCGCCTGAGCGCCTCGACGAGCAGGCGGTAGGGGCGGTCGCCGCCCTTGTCCGGGCCGAGGTAGTGCGGGTCCTCGTAGAAGATCGGGTCGACCTTGGCGAGCGGCACGAACTCGACGATCTCGATCGCCGGCGAGGCCGCCTTCTCGAGGGCCTCGAGCTCGTCGTCGTCGACGACGACGTACTGCTCCTTCGCGAACTCGTAGCCCTTGACGGTGTCGCTCCGCGGGACCTCGACGTCGCAGACCGGGCATTGGTAGCGCTGCTTCACCCGGTTCTTGCACTTCTCGTGGAGCATGTTGAAGCCGATCGACTTCGGCGAGACGGCCGTGTAGACGCGGATCGGGATCGAGACCAGGCCGAAGGTGACGACCCCGGTCTTGATGGGGCGCGGCAGCATGCCCCGTCACTCTATCACCTCCGATGGACCGCCTGCAAGGCCGCCGGTATCCTGGGGACGTGTCCGGACGGGGCGGCGACATCGGGGAGTACGCGCGAAAGCGCGACCCCAGGCGGACTCCCGAGCCCTTCGGGGGGACGGCCCCGGCCGCCGGCGCGCCGGCCGCCGGGCGGGTGCGGCCGTTCTGCATCCAGCAGCACGCGGCCCGCCGCCTGCACTACGACCTGCGGCTCGAGATGGGGGGCGTGCTCAAGAGCTTCGCCCTGCCGAAGGGCCCGCCGGCGATCCCGGGCGAGCGCCGTCTGGCGGTCCCGACCGAGGACCACCCGCTCGAGTACCTCGAGTTCGAGGGCGTGATCCCGAAGGGCGAGTACGGCGCCGGGGCCATGATCGTCTGGGACCGCGGGGGCTACGAGCTCGATCCGAAGGAGGCGAAGGACGGGCCGCGGGCGGCGGTCGAGGCGGGCAAGATCCCCGTCTTCCTCCACGGCGAGAAGGTCGACGCCGCCTTCGAGCTGATCCGCCTCCCGGCGAGGAGGCCCGCCCCCGGCAAGCCGCCCGAGGAGGGCTGGCTCATGGTGCGTCGCAAGGGGCGGGGCGCGACCCTCGGCGCGACCGCGGTCGAGGAGGGGACGGAGCCGGACGCCGGGCCGCCCGGCTCCGTCGTCACCGGCTACGGGCTCGAGGAGCTGGCCGCCGCCGCCGAGCGCGTGCCGGCCCTCGTCGCCGAGCTGGCGGCGGCGGGCGCGCCGCGCCGCCCCGTGCGGCTCGCGGACGTCGAGCCGGCGCTCTGCGGCGCGCGCCGGAAGGCGTTCTCGTCGCCGGACTGGCTCTTCGAGCTCAAGTGGGACGGCGGGCGCGTGCTCTCGGCGCGCGACGGGGCCGAGGTCGAGCTCTCCTACCGGAGGGGGCGGAGCGCGACCGCCGGCTACCCCGAGGTGCTCCAGGCGGTGCGCGCGCTCCCGTGCGGGCGGGCGATCGTCGACGGCGAGGTCGTCGTCCTCGGCGACGACGGCAAGCCGAGCTTCGAGCGGCTCCAGCACCGCTTCCACCTGACGGATCCGGACGACGTCGCCCGGGCGGCCCTCGAGCACCCGGTCGTCTACTACGTCTTCGACCTCATCGCGCTCGAGGACCTGGACCTCCGGCCGCTCCCGCTCGAGCGCCGCAAGGCCGCGCTCCGCGAGCTGCTGCCGGCGCGCGGGCGACGGCTCCGCTACTGCGACCACATCGCCTCGGAGGGCGAGGCCTTCTTCCGCGTCGCGAGCGAGCGCGGGCTCGAGGGCCTGATCGCCAAGCGGCGCCGCTCGGCGTACCGCGGCGGGCGCTCGCCCGACTGGGTCAAGATCAAGAACGACCTCACGTTCTCGCTCGTCGTCGTCGGCTACTCGGCGGGCAAGGGCGAGCGCGGGTCGCTCGGCTCGCTCCACCTCGCCTGCCGCCGCGACGGGCGGTTCCGCTACGCGGGACGCGCCGGCTCGGGGCTCGACGGCGCCGGGATCGACCGGCTGCTCGCCCTCCTCGGGCCGCTGCGCCTCGAGCGGCCGGCGCCCGAGGTCGAGCGGACCGAGCTCGCGCCGCCGGGCACGAACGTCTGGGTCGAGCCGAAGCTCGTCGCCGAGGTGAGCGCGACGGGCTGGACGGATGAGGGCATGCTCCGCCACCCCGTCTTCCGCGGCCTGCGCGAGGACCTGGGGCCGGAGGACTGCTCGGCCATGGGGGCGGCGGGGGAGGAGAGGGAAGGGGAAAGGGAAGGGGAAAGGGCAGGGGGAGGGGGAGGGGCAGGGGACGAGGGGGGCGGGGGTGAGGGTAAGGGGGAGGCCCCGCCCGCACCGCCGCCCGCGCCCGCGCCCGCGAAGCGCGCCCGGGCGCCCGCCCGCTACCCCCTCTCGAACCCGACCAAGGTCCTCTGGCCGGACGCGGGCATCGCCAAGGCGGAGGTGCTCGCCTACTACGACACGATCGCGCCGTTCATCCTCCCCTTCCTCCGCGACCGGCCGGTCACGGTCGTCCGCTACCCGGACGGCATCGCCGGCAAGAGCTTCTTCCAGAAGGCGCCGAAGGAGGGCTTCCCCGACTGGGTGCGGGTCGTCCGCGTCCCCGACGACGAGAAGCCGGACGAGCTGGTCGAGCGGATCGTCTGCGAGGACGAGCGGACGCTCGCCTACCTCGCGAACCTCGCCGCGATCGTCCTCCACCTCCCGTCCGTGCGCCTCTCCGCGGGCGGCCGCCCCGACTGGATCGTCCTCGACCTCGACCCGAAGGAGGCGCCGTTCGGCCACGTCGTCGAGCTGGCGCTGCACCTCCGCGAGGTCCTCGACGACCTGGGCGCCCCCTCGGCGATCAAGACCTCGGGCGGCACCGGGCTCCACGTCCTCGTCCCCACGGGCGCGAAGGTCCCGGGCGAGGCCGCCCGCCAGCTCGCCTTGCTGATCGCCCGCCTCGTCGAGGCCGAGCGCCCCGACATCGCCACCACCGCCCGCATGGTCCGCGCCCGCGGCGGCAAGGTCTACGTCGACTACGGCCAGAACCTCACCCGCACCATCGTCGCCCCCTACTCGCCCCGCGCCCGCCCCGGCGCGCCGGTCTCGACGCCGCTCCGCTGGGACGAGGTGACCCGCGACCTCCGCCCGGACGACCACACGCTCCGCACGGTCCCGGCGCGCCTCGAGCGTGACGGCGACATCCTCGCCCCGGTCGTCCTCGGGCCCGGGATCGACCTCCCGCGGACGCTTGCCCGGCTCGAGGCGCGGATCCGGAAGGCGGCGAGCCGGTGACGGCCGACCGACGCGCTCGGGCGCGGCGCCGGGCGGGCGCTACACGAAGGCGAGGCTCGGGTCCTCGCGGATGTCCGCGGGGACGTCCACCAGGAACGGCAGGTTGGGAAGCCCGTGCCGGCGGCGGAGGAAGCGATAGCTCGCGGACGAGAGGACCTGGCCGAGATCGACCGCGGACCGCCAGGACGGCCGCATCACCTCGACGAGCGTCTCCCGGTCGGGGACGATCCCGAAGTCCCAGGCCGCGCAGAGCCGGGTGATGAAGTCCGCGCGATCCGCGTCGGTGCCGAGCCGCGCCGGCGGAGCGACGTCGGGGTAGAGCGTTCCGTCAATCTGGAAGCTCACGGAGGAACTCCCTCGAGATCCAGGTGCGGAGCTGCTCGGCGCGCGCCCGGTCCTCCGGGTCGGCGATCGACTCGAGCGGCCGGAGCCGCGCGATCGTGTCGAGGTGCTTGAGGACCAGCAGCTCCGCCCGCTTCCGGTCGCCATCCCCGCCCGAGGCGCTCTGCCGTCTCGACCACAGCCTCCACAGACCCCCGGGCTCGGCGAGGCCCGCCCGACAGACCGCGTGGACATCCCGGAAGTCGCGCGGCGCCCCCCGCTCGACGAGCGCCGTGACCTTGCCGGCCATCAGGTCGGCGAACGAATCCATCCGGGCGCTCGCGCGGGCTCCCGCGTCCCTCCTGCGTCACCCGACGCGGAACCGCCCGATCGAGAACATCGCCCGGTGCGCCTCGAAGGCCGGGCTCGTCGACCGGCCGGTCAGGGCCAGGTCGGCGAGGATCCGGCCGATGGCGGACGCGAACTTGAAGCCGTGGCCGGAGCAGGCGGTGGCGAGGACGATGCGCGCGTCGGTCGGGTGGACGTCGATGACGAAGTGCTCGTCGGGCGTGACCGTGTAGAGGCAGACGTGCGGGTCGACGGCCTCGGCGTCCGCCAGCCCCGGGAAGTAGCGGCCGAGGAAGGCGCGCACGTCGTCCAGCTCCCCGGGCCTGACCGTGCGGTCAAGAGCGTCGGGATCGACGGCCGGGTTGCGCGTGCCGTGGCGCGCGGCCTTGACCCCGAAGCGGCCGAACATCGGCAGCCCGTAGTAGGCGATCGCGTCCTCGCCCGGGCGCCCGCCCTCCCAGCCCACGTACACCCAGACCGGAAGGCGGTCGGCGCGGAAGGGCGAGGCGTCGCCCTTCGGGCCGTAGTAGGCGACGGCCTGGCGGGTGACGCGGAGCGGGAGCCGCAGGTCCGGCGTCAACCGCGCGGTCCACGGGCCGGCCGTCAGGATCAGCCGCTCGGTCAGGTAGGCGCCGGCGTCCGTCTCCACGCGCACGAGCGGGTCCGCGCCGGAGGTCCGGATCGCCCGCACGGGCTCGTCCTCGCGCACCTCGGCGCCCAGGTCCTCGGCCCTCAGGGCGTGGCGGAGGACGCACTCGTCGGCCTCGAGGAGCCCGCCGTCCGGCTGGTGGAGGGCGACGTGGTCGGGCGGCAGGCGGACGGCCGGGAAGCGGCGCTCGACGTCGGCCGGGGCGAGGCGCTCGTGGGCGATGCCCTCGGCGCGCAGCGTCTCGAAGTAGACCTCGATCGGGCCGCCCGCGGGGCCGAAGAACAGGTCGCCCGTGCGGTGGAAGAGCACGGTCCCGGTCTCGCGCTCGAGCTCCTCCCAGGCGGCGTACGCCTCCCGGGCGAGCTGCACGTAGGCCGGGTGCTCGTACGTGTAGCGGATGATGCGCGAGGCGCCGTGCGAGCTGCCCCGGTCGTGGCCGACCTCGAACTGCTCGAGGAGGGCGACGCGCCGCCCCGCCTTCGCCAGCCGGTAGGCGGCCGCGGCGCCGGCGGCCCCGGCGCCGACGACGATCGCGTCGAAGCGGCCGCCGGCCCCGCCCCCGCCCGCGCTCACGCCGGGCGGGCCTCGCGCGCCGGGATCGCGCGCCCCTCGAAGCGGGTGACGGCCTCGCGGAAGGACGGCGGCAGCTCGATCGCCCGCTTGGCCTTGTAGTCGTACACGACCTGGACCGTCTCGGCGACGGCCGCCAGGGCGTGCTGCGCCCGCGATCGGACCTCGTAGGCGAGGCCGTACGACGTCCGGCCGAACCAGGCGACGGCGACGCCTATGTCGAGGGTGTCTCCGAGGAAGAGCGGCAGCCGGTAGTCGAGGCGCGCGGACGCGACGATGAACCCGGGCGGACGGTCGGCGGGCGGCAGCGGCTCGAGCACGTCGCGCGTGTAGCGCAGGCGCGCCTCCTCGAGGTAGGTGAAGAAGACGGCGTTGTTCACGTGGCCCATGGCGTCGAGGTCGCGGAAGCGGACCTCGAGCGGGTAGGTGCGCCGGAAGGGCAGGCTGTCGCTCATGGCGCGCCTGTTATATCCGCGGGCTCCGTCCACTGTCCACGGACGCGGCTCCTTCCGGCGCCGGGCCGGGGGGGACGTCTACCGCCCGTCGCACACGATGCGCGGTCGGCCCTCGTACGTCGCCAGCGCGAAGACGAGCGTGTCGACCTCGGCCGCGACCGCGCGCGGGGCGTCCCAGGCGAGACGGCCCGAGCGGATCGTCGTCGTCGCGCCGTGCTTCGCGATCGAGGCCAGCGTCTCGCCCTTCGCGTCCTTTAGGACGATGGTCCAGGACCCGGCGAGGCACCGGCAGTGGACCCGCTCGATCGACGCGCTCGCGACCGGTTGCCCGACCGCGATCCCGGATGCCTCGAGCGCCGAGACGAGCGGGTGGAGGGCCTCGCCGCCCAGGCGGACCTGCCACGCGGCCGGGAAGCACGCGGCCGGTTCCTTCGGGGCCGGGATCCGGTCCGCCCGGGCGGGCGAGGCGACGGCGAACGAACCGACGGTCAGGGCGAGGGCGAGGACGGCGAGCGCGGCGCGCTTCATGGGTCTCTCCTTTTCTTGCCTGTGTCCGGTCTCGGCCTCGAAACCGGCCCACCGTTCGACCGCCGCGGCGCCCGACCGTCCGCAAGACGAACGCAAAAGGCTACTCGGCGTCGGACTCGCCCGTCGCGTAGGGGACGGGCTCGGCATCCGGCGCGAGGCGCCGGTAATGCTCGACGGCGCGGCGCAGATGCGGGACGAGGAGCGCCCGCAGGCGCCCGGGGAGCGCGTAGTCGGCGCTCTTCCCGCCCGGGAACCGCACGCCGAGGATCTCGGGGTGGAGGCTCGCCCGGATCTCGCGGCCGTCGCGGAGGCGGAAGCGGACCGTGTTCGGCCACTTCCAGCCCGCGGGCGGCTGCGGCTCGAGCCGGACGGCGCCGACGATCGCGCGCACCTCCGCCGCGTCGGCGATCTCGTACGCGGGCAGCCCCTCGGGGACGTCGCCGTGGAGCGGGATCTCGATCGCGATGGCGACGGTGTCGGCGAAGAGCGCCTCCTCGGGCGAGGGCCCGGACGCGTCGCCGGCGGCCGCCGTCTCGCCGGCGCGGACCGTGACGTCAAAGGCGCCGAGCGACGGGTCGAAGCCGAGACGGCCGTCCCCCTTGACGCCCGCGCCCGCGAGCAGGCGGTACCGGCCGGGCGGGAGGCCGTCGATCCGGAAGGAGCCGTCGCGCCCGGTCTCGCCCGACGCGAAGAACGCCTCGCCGAGCGCCAGCACGGCGCCGCGCCCGCCCGCGACGTGGCCGGCGATGGCGCCGGCGGGACCGGCGGGCCACTCGAGCGCGAGGTCGACCGGCTCGCCCGCCGGCACCGTCACGTGGCGCCGGAGGACGCCGCGGTCGCCGCGCGGCGCGATGAGGGCGACGGTCGCGACCCCGGCCGGCACGGCGACGAGGAGCAGGGCCTCGCGCGGGTCGGTCGTCCACGACTCCGTCGACTTGCGCAGCACGTCGAAGTCGAACTCGCCGCGCGGGCGGAGGGCGAGCGCGACCGCCTCGGCCGGCGCGCCCGCTCCGGGCCGGACGAGGACGCCGCCGAGCGGCGGCAGCCCGAGCGCCAGCGGCTCGGGATCGCGGTCGGCCGCGACCAGGACCTCGGCGCTCGCGAGCGGGAGCGCCCGCGGCGAGTCGTCGAGCGGCGTCACGAGCACGTCCAGGCGGAACCGGCCCGGTCGCACGGCCTGGACCTCGAACGTCCCGTCGGGGCCGAGCCCGCGCGGGGCCTCGATCGCGCCGGAGGCGCCGGGCCCGATGCGCTCCAGGCGGACGCCCGCCGAGCGGGGCAAGGCGGCGCCGTCCACCCGCCCCCTGACCGTACGCAGCGTCTGGAGGACGAGGTCGACCGGGCCGCGGTCCGCGGCGCGCGGATCGATCGCGACGCCGCCCGAGACGCGGCCGTCCGCCGTCCGCGCCACCACGGTCTCCGGAGCGCCCGCGGTCCCGAGGTCGAGCGCGAAGCGCCCGCCCTCCCCGCTCACGGTCGCGTCGCCCGTACCCTCGACGACGACGGCCGCGCCCTCGACGGGCGACCCGTCCTCGGCGAGGACGCGGCCCGTGACGCGGACGACCGGCGGCGGCGGCGGCAGCTCGAGGTCGACGACCACGTCGCCGAGGTCGACGGTCGTCGCGCTCTCGGGGACCTCGACGTCGAGGCCCACGTCGGGCGCCCCCGGCACCCGGATCGAGATCCGGCAAGCGCCCGCGGCGACGCGCTCGAGCAGCCGCCCGGCGCCGTCCGTCCGGGTCGCGCTCGCGTCCTCGCGGCGGACGACCGCGACCGAGGCTCGCGGGATCGGCCTCCCCGTGCGGTCGACGACGCGAAGGGTGAGGACGTGGGGCGGCTCGACCGTGAACGTGGGCCCGTCGACGAGCCCGGGCGCCGGCACGTCCAGGTCCACGGCCTCGCGCTCGCGCTCCCCGGGGCGGGCGTCGTCCCGGACGTAGACGTGGTAGGAGAGGCCGGGCGGGAGGCCCGCGATCTCGTAGCGGCCCCCCGCATCGGTCGTCGCGGTGTCGTCGCGGCCCGCGTCGTGGCCGGCCGCGGGATGGGCGCAGACGGTGACGCCGGGGAGCGGCTCGCCATGGCGCGACCGCACGAGCCCCGCGATCCGCGCCTCGGCCCGGAGCGCGACCGTCCGCCGGACGACGGCGCCCGCCGGGACGCGCACCGTGAGGTGGGGGCTGCTCCCCGGTCCCACGGCCCCTTCGATCGTGGCCGTGATGGCGTACTCCCCCGGCGGGATGTCGCGCAGCTCGACGGTCCCGGCGGCGTCCGTCCGCACCCCGCCCGTGCCGCCGCTCCCGGGCGCGCCGGCGCGTTCGGCCGAGACGAGCGCCTCGCGGTCGGCGGCCGGCGCCTCGCCGATCCGGAACGCGAGGACGAGCGAGCCGGTGCCGGGTGCGGGGGACTCGAGGGGGCGGACGACGACCGGGATCGGCGGCGCTCCCGCGAGCCCGAGGACGGTGGGGCCGGTGCGGCCGGCGAGGTCGCCCCGGCGCGCGATCGCGTACCCGTAGACGGGCCGCTCGGCCGGCAGCGGCGCGAGGCCGGAGGCGTCCGTCTTGGCCCTCGGGCCGGAGAGGTGGGACGAGATGTACTGGAGGCGGGGGCTCGCCCGCACCCCGAAGGCGCCGACCGTGACCTCGGCCCCCTCGACGGGGGCGCCGTCGGCGCCGGCGACGCGGATCGCCCCGACCGAAGCCGCCGGAGCGGCGCCGTCCGGGCGCGCAGCGCCCGGGCCCGGGCCGCGATCCGCGTGGCGCGACGGGCCGGCCGCGCCCGCCCGGCCGGCATCCGGCGGGTCGTCGGGTCGCGCGGTCTCGCGGTTCTCGCCCGACGAGCCCGGGACGGACGCGAACGTCGTCGTGGGCCGCCGCGCCCGCTCCTCCCGCACGACCACGGCCGGCGGCGGCGGCCGGGGCGGCGCGACCAGCTCGACCGAGGCGAAGAGCGCGAGCCCGACGGCGGCCGCGACGGCGAGCAGCGCCGGCAGGCTCCGGGGTCCGGCCGGAGACCGGCGGGCGGCCGGCGCCGCCGGCGCCGCCGGCGCCGCGGCCGGGGCGTCCCCGCGGGCCGCGAGCGCCCGCGCGACCAGGTCGCCCGGCGGTTCGGGGACGGGCGCCGCGCCCGCCTCCCGGGCGAGGACCGTCTCCAGGGCCGCCGCCGAGAGCACGGCCCCGGTCGCGCCGAGCGTCGTCCGCAGGCGCTCGAGACCGCGGCGGAGCCGGGACGCGACCGTCCCGGGCGGGCAGCCGACGGCCTCGGCGACCTCCCGCTGCGGGAGCCCCGCCCAGTAGGTGAGGACGAGCGCCTCGCGCAGGTCGTCCGGCAGGTCGCGGACGTGCGCGTCGACCTCGGCCGCGAGCAGCGCCGCCTCGCCGGGCGGCCGCCCGCCGGCGCCGCCGCGCTCGAGCCCGAGCCGCCGACCGGCGGCGGCCTCGAGCCGCCGCCGGTCGGCGCGCCGCCGGCCCGCGTCGCGCGCGCAGTTGAGGACGAGGACGTAGAAGAAGCCTCCGAACGAGCGGCCCGGCTCGAACCGGGCCGCCTGCGAGGCGAGCTTCAGGAACGCCTCCTGGGCCACGTCCTCGGCCGCCGCCGGGTCGCCGAGGACCCGGGCCGCGATCCGGAGCGCCCGCGCCCAGTGCCGGTCGACGAGGGCCGCGAAGGCGGCGGCGTCGCCGCCGCCCGCGAACCGCGCGAGCAGCTCCTCGTCCGGGCTCGTGGTCGTGCCGGCCATCGTCCGCTTCCCCCGAAGATTGGAGCGGCTTTCCGCTCTCGAAGCAACCGTCGTCATGCGTCGCCTCCATCGTGCTCCCCCGTCCTACGCGCGCCGGGCGCGCCCTCATCACGAGGGCTTGCCGCGTCGTGTAACATCCGTCCCGTGCGGTCCTTGCTGCGCGAGTACGTCGACGCCTACCGCGGGTTCGACCGCGAGGCCACGGCCTACCTCCTGGCCGTCCTGCTCGGCGCCGTGGGCGGCGGGGCCCGGGCCCTGCTCCGCAACCTCTTCCTCAAGGAGATCGGGTACGGCGAGGACGCGATCGGCTGGCTCCAGTCCGCGGCCGGGCTCGGGCAGGTGCTCGTCGCCCTGCCCGCGATCTACCTCATGGCGCGGATCGGCTACCGGCGCACGCTCCGCGGGCTGTACGCGGTCGAGGGGGCGGCCTCGCTCGCCCAGGCGCTCGCGCCCGTGGCCGCCGTGTTCGCCGCCGGCGGCCTCTTCGGCGGGGCCATGGGCGCGCTCTACCAGGCGGTCGCCGCCCCGTTCCTCATGGGGCGCGCCGAGGCGCGGTCGCGGACCCACCTCTTCGGCCTGTCGTTCGCCGTCGTCATGGCCGGTCAGGCCCTCGGCGCGACCTTGGGCGGCGCCGCCCAGGAGCTCGCGGCGCGCGCGCTCGGATCGTCGCTCCTCGGCTACCGGGTCGCCATCGGCCTCGCGGCCGTTCCCCAGCTCCTCGCCCTCGTCCCGCTCCGGCGCCTCGCCGACGACCGGCCGGCCGTGCCCGTCGCCGGCGTGCTCGCGAGCCTCCGCCTCGCCCGTCCGGCGCGCGTCGCCGCCCTGGCCGCGCCCGAGGTCCTGATCGGCTTCGGCGCCGGCCTCACCATCCCCTTCCTCCAGATCTACTTCCGCAACACGTTCGGGCAGGGGAGCCTCGCCATCGGGACGATCTACGCCTTCCAGTCGGCGGCCATGATGGCCGGCTACCTCACGGTGCCCGTCGTCGCGCGCCGCCTCGGGCTGGCGACGACCGTCGTCCTCACCCAGGCCCTCTCGATCCCGTTCTTCCTCGAGCTCGCCTACCCGCACGGGCTCGGGCTCGCGATCCTCGCCTTCTGCCTCCGCGCCATGTTCATGAACATGGGCTCGCCGGCGTTCTCGCAGCTCGCGCAGGAGGTCGTGGACCCTTCCGACCGGCGGGCCGTCCAGTCGATCGTCATGCTGGCGCGAAACGGCGCGTGGATGGTCGCCAACGTCGTCGGCGGCTCGCTCATAGCCGGCGCCGGCGGGACGTTCGGGACGACGATCGCGCTCACCGCCGGCCTCTACGTGCTCGCCTGCAGCCTCGGGGCGGGCATCTATCCCGTGCTCCTCCGCACGGTCCCGCACCCGCCGGCCGAGGCGGTCGAGACGTCGCCGGCGCCGGGCCCGGCCGCTCGCTTGCAGGTTTCGCCAAAGGAGAAAGCGACCTCGTGCTGATCGACACCCACGCCCACGTCTCGGGCTCGGAGTTCAACAAGGACCGGGCCGACGTCCTCGCCCGGGCGCGCGCGGCCGGCGTCGAACGGATCGTCGAGGTCGGCATCGACCTGACGTCGAGCCGGCGCGCGCTCGCCCTCGCCGCCGCGGAGGACGCGGTCCACGCGGCGGTCGGCATCCACCCGCACGAGGGCGACTCGGTCGATGCCCGGACGGTCGAGGAGCTGCGCGCGCTCGCGCGGAGCTCGCCCCGGGTCGTCGCCATCGGCGAGACGGGCCTCGACTTCTACCGCAACCGCTCGAGCCGCGAGGGCCAGGAGCGGGCCCTCCGGGCCCAGCTCGACCTCGCCTGCGAGCTCTCGCTGCCCGTGATCCTGCACCTCCGCTCGAGCGCGACGGCCGGCGAGGGCGCGACCGACGCCTACGAGAGCTGCCTCCGCGTCCTCGACGATTACCGCGGCCGCGGCCTCAACGGCGTCTCCCACTGCTTCAGCGGCACGCCGGCGCTCGCCCGCGCCCTCTGCGCCCACGGCTTCTTCGTCTCGTTCGCCGGCAACGTCACCTACCCGAAGGCCGTCGAGCTGCACGAGGCCGCGCGCGAGGTCCCGCTCGACCGCGTCGTCGTCGAGACCGACTGCCCCTACCTGTCGCCCCAGGCGCAGCGCGGCCGCCGCAACGAGCCGGCGAACGTGCGCCTGACGGCCGAGTGGATCGCCGAGCTGCGAGGAGTCCCGGTCGCCCAGGTCGAGCGGGCGACGACCGAGAACGCGCGCCGTCTCTTCTCGCGGCTCGCGTGAGGGGGTAAAGAGACGTGCACGAGAACGCCCATCTCATCGAGCGCTTCTACACGGCCTTCCAGAAGCGCGATCACGCGACCATGGCCGCCTGCTACCACCCCGAGGCCGTCTTCGGGGACCCCGCGTTCCCGCGCCTCGAGGGCGCGCGGATCGGCGCGATGTGGCGGATGCTGTGCACGCGCGCCCAGGACCTGACGGTCGCCTTCCGCGACGTCGTGGCCGACGAGCGCACGGGCTCGGCCCACTGGGACGCGGACTACACGTTCGTCGCCACGGGGCGCAAGGTGACGAACCGGATCGACGCCCGCTTCGAGTTCCGCGACGGCCTCATCTACCGGCACGACGACGCCTTCGACTTCAAGCGCTGGTCGCGCATGGCGCTCGGCCCGACGGGCTGGCTCCTCGGGTGGACCGGCTGGTTCCGGCGCACGTTCCAGCGCCGGGCGGCCGACCAGCTCGACCGCTTCCTGGCGAAGGAGGGCGGCGGGAAGCCCCGCGCCTGACCGGCGGCGGCCGGGCCCGGCGTCCTCGCGGGGTTACCCCCTTGCGGCCGGGCTCCGGGAGGTTACCTTACGCCCTCCGGAGGGAGCCATGGGACATCCGCTGCAGGGGCGCCACATCCTGATCGTCGACGACGAGGCCGACGTGCGCGAGACGATCGCCCTCGTGCTCTCCGAGTGCGTCCTCGACATGGCCGACTCGTACGAGTCGGCGCGCGCCAAGCTCTCGACGCGGCGCTACGACGCGGCGATCCTCGACATCATGGGCGTCCGCGGGCACGAGCTGCTCGAGGAGTTCGCCTGGGCGGTGCCGTGCGTCATGCTCACGGCGCACGCGCTCACGGCCGCCGACCTCGAGGCGAGCCTGGCCAAGCGGGCGGTCCTCTTCCTGCCGAAGGAGGAGATGACGAACCTCGAGCGCTACCTCGCGAAGCTCCTCGAGGGCGAGCCGCTGGCGACGCCCTACCCGGCGCCCCGCTCGCCGCGCGGGCACGGGCGCGCTCCCCTCTTCGGCTGGCTCTTCGAGCAGATCGACTTCACGAGGTGGTTCGGGAGGGACTGGAAGCCGCCGAAGACCCCGGCCGGCCACCCGCCGCGGCCCTGACCTCGCCGCCGCGCGGCCCTCACGGGCGGCAGAGGTTCGGGCGCCGCGGGGCGATCAGCTCCGTCGCGCCGGCCTCGTCGAGGAGGTCGTAGAGCTCGTCCACCCCGCGCTCGAGCTTCAGGTCCTTCTCCTCGCGGTAGAGGGGCAGGATCGCGTAGAAGCGGATCGTCGTCTCGCGCGAGAAGCGGAGCTCCCGGAACTCCGGCGGGCAGAGGAGCGGCGGGGCGACGAGCCAGCAGCAGAGCTCGGTGTCGGGCGCGAAGGGCACGGGCGGCTCGCCGTTCGGGATGGTGTGGCCCGGCGCGAGGAACGTGTCGTACTCGTGGGGAAGCCGCGCCAGGCGCTTCAGCCAGCGGATCGGCCAGTACCACCGCTCGTCCGCGAACGCCGCCGTCGTGAGGGGCCAGTCGCGCGGGAGGCAGAGGAGCAGCTCGGCGTGCGCCCGGTCGGCGATCTCGTCGGGCGTCTGCATCGCCCGCTCGCTCATGCCCGACGTGACGAGGGTGTGGAAGTCGCGGTCGCGGCGCGGCGGGACGACGTGGACGTCGACGTGGACGAGGTCCGAGACGAGCTCGTCGAGGACCATCTCGGGCGCCCCCAGACACCGCGCCACGTGCCGGTCGACCGCCTCGATGATCTTCGGGTCGCCGGTCGCGAGCTCGAACGGCTTGCGGCGCGGCTCGTGCCGGTAGATGGGGGCCCCGGAGCCGCTCCGCTCGACCTCCTCTCTCCCCTTCACCCGACGACCCTCCTCACCGTCTCCACGCTCGAGACGTCGGGCCAGGGCCTCGCGACGCCCACCATCACGGCCCCGGCGGCGAAGTAGGCCGGGATGTCCTCGTCCGCGATCCCGCCCGTGGCGACGAGCGGCAGGTCCCTGAGCGGCCCGAGGACGACGCGGATGTAGTCCGGGCCTCCGACCGGCCCGACCGGGAACACCTTCACGAGGTCCGAGCCGGCGCGGTGCGCGGCGTGGAGCTCGCCGGGCGTGAGCCCGGCGAGGACCACCGGCAGGCCGGCGGCGTGCCCCGCCTCGAGGACCTCGGCCGGGGCGACCGGCGCGATCAGGAACCGCGCCCCCGCCGCCGCGGCCGCCGCCGCCTGGGCGGCGTCGAGCACCGTCCCGGCGCCGACGAGCGGCTCCCCGCGCCCCGAGAAGCCGCGGATCAGCTCGATGGCGCCCGGCGTCGTCATCGTGATCTCGATCGCCGGACAGCCGCCCTGGAAGAGGTTCTCGGCCGCCCGCCGCCCGGCCTCGTTCGTCTTCTCGCGGACGACGCCGATCCAGCGGCCCTTGACGAGCCGATCGCGCGTCGCGCTACGTCCGCCGGCCATCGCTCACGCCCTCGACTGGTCTAGGCCTTAACGGCCGCGCCCGCCGGCGCCCCGTGCGCGTGCCCGGGGGCCGCGTTGCCGCCGCGCGCCGGCGCCGGCGTCGGGGCCGTCTTCGCGGGCCGGGCGCGGCGCGCGAGGAGGAACGACTCGAGGACCTCCTCGGTCGTGTAGCGCGGCTTGTAGCCTACGACCTCCTTCAGCTTGCGGTTCGAGACGAGCCACGGGTAGGCGACGAAGTAGAGGAACCCGGGCGGCGCCTCCGTCACCTTTGTGAGGTCGAGGCGCCAGGCCGCGTAGACCGTCGCCATGAGGACCGCCAGCGGGAGCTTGATCGCGCGGGCGCCGATCCGCCGGTACGCCTCGCTCATCGTCATCGTCCCGTCGCCCGAGACGTTCACCGGCCCCGGGACGCGGCTCCGGAGCACGGCGACGAGCGCGCCCGCGACGTCGTCCTCGTGGACGAGCTGGACCTCGGGGTCCATGCCGATCGGGAGGAAGTTCACCGCCCGGTCCATGGCCCGGAAGATGAAGTTGTCGACGTTCGGGCCGCCGACGACGCTCGGGCGCACCACCTGGAGGAGCGTCCCGGGCCGCCAGGCCGCGAACCGGCGGCACAGCTCCTCGCCCTCCTTCTTCTCGGCCGAGTACTGGAAGTGGTGGTGGTCCATGAGGGGGTCGTCCTCGCCGACCGGCCGCGCCCGCGTCTCGTTCGCCCCGTAGGCGGTCGCGCTCGACATGTAGAGGACGTGGCGGACGTCCCCGGCCGCGCAGCCCTCGAGGAAGCGGTCCGTCCCGCCGATGCAGATCTCGCGCTGCTTCACCGGGTCGCGAAGCGGGTTCACGGTCCAGGCGAGGTGACAGGCCGTGTCGACCGGGCGCCCGCGGTCGGTGAAGATGTCGCGCAGGTCCTGCGTGACGCTCCGCTCGACGTGGCGCACCTTGTCGATCGGGCGCGCCGGCGGGCGGATGTCGAGGTCGACGATCTCCTCGACCTCGGGCTCGCGGGCGAGCGCCTGCATGAAGCGCGTGCCGATGTAACCGGAGCCGCCGGTGACGAGGACGCGCCCGAGCGGGCGCCTGCCGGGAGCGAGTTCGGGCATGTGGAGCCTCTAGGCCTCCGCGAAAAGGGTCGCGAGCAGCAGGTCCTTCACCGCCGTCATCGGCAGGCGATCGGCCGCGCCCGTGCGCTCCGTCGAGACGAGCACCGCCCCGTGCTCGGGCGCCGCCGGCGGCCGGCCGTGCGAGCCGCGCACGAGCGAGGCATCGAGCGGCACCACATCCACGAGGTACCGGAAGCCGAGCGCCTTCTGCGCGAGCCGCGACGCCACGCGGAGCCTCGGGAACCGGAGCGCCGGGTCGACGAACAGCTCGCAGGGATCGTAGCCGGGCTTGCGGTGGATGTCCACGGTCCGGGCGAAGTCCGGCGCCCGCGCGTCGTCGAGCCAGGGGTAGTACGTGAACCAGCGGCCGGGCGCGGCGACGAGGACGAGGTCGCCCGCCCGCTCGTGGTCGAGGCCGACCTCGCGCTTGCCCCGGTCGTCGAGGACGCGCTCGACCCCGGGAAGGCGCTCGAGCCGGTCGGCCACGGTCGCGAGGTCCGCCGCCGGATCGCGCACGTACACGTGGGCGACCTGGTGGTCGGCGACGGCGAACGCGCGCGAGGCGCCGGCGTCGAGCGTCTCCCCGACCCACCGGCTCTCGCGGACGCGCAGGAGGCCCGCCTCGCGGAGGGCGCGGTTCGGGTGGACCGGGGCCTCGACGCGCTCGATCCCGTACTCGGAGAGGACGACCACCCGGGCCCCGTGCGCGGCGCGCGCGTGCTCGGCGAGGTCGCCCGCGAGCCGGTCGACGGCCGCGACCTCGGCCGGCACGCGGGCGTCGTCGGGCCCGAACCGCTGGAGGTCGTAGTCGAGGTGCGGCAGGTAGACGAGCGCGAGGTCGGGCCGGTGCCGGTCGAGGACGGCGCGCGCCGCCCGCGCGATCCAGTCGCTCGCGGGGAGGCCGGCCGCCGGTCCCCAGAAGTGGAGGAACGGGAACGGCCCGAGCGACTCGACGAGCTCGCGCTCGAGGGCGGGCGGCTCGGTGTAGATGCCGAAGTGCTTGGCCCCGTCGGCGGCGTAGTGCGGGCGCGGCGTCGCCGACAGGTCGACCGCCGAGTAGAGGTTGTACCACCAGAAGAGCTTCGCGGTCTTGATCTCCGGACGCCTGCGGCGCGCGGCCTCCCAGACCTTCTCCCCGCGGACGAGCCCATCCGGCTGCCGCCAGAAGAGGACCTCGGCCAGGTCGCGGAAGTACCAGCCGTTGCCGACGATCCCGTGATCGCGCGGGAGCTTCCCGGTGACGAGCGTCGCCTGCGAGGTGCAGGTGACCGCCGGCAGCGGCGGCTCGAGCGCGGCCGTGAAGCCCGACGGCGCGGCCAGCGCGCGGATGCGCGGCGCGTGGGCGAGGAGCGCCGGCGTCAGGCCGACGACGTCGATGACGAGGAGGGGGCGGACGGGGCTCACCTCACGCGCCGCGCCCGGCCGGCCGCCGCGCCGTCACTCGGCGGCCGGGACGCCCCAAAGCCTCACGGTCTTGTCCATGCTCGCCGAGGCGACCCACCGGCCGTCGGGCGAGAAGGCGATCCCCAGGACCGGGCGCTGGTGCCCTTTCCCCCGGGCCTTCTCCTGCCCGGTCGCGGCGTCGAAGAAGATCACGAGCTCGTCCTGCGTGCCGATCGCGATGATCTTGCCGTCCGGGGAGAAGGCGATCGCGTTCGGCTCGACCTTCCCCGTCTTGAAGCCGGCCCGCGCCTTGCCCGACGCCACGTCCCAGAGCTTGACGGCCTCGTCTCGGGCCCCGGACGCGATCGAGGCGCCGTCGGGCGCGAAGGCGACGCCCGTCACGGCCACCTTGTGGGCCTTGACCGTGCTCGTCTCCTTTCCCGAGGCGACCTCCCACAGGCGCACGTGGCCGCCGTCGTCCCCGGTCGCGATCGCTCGGCCGTCCGGCGAGAAGGCGAGCGCCCCGCCCCGGTGCTTGATCCCCTTCAGGACCGCGACCTCCTTGCCGGTCGCGGCGTCCCAGAGCCGGACCGTCTGGTCGGTGCTGACCGACGCGACGACCTTGCCGTCCGGGGAGAACGCGATGCCGTTGACCGCGCCCGAGTGCCCCTCGCAGTGGGCGCGCTCCTCGCCGGTCGCGGCGTCCCACAGCTTCACGTCGTGGTACATCTCGCCCGAAGCGAGCGTCTTGCCGTCCGGCGAGAAGGCGACGGCCTGGACGGGGCCCTTGTGCCCCTCGATCGCGAGCGTCTCCTTCCGCGAGGCGACGTCCCAGAGCTTGATCGTCGCATCCTGGCCGCCGGCGGCGACCGTCTTCCCGTCGGGCGAGAAGGCGACGCAGAGGGCGTCGCGGGCGTGGTTCCCGAGGACCACGGGCTCGTCGGCCGCGGCCGGGTGCGCGCTGCCGGCGGCCCAGGCGATGGAGACGACGGCGAAGGCACGGAGAAGTCGGGCGTTCATGGAAGCCTCCTTGTGCGATCCTGGGCGATACCCTATCCCTGCCCGGTCGATTCGTCGATACTCCCGTCCGCGAGTACGATGGAAGCGCTTGACGATCGACCAGCTCTCGACGCCGCTCTTCGCCATCGAGGTCGCGCTCGCCTTCTCGGCCATCGTGCTCGCGGTCGCGCGCCGGCGCGGCGTCGCGGGCACGCTCGCCTGGATCTTCGCGATCCTCGCCTTCCCGTTCGCCGGCGCCCTCGCCTACCTCCTCCTCGCCAACCCGAGCGTCCGGCGGACGACGCGGCGCAAGCGCCTCACGGCGCACGAGGTGCGGGCGGCGATCCGGACGCGGCTCGGCGAGGGGACGCCCGACCACGTGGCCGCGGAGCTGCCGCCGCTCGCCCACGGGATCGTCCACCTGGCGGCGCGCCTCACCTCCCTGCCGCCGAGCGCCGGCAACGAGGTCGAGCTCCTGGTCGAGAACCGGCGGGCCTTCCAGGCGATCGAGGCGGCGCTGCTGGCGGCGCGCGAGTCGATCTGGGCCGAGTACTACATCATCCAGCCGGACGAGACGGGCAAGCGCTTCCTCGACGTCCTCGCCGACCGGGCGCGCGCCGGCGTCGAGGTGAGGCTCCTCCACGACGCGGTCGGCTCGGCGCGCATGGACGCGGCCCGGGTCGCGAACCTGCGGGCGGCGGGCGGGCGCGTGGCCGGGTTCCTGCCCCTGAACCCGCTCAGGCGCCGCTGGGCGATCCACCTCCGCAACCACCGCAAGGTCATCGTCTGCGACGGGACGGTCGGGTTCACGGGCGGGATGAACATCGGCGACGAGTACTCGGGCAGCCGTCACCGCCGGCTGCTCCGGCGCGGGGTCGGCCCGTGGCGCGACGCCCACCTCGCGATCCGCGGCCCGGCCGTGCGCGACCTCGCCCAGACGTTCGCCGAGGACTGGACCTTCGCGACCGACGAGCGCCTGCTCCCGCCGCGGCGCCCGCCGCCGGTCGAGGGCGCGTCGTCGGTCGTGGCCGTCATCCCGAGCGGCCCGGACCAGGAGGTGAACGCCAACGCCCTCGTCTACTTCGCGGGCGTCGCCGGCGCGCGCGCGCGGTGCTGGCTCACGAGCCCCTACTTCGTCCCCGACGAGCCGATGCTGCGGGCGCTCGAGAGCGCCGCCCTGCGCGGGGTCGACGTCCGCGTCCTGGTGCCGGCGCGGTCCGACGTGCCGCTGACGCGCGCGGCCGCGTGGTCCTACTTCCCGGAGCTCGTGCGCGCCGGCGTGCGCGTCTTCGAGTACCGGCCGGCCATGCTGCACGCGAAGACGATCGTCGTCGACGACGTCTTCGGCATCGTCGGCTCGGCGAACGTCGACGTCCGCAGCTTCTCGCTCAACTTCGAGGTCGGGGCGGCCATCGTCGACCGCGACTTCGCCGCCGAGCTCGAGGCCCGCTTCCTCGCCGACCTCGCCGACTCGACCGAGATCACGGCCGCGCGGCTCTCGGAGCGCGGGTTCCTGGACCTGCTCAGGGAAGGGGCCGTGAGGCTGCTCTCGCCGCTCCTGTGATGGCGGGGCGCCGGCGGGTACGTCCCCGACCTCCCGGTCCCGGCCTCAGCCTCAGGGAGCGGCGGTCGCGGCCGGCTGCCGTCGCTTCCGGTACTCGTGCAGGAACTTGCCCTTGCGCGAGTCGAGGCTGAAGCTGCTGAGCTCCGGGAACCAGCGCGTCGCCTGGCGCGCGTCCTCGTTCGACCAGCCCTCGAACTCGATGCGGTAGAGGGCGATGAAGAGCGCCGAGCGGCCCGTCCCGTGGTAACAGTGCACGAGCACGGGGTGGCGGGCGGGGTCGGCCATGAGCTCGAGGAAGCGGTCGACCGTCTCCGGCTGCGGCACCTGGCCGGTCGGGAGGTGCACGTGGTCGACGCCGGCGGCGCGCAGGGCGGCGGCCTCGTCGGCGACGGAGCCGTCGTCGTACTCGCGCCGGAGGTCCACGACGGTCTTGATCTTGTGCTCCTTGACGACCTCGACCAGGCGCTCGGGCGGCATGAGGCTCGCCTGGTAGGCCTTGCCGTCCGAGATCGTCTGGAACCGGAAGGCGACCTGCGTCCAGTAGAGCCACGCCCCGAGGCCGGCGAGGACGGGGACGAGGAGGACGAGGGCGACGCGCGCGAGGCGCCGTCGGACCCGGGCGGCGCCCGTCGTCGCCCGACTCGCGGTCGTCGGCGCCGGGGGCGTCTCCGCCGCGGCCGTGGTCGTCGTGGTCGTCGTGGTCGTCGTCGTCGTCTCCGCGTCCATGAACGCCTCCGGTCGGTTCGAAAGGTCCTCGATGGTACAGGCGCGCGGGGCTCGACGCAACCCGGATCCCCCTCTTTCATGCTATAGTCACGCGGGCGACATGACGGCGAACGGCGACGGCGACGCGGTCCGGCTCGAGGGCGTGACGAAGCGCTTCGGCGACGTCGTCGCCGTCGACGAGCTCACCCTCCGCGTCCCGCGGGGCTGCATCTACGGCTTCCTCGGGTCGAACGGCGCCGGGAAGACGACGACGCTCCGCATGGTCGTCGGCATCTTCCGGCCGGATGCCGGGTCCGTGTCCGTCCTCGGGCGAGAGGGCGCGGCCGACGTGCACGACCGGGTCGGGTACCTGCCGGAGGAGAAGGGCCTCTACCGGAAGATGCGGGTCGCCGAGGTCGTCGCCTACTTCGGCGCTCTCAAGGGCATGCCCCTCGCGGCCGCCCGGCGGCGGGCGCACGAGCTGCTCGAGCGCTTCGGCCTCGGGGACTGGGCCGACAAGCGGTGCGAGGCGCTGTCGAAGGGCATGGGCCAGAAGGCCCAGATCCTCTCGACCATCGTCCACGACCCGGCGCTCGTGATCCTGGACGAGCCGTTCTCGGGGCTCGACCCGGTGAACACGCAGGTGCTGCGCGACCTGATCGTCGCCCTCAAGCGCGAGGGGCGGACGGTCCTCTTCTCGACGCACGTCATGGAGCAGGCCGAGCAGATCTGCGACGCGATCGTCCTCATCCACAAGGGCAAGAAGCTGATCGACGGCCCGCTGGCGGCGGTGAAGGCGGCGCGCGGGCGCGCCATCCGCCTCGACTACGACGGCGACGGCGCGCGCCTGGGGACGCTCCCGGGCGTCGCCCGCGTGAACGACGCCGGCAAGACGGCCGAGATCTTCCTCGAGGAGGGCGCCGACCCGCAGGCCTTGCTGCGCGCGCTCGTCGAGCGGGTCGCGGTGCGGCGCTTCGACCTCCGGGAGCCGTCGCTCCACGAGATCTTCATCCGGGCCGTGGGCGGGGCCGGCGCCGCCTGGGCCCCGGGCGGCGCGGACGGTGCGGACGGCGCGGGCGCGGGCGAGGGCGCGGGCGATGCGTAGGACGCTGCTCGTCGCCCGCCGCGAGTTCCTCGAGAACCTGCGGACGAAGACGTTCTGGATCGGGATCTTCTCGTTCCCGGTCCTGCTCACGGTCTCGATCGCCGTCCCGATCTGGCTCGAGCGCACGAAGGACGTGCGCGAGTACGCCGTCGTCGACGAGTCGGGCTGGCTGCTCGAGGCCGTCGAGCGGCGCGCGGACGCGCCGGACATCGAGAAGGTCTTCCTCGAGCTCAAGCGCCGCGTGGTCGAGAGGAGCCCCGAGGTCGCGAGCCTGCCGGAGCCGATCCGCGTCTTCGCCGAGGGGTTGAAGGACGTCCCGGACGAGCACCTGCGCAAGGCCGCGGCCCTCGTGGCCGCCGCCGGGAGCCCGGAGGGCGGGGCGCTCGAGGAGCTGCCGCCCGAGCTGCGCGACTCGCTGCGCGAGACGCGCGAGCGGATCCGGGCCTGGTGGAAGGCGCTCCCGCCCGAGGAGGCGATGAAGTACGCCCCGGCGCTGACGAAGACCCGCTACCGGCGCGTGCCCGCGGACGACCTCGGCCCGGACCCGATCGCCTCCCTCAACCGCCGAGTCGAGCGGGGCGAGCTCTTCGCCTACTTCGTGATCGGCAAGGACCCGCTCGACGGCAACCAGGGCTGCAAGTACGTCTCGAACAACCTCACGGACAAGGACCTCAAGGCGTGGTTCACGGCGCTCGCGAGCCAGGAGGTCGAGAGCCGGCGCTTCGAGCGCGAGAAGATCGATCCCGAGGTCGCGCGGCGGATCCAGGCGCCGATCGACTTCGCCGAGCGCAAGGTCGGGAAGGGCGGGGCCGAGGAGGCCGTCAGGGTCGAGGACACGGCGCGCCAGTGGGCGCCGCTCGCCTTCGTCTACCTCCTCTGGATCAGCGTCTTCGTGACGGCCCAGATGCTGCTCACGAACACGATCGAGGAGAAGTCGAACCGGATCATCGAGGTCCTGCTCTCGTCGATCTCCCCCTTCGAGCTCATGGCCGGGAAGATCGTCGGCATCGCCGGGACCGGCCTCACCGTCGTCGGCTCCTGGACCGTCTTCTTCCTCCTCAGCACGAAGCTCGTGCCCGTCATCATCGGGCGCGACCTCCCGTTCGACCTGGCCGGGATCGCCGGCGACCCGCTCTACCTCGCCTCCTTCATCGCCTACTTCCTGCTCGGCTACCTGCTCTACGCCGCCCTCCTCGTCGGCCTCGGCTCCGTCTGCAACAGCCTCAAGGAAGCCCAGAACCTCATGCAGCCGGTCGCCCTGCTCCTCATCATCCCGCTCCTCGCCATGACCGCGATCGGCAAGGACCCGAACGGCGCGCTGGCGAAGGTCCTCTCCTACATCCCGCCCTTCACGCCCTTCGTCATGATGAACCGCGCCGCCGGCCCGCCCACGGTCGCCGAGTACGTGACGACGACGGCGCTCCTGCTCGTCTCGATCGCCCTCGCCTTCGCCGCCGCCGGCCGCATCTTCCGGATCGGCATCCTCATGACGGGCAAGCCGCCGCGCGTGCGCGAGATCCTGCGCTGGATCCGCGAGCCGGGCGGGGCGGTCCCGGGGAGAAGGGAGGAGGGGTGAGGGGGGGGCGCTTGACCGCACCGATATCATGGATAAGACTGTAGCTAATGGACGGTGATCACCTTGAAGCGCGGGCCGTCGTCCTCCTCCACGAGCTTGCCGGCGCAGTACAGTGGGTGACCTGCCCGCGTCCGACCGAGAAGAACGTACACGTAGTCGGACTCGCCGCTCGAGTCGCGTGTGCGCTTGTCGACGATCGCCGTCCGAACGGCATGCTCGAAGTCCGAAAGCTCAATGGGCAGGGCGTTGAACTCGTCCTGGGCATGCAGGGTGAAGCGATACCTGCGCTCACCGACGAGGCGTTGAATCTGTTCGAGCACCTTGGCCTCGACGGAGCGGTGCGATGTCCGAGAACTCAGTGACGTGCACGCGCTGCCGGGCCGGTCGACTCCGGCCGCACTTGCTGGCCTCACGGCTCGTTCGCTGTGAGCAGGGCTGGGTCGACGTACCGGGCGTTCCAGCCGAGCGGTGCGACAACCCCGCGTGCGGAGAGATCACCGTTCTACCGGAGGGCCTCGAGTACGCCAAGGACACGGCGAAACGCTTGCAGTCCTCGCCACCCGTGCGTGCCGACACGGCGAGCACGTCGGTCGGAGTCCAGATCACCGCCGGGAACCGGGAGTCCTTTGAGGTCGCGTACAGCTCCATCTCGCCGCGCGTCGAGTAGCTCAAGCCGGCGGCATCGGTGGAGTCGGCTGGGAAACGAGCACCGCGCCGAGGTCCCAATCGGCGACTTCCAAGCGATCGATCGTCAATCGGAGCCCGTAGCGATCGGGTGCGGGGAGCATCACGCCCAGCTGGACGCAGAAGTGCACGAAGCGCACCTGTGACTGCGTCTCGAAGCGCCCCTCGATCCGCATGACCTCGCGTCCGTCGTTGTTCATGAGGACGATTCGAAAGTCGTGCGGACCGGCCTCGCTTGGCTCGGCGACCACGCGAACCACGAGCGACCCGCGAAACGGGGCAGGAAAGCCCGAGGCCTTGATCTCGTTCAACCCGCCTCGGATCAGGCTAAACGTGCCGTCGGGGTGGACCGTGGCCGCCTCAGCCAGGATCAAGGTGGCATGCATCCAAGCCTCCTACACCTGAACTCTTCGTTCACTTCGAGGGTCTGACGAGCTCGTCGAGGCGCGCCGTCAGGACGATCGCCCTGACCGCAGGCCGCGCGGTCACCCCACCCCCATGAGCTCGGGGACCTCGTCGTAGTCCACGGGCGGCGTCGGCGGCGGGGCTCCGTCGTCCTCGTCCCTCGACCTGGGGCGTCCCTCGCGCACCCCTCGGTCGGGGCCGGCGGCCGGGTCGTCGGGCGGGGCCGCGGCCCGCGGCGGGCCGTCGCGGTCGCCGATGTCGTAGGCGGCGGGGCCGAGGAGGTCGGCGATCGCGGCCCGGAGCGGGGCGCCCGGGGTGACCGTCAGGTCCTGGCCGGCCCGGATCGTCGCCTCGAAGCCGGCCGGCGTGCGGACCTTCAGGTAGACGGGCTTCGGACCGCGATGGGCGCGGAGCGCGTCGACGAGACGGCCGAGGGTCGCCTGGCCGACCTGGTCCGGGCCGAGGTGGAGGATGAGCTGGCGCGCGAGCTGCGCCTCGGCCAGGTCGACGGGGATCGCCTCGTTCACGAGGAGCGACGGCACGTCGCGGCTCGAGTCGACCGTCGCCCGCACGAAGACGACGGCCTCGGGAGCGAGCACGCTCTTCACGGTCGCGAAGACGCTCGCGAAGACGATCGCGTCGACCCGGCCCGCCAGGTCCTCGATCGTGACGAAGGCCATGGGCTGGCCCTTCTTGTCCGTCTTGGGGCGCAGGCCGGCGACGAGGCCGCCGATCCAGACCTCGGCCCCCGCGTGGGCGGCGAGCGTCGCCGTCGTCGCCGTCCCGAGGCAGGCGAAGAGCCGCTCGTAGCGGCGCAGCGGGTGGCTCGAGAGGTAGAGGCCGAGCGTCTCCTTCTCGCCCGCGAGCACCTGGGCCTCGGGCAGCGCGGCGGCCTCCGGCAGCGGCGGCGGCGGCGGCGGGGCGGCGGCATCGGCCCCGAAGAGGAAGCCCTGCCGCGACAGCCGGTCCGCCTGGAGCTTGGCCGCGGCCGCGAGCGACGGCTCGACCGCCGCCAGGAGCCGCGCGCGCCTGAGCCCCGGCGACCCCTCGCCCCCGAGCGCGTCGAGGGCGCCCGCCCGCGCGAGCGCCTCCAGCACGGCCTTGTTGAGCGGCTTCAGGTCCTCGATCGCCGTCGCCAGGTCGTAGAGCGACCGCACCTTCCCGCCGACCTTCGCCCGCGCCGAGAGCAGCGCCTCGAGCGCCTTGTCGCCGACGCCCTTCACCGCCAGCAGCCCGTACGCGACCTGCTTCTTCCCCTCCCGCTCGATGACGGAGAAGCGCGCGTCGCCCGTCGTGATGTCGGGGGGCAGGACCTCGATCCCGAGCCGCGCGCACTCCTCCAGGTACTCGACGAGCTTGTCCGTGTTCCCCATCTCGGAGGAGAGCACCGCCGCCATGAACTCGACCGGGTGGTTCGCCTTGAGCCAGGCGGTCTGGTAGCTGACGAGCGCGTACGCCGCCGAGTGGCTCTTGTTGAAGGCGTAGCCGCAGAAGTACTCCATCTGCTGCCAGATCGCCTCGGCCGTCTCCCTCGCGCACCCGTTCCGGGCCGCGCCGGCGAGGAAGCTCTCCTTGAACTTCGCCATCACCTCGGGCTTCTTCTTGCCCATCGCCTTCCGGAGCGAGTCCGCCTCGCTGAGCGTGAAGCCCGCCAGGCGGTTGGCGATGCGCATGATCTGCTCCTGGTAGCACGGGACGCCGTACGTCTCGCGCAGCGTCTCCTCGAGCGACGCGTGCGGGTAGGTGACGGGCTCGATGCCCTTCTTCCGGTTGCAGAAGCTCTCGGCGATCCCGCTCTGGAGCGGCCCCGGACGGTAGAGGGCGACGAGCGCGATGAGGTCCTCGAAGCGGTCGGGCTGGAGCTTGAGGACGAGCTCGCGGAAGCCCGTCGACTCCATCTGGAACACGCCCTTCGTGTCGCCGCGCCGCAGCATCTCGAACGTGCGCTGGACCGTCGGGTCGGCGAGGTCGTCCATCGGCAGCTCGCGCAGGTCGATCGACCGCTGCCCGTCGCGCGCCCGCCGCGCGTTGATGTTCTCGAGCGCGAAGTGCAGCACCGTCAGCGTCCTCAGCCCGAGGAAGTCCATCTTGAGGAGGCCGTAGTCCTCGAGCACCCCCATCGAGAACTGGGTGACGATGTCGCCCGTCTTCGGGTCCTGGTAGAGCGGCACGCGCTCGATCAGCGGGCCGTCGCCGATCACGACGCCGGCCGCGTGCGTCGAGGCGTGGCGCGCGACCCCCTCGAGCCGCGTCGCGATGTCGAACAGCTCGTCGACCTGCGGATCGGCGGCCCGCGCCGCCTTCAGGTCCGGCTCCTGCTCGAGCGCGTCCTTGAGCTTTATGTGGAGCGTCGTCGGGATCTTCTTCGCGAGCCCGTCGACCGTCTTCAGCGGGATGTCGAGCACGCGCCCGACGTCGCGCACGACCGCCTTCGCCGCCATCGTCCCGAAGGTGATGATCTGCGAGACCGCGTCTCGCCCGTACTTCGCCCGCACGTACTCGATCACCCGCTCGCGCCGCTCCTGGCAGAAGTCGACGTCGATGTCGGGCATCGAGATGCGCTCCTTGTTGAGGAAGCGCTCGAAGAGGAGGTCGTACTTCAAGGGGCAGATGTCCGTGATCCCGAGCGCGTAGGCGACGACGCTCCCCGCCGCGCTCCCGCGCCCCGGGCCGACCGGGATCCCGTTCCGCTTCGCCCAGTCGATGAAGTCCCAGACGATGAGGAAGTAGGAGACGAACCCCATCGTCTTTATGACCGCCGTCTCCTCGACGAGCCGCGCCTGGACCTCGGGCGCGTCGGCGCGCTCGCGATATCGCTCTCGCAAGCCCTTGGCGCACAGGCGGTCGAAGAACGCGTCCGGCGTCTCGCCCGTCTCCGGCCGGTAGTGCGGCAGGTACCTCTTCGAGAAGTCGAAGGAGACGTTGCAGCGCTCCGCGATCTCGACGCTTCGCCGCCGCACCTCGGCCGGGAAGTGGCGCGCCATCTCCTCCGGCGGCTTGAAGTGGAGGGCGGCGTCGATCCTGAGCCGCTTCGGGTCGCTGCGCGTCTTCCCCGTGTTGATGCAGACGAGGACGTCCTGGGCCTTCTTGTCCTCCGGCCGGAGGTAATGGACGTCGCCCGTCGCGACGAGGCCGAGGCCGAACTCGCTCGCCAGCCGCTCGATGCCCGCGTTCGCGACCCGCTGCTTCTCGAGCCCGTTCTCCTGGACCTCGAGGAAGTAGCGGTCCCTGCCGAAGATCTGCACGTACTCGTCGACGACGGCCCGCGCCCGCTCGTACCGGTCCTCGACGACGTTCTGGGCGACCTCGCCCTTGAGGCAGGCGGAGAGGCAGATGAGGCCCTCGGACCGCGGTCGCCCCTCTCGATCCCTCTCGCGCAGCAGGTCCTTGCCGATCCGCGGCTTGTAGTAGAAGCCCTCGAGGAAGCCCTTGGACACGAGGTACGACAGGTTCCGCCAGCCGGTCTCGTTCTCGCAGAGCAGCACGAGGTGGTGGTTCGTCGGGCCCTCGGAGTCGCCCCGCCTGTCCGTGTGCGAGCCGACGGCGACGTACGCCTCGACGCCGAGGATGGGCTTGATCCCGGCCTTCCTGGCCTTCTGGTAGAACTCGACCGCCCCGAAGAGGTTGCCGTGGTCCGTGACGGCGAGCGCCGGCATGCCGCAGCGCTTCGCCTCCTCGATGAGGGCGTCGTGCTTGCAGGCGCCGTCGAGGAGCGAGTACTCGCTGTGGACGTGCAGGTGGACGAAGTCGGATCCCATCGCGGCGGTGCCCTCCCGAGCCTGACCGCACTATACTCAGGAGGTCCGACACTCTGCCGGACAAAGTCCGAGGTGCCGCCGGTCTCAGGGGGTGCGCACGGCGATCTCCCCGCTCGCGCGATCGACGCGCACGGTGAAGCGGAGGTCGCGCTCGTTCCGCTCGTTCGAGGCGGCGGACGGCGGGACCGTGTTCCTCGACGAGGTGGGCGAGCTTCGCCCGGCCGTGCAGGCGAAGCTCCTGCGGTCGATCGAGACGCGCGAGGTCCTGCGCGTGGGCGCGCTCAGGACGCGGTCGATCGACGTCCGGTTCGTGTCGGCGACGAACCGCGACCTCGAGGCCGAGGTCGCGCGCCGCGCCTTCCGTCAGGACCTCTTCTTCCGGCTGAACGGCTTCACGGTGAAGATCCCGCCGCTGCGGGAGCGCCAGGACGAGATCCCGGGGCTCGCCCGCACCTTCGTCGGGCAGGCGTGCGCGCGGGCCGGCTCGGCGCGGCCGCCCGCGATCGCGGCCGAGACGCTCGCGCTCCTCCGGCGCTACCCGTGGCCCGGCAACATCCGCGAGCTCCGGAACGTCATGGAGCGCGCCCTGCTCTTCTGCGGGGACGGGCCGATCGAGCCGGCCCACGTCTCGCTCGAGAAGCTCGCCGGGCGGGCGTCGGCGGAGACGGTCCGCCGGGCGGCGGGCCCGGTGACCGCGGCCGGGACCCGGGCCGTCCTGGCGGCCGCGGCGGCCGCGGCGGCCGCGGGGGCCGCGCCGTCGAGCCCGCCGCCGCCGGCGCCGAGGCCGGCCGGCTCGACGGAGGCCGAGCTCCGGGCGGAGCTCGCCGACCTCGAGCGGAAGCGGATCGTCGAGGCGCTCGAGCGCTGCGCCGGCAACCAGAGCCGGGCGGCGAAGCTCCTCGGGATGTCGCGGCGGACGCTCGTCTCGCGGCTCGGGCGGTACAAGCTGCCGCGGCCGCGGAAGAGCTGACTACTCGATCGCCTGGTACACCCCGCCGTTCTCGGCCGCGACCGACTTCATGAACTCGACGAAGGTGGCCGGGTCCCAGCGCAGGCTGCCGTCCCCCGGTCCCTCGAACCCGAACGTGTCGATCGTCACGCGCTCGAAGCGGTTGGCCGCGCGGATGCGCTCGCGCACGTCGTCCGGCCCGAGGGGCCGGATCGCGCCGCCCTCGTCGACCCACTCCGTGGGGGCGCCGTCGGAGAGGAGGACGATGAGGTCGGCGTCCTTCACCTTGAGGGCGTTCTCGAGGGCCCGGCCGGTGAACGTCGAGCCGCGGGCCTCGAGCTTCTTCACCCACTCGATGGCCTTCTTGACGTTCGCCTCGCTCGCCTTGGTGAGCGACGGGGAGAAGATCTGGAGCCACGTCTTCTCGTCGGGGTCGTCGCCGCCGCCGCCGGGTCCGCGGCCGCCGCCGCCGCCGCCGCCGCCGCCGCCGCCACCACCGCCGCCGCCACCACCGCCGCCGCCGCGGCCGAAGCCCGCGGGCGCGTAGCCCGAGTAGCTCATGACGGTGAACGACACGTGCGCCGGCAGGCCCGAGAGGACGTTCATGAGCTCGGCCTTCGCCCGCTCCATGCGCACGCGCGAGTCCGTGTCGTAGGGTCGGCTCTCGCCGCCGGCGCCGCCGGTCGTCGGCCGTCCCTCGGGCTCGGGATCGGCGGCCTTCATGCTCCCCGACACGTCGATCACGAAGACGATCCGGTCGGAGTCGAGCTCGCGCCCGAAGAAGCGCGCGGCCGTCCCGCCGCCCGCTCCGGTGCGCCCCTCCTTCTCGGCCTCGGCCAGCGCCGTCTCGGAGTCCGGGGGCAGCTCGAACGTGTCGCCGTGGGCGATCCAGAAGCTCCGCCACTCCGCCGCCGACGGCAGGTCCTTGCCCGTCAGCTCGCGGAGCGCGCGCCGCACGAGGCCCGCGCCCCCGCCCGCCTTCTTCTCCTGCTTCTCGAGGAGGTCGATGAGGGCCGGGATCGCCCGCTTCTCGCGGCGGATCACGATCGCCCGCGTGACCGCCCGGCGCACGGACGGCTGGCTCGCGCCCGCGGCCTCGATCAGGGCGTCGAGGGTGCGGTCGTCCTTCCGGCGCGCGCAGGCGATCGCCCCGACGATCCGCTGCTTCGCGTCCGACCCGCCCTTGACGCGCCGGCAGAGCGTGTCGATGCCCTCCTCGCTCGTCAACCCGGCGAGGCCGGCGAGGACGCGGCGGTAGACCTCCTCATCATCGATCGCCGCCCCGATGTCGAGGAGCGCGTCGACGGCGGCCCGGCTCTCCTGCTTCGCGATCTCGTCGACGGCGGCGAGCGCCTCGCCGAGCTTTCCCTGCTCGACGGACTGGGCCACCTTCCTCTTGAGCGCGCCCACGTCGGCGGCCGTGGCGGTCGCGGGCGCGCCGGCGAGCGCGGCGAGCGCGGCGAGCACGGCGAGCGCGGCGACGGGCAGCCGGATGAGAGAACGAACGCGGCGTCCGTGCATGGACAGACCCTCCCCTTTATTCCAGACGGGGCGGAGCCCTCTTTCCGTTTGTCACGGAAGCGTCAAATCTGACGCCCTCGACGGTTGACGGGGCGTCGCCGTCGCCATAGGCTGTCGACCCATGAGAGACGAGATGAGCCCGGACTCGGGACGCGCGGCGGACGATCCGGCCGACGTCCGCATCGAGCGACGGCCCGATGGGATCGCGGTCCTCACCCTGGATCGGCCGAGGCGCAAGAACGCGCTCGACGACCGCATGTGGTTCGGGCTCGGGAGCGCGGCGGACGCCCTCGAGCGCGAGACGCCGCGCGTCCTCGTGGTCCACGGCGCCGGCGGCGCGTTCTGCGCGGGCATGGACGTGAACCCGGCGAACCCGCTGATCGGCCGATTCCTCGAGGCCCTGGAGAGCGGCAGCGTCGAGGCCGTGCGCGAGCACCTGGGCCTCGCCCGCGGGATCTTCGACCGCCTGGCGGCCCTCCCCTGCCCGAAGGTCGCGGCCATCGAGGGCGCCGCGTTCGGCGGCGGGGCCGAGCTCGCGCTCTGCTGCGACCTGCGCGTCGCCGCCGAGAGCGCGCGCATCGCCTTCAGCGAGGCGCGGCTCGGCCTCATGGCCGACGTCGGCGGCTCCGTGCGCCTCACCCGCCTCGTCGGCCCCGCGCGGGCCGCGGACCTCCTCTTGACGACGCGCGTCGTCCCGCCCCCCGAGGCGCTCGCCATGGGCCTCGTGAACCGGCTGGCGGCCGAGGGCGGGGCCCTCGATGCGGCCCTCGCCCTCGCCGCCGAGATCGCCGCCAGCGGCCCCCTTGCCGTCCGGGCCGCGCTCCGCGTCGTCCGGGCCACGGCGGCCGGGGAGAGCGACGCCGTCGCCTTCGAGCGCGAGCTGGACGAGGCCTCGCGCCTGATCGTCGCCGGCGAGGTCCTGGAGGGCGTGGCCGCCTTCATGGAGAAGCGAAAGCCGCGGTGGTCGGACGCCGGCTGATCTCGACGGCATGCCCGGCGGGTGGACCGGTGAGACGAGTCGCGGGCCCTTCGCCGACCGTAAACCTCCGTTAACGCCCCCGACCGGCCAAACCCCTTACGCCCCGTCCTCGTAAGCCTCTTCACCAGGGCAAGTTGGCGATCCCTCCAGCCTGCGACGCATCGCGGCACGACCGTTGCGCCTTGGGCTGCCTCGTCGCGCGTGCGTCCGTGGGCGCTTGTCACGGGAACGTAAAAGCGCGCGACCTCGGGATGAAGTCGCCGGCCTCCCCCGTCCAGGCTCTCGGGGGGATGGTGGTCGGGGTTCCCGGACCGGACGGACAGGGGAACACGGAGGTCGCCGCAACCATGAGACGGACGCTTGCTCCGTTCCTCGTCGTGCTCGTCGCCCTCACCGTCGTCGTCGCGTCCGCGGGCCCGGCGCTCGCCGCCTTCGAGAAGGGCGAGACGATCAGCCTCGGCGTCGGCACCATACCCTCGGGGTACCGGGTCGTCTGGCAGAGCAGCATCAACGGGTACATCGGCCAGGGCAACCCGCTCAACGTGTCCAGCCTGTCGGTCGGCAAGCACACGATCACCGTGCTCATCTACCGGATCTGGGACAACGCCCTCGCCTACCGCGGGACGGGGACCGTCGAGATCGTCGACTCCTCGAACGCGGCGGTCACGAACCCGCCGGCCACGGGGTCGACCTACGCCCCCGGCGAGTTCGAGCCGACGGCCGAGGTCCTCCTCGGGACGGCCGACGCCTACTCGGTCTACGACGTCTACCCCGAGATCGTGAAGGGCCTCCGGGGCGCGGCGCCGATCACGATCTACGTCGACAACGACTACGTCCGCTACGACCTCGTCGACATCTTCGCCGACGCGGGCGTCTCGGGCGGGTACACCTTCAAGACGACGACCCTCGACTCGATCTGGATGCGCGATTACGGGCCGCTCTTCGTGAAGAACGGCGGCAAGAACGAGGTCGTCGACCTGCTCTACTACCCGGAGCGTTACTACGACGACCGGTTCCCGCAGCGCTTCGCGACCGAGCGCGGCATGACGCGCCGCCCGCTCAACGTCTACATGGAGGGCGGGAACTACACGGCGGACGGCAAGGGCAACATCTTCGTGTCCGACCGGGTGTACGAGGCCAACAACCTCACGCAGTCGACGGTCCGCGACCGGATCGGGACGGCGTTCGCCGGGCGGACGACGGTCCTCGAGCAGATGCTCGACGACGGCGGCACCGGCCACATCGACATGTTCATGCTCTTCACGGCGCCGAACTCCGTGCTCGTCAACCGCTTCGGGTCCACGCACCAGAACTACGGCCGCATGAACCGCAACGCCGACAAGCTCGCCGCGCTCGGCTACGGCGTGACGCGCATCGACCTCGCGAACACGCGGTACAACTCGTACTCGAACGGGTTCGTCGTCAACGGGACCGTCCTCGTCCCGACGTACGCGAACGCGAAGGACTCGACGGCCCTCGCCACGTACCGGGCCGCCGGCCTCACGACCTACGCGATCGATTGCCGCCGGATCATCCGCATGGCCGGCGCGATCCACTGCATCACGATCGCCGTCCCGAAGTGATGTGATCCGTTTCGGGCGGAAGGTCCAGGCACCGAAGATCGCGGCCGTCGCGGCAGCCCTTGCCGCGGCGGCCGCCGTCATCTGGCTCCTCGTCGGACCGTCTCGAAGCGATGACGGGAAGGGCCGCGCGCCCGCCCGGGACGCGGGCCGGGCGTCTTGGACCGAAGGCCCGGACGGGCGCGGCGGCGGCGCCGGTCGGCGCGGGGCGGGCGCCGGCGCGGACGAGGGCCGGGACCCCGTGGCCCCCGACGGGGCGCCCCCCGCGCCGCCGGGCGGCGGGCCGGTCCCGCTCCCGATCGAGGTGAGGATCGAGCCCGGGCGAAGGCCGCTCGGGCGGGTCGGCGTGGCCGGAGCGGACGAGCGGGGAGCCATGGGCGCGGCGGGCGGGCCCGGAGCGGGCGAGGACGCGGGCGGCGCGGGCGCGGGCGGCGAGCGGACCCCCGAGCTCGAGCGCGAGCGCCGGGACGCCTGGGTCGACCGCCAGGAGCGCCGGAACCGCCTGCGCGTCGACGTCATCGCGGCCGAGCTCGGGCTCGACGAGGCCCGGGCGAAGAGCCTCGGCGACGCCTTCGACGCCGCCCTTCGGGCGAAGGTCGCCTTCTACGACTCCCTCGACCCGAAGGCGCTCGACGAGGCCGCCCTCGGCAAGCGCAACGCCGAGATCCGCTCGGAGCTCGAGAGCCGCCTGCTTGCAGTCCTCGGCCCCAAAGGGTACGAGACCTACCAGCAGATGGAGGCGGAGGGGCGCTTCTTCCTGCCGGAAGAGATGAAGAAGCCGCCGCCGAGGTAGCTCGAGCCCGGGCTCGAGCCCGAGCCCGAAGCCCACTCAACTGCGCTCCTCCGGAGCGACGGAGACCCAGATGAAGCGCGTGGTTCTCGCCTATTCCGGCGGCCTCGACACGTCCATCATCCTCCACTGGCTGAAGCACGACCGCGGGCTCGAGGTGATCGCCTACACGGCGGACCTCGGCCAGGGCGACGACCTCGAGGAGGTGAAGAGGAAGGCGCTCAAGACCGGGGCGGTCGACGCCGTGTTCGAGGACCTGCGCGAGTCGTTCGTCCGCGACCTCGTGTTCCCGGCCCTCCGCGCGGGGGCGATCTACGAGGGCGAGTACCTCCTCGGGACCTCGCTCGCCCGCCCCGCGATCGCGCGCGGGCTCGTCCGCACGGCCGAGCGCTTCGGCGCCGACGCGATCTCGCACGGGGCGACGGGCAAGGGCAACGACCAGGTCCGCTTCGAGCTGACGGCCTTCGCGCTCAAGCCGGACATCCGGGTCGTCGCCCCGTGGCGCGAGTGGAGCTTCCGCGGCCGGGCCGACCTCGTCGCCTACGCGCAGCAGCACGGGATCCCCGTGCCGGTCTCGAAGGAGCGGCCCTACTCGACCGACGGGAACCTCCTCCACATCTCGTACGAGGGCGGGGTGCTCGAGGACCCGTGGGCGGCGCCGCCCGAGGGCATGTTCCAGATGACGACCGACCCCGAGCGCGCGCCCGACCGGCCCGAGCGGGTGACCGTCGCCTTCGAGGGCGGGACGCCCGTCGCCGTCGACGGCGAGGCCCTCGGGCCGGCGGCCCTCCTCGCGCGCCTGAACGAGGTCGGCGGGCGGCACGGCGTCGGGCGGGTGGACATCGTCGAGAACCGCTTCGTCGGCATGAAGAGCCGAGGCGTCTACGAGTGCCCGGGCGGGACGATCCTCCACTCGGCGCGGCGCGCGATCGCGTCGATCACGCTCGACCGCGAGGTCCAGCACCTCCTCGACGACCTCGCCCCGCGCTACGCGCGCCTCGTCTACAACGGCTTCTGGGAGAGCCCCGAGCGGCGCGCGCTCCAGGCGATGGTGGACGGCGCCCTCGAGCGGGCGAGCGGCGAGGTGCGGCTCAAGCTCTACAAGGGGCGGGCGCTCGTCGAGGGCCGCCGCTCGGAGTCGTCGAGCCTCTACGACACGGCGACCGTCACGTTCGAGGCCGACGACGTCTACCGGCAGGCCGACGCGACCGGCTTCATCCGGCTGAACGCCCTCAGGCTCCGCACCCTCGCCCGGCGCCGCGGGGCGGCGGGCGGGGCGGGCTAGGGGCGGAGAAGGCGCTCGCGGTCGCGATCCGCGGGTTGTCGCGCCGCCAGATCCGCACCACCGCCGCGAAGTAGGCGAGGATCACGGGGCCGGCGACGAGCCCCTCGAGGCCGAAGAGCGCGAGCCCGCTCATGAGCGAGAAGAACACGATCGCCCCGTGGATCTCCATCCCGCCCTTGATGAGGATCGGCTTCAGGAGGTTGTCGACGAGGGCGACGATCGCCAGCCCCCAGACGATGAGGAACGTCCCGGCGCCCACCTGCCCGCCGACGATCATGAAGATCCCGATGACGACCGGGACGCTCGCCGCGCCGACCACCGGGATCAGGGCGAAGAGGAACGTCACGAGGGTGAAGAAGAACGCCTGCGGGACGCCCGCGATCAGGTAGGCGACGAGGGCGACCACGGCCTGGACGGCCGCGGTGACGAGGGTCGAGAGGACGACCTTGACGACGGTCTTCCGGATCTCGCCCAGGATCTCGCGCAGCCGGCCCTCCTCGAGCGGCGACACCTCCTCGAGCCAGGCGATGAGCCGCGGCCCGTCCTGGAGGAGGAAGAAGAGGGCGATCAGGAAGAAGACGAGGCCGAGGACCGCCTCCCACGTGCGGGCGACGGCGCCGCGCACGGCCGCGGCCGCCTCGCCCACCTGCTGGCCCGTCAACCCCGAGCCGCCGCCGTTCGCCCGCTCGAGCAGGGAGGCCGCGCGGTGGGCGATGTCCCGGAGCGGGCCCGGCAGCTTCTCGATGAGGCCGTGGACGCCCTCGCTCCGGAGCGTCTCGCGGACGAAGACGACGCCGTCGAAGATCTCGCCGACGACCACCGCCAGGACGGCCGCGAACGGCAGGAGGACGGCCACGATCACGCCGACCGTGAGGATCGACGCGGCCACGGTCCGCCGGCCCCCGAGGCGCCGGGCGAGCCGCCGCTGCCAGGGCTCGAGCGCGGCCGCGAGCACGGCCGCGAGGAAGAGCGGGCTCGCGATCGGAAAGACGAGCGCCCCGACGAGCCCGATGCCGAGGATCAGGAGGACCGAGAGGGCGACGCTCGTCCGGCTCACGAGCCGAGGGTAGCCGGCCGCGAGCGCACGCGCCATGCGGATCGGCGCCCGCCGCACGCCGTCCGGGCCCGCGGCGGCCGGAGCCACCGCCGGCGGCCAGGGCGCCGAGAGCCCGAGGGGATCCGCGGCCGGTGCCGTTCCGCGACGCCGTCCTCTGCGGGGTCTCCGCGCCCTCTACCGCCTCCGTGGCGGCTCCGGTCGAGGGACGCGCCTTCCGGATGAGCCGGAGAGACCCCGTCTCGCAGGGGGTGCGGACGGCGCTTCCGCGGTCAGTTGGCGGGCTGCGGGTTCTGCACGGGCAGCGCGATGATGGTCCGGTACTTCTTGAGCCGCGGGTCCCCGGCCGTGTACCGGGCGTTCGCGTAGCGGGCGCTCGCCGGCTCGACCTCGATCGTGATCTCGACCGCCTCGGGCACCTTCCCCGCCTCCTCCCAGGCCTCGCGCCACTGGCCCTCGAAGGCGTAGCGGTAGGCGATCGAGCGGACGCGGTCGTAGACCTCCTGGACCGACTCCCGGCCCTGCTCGCCCTCGGCGAGAGGGATGTCGACGACCGTCGTCGCGGCCGCTCCCGTTCCCCCCGTCCCCGTCCCCCCCGCCCCCGCCCCCGCCCCCGTCCCCCCCGCCGCTCCCGCTCCCGGCGCCGGGTCCGGCGGCGGGGGCGGCGGCGGGATGAACTCCTCCTCCCGGCGGAAGAGGGTGTAGAAGCGCGAGTCGTCGGCCGACGCCTCGACGAAGTAGGTGACGCGCGTCATCTTCGCGGGCCGCGGCGGCTCCTGGAACGGCTCCTCGGGGTTCCCGAGGGCGGCCGTCCCGGTCGCGAGCGTGCGCGCCCGCGCCTGCGCGAGCTTCTCCTCGTCCTGCTCGAGCAGCTCCTGGCTCGGCTCGACCGTCGTCACGAACGAGATCGTCGCCCCCTGCCCGTCCTGCTTGCCGACGAAGCCGTCCTGGACCCCGTACGCGTACACGCCGTTCAAGTCGCGGGACATGACGGCGAGGATCGCCTCGCCCGCGCGCTCCTCGAGGAGCGTCGCCTCGACCCGCTGCTGCGAGTCGAGGAAGCCGACCATGATCGACCAGATGAGGACGAGCACCATCCCGAGGATCGCGAGGGTGACGACGATCTCGATGAGGGTGAGCCCGCGGGCCCGTGGGTCTCGAGGCGGGGTCACGGCGTCCGCTTCTTCCGCGCGTCCGGCGGCTCGATGAGCGTCGTTATGCGGATGATCCCGGGCGAGTCCTCGGCGCCCGTGCCGCCGGTGTCGAAGATGTAGAAGCTCGAGTCGCCCTGCGCCGTCGGGTAGCGGACGGTGACGGTGACGAGGATCGCCGTCTGCTCGCCGGCGATCGTCTGCTCGGCCGTGGCGGCCTCCCACGAGAAGGCCGGGTAGTCCTCGAACTGGCCGCCCGTGCCGGTCTCGACGCCCGACACCACGGCGCCGAGCCGCTCGCGCGCGAGCATCTTCGCGATCGTGAGCGTGCTCGCGTTGTCGGCGCGCCGCGTGGCGTGCGACGCGACCGTCTGGAGGATGGCGATCGTGCCCGCGAGGATCGCGACCGCGACCATGACCTCGAGCAGGGTGAAGCCCGCCTCGCCGCACCGCCGTCCGCGCTTCATTGCCCGCTCCCCGTCCCGACCCGGCGGAACTCGACCTCGCCCTCGCGGTAGTCCGTGAGGCCGATCATGGCGTTGTACTTCAGGGACAGCCGCTCGCCCTTCTCGTTCTCGAGGACGACGACGTGGCTCCCCTCGTAGCCGAGCGGCGAGAAGCGCACGGCCATCTCGCCGCCCGAGACCGTCTGGGTGACGTCGGGCTTGACGGCCACGATCCGCACGCCCGACGGCAGCCGCCGCGGCCCGCCGATCTGGTACGTCCCGAACGGACCCGGCTCGCCCAGGGGCTCGTCCGGCTCGTCCGACGGCGGGCCGAAGACCGAGTAGGTCCCCCGGTCGAGCTCGTAGCGGATCGCGTACGTCTTCGCGTCGGAGACCGCGTTGCTGCGACAGAGGTCGACCGTGGAGCCGATCTCGCGCGCCGCCGCCCGCAGGGCGTACTTGGGCGACAGGCGGTCGACGTTCGGCAGGACGAAGATGAAGAGGACGGCGAGGAGCGCGACCGCCACGACGGTCTCGATCAGGGTGAAGCCGCGCCCGCTCGCGCTCGCCGCCTTCATGGTCGGGCGCCTACTCCACCTCGCGCAGGTGGATGTCGGCGTCCTCGGTCCCGGGCGCGCCGCCCGGAGACTTGTCCGCCCCGTACGAGATCAGGTCGTACGGCGGGTTGCCGATGCCGTCGTACACGTAGACGATCGGCGTGCCCCAGGGGTCGTTCAGCGCCTTCGGCCCGCCCGAGAGCTCGGCGTCGTCGCCCTGGACCAGCTCCTCGATCGACTGCGGCCAGCGCTTGTTGTTGAGCTTGAAGGTGTCGCAGGCCTTCGACACCTCCTTCAGCTTCGCCTTGGCCGCCTCGATGTTCGCCCTCCGCGCCTGCTTCAGGACGTTGAAGGCGACGATGCTGCCGAGCACGCCTATGATCGCGACGACGACCATGAGCTCGACGAGCGAGAAGCCCTTGATCTTCCTCGTCTCTTGCGTCTTCACCATTTTGCCCACCTCAGATCTGGAACCCCTGCACGAGCGGCAGGACGACCGACAAGACGATGAACCCGACGATCGCGGCCATGACGATGATGATCACGGGCTCGATCGTGGCCGTGACCTTCTGCGTCGTGACGTCGATCTCCTCGTCGTACGCTTCCGTCACCTTCTCGAGGATCTCCTCGAGCTGACCCGACTGCTCGCCGACCGCGATCATGTACGCGACGACCGGCGGGAACACGCCCGAGTGCTTGAGCGGCGTGGCGATGTCGGCGCCCTCGAGGATGCGGTCGTGGACCGCGTCGAGCGTCTTCGCGAGGAGCGCGTTGTCGACGACGTCGCGCAGGATCTTCAGGCACTCGAGCGCGGGGATCCCGCTCTTCAGCAGGGTCGAGAAGGTCGTCGCGAAGCGCGCGACCGATTGCTTCTTGAAGAGGTTCCCGAAGATCGGGATCTTCAGGAGGTACGTGTCCCGGAGGAGGCGCCCCTTCTCGGTGTTCGTCCAGAGAAGGTAGGCCACGATCGTGATCACGAAGCCGGCGAGGAGCGCCCACCAGTAGTCCCGGAGGAAGTTCGAGATCGTGATCAGGACCTCGGTCGGCCACGGCAGCGCCTGGCCGCGCTCCTTCACGACCTTCACGATCCGCGGCACGACCCACGTCATGAGGAAGATCACGACGACGGTCCCGGCCATGGCCATGATGATCGGGTAGGTGAGCGCGGCCGACACCTTGCCGCGGACCTTCGACTGCTTCTGGAGGAAGTCGGCGAGCCGCTTCAGGATCGTGTCGAGGTTGCCCGACGCCTCGCCCGCCTTGATCATGTTGACGTAGAGGGCCCCGAAGTAGTCCGGGTGCCGGGCGAAGGCGTCGGCGAGCGTCGACCCCGACGCGATGTCCTCCTTGATCTGACGGAAGGCGCGCTCCATCTTCCGGTGCTCGATCTGCTGGACGAGCGCCCCCATGGCGTCGGACACGGGGATGCCGGCCTTCAGCAGCACCGCGAGCTGGCGCGTGACCGTCGAGACCTCGGCCTGATCGCGTCCCTTGAAGATCTTCGGCAGCTTGAGGCCGCTGATCCCGCCGAGGCCGGCGAACGGGCCGCCGCCGACCCCGTCGTCCCCGCCCCCGCCGAGCTGCGGCGCCGCCTTGCCGCGCTCGAGCTTCACCATGTCGGTGACGTGGATCTTGCGCGTGCGGAGCTTCTCGCGGGCCTCCTTGGGCGTGTCGGCGTCGATGACGCCCTTGGTGACGGCGCCCTTCTCGGTCAGCGCTTTGTACTCGAAGACAGGCATGGATCTCGGTTTCTGTTGGACGTCCGGCGGCCGCCCGGGGATCAGGCGATCAGAAGAGGTCCATCTGGGTGACGCGCAGGACCTCCTCGATCGTCGAGACGCCCTGGAGCACCTTCTGCGCCCCGTCCATGCGCAGCGTCCGGAGCCCGTTGTTGACCGCCGTCTGCTTGATCACGGTCGCGCTCACCCGCTCCATGACCTGCTGGCGCAGGCCATCGGTCACCGGCAGCAGCTCGTAGATCGCGGTCCGGCCGAGGTATCCCGTGTTGAAGCAGCGCGGGCAGCCCATGCCGACCGCGAGCCGGCCGCGCCGCACCTGATCGGGCGTGATCCCGATGTCGCGCAGCTCGTCCTCGGTCGGCTCGTACTCCGACTTGCACTCCTCGCAGATCACGCGCACCAGGCGCTGCGCGATCACGCAGATCACGGACGAGGCGACGAGGTACGGCTCGACGCCGATGTCGACGAGACGCGTGACGGTGGACGCCGAGTCGTTCGTGTGGACGGTCGAGAACACGAGGTGGCCGGTCAAGGCCGCCTGGATCGCGATGCGCGCCGTCTCCTGGTCGCGGATCTCGCCGACCATGATGATGTCCGGGTCCTGGCGCAGCAGGGACCGCAGGCCGGCCGCGAACGTCAACCCCTTCTTGTTCGAGACCTGGATCTGCGAGATCCCGGACAGGTGGTACTCGATCGGGTCCTCGATCGTCAGGATGTTGAGCTCGGGCGAGTTGATCTTCGACATCGACGCGTAGAGCGTCGTCGTCTTGCCGGAGCCCGTCGGCCCCGTCACGAGGATGATCCCGTGCGAGTAGTCGATGAACTTCGACAGGAGGTCGTAGTTCTCGGGCGTGAGCCCGATCTCCTCGAGCCGGAAGACCTTGGCCGTCTTGTCGAGGAGGCGCAAGACGATGCGCTCGCCGTAGTGGGTCGGCACGGACGAGATGCGGAGGTCGATCTCGCCGTCGCTGATCTTGATCGTCGTGCGCCCGTCCTGCGGGAGGCGGCGCTCGGCTATGTCCATCCGCCCCATGACCTTGATGCGGGACGTGATGGCTTCCTGGACCTTCTTCGGGATCACCTTGACGTCGTAGAGGATGCCGTCGATCCGGTACCGGACCTGGACCTTGTCCTCGTAGGGCTGGAAGTGGATGTCCGAGGCGCGCATCTTGCACGCCTCGAAGAAGATCGAGTTGACGAGCTTGATGATCGGGGCCTTGTTCGCGATGTCGAGGACGTCCTCGGCCTCGTCCACCTCGACCTGCATCCCCAGGATGTCCTCGTCCTCGTCGATCCCCTCGAGCATCTCGGCGACCCCGTCGACCGAGTGCTGGTAGGCCCTCGAGATGAGCTGGGTGATCTCGGCGCGCGGGGCGAGGACGGGGTCGCACTCGGCCTCGAGGAGCGACGCCAGCTCGTCCATGGGGTGGACGTTCAGCGGCTCGCACGTCGCCACGAGGTAGGCGCCGTTGTTGCGCCCGATCGCGACCAGGTTGTACGTGCGCGCGAACTGGGCCGTCACCTTCTTCACGAACTCCTCGGGCACCTGGACGTGCCCGAGGCTTCGCTGCAGCGGGATCCCGCTCGTCCGGTGGAAGACGTCGAGCAGCTTGTCCTCGGAGAGGACCCCCTGCTCGCGCAGGATCTTGTCGATCGGCTCGCCGGTCTCGCGCTCCTGCTCGAGGCACTGCTGCCAGCGCGCCTCGTCGATCAGGCCTTCGCGGACGAGGGTGTTGTACAGCCGGTGCTTCATGGGGCGGGGTACCTACCTCGGCTCCATTGTACCTCTACCGGCCGCCGGCTGCAGCCCGGGCCTTGCGCGTCTCGACCCCGTCCGCGAACGGCGGGGTGGGGCCGCCGAGCGCCTCGTAGAGGACGCTCTTCGTCTGGCCGGACTCGGCGTCCAGGACCTCGTCCGGGATCACGGGGAGCGAGTACTCGAGGCCGAGGATCGTCTCGGCCCGGATCGAGTCGCGCGTCCACTTGGAAGCCCGGATCTCGCTCGCGAAGTCCTCCTCGTTGAAGATGATCGGGCGGACGAAGACGTAGATCCGCGTCCGCTCCTTCTGCTTGATCGTCGAGCCGAAGAAGTAGCCGAGGAAGGGGATGTCGCCTATGAACGGGATCTTCCGCCGGCTCTCGACCTCGCGCTCCTTCTCGAGGCCGCCGAACACGATGTACTGGCGGTTCGGGACCGTCACGATGCCCTGGTAGAGGCGCCCGTTCTTGGGCGGCGGCGCGCCCGTCGTCGGGTCGGAGGCGCCCGTGAAGCTCTCGATCGTGAGCGAGATGTCGAGGGTCAGGGTGTCGCCGCTCGAGACGCGCGGCGTCACGGCCAGCTCCGAGATCGCCTCGGCGTTGTCGAAGCCCGTGAAGGCGGCGACCGTGCCGGCCGTCGCGACGCGGAACGGCTGCGACTCGAGCGTCGAGAAGAGGGCGCTCTCGTTGTCGTTCACGATCGCGAACGGCTGGGTGAGGATGTTCGAGTTCCCGGCGGTCGAGAGCGCCTGGAGGATGAGCGGGATCTTGTCGAACCCGCCCTTCGTGAGGGCGAAGATGAGCCCGCCCTGGGTGAGCGGCGCCGGCGGCATGAGGTTCGGGAGGAGCTGGAGCGTCTGCGGGTTCGCCGGGTCGATCGTCGGCGCCAGGAGCCCGAAGTTCGCGAGGCCCTGGCCGCGCGTCGGGTTCGGCTCGCGGTTCGTCGCGGCGTCGTCGGTCAGGCCGTACTCGACCGTGAACCGGAACTCGTCGGTGATCGAGACCTCCCAGACCTGGGCCTCGATGAAGACGCGGAGCCGCTTCTTGTCGAGCTCCTTCAGCAGCCGCAGGATCTCCTGGAAGTCGTCGGGCGCGGCCTGGATGAGGAGCGAGTTCGTCTGCGGGTCCGCGACGATGCGGGTCTCGATGAGCTGCTCGCCCGGGTTCAGGGGCCGGCCGCCCGGGCCGAGGGCGCCCGGGGCGATCGAGGTCACGGGCTGCGTCCCGGGGAGCTGGCCGCCGAGCTGGCCGGCGAGGCCGGGCTGCTGGCCGAAGCCGGTCCGGGTGCTCCCGCGGAGCCCGCCGGTCGTGCCGCCGAGGCCGCCCAGGCCGCCGCCCGAGAGCCCCCCCGTGCGGCCGCCGCTGCGCTGCGTCGGGCGCGTCGTCTGCCGGCCGCCGATGGTGCTCGAGGTCTGACCGGTGAACAGCGCGGTCAGGCGCTCCGCGACCTCCTCGGCGTTCGCGTTCAGGAGCGGGACCACGTGGAAGTGGCGGGGCGGGGCGTCGACCTTGACGTCGAGCTCCTTCAGGAGCCGCTCGATCGCCTCGACGTCGTTCGGGAGGGCGAGGATCACGACCTTGTTCGTGCGCGGGTCGGCGACGACCTGCGGCTCGCTGCCGGGGACGCCGCCCGGGCGCGCGATGCCGCCGCCGAGCGGCCCGCCCGGCTGGCCGGGGATCCCGACGGCGCCCGGCTGTCCGCCCTGCGCCGCCTGCACGCGCGTCAGGTTGTTGACGAGCAGGGCGAGCTCGTCGGCGAGCGCGTACTGGACCTGGACGATCTTGTACGTGAACTCGGGGAGCTTCTGGTCGAGGGCCTGGGCGATCTTCAAGAAGAACTGCACGTTGGAGGTGAGGTCCGTGATGATCAGGACCTCGCTCCGCTGGACGTAGATGATGTTGCCGAGGCGGCGCGGGTCGCGCGTCATGATGCCGCGGATCGCGGCGTGGATCTGGTTGGCGTCGGCGTAGCGGACCTGGAAGATCGCCGTGATCACCTGCTCGGTCTCGGGCAGGTCCTTCAGGTCCTTGTAGAAGGGGGTCGACGTGAAGGGCGCGGTCGGCAGCGTCCGCTGGAGGAAGACCTTCATGATCCTCGAGCCGCCGACCTGCTCGAACACGACCTCGACCCCGTACATGCTCAGCACGGAGCGGAGCATCTCGAAGTTGATCTCGGCCGTGTTGACGAACTTGACCTTCTTGCCGCGGAGCGCCTCGTCGATGGCGACGACCATCTTGTACTTGGTGCCGATGTCGCGGAGCAGCTCCTCGACGCCGATCTCGACGCCGCCGATCGGGACGCTGAGGAGCGACTTGCTCTTCATGAGGTCGTCCTCGGGCGGCTCCTGGGCGCGCGCCGTGTGCGGCATGGCGGCGAAGAGGGCCGCGGCGAGGAAGGCGACGCCGACGAGGCCGGCGCAGAGGCCGACGCGGACGGCCGACGACGAGGACGGGCGAGGAAGTTCACCGCTCATGGGTAGCTCCGCACGCGGGGCGACGGACGCGCGGCCCGCCCGCCCTCTGGCCCAAAAAGAGGCGTAACGATAACCCGGAGCGCCCTCTCGCGCAACAGGGAAGCCCGGGAGAGAGCGTTAGGCGCCGGCGTCACCGGGTTTATACGGTCGCTGTGTGGGACGTGAGGGGGCTCGACCGAGTTTAGCCGCGTCGGCTGCAGAGGCTGCCGCTCGCGAGGACGAGAGTCCCTCTCCGTGGCCTCCGTGGTTAAAATGCGAGTCGCCATGACCGATGCGAGCACGCAGGCCTCCCCTCCCTCGCCCCCGCCGCCCGATGAGCCCGCGCCTCCCGATGAGCCCGCGCCTCCCGAGGCCGAGGCCGAGACCGCCTGGCCGGACTCCCTCCCCTTCTGGTTCGCCGTCACGTTCGGCGTCATCCTCATCTCCGCGGGCCTCTGCGCGGGCGGTTACAAGCTCTTTCGCGCGCTCATGTAAAGACGGGCGCCGGCGTCGATTTCATCCCCTTAAAGTCCCGGCCCTTTCCGGTCCGATAAAGGGTACGGCAACTCGATATGGACGTAGCCAAAAGCCAAACCCCCCGGAAGGACGAGCCGGCGGAGCGGGAGATCCACGCCGGACAAGGCCCAGCGGACGCGATGCCGCCGCCCGAGGGGCTCTCGCGGGCGGCCGTGCTGCGCGCCCTCGACCGCGAGCGCCTGATGCTCGAGGCCCCCGACCTCGCCCCGGAGCGCGTCGCGCGCCTCGTGAAGCTGCTCGACGACGCGCGCGCCGGGCGCCTCCTCGGGGGCGACCGCCTGCGCGAGGCCCTGCGCCGCGCGCTCGCGGACGACGGCGGGAGGCGCCCGCGCGCTTGACGCCGCGCGTCGCGACCGATAGACTCCGCCCCGGACATGGCCATCACCATCGACGACTTCAAGAAGGTCGAGCTCCGGGTCGGCAAGGTCGTGGACGTGCAGCCGCACCCGAACGCCGACCGGCTGCTCGTCCTCAAGGTCGACCTCGGGGCCGAGCAGCGCCAGCTCGTGGCGGGGATCAGGCCCTGGTACCCGCCGGAGTCGCTCGTCGGGAAGCAGGTGGTCGTGGTCGCGAACCTCGAGCCCGCCGTGCTGCGCGGCGTCGAGAGCCAGGGCATGCTCCTCGCGACGCAGGACGCGGCCGGCGTGAGCGTCCTCGGGCCGGACCGCCCCGTCGAGCCGGGGAGCGGCGTGCGTTGAGCGACGGCGCGGGAGCGTGCTCCGCGTGCTGGCCGAGCTGACGATCCGCAACGTCGCCCTCATCGAGCGGGCGTCCGTCCGCTTCGCCCCGGGCCTGAACGTGATCTCCGGCCAGACGGGCGCCGGCAAGTCCCTCCTCCTCGACGCGCTGAGGTTCGTGCTCGGCGGCCGCGCGACCGTCGACCTCATCCGCACGGGCGAGCCCGAGTGCGAGGTCGAGGCGCTCTTCCACCCGGATGGCGGGGCGAACGGCGACGGCGACGGCGACGGCGACGGCGCGGAGCGCGTCCTCTCGCGCTCGCTCTCCCGCAGCGGGCGCGGCCGGGCGACGATCGACGGCAAGCTGGCGACGACCGCGCAGCTGAAGGAGCTGGGCGAGGCGCTCGTCGAGGCCTGCGGGCAGCAGGACGCGATCCGGCTCCTGCGCCCGGGCGAGCAGCGGGCGCTCCTCGACGCGTTCGGCGGGCTCGCCGGCGAGCGGGCCGCGTTCGCGCGCATCCACGAGGCCCACCGCGCGGCCGGCGCGCGGGCGGAGGCGGCCGGGCAGGCGCGGCGCGAGGGTGCGGCGCGGCGCGAGGCGCTCGAGTTCGCCGTCGCGCAGCTCCGCGAGCTCGGGCCGCGGGCGGGCGAGTGCACCGATCTCGAGCGCGAGCTCGAGCGGCTCGAGCACGCGGCCCGCATCCGGGAGGCGCTGCGCTCCTCGTACGCGGGGCTCTACGACGCCGAGGACGCCGTGCTCGGGCGGCTCGCCGGGATCGCGCGCCGGCTCGCGTCGGTCGAGGCGCTCGTCCCCGGCCTCGAGCGGCCGCGGGCCGTGGTCGAGCAGGCGGCGGCCGACCTCGAGGACGCCGCCCGGGCGGTGCGCGACCTCGAGCGCTCGGTCGAGGAGGACGAGTCGCGGCGCGACGAGGTGGACGCGCGGATCGGCGCGCTCCGGCGGGCCGCGCTCCGCCAGGGCTGCGATCCCGACGGCCTGGCGGCGCGGCTCGAGGCGCTCGAGGCCGAGCGTCGGGCCCTTTACGACGCGGCCTCGGACGTGGCCGCCCGCGAGCGCGAGCGCGAGCGGCTCGCGGCCGAGATGGAGCGGGTCGGCGCGGCCCTCTCGAGGCGGCGGCGGGCCGCCGGCGAGAAGCTCGCGCGCGAGGTCGAGCGGGAGCTCGAGGCCCTCGGCATGAAGGGCGCGGCCCTCGACGTCGAGGTCGCCCCGGATCCGGACGGCGCGGGCCCGTGCGGCCTCGACCGCGTCGAGTGGCGCATCCGCACGAACCGGGGCGACGAGCGAAAGCCGCTCCGCAAGATCGCCTCGGGCGGGGAGCTGTCGCGCGTCATGCTCGCGATCGAGGCCCGGCTCGCGGCGCACCGGCCGGGCGCCACGCTCGTCTTCGACGAGATCGACCAGAACCTGGGCGGCCGCCTGGGGACGGCGGTCGGGACGAAGCTCCGCGCGCTCGCCCGCGCCCGCCAGGTGATCTGCGTCACCCACCTGCCGCAGATCGCGAGCTTCGCCGACCGGCACCTCGCGGTCGAGAAGCGGGTCGAGGAGGGGCGCACGATTGCGCGCGCGCGGACGGTCGAGGGCGAGACGCGGCTCCGCGAGATCGCCGAGATGCTGCGCGGCGATGGGACGACCGAGCGCACGCTCGCCGAGGCCCGGGAGATGGTCGAGGCGGCCGTCCGGATGCAAGATGTGGGATGAGTAACGGAACCGAGCCCGCGAGCGAGCGCCCGTGAAGCCGAGCCCGACCGGAGTGTTCAAGATCGCGCGCCAGGGCGACGCCGTGTACACGCGCGTCGTCGGCCTCGGCACGATGAACAACTCGATCACGTTCAAGGAGTTCGGCGATCAGCAGCTCGGCCAGGGCTACCGGCGCTTCATCATCGACCTCGCCGACTGCAAGGGGATCGACTCGACGTTCATGGGGATCCTCGCCGGGCTCGCGGCCAGCGCGCGCGCGCACGACAAGCGGCCGGGGAGCGGGGTCATCATCGTCAACGCGAACCCGCACTGCCGCAAGCAGCTCGAGTCGATCGGGCTCCACCGGATCGTGACCGTCCAGAACGACCCGGCGGCGCTCCCGGCGGGCCTGGAGCTGCACGAGCTGCCGGAGAGCGAGGCGAGCCCGACCGCGCGCCTGAAGCTCATCATGAGGGCGCACCAGGAGCTGATCGCGGCGGACAAGAAGAACGAGGAGCGGTTCGGGGCGTTCCTGCGCGACATCGCGAAGAACCTGGGACAGTCGCCGCCCTGATCGAGCCGATGACGCCGGGTCTTCCTCCTCTCAAGCTCTCTCCCATCCCCGTCGCCCGCCCCTGGGGCGGCCGCGCGCTCGTCGAGATGTTCGGCAAGCCCGCGCCTCAAGGCGGCGAGCCCCTCGGCGAGTCCTGGGAGGCGACCGATGTCGCCGGCCGCACGAGCCGGATCGCGTCGCCCGGGGACCTGAAGGGCCGCACCGTCCGAGACGTCCTCGGCTTCGAGCTCCCCCTCCTCGTCAAGCTCCTCGACGCCCGCGAGTGGCTGAGCGTCCAGGTCCACCCCGACGACGCCTTCGCCCGGGAACGCGAGGACGGGGCCGCGGGTAAGGAGGAGGCCTGGCACATCCTCCGCGCCGACCCCGGGGCCGAGATCATCTGGGGCTTCGCGCGCGAGACGAGCCGGGAGGAGGCGATCCTGGCGTGCCGCACCGGTCGGATCGACGGCGTCCTGCAGCGCGTGGCCGTGCGCGCGGGCGACACGGTGTACGTGCCGCCGGGCACGGTCCACGCGATCGGGCCGGGGATCGTCCTCTACGAGGTGCAGCAGCCTTCGGACGTGACCTACCGCCTCTTCGACTGGGGGCGGGCGCGGGAGATGCACGTCGAGAAGGGCGGGGCGGTGATCGACGTCTCGCGGCGCGGCGATCCGCGGCGCCCCGCGCCGGCCGCCGGGCGCGCGCGGATCGTCGAGGGGCGGGCGTTCTCGCTCGATCGGATCGCGCTCGAGGCGGGCGGGCGAATCGAGGAGCCCCCCGGGCAAACGCTTCACATCTCGACCCTCGTCGCCGGATCGGCCGAGATCCGCGGCGATCCGGGGGGACGCGAGCCGATGGTCGCCGGAGACACGTTCCTCGCGGTTTCCCGGGGGGCGGGGTACCGCATCGAGGCCGGCCCGGATGGGGCCGTGGTCCTGCGCGCCGCTCCGGCCGCGGGATCGCCGTCAACCCTTTGACAGCGCGAGGGACCGGTGGTATTGTTGGACCCACGTCCGGACACGGTAGGGGAGCCGCGCTTGGCCGACATTCCAGGCCGCAAGAGGCTGGGGGAGACGAGCAAACGCAGCCAGGTCCCCGCCCGTGACAACGGGGCGCGGCCCGGCAGCGGACGCGAGGCCCGCGAGGCGCCCAAGTCCGCCCGCGAGCCGCGCGAGCGCGACCGGGACGAGGGCCGCCCGTCCGCCCGCTCGCTCCCGCCGCCGCCCTCCGGTCCCCACCAGGCGCCGCCCTGGCTCTGGGGGATCCTCGGCCTCGTCGTCGTCGGGATCATCGCGTCGTTCATCTACTACGTGTCGACGGGCAAGGATGTCGTCGTCACCCCGCCGCCGAAGACGTCGCAGCTCGACAAGTTCAAGAAGCTGCACAACGAGGCGAAGGTCCACCGCGGCAAGGCCCAGAGCGCGAAGGACGGCGACGACGAGCGGACGATGCTGAGCGAGGTCCGGCTGGCCCGCCAGAAGCTCCGCAAGGTCATCGACGACTTCGACAAGATGTTCGGCGAGAAGTCGGAGTACCGCGACCCCAAGACCGGCGAGCTGAAGCCCGAGTACCTGGGCTACGAGCAGATCCGCATCGAGGCCCAGCAGGACCTCTACAACCTCAACAAGGACTTCCCTCCCGATTAGCGTCGCCTCGCCGCGCGCGACGCCCGTCGTCGCCGCGCTCCTCCTGGTCTTCGCCTTCGTCCCCGCCGCCGGCTGCGGGTCGCAGAAGGAGCGCGACCGCGCCCACGCCGAGATCCAGGCGATCGCCGCCCGCCGCCCCGACGACGCCGAGGCCTTCCGCGCCCGCTGCCGCGAGCTGCGGGAGAAGTGCCGCGCCTTCCGGGAGCGCTGGCCCGACGACGAGGAGGCCGGCGACGTCTTCTTCTTCGAGGCCCAGTCGGCGCTCTTCCTCGACGAGCCCGAGACGGCGGAACGCGAGCTGACGGCCTACCTCGAGCGGTACCCGGACGGGGCCATGCGCCACGCGGCCCGCCAGTTCCGCGGGATCGCGCGCCTGCGCCTCTCTCGCACCCGCGAGGCGGCCGACGACCTGGCCGCGACCGGCGCCGACGAGGCGCCGCGCTCGGTCCGCGGCGCCTCGCTCTACTACCTCGGCCAGGCGCGCATGCGGCTCGGCGACGCCGAGGGCGCGCGGGCCGCGCTCGCCCGGATCGAGGAGCAGAAGCTCGACGAGGACCTCGTCCGCAAGGCGGGCGCCCTCCTCCGCGACGTCGAGAAGATCGGCCGGCGCGTGCCGGACCTGGACGATGTCGCCTTCGGCGGCGGTCGCCCGACGGCCCTCCTCTTCTTCCGGGCAGGTCACGGCGACGGCCTGGATGACCTGGAGGCGCTCGCCGCCCTCGCCCGCGCGCGCCCCGGCGCCCTGCGCGTCGTCGCGGTCACGGTCGACGGCGACGTCGCGGCGGCGAAGCTCGCGATCCAGGCGGCGGGCGTGGCGGCGGGCGAGGACCTGATCGTCCGCCACGACGAGGGCACGGGAAGGCTCGCCGGGAGGTGGAACCCCCCGGCGCTCCCCTGGGTCTACTTGCTGGATGGGGAAACCGAGGTGCGGGCGACCGGCCTCCGCGCCGGCTGGGTGGGGCCGGCGCTCGAGGCGCTCGGGCCGGCCCCGCCGGGACGGTAGAGTCGCTACTTCTTCTCGAGCTTGAGCAGCTCGAGCGTGCTCGTGGTTCCGGCCATGGTCGTGACCGCCTTGATCGGCACGGGGTGGTCCTTCTCGAGCCACGTCTCCGTGACCGCTTCCTGCCCGGCGATCTTCTTCTTGGCCTTGATGTAGTCGCACCTGAACGTGCCGGCCGGGACCGTGACGCTGTCGGACTTCTTCTCGACCTCCTCCTCGTCCCCCTTCTCGGGCTTGCGCGGGAGGTCCTGGTCCTGGGCGAACGTGACCTTGTCGTCGGGTCCGAGCATCTCCATCTTCACCTTGGCGACCTTGTCGTCCCGGTCGACGAGGGTGAAGCGCAGCCTCGACTCGGTGCCCGCGCTCACGCTCTTCATGAGGGCGGTCGTCCCCTTGTTCACGCGCCACCAGGAGTACTTGTCGACCTCCTCCGCCTCCTTCTTTCCCTCCTCCTTCTTCCCCGCCTCGCCCCCCTTGGCCGCCTCGCCCCCCTTGGCCGCGTCGCCGGCCTTCGCCGCCGTGCCCGTCCCCGGCGCCGCGCCCGTCTTCGCGACCCAGATCGGCGCGCCGACGCCGCCCAGGAGCAGCGGGACGGCGAGGCCGACGATCCCGAGCGTGCCGGGCGGCCCCTCGAACTTCTCGGTCATGAGCCCGAAGCAGGCGAAGGCGCCGAGGAGCGCGCCCACGCCCACGACGGCGAGCTTCCAGGCGACGACCGCGTTCGGGATCGTCGCCCCCTGCATGGCCGCGAAGGCGAGCACGACCGCGGCGATCGCCCCGAAGGCGAGCCCGCGCGCCCAGTCCTTCTTCTGGAAGACGAAGACGCCGGCCGCGATGCCGGCGATCCCGACGACCAGGAAGACGACGGATCCGCTGAGCGCGCCGGCGTAGCGAGCCGCGATCTGGGCCTTGTAGAGGGCGTCCGTCGCGCTCGTCGGCTTCTGGCCGAGGCGCTGCGCGTCGTACGACGCCCTCTCGGCCTCGCGCGCTTTCTGGGCCGCGCCCTGCGCGCCGCCGGGTCCGCTCGTCGCCGCGGGCGGCGCCTCCTCCTTCTTCGTCGTCACCAGGCCGTAGACCCCCCAGCCGACGCCGACGAGGCCGGCCAGGATCGCGATGATGGCGTGGATGATCAGCGGGTGCTCGGGCTCCCTCGACATGAGACTCTCCCTCTCTCTCGCTCTCTCGCTCGCTCCCGGCGGGCAGCGACCGCAGGATAGCGAATTTGCAGGGGCAACGGAAGTGGGCTACCATCGGCGGCGACATGCTCCCGAACCCCCGCGCCCCCGCGAGCTTCGAGGAGGCCCGGGCGGCCGTGCTCGCGGCCGCGCGCCCGCTCGGGCCGCCGGACGCGGTCGCGATCGCCGAGGCGGCGGCGCGCGTGCTCGCCGAGGACGTGGCGAGCGTCGCCGACGTCCCCGGCTTCGACAACTCGGGCATGGACGGCTACGCCGTCCGCACGGAGGACGTGGCCGGCGCCTCGACCGAGGCCCCGCGCCGGCTCCGCGTCGTCGGCGACCTGCCGGCGGGCCGGGCCCCGCGCGAGGCCGTCGGCCCGGGCGAGGCGATCCGCATCATGACGGGCGCCCCGATCCCGGACGGCGCCGACCAGGTGGTCGAGGTGGAGCGGACCGCGCCCGCGGAGGGCGGGGCGGGCGGGGCGGCCTCCGTCCTCGTCCTCGCCGCCCGCGAGCCGGGCGCCAACATCCGCCGCGCCGGCGAGGACCTGCGGCGCGGGACGCGGGCGCTCGAGGCGGGCGTGCGGCTCGGGCCGCCGGAGATCGGCCTCCTCGCCGCCTGCGGGCGCGAGACGGTCAAGGTCGCGCGCCGGCCGCTGGTCGCGATCCTCTCGACCGGCGACGAGGTCGTGGCGCCCGGGGCGCCCGAGCCGCTCGCCCGCGGGCAGGTCCGCGACGCGAACCAGCACTCGCTCGCGGCCGCCGCCGTCGTCGCCTGCGGGGCGCGGCCGCTCGCCCTCGGGATCGCCCGCGACGATCCCGGCGCCATCGAGGCGGCCGTTCGCGAGGGGCTCGGGCGCGGGGCGGACGCGCTCCTGACCTCGGCCGGGATCTCGGTCGGCGCCCGCGACTGCGCGCCCGACGTCTTCTGCGGCCTCGGCTTCGCGGAGCGCTTCCGCGAGGTGAAGATCAAGCCCGGGCGCCCGTTCACGTTCTACGTCGGCGAGCCCGGCCCGGGAGGCGGCGCCGGCGCCCGGCCCCGCCCGGTCTTCGCCCTCCCCGGGAACCCCGTCGCCGCCCTCGTCTGCTTCGAGCTCTTCGTCCGCCCCGCCCTCCTCGTCATGCAGGGCGCGCGGGCGCTCGACCGGCCCGAGGTGGTCGCCGTCTCGGACCGCGCGCTCCGGGCGCGCCCCGGGCGCATCAACTTCGTCCGCGCCCGCCTCCGCTACGATCCCGAGGCGATCGGCGGCTACCGGGTCGCCGAGGTCCTGCCCGAGGGCTCCGGGATCTCGCGGACGATGCACCAGGCGGACGCGCTGCTGCGCGTCGACGCCCCGGTCGCGCCGGGCGGCCGGGTGCGGGCGATCCTGCTCCACGCCCAGGAGGTGACGCCTTGAACGACGGGCTCCGCGCCCTTCCGGCCGTCGACGAGCTGCTCCGCGAAGAGGCGTTGCAGGCGGCCGCCTGTGCCTGCCTCGCGCCGCGCAGCGTCGTCGTCGCCGCCGCCCGGGCCGCGATCGCGGCCGCGCGCGCCGCCGCCCGGGACGGGCAGGCCGTTCCCGGGCGGCGCGAGCTGCTCGACGACGCCGCCCGCCGGGTCGCCGCCGCCTGCCGCCCGGCCCTCGCCCGGGCCGTCAACGCGACCGGCGTCGTCCTCCACACGGGGCTCGGGCGCGCCCCGCTCGCCCCGGAGGCGCGGGCCGCGCTTCTCGAGGCCGCCCGCGGCTACGCCGTCCTCGAGATCGACCGCGCGACCGGCGAGCGCTCGCAGCGCGAGCAGGCGTGCGCCGACCTCCTCTGCGAGCTGACGGGCGCCGAGGCGGCGACCGTCGTCAACAACAACGCCGCCGCCTGCCTCCTGGCGCTCGCCGCGCTCTGCCGCGGCCGCGAGGTCATCGTCGCCCGCGGCCAGCTCGTCGAGATCGGCGGGAGCTTCCGCATCCCCGAGGTCATGGCCGAGAGCGGCGCCCGCCTGCGCGAGGTCGGGGCGACGAACAAGGTGCGCCGCGCCGACTACGAGGCGGCGGTCGGGCCCGAGACGGCCGCGATCCTGAAGGTCCACACGTCGAACTTCAAGGTGGTCGGCTTCACCGAGGAGGTCCCGCTCGACGACCTCGTCGCCCTCGCCCGCGCCCGCTCGCTCCTCTGCCTCGAGGACCTGGGCTCGGGCAACCTCGTGGACCTCCGGCCCTGCGGGATCGGCGACGAGCCCCTCGTCCAGGACAGCGTGCGGGCCGGCGCCGATGCCGTCACCTTCAGCGGCGACAAGCTCCTCGGCGGCCCGCAGGCCGGGCTCCTCGTCGGACGGAAGGAGGCGGTCGCGAAGGTGCGCCGGCACCCGCTCTTCCGCGCCGTCCGCCCGGACAAGCTCTGCCTCGCCGCCCTCGAGGCGACGCTCCGCCTCTACCGCGACGAGCCCGGGGCGATCGTCGGCCGCGTCCCGTCGCTCGCCCTCCTGGCGGCGACCCCGGCCGAGGTCGAGCGGCGCGCGCGCGCGCTCGCCGAGGCCCTCGGCCCGCTCGCGCCCGCCGTCTCGGCCCGCGTGGTCGAGTGCTTCTCGCAGACGGGGAGCGGGGCGCTCCCGACCGAGCGGATCGAGTCGCGGGCCGTCGCCCTCGAAGCTCGCGGCCTCTCGCCGGACGCGCTCGCCGCGCGGCTCCGGGCCGCCGATCCGCCCGTCTTCGCCCGCATCCAGAAGGATCGGGTCCTCCTCGACCTCCGCACGGTCCTCGCCGGCGAGGAGGAGGCGGTCGTCGCGGCCGTGCGCGCCGCGCTGGCCGCCTCCGCTCCGGTTTGACCGGGGCGCCCCGCGCGCCTAAAATGTCCGACCCGCGCGGGAGCGGAAGGGTCCCTGGTGGGCTCCCCGGGCTTCAAACCCGGCGTGTCCGGCGAACAACCGGATAGGTGGGTTCGATTCCCATGCGCTCCCGCCACCTCGGAGCCCGCAGTCGATGGCCGCCGACGACGAGCCGCGCCGTCCGATCCTGATCTTCGACTACGGCTCGCAGTACGCGCAGCTCATCGCGCGGCGCGTCCGCGAGCACCACGTCTACTCGGAGATCGTGCCCCACACGACGTCGGCGGCCGAGGTCGAGCGGCGCCGGGCCGCCGGCCTCATCCTCTCGGGCGGGCCGGCCTCCTGCTACGAGCCCGGCGCGCCCCAGATCGACCCGGGCGTCCTCGACCTGGGCATCCCCGTGCTCGGGATCTGCTACGGCCTCCAGCTCGGGTGCCGCGTCCTCGGCGCCCGCGTCGAGGGCTCGAAGGAGCACGAGTACGGGCGCACCCCGATCGTCCTCGACGGCGAGAGCCCGCTCTTCCGCGGGCTGCCGCGCGAGACGACGGTCTGGATGTCGCACGGCGACCGCGTGACCGACGCCGGCGACCGCTTCGTCCCGCTCGCGCGCACGCCGAGCTGCGCGGTCGCGGCCGTGAAGGCGCGGGACCGCGAGTTCTACGGCGTCCAGTTCCACCCGGAGGTCACGCACACGCCCGAGGGCGGCTCCATGCTGCGGAACTTCCTCGTCGAGATCGCGAGGGCGCGGACGGACTGGGTCGCCGCGAACCAGATCGACGAGGCGGTGCGGCAGATCCGCGCGCAGGTCGGCGAGCGCGGGCGCGTCGTCTGCGGGCTCTCGGGCGGCGTCGACAGCTCGGTCGTCGCCCTCCTGCTCCACCGCGCGATCGGGCGGCGCTCGACCTGCATCTTCGTCGACAACGGGCTCCTCCGGAAGGGCGAGGCGGCCCAGGTCCGGGCGACGTTCACGACCCGGTTCGACCTCGACCTCCGCTGCATCGACGCCTCCGAGCGGTTCCTCGCGAGGCTCGAGGGCGTCGTCGACCCCGAGGAGAAGCGGAAGGCGATCGGGCACGAGTTCGTCCAGGTCTTCCGCGACGAGGCGCAGAGGATCGAGGGCGCGCGCTTCCTCGCCCAGGGGACGCTCTACCCGGACGTCGTCGAGTCGCGCGCGCCCCACGGCGGGCCGACGGCCACGATCAAGTCGCACCACAACGTCGGCGGCCTCCCGGCCGAGCTCGGCTTCGACCTGGTCGAGCCGCTCCGCCTCCTCTTCAAGGACGAGGTCCGGCGCCTCGGCGACGAGCTCGGCCTCCCGCCCGAGATCACGCGGCGCCAGCCGTTCCCGGGGCCGGGTCTGGCCGTCCGCTGCCTCGGCGAGGTGACGCCCGGGCGGCTCGCCGTCCTGCGCGAGGCGGACGCCGTCGTCCTCGAGGAGATGCGGCGCGCCTCGCTCTACGGGCGGGTCTGGCAGTCGTTCGCGGTCCTGCTCCCGGTGCGGACGGTCGGCGTCATGGGCGACCGGCGCACCTACGAGAACGTCTGCGCGCTCCGGATCGTCGAGAGCGAGGACGGCATGACGGCCGACTGGGCCCGGGTCCCCTACGACGTCCTGGCGACGATCTCGAACCGCGTGATCAACGAGGTGAAGGGGATCAACCGCGTGGTGCTGGACATCTCGTCGAAGCCGCCGGCCACGATCGAGTGGGAATAGGGATCACCGTCTTGAACTTCGGCCGGCTGCTCACGCGGGCCGGCGCGGCGGCGCGGGTGGCGGCGGTCCGGGCCGACCTCGCTTCGGCCCGCCTCACCCGCAGCTTCCGGGCGACGGCGAGGAAGCCGGCCCCGGCCGCGGCGGCGGCGAGGAGCCGGACGACGAGGAGCGCCCGGCCGGAGGGGGCCGGCAGCCCGCCCGGGCCGCCGGCGCCGGCCGTCGCGGCGGCGGCGGCGGCCGCGCGCTCGTCCTCGGCGGCGGCGGTCTCGGCGGCCGCGCTCGCGACGAGGTGGGCCCAGCCGGCGCGGTCGAGGCGCCGGGCCGTCCCGTACTTGAAGTCGCGGACCACGGCCTTGCCGCCGCGGAGGTCGTAGTAGACCGCCCCGTCCGCCACCCGGTCGCCCGAGAGGCGCAGGTGGACCCTGGCCGAGTCGGCCTTCACATCGGCGACCGCGATCGCCAGGGCGTCGTCGAAGCGGGCGACGAGCGGCGCGAACGCCCGCCCGCTGCGGGCGTCCTCGGCCGCGTCCGGGTGGAGCCCGAGGTCCTTCTCGGCCCCGTCCACCTCGCCGTAGCGCGCGTGGAGGAGGTAGCCCCAGAGCCTCGCCTCGAGGTCGGCCCGCGCCCGCGCGTCGAGGGCGCGCGGCGCAGGCGGCGGCTGCTCCGGCGGCGGCGGCGGCTCGACCATGAGGCTCCACACGAGCACGGCGCCCGCGACCGCGCACGCCGCCGGGGCCCAGAGCGCGCGGGCCGCCCGGACGACGCCGGGCTCGGACCATCCGCGGCTCGCGGCGACCGGCGCCGGGCGGGGCTTCGAGGGCTTGATCATGGGGGGCCTCGCTACTCTCCGACGACCGTCGGGTTGACGACGGTCGGCTCGAGGAAGCCGCCGACGTAGACGTACGACGGGGGCACGTTCGAGTCGGCGCCCGAGGCCGGCACGATCGTCCCGAGGGCCAGGTCGTGGCGGAGGTTCATGCCCTGGCGGACGACGAGCTTCTCCCCGACGGCCGCGCCGACGTACGTCGTCTGGCTGCCGCCGATCGAGATGCGGCTGAAGGGCGCGAAGATCGCTCCGCGGAAGGCCGCGCCGTTCCGGATCCGGACCGGGTCGGTCCGGTTCTCGTCGCCGAGGTTGACGTAGATCTGGAGCGCGCCGCCCTCGAAGGTGACCTGCGCGTCGTCGCTTCCGCTGGCCCCGCCGGTGTCGTTCTCGTTGCTCGCGTCGTTGAGCTCGGAGCCCGAGTCGGGGCTCGAGTTCTCGCTCCCTTCCGAGCCCGACTCGGCGTGGGCGTTGCCCTCGGAGATGTCCGACTGCGGCCCGAACGAGACGTCGCGGAGGGCGAAGAGGGCGTTCTGGGAGCCGCGGAGGGTGACGACGCTGCCCTGCTTGAACCAGATGTTGTCGGCGTCCGCCGTGAAGTTGCCGCCGACGTCGAACGTGCCCTCGACGCGGAGCGAGCCGGTGCCGATGCCCTGGCCCGGCGTGCTCATGTTCGGCAGCTCGACGTGGGCGGCGCCCTGGATCGTCATCCTCGAGGCGCCGACGACCTTGAACTCGCCGCCCGTGGTCGAGAAGCTCGCGTTCCCGCCGATCGTGACGACCGCGTTGCCGTCGGCCGTGATCGAGCCGGTGCGCGTGTGGACGGCGAGGTCGCCGGCGGTCGAGAACACGCCCGGCGTCGACGGGCTGCCGTTGTAGGTGCCGCCGTTGAACGACAGGAGGTTCGTGATGAGCCCCGTCGAGCTCGTGTGGCCGAGCTCGACGCGCGTGTAGTTGCCCGTGCTGAACCCGCCGCTCGAGATGATGTTCAATTTCCCCTGCCCCTGCGAGACGATCCTGGCCGTGCCGTTGAGGCCGATGCCGCTCTTCACGTAGACCGTGAGCGTCTTCGTCGGGTCGTTCCCCGTGTTGATGGTGAGGACGTCCCCGTTGCCGATGCCCACGTCCTGGAGGTTCACGGCCACGCCGCCGGCGACCGCCTGCGGGGCGCTCCCGGCCTTCACGGCCGTCCCGTCGTTGAAGACGAGCCCGGTCATGGAGATCGTGGCGCTCCGGTTCACGGTCGAGTGGCTGCTCGACCCGATCCCGTTCCAGTACGTGGAGGCGGGGTCGTTCGTCAGCACGGGCTGGTAGTTCCCCATGCGGAACGTGTCGTCGCTCGTCCCGAGCACGCCGTCCGAGCCGGGGAGGCGGACGCCCGCCCCGCTGTCGATCGCGATCTGCTGCGCCTGGGCCACGAGGGCGCCCATGAACGCGTCGTGCGCCCTCTGGGCGCCGAGGACCGCCGGCCCGTTCTCGCCGATCCCGCCCTCGACGGTGCCCCCGTCGAAGAAGCGCTCGTTGCCGACCTTTACGTTCGGGCGGAAGCCCCAGCCCGGGATGAGCCCCGACTGGGTGATCCCGTTCGTGCTGGCCGCGCCCTCGACCGTCGCGTAGTCGTTGATGAAGATCGTGCCGCGCGTCGCCCGCACATCGCCCTCGACCACGACCGGCTTCGAGGGCGTCCCGCGGAGGACGATGGCGGCGTCCTTGCGCCGCGGGGACTGGAGCCAGCCGCTGGCGTCGAGCGGGAGGGCGTCCCCGTTGATCCGCTGCTCGAACGTCGTCAGCATGTCGCCGTGGATGTGGGCCCCGTAACGGGCGATCATCTGGCCGAACGAGAGGAGCTTCGTCCGCCGGGCGCCGAGCGCCTGCGATCCCGCCGGGCCCTCGCGCGTGTCGACGGCGTCGACGGTGCTCTTGTCGATGATCATGCGGCCGCGCGAGATGTAGCCGAACTCGCCGAAGATCCCGCGCGTCTCGCCCTCGACCGCCGGCCGGAGGACGAGGGCGACGGTGCGCTGGACGGTCTCGCCGCGGCGGTTGGTCACGCTGCCCGTCGCCTCGATCCGCGCCCAGGGCCAGGCGCGCGAGCCCTTCGTCGAGGTCGCGCCGAGCTTGCGCAGGGAGGCGGTCGCGTTCGCCTGGCTCGGCAGGTTCGCCTCGCCGCTCGCCGGCCACACCTGGCCGCCGACCGCGACGCCCGCGCCGGCGCCGGCCGGATCCAGCCGGGCGGCGAGGTTGATCTCGCCCGAGTCGATCCTGGCGAGGACCAGATCCACGCCCGCCCGCGCCCGCTCGAGGGCGAGCGCCTCGTCGGCGGCCGACGTCGAGGTGCGGACCCAGCCGTTCGAGTTGAGGCCCATGAGGGCCACGAAGCCCGCGGCCATGACGAAGACGAGGAGGACGGCGGCGATCGCCGCCGCCCCTCGCCGCCCGCCGTTCCGGATCTCTCGTGCTGGCTGCATCGTGTCGGCTCCGAGGGTTACCTGAGGAGGACGACGTCGAGCTGTTCCTGGAAGCGCGGCCTCCGCACCGAGCCGTTCGCCTCGAGCTCCGGCGACGCCTCCGCGGTGAGGCGGAGGTTCACGCGCCGGCCGCTCGGGACGGCCTGGAGGGCCACGCACGAGCCCATGACCCGGACCACCGACGAGCCCTCCTCCCGGACGAGGACGCCCTGGTTGTTCACGCGATAGGTGATGGGCGGTCCCCAGGTGGTCGTCGTCCCGACGGCCGTCGGCAGGTTGAACGTGATCCCGCCGCTCGTGCTGAAGCTCGGCGACGACATGGACGACTGCTCGAGCTCGCGGGCCATCCGGCGCAGGGCCGCGCTCGTCTGGGTGCGGAGCGCGTAGCTCTGCGCCTGCTGCCGCTCGGCGCGCGAGCTGTCGCGGAGGATCGAGGCGACGCCGAGGAAGAGCCCGGCGCTCAAGCCGACCGCGATCATGAGCTCGAGGAGCGAGAAGCCGCGCTCGGCGCGGCGGGCGGTGGCGCTAGTTCGCATGGGAGACCACGTAGGTGGTGACGGTGATCGTCTGGGGCGAGCTCGGCCCGAGCATGCCGACCCAGGTCGACGTCGCCGTGACGGCGAAGTAGCCCGAGCCGGGAGAGGGCGTCGCGGGCGCGTTCGGGTTGACCTCGACGACGCTCAGCTGGCCGGTCGTCGGGGTGATGAGGACGTCGCCGAACGTCGGCCCGGTGCCGGTCGGGGCGCCGGGGGCCGGCTGGGTGACCGGGGAGGCCGTCGTGAAGGCGAAGCTCGACCCGTCGAGCCCGCGGATCTGGTCCTCGGGGAGCGTCCGCAGCTCCTGGACGCGCGTGAGGAGCGAGCTCTGGACGAAGAGCCGCTCGCGCATGAGCGTGTCGACCTTCTGGGTCTGGGCGATCATGCCGGCGACCCCGGCCGAGATCATGGCGAGGATCGCGAGCGAGACGACGATCTCGGGAAGGGTGAACCCGCCCTCGGCCCGGGCCTTCGGTCCGAACTTGCCGGACGGCTGCCTCTTCATTGCGGTCCTCTCCGTGTCGTGCGCGGTGCTCATGTCTGGCGGTCTTCGTCGCAAGATCGGTGCCGCGGAGATGAGCAAGAAAGGGTCAGGCCTGGCTCGATGATCTCTAAGTCGAGCTCGACACGACGGTTGAGCACGAGCGGGCCGGCGCGCGCCGAAAACTGCGCCCTCTTTCGCCCTGTCGGGAAGCGAGAAGCGGCGCGGCCTCGCGGGCGGTCGGCGGGGCCTTCCCTCGGACCCTGGCGGATTCCGCGCTCCCTCGTCGAACGGCGCGGGAGCGACCGGGGAAGCCGCCCGCGCGGTCGGGGTGCGCTCCGACCGCGCGGGCGGGTGCCGGCCCGACACGGACCGGCCAGAGGTGAGCAGGTGGGAGCTCGGCGGGCGCGGAGCCTCGACATCCGGGCGACGCGAGAACCGGACGAAATGTCCGGACGGATCGGACAACGGTGTCGGGTCCCGTCCCGGGTCCCTTCCACCCATCCGGTCCGTCGGGAGCGTGTCTAAGAGAAAAAGAAAAGAGAGAAAGGAGGGAGGGAGAGGACCGCCCCCCGAACCCCCCGCAGCCGAGCGCGCGGCAAGGAAGGGGCTCGGGCTTCCGCGCGCTCGGCTCAGCTCAGGGGCCGATGTCGATCCGGTAGACGGCGGCGTCGGTGAGGTCCGTCACGTAGAGACCGTCCCCGGCGACCGCGAGCCCGGCGATCATGCTGAAGGGCGGCCCGGCCGCGAGGGGGGTCGGCGCGCCGCCGACCGTCGCCGGGAGGGCGAAGATCGTGTTCCCGGCGCCCGGGTCGCCGACGTAGACCGTTCCGTCGCGCACGGCGATCGCCTTCGGCTCGACGAACGGCGGGCCGGACCAGAGGACCTGCGGCGGCCCGCCGACGGCGGCGATCGCCAGGACCTTAGGCGGCGTCACGCCCGGGTAGCCGACGTCGACGCCGTAGATGATCGCCCCGCCGACGGCGAGGCGATTCACGTGGGATGTGGCGAAGCCGCCCGGATAGTGCGGCCCGGCGAGCAGGAGCGGCGCGACGGAGCTCGTGGGATCGACGCGGTAGAGCCGCCCGCCCACCTGGTCGACCGCGAAGAGCCACTTCCCGTCGGTCGCGAGGCCGCTCCCGTCGAGGATCGGCTCGTTCCCGGGCCGCCCCTCGTAGACGACGCGCGGCTCGCCGCGGCCGTCCTTGCGCCGGGCGTAGATGCGCGTGCCCGTGTTCGGCGCCGAGTTCATGTCGATCCAGAACAGCTCGTCGCCGAGGAGGGCGATGGCTTCCGCGGACTCCGGCACCGCGGAGATCCAGATGGGCGGGCCGCCCCCGAGGGGCAGGGCGGCGAGGATCGCCTGCCGCCCGTCGCCCGCGCCCGCGTAGAGGCGGTCGCCCTCGATCGCGATGCCCGGCAGGAACTGCTTCACGGCGCTCCGGTCCTGCCACACGAGCGTCGGCCGCCGATCGCGGAGGGCCGGCCCGGGCGCCGGCGCCGGCGCGGCCGGCGCGGTCCCTCCGCTCCCCGAGAGGCGCCAGACGACGACCGCGACCGCCGCCGCGACCGCGATCCCGGCGACGATCGCGACCTTCGTCGTCCGGGACCTGTTTCCCCTCCCCGTCCCCTTTCCCCTCCCCGTCCCCGTCGCCGTTCCTTCTCCCTCCGGGAGAGCGCCCGCGGGAAGGGGGCGGCGCGCCGGCATGGTGATCGGCGTCGTCGGCGCGCTCACGTCGCCCAGGAACCGGTCGAGGTCGTCGCCCAGCTCCCCCGCCGAGGCGTACCGTCGCGCCGGCTCCTTCTCGAGGCAGCGGAGGACGATCGCGTCGAGCGCCCCCGGGACGTGGGATGCGACCTCGCTCGGCCGCGGCGGCGGGTCGCGCAGGACCTGGGCGAGGATCTCGCCGCGGTCCCGGGAGGTGAACGGCGGCCGGCGCGCCAGGAGCTCGAAGAGCGAGGCCCCGAGCGCGTAGACGTCGCTCCGGGCGTCGGCCGAGCTCGGGCTGCCGCGCGCCTGCTCGGGCGCCATGTACTCGGGCGTGCCGATGACGAAGCCCGACCCCGTGAGCGTCGAGCCGGCCGGGCCGAGGTCCTCCGTCGGGCGGGCGAGCCCGAAGTCGAGGACGATCACCCGCCCGTTCCGGTCGAGCATGAGGTTCCCGGGCTTCAGGTCGCGGTGGACGACGCCCTGGCGGTGGGCGCGGTCGACGGCGCGCGCGGCGTCCCGGATGAGCTCGACCGCGCGCCGGACGCCCAGGCCCTCGGCGGCGAGCGTCGCGAGCGTCCGTCCGTCGACGAGCTGCATCGCGATCCAGGGGCGGCCGTCGTGCTCGCCGACCTCGTAGATCGTGGCGATGTCGGGCAGCTCGAGGCGGGCGGCGAGACGGGCCTCGCGCTCGAAGCAGGCGCGCGCCCGCTCGTCGTGGAAGCGGCGCAGGAGCTTGAGCGCGACCTGCCGGCCGAGCCTCGTGTCGTACGCGCGCACGACCTCGCCCATGCCGCCGCTCCCGAGCGGGGCGATGACGACGAACGCGCCGATGGCGCGCGCCGGGTCGCGGAGCGCGCGCGCGACCTCGTCGGGGATCGGGGCGGCGCCCGGAGCGGCGGCGCGGTCGAGGAGGAACCGCTGGGCGTCCGAGAGGCCCAGGCGGGCGACGACGCCGACGCGGGCGCCCGGCGGCGCCTCGTCCTCGGCGACGACGGCCGCCTCGACCCGGCTCTCCGTCGTCCAGCCGAGCTCGACGGCCCGGCGCGCGCGGGCGAACTCGAGCTCGGAGTTCCGGGCGCTCGCGGTCATGGAGGTGGAGCCGTCATCGCAGGTACGGCTCCAGGCCCAGCTCCTCGAGCTCCGTCCGCGGGTCGTCGGCTCGCTCGGCCGCGACCCGCAGCAGCTCGCGCTTGAAGATCTTGCGGGCGGCGCTCAGGTGGTTGCGGATGTCGTAGACGCGCTTGCCGAAGCGCTCCGCGAGGGCGCGGTACTCCTCGGGGCGCGAGCCGTCGAAGCGCGTCCGCGCCTCGAAGACGGCGAGGACGTCCTCCTTGCCGCGACGCACGAGCTCGCCGCGCAGGCGCTCGAGCGCGTCCTCGAGGTAGGAGCGGCGCAGCTCGGCGTCGAGCTCGGCGTCGAGGGCGGCGTCGTCCGGCGGGACGGCCCCGGGCCCGAGGGTCGCCCGCCCCTCGGCCAGCGTGCGGAGCGCGCGCCGCCGCGTGCCCTCGGCCGCCCGCCACTTCGAGACGTGGCGGCGGCAGGCGACCTTGAGGAAGCCGCGCAGGCTCGTCTCGTGGCGGAGGCCTTCGATGAAGTCGCGCTCGAGGAGGGTGGCGAACAGGCCCTGGGTCAGCTCCTCGGCCGTCTCCTCCGGCAGCGCGAGCACGCGCGCGAAGAAGCGGCGGACGGGCCGGTAGTAGATCGCGAGCAGCAGCCCGACGGTCTTGCGCCGGTGGTGGACGTCGGCGGCGCGCGCCCCGCGGATCAGGGTCCACGGGGTCGCCGGCCACTCGCCGCTGCCGAGGGCGCGCGGCGGGCGGGGTCCGGCGGCCGGCGCAGGGGGCGGCTCGGGCCCGCCGGCCCCCGCCCCGCCACCCGACGTTTTTCCGAACGGGTCCGCCATCGATGTCGTCCAGGCTCCGCCCGACCGATTCTACCTTGAAAACCGGGAGCGCGGCGAGTACTCGTACGCCGGATGGAGCGACCGAGGCGCGCCCTGATCCTCCCCGGCGGCGGGGCGCGAGGCGCCTGGCAGGCGGCCGTGCTGAGCGAGCTGGCCCGGGCGCTCGACGGCGGGGCGGCGCCGACCGGGCCGCCGCTCGGCTTCGACGTCATCCTCGCGACCTCGGTCGGCGTCGCGAACGCGGTCGGGCTCGCGCTCGGGCTCGCCCCCGGCTTCCCCGAGCTCTGGCGCGACTGCATGCGGTCCCTCCTGTGGGTGCGGCCGCGCGAGCTCCTGAGGCTCCGCTCGCCCTTCGGCGTCGGGAAGGCGGCCGGCGAGCTCGTGCGCCGCTACGGCGACCGCGAGCGGCTGCGGGCCGCGCGCGGGCGCTGCGAGCTCGTCTTCACGGCGACGGACTACGACACCGGCGAGGCCGTCCTCTTCTCGAGCCGCGACCCCGGATGGACGGACGACGAGCGGACGCGCCAGTTCTTCGCCGCGATCACGATCCCCTACGTGACCGGCCGGCCCGTCGAGATCCGCGGACGGCGGTACTGCGACGGCGGCTTCACCCGGAACACGCCGCTCGAGTCCGCCCTCGCGCGCGGCATCGACGAGGTCCTGATCGTCGACCCGGGGCCGAGCGAGAGGGCGGCGCTCGTCGGCCGTTACGGGGCGCCCGTCTTCGAGGCGCTCGGGCGGCTGCCGTTCAAGCTCGCGCGCCTCCTCGCCGGCGTCCCGAAGAGCTACGTGGACGGGGTCGAGGCGGTCGCGGCCGCGGGCGCCGGTCCGGCGGGGGGCGCGACGGGCCCCCGCGTCCGCCTCGTCCGGCCGTCGCAGCCGCTCCCCTGCGGCGTCCTGGATCTCCGGCCGGGACCGGTCGAGGGCGCCCTCGCGATCGGGCTCGCCGACGGCGAGGACCTGGCGCGCCGGCTCGTCCGCGAGCGGCGGCGCCCGGCCCCGGTCCGGCCCGGGTAGAGTCCGCCTCGTCTACGGGTAGACGTTCTCCGGCGGCAGCTTCACCGCCCGCAGGATCATCCGGAACTTGCCCGTCTCCCAGGCGAGGAGCGCCTTCAGCGCCATGTCGCCGTCGGCGATGCTCTCGCCCCTCCGGAAGATGCGGCAGGAGATGATCTCGCCCTCCTCGACGACGATCTCGCCCTCGACGTCGCCGTTGCGGAGGTCGACGAAGCCGGTCTTCTTGAGGACCTGGCACATCCGGAGCAGCTCGCCGGGACGGAGACGGTCGAGGACGCCCACGCAGTCGGCCTTGTCGGCGTCGGCGGGGCGGGCGAGCCGGAGCTTCCCCGGGCTCACGCCGAGCGTCGGGTCGCGCGGGCCGGCGAGGCGCCGGGAAGGCGGCTCCGGGGCCTCGCCCGGCGGGCGCCAGGCGTCGGGCATCGGGCTCGGCGGGCCGTGGACCCTCCGGAACGACGCCGGCTCGCCGTCGGGGCCGCGGCGGAAGGACGGGGGCTCGCTGTCCGGGCCGGCGAAGCGGCGGAAGGACGGCGGCTCGGGGAAGAGCGGCGCCGCCTCCGGGGCGGGCGCCGCCGGGGACGACCTCTCGCCCGCCCCCGCCGTGGCGCCCGCGCCGCGCTTCGCCCAGCGCGACTTCGGTCCCTTCTCGAGGCAGCGCTTGACGCGGAGCGCAAGCTCGTCGATCTCGAACGGCTTCTGGAGGAAGTCGGTCGCGCCCAGGTCCTCGGCCGTGATCCGGGCCTCGCGGTCCGTGCGGGCCGTGATGACGAGGACGGGGACGGTGTCGAGCAGCCCCATCTCCCGCATCTTGCGCATGACCCCGAAGCCGTTCAGCTTCGGGAGGGTGAGGTCGAGGATGACGAGGGCGAAGCCGCCGTCGGCGCAGCGGGCGACCGCCTCCTCGCCGCTGAAGACGGTCCGCGGCTCGTGCCCGGCCTGCTTCATGGCCTTGGCGATCAGGACGTTCGTCGCGAAGTCGTCGTCGACGACGAGGATGGTCGCCATCTCTTTCAGTATCGGAGATGGCGGCCGACTTGACCAATCGCCGGCCGCGGGAAGCTAGTCCTCGACCGCGTAGAGGAACCCGTCGGACGCCGCCAGGAGCACGCCCGACGAGCACGGCACGGGCGCCGCGACGACCTCGCGCGGGGTGCGGAAGATCCAGCGCTCCTTGCCGCCCTCGACCGGGTAGGAGACGAGGCCCTCGGTCGTGCCGACGTACACCGCCGAGCCGCGCGCGGCCGGCCGGGCGACGATGCCGCCCCTCACCTCGGTGGACCAGAAGACGGAGCCGTCCGTCGGCTTGAGCGCATGCAGGCCGCCGGTCGTGCCGGCGAGGACGAGGTCCGAGCCCACGCCGGGCGGGGCGACGACGGGGCCGGCGCCGACCCCCTCGCCGACCGAGAACCGCCAGCGGGGCGTGCCGTCCGGCACCCCGTAAGCCCGGAGGACGCCGTCGTCGGTCGCGACGAGGAAGATCCCGATGGCGCCGGACCGGTAGATCGCGGGCGCGGTCCCCGGGCGGCCGCCGACGGCGAACCTCGCCCGCACGTCGCCCTTGGCCGCGTCCACCCCGAGGACGTTGCCGTCGTCGAAGACGACGAAGACGATGCCCGTCTCGGGGTCGACGACCGGCGCGTGGCTGACCTTCGCCGGTCCGTCGATGGGCGGCCAGGCGTCGCCGGCGTCGAGCGGGTCGATCCCGTAGATGCGGCCGGCGCCGTCCACCGCCACGATGGGCAGCTTCTCGCCCGGGGCGACGGCCACGGCCGGGCCGGAGCCGAGCTTCCGCCGCCACAGGCGCTCGCCCGTCGCCAGGTCGAAGGCCGTCACGTAGCCCGTGGCGTCGCTGGCGACGGCCCGCCCGGCGACGGCGCAGGGCGTCGCCGTCCCGTCGGCGCCGAGCCCGAGCGGCCGCTCCCAGGCGAGGTGGCCATCGCGCCGGATCGCGTAGAGCCGCTCGTCGCGGCCGGCGAGCAGCACCGTGCCGTCCGGGAGAACCGCGGGCGCCGCCGTCAGCGGGGCGCGGGTCGCGAGCTTCTCCGGCCAGAAGAGGCGGCGGCGGAGGGCGACGTGGAGCGGGTAGGGCGTGTCCTCGGCCAGGAGGTCGATGCGCCGCACGGCCGTCTCGTAGGAGGGGTCGCGCGGCACGAGGTCGACCCGGAACGGCGCCGGGAGCCCGTTGCGATAGGCGCGGCGCAGGATCACGGTCGGCGTCCGCCCGTGGGGCTCGGTGCCGTCCACCGTGACCTGGGCGCCGGCCGGCGTCGACTCGACCTTGAACGGCACCTCGATGAGCTGGGCGGCCTCGCTCCACGGGTAGAGGCCCAGGAGCTCGCGGGCCAGGCGGAAGGCGTCGGCGTCGCGCCCATCGTACACGGCCTGGCGGACGATCACGGCCCGCTTCTTCGCGTCCTCCTCCTTGATCCTCAGGGCCTCGAGCCGCTTGCCCGCCTCCTCGCCCCACTTCGTGCTCCCGGTCACCTGGAGGTAGATCGCCCGCGCCCCCGGGATGTCGCCCGCGTTCTCGGCCGCGAAGCCGCGGTCGTAGAGCTCGCGCGCCCGCCGCTCGCGCCGCTCGTCCTCGAGGCCGCCGAGCCGGACGGCGAGCTCGCGCGCCCGGTCGACGACCCGGCTCCACTCCCAGCGCTCGGCGAAGCCGTCGAGGACGCGCTTCGCCTCGGGCACGCGGTCCTTGTCGGCGAGCGAGAGCGCCTCGCCCTTGCTCTCGGCGTACGCCTTGAGGGCCCGGTACTCGTAGCTGAAGTAGAGGGCGACGACGGCGACGATCAGGAGCCCGGCGGCGACGCCGGCGTAGGGGAGGAGGAACGAGAGGCGCCGGCGCGCCATCGTCCCGACCTGCATCGAGGCGAGCTTGTGGTTCGGGTCGAGGGCCAGGATCTGCTGGTAGACGGCGAGGAGCTCGTCCTCCATCCCCTGCTGCTTCAGGAGGTCGGCGAGCTGCTCGTACTCGGCGATCGCCGCCTTCGGGTCCTTCAGGCGGATGAGGAGGTCGATGAGCCAGCGCCGGACGTCGATCCGGAACGGGTCGAGGCCGATGAGGTAGCGGTAGAGGTTCTTCGTCCGGTTCGCGAGGCCGAACCGCTTGTAGATGTTGGCGAGCGCGATGCCTTCGCCGATCGCCTCCGGCATCTTCTTCAGGCGCTCGAAGAGCCGGATCATCCGCTCGCGGACGGCGAAGTCGTTGGGCGTGATCTTGAGCACGCGCTTGAACGCGTCGATCGCCTCGTCGACGCGGTTGCGGCCCATCAGCTCCTCGCCGACCTTCTTCAGGTTGAAGGCGGCCCGGCGCTCGTCGCCGACGGCGATGTAGTCCTGGGCGAGGCGCTGGCGGGCGATGAGCTCGTTGATCAGCAGGTCGAGCTTCGCCTCGAGCTCGTCGAGCTCCTTCTGGACCTGGGCGCGCTCCTCCTCCGGCGAGAGGCGCTCGCGCCGCGACACCTCGAGCGTCCGCCCCTCGACCATGAGCGCCAGGGCGGACGACGAGACGATGCAGTCGACGCCCCGGCGCCGCCCCTCGCGGATCGTCTCCTCGATCGTGATCCCCTTGCCGCCGGCCTCGGCCACGATCTCGAGGAGGAGGGCTCCGACCCTCGGATCGACGCCGGACGGCGGGCCGTACGCGTGCGTGCCGCCGGGCTGCAGGCGCGAGCGCGCCGGGCCCAGGCGCTGGGCGATCGCCGGGTACCTGGCGGCCGCCTCCTCGACCTCCTTCAGCACCTTGGCGGCGCCGAAGGAGAGCTTCACGGCCTCGAGGCGCGGATCGAAGATCTTGGGCGGCGGGTTCGACTCGCAGTACTCGTAGAAGGCGCCGTCCCAGGGGATCAGGTCGAGGAGCTCGTCGCGGACGATCATCGCCGAGCACTCGCGGACGATGTCGCCGCGGCCGAGGAGGGGGTCGGCGAGGACGTCCTCGAGCGCCATGCCCGAGTCCGCCGCTTTCTGGCGGGCGCGGGCGAACACCTCGGGCGGCAACGAGCCCTCGAGGAGGTCCCCGAGGACCATGCCCTGGCGCCGGCCGATCGAGGAGAGCCGGACCGCGCCGACCGAGAAGTAGATGCACTTCTCGGCGAGGCCGTCGGAGACGAGGAGGTAGGCGGCGCTGCGGTTCTGCTCGAGCTTCTTCAGGATGTTGCCGACGACGGCGGGGGTGAGCTTGCCCTCGATGACCGGCGCCTTCGCCTTCGTCGAGATCGCCGTCACGGGGCCCTCCCGCGGGTCGACGCGACCGCCCCCCGGAAGAGCACCCGAGTCCGGGGACGGGACGCGGGAGAAAGATACGGCTCGCCGCTCGGGGTTGTCAAGGCGCGAACGTCGCACGCGGCTTGCTGTTTCGGGGTTGGGCTCGTATGATCCTTCCGTTCCGCCCCGGTGGGACGGGAGGCGCGCGAGCGCCCACCTCCCGTCGGGCGAGCCGAGGGCCCGCATGCCCAACGATTCCGACCGCCTGTTCACGCGGATCGCCATCCAGAAGAACTATGTCTCCCCGGCGCAGGTGCAGGAGGCGCAGTCCTACCTGGAACGCCTCAAGCTCGCCGTCCCGCTCTCGATCGGCGTGATGCTCCAGAAGCTCGGGCATCTCTCCTACCAGCAGATCGAGGTCGTGCGCCGCGAGATGGAGGCCTTCACCTTCACCTGTCCGCAGTGCGGGGGCAAGGGCCACCGGCTCGAGGTCATCGAGACGGCCCCGGTCTGCGAGAAGTGTCGGGGCGGGGAGACCGCGCTCGCTCCCGCCGCCGCCGAGGAAGGCGCGAGCGGCTCCGGCCCGGGCTCGGGGGCCGGGGTCGGGGGCGGGCCGGGAGCGCGGGCGTCGGGCCGCGGGGCGCCGCCCCCGGGCGCGGCCGACCGTCGCGAGCGCGAGCGGACCGACTCGCCGCGGCCGCCCGACCGGGCCTCCCCGGGCCCGGGCGCGGCCGGCAAGGCGCCCGAGTCGGCGGCCGCGAAGCGGGCCAAGCGCGCGGCCGAGTACGCCGGCATGATGGGCGGCGGAGACGAGGCGGGCGGCGCGGGCGGGCCGGGCGGCGCGGGTCCGGGCGTGGGCGCGCCGGTCGCGCGCCCGGCGGAGCGACCTTCGGGGCGCGGCGGCCAGCCGGCCGCGGGCCGGCCCGGGGAACGCCCGCCCGGCGGCCGCGATCGGCCGCCGGTCGAGGCGCCGGCGCCCCCGGCCCGGGCGCGGGACCCCTTCGCGGGCGCCGAGGCGAACGGGCGAGGCCAGCCCCCGGCGGCGCGCGGGCCCGCCGCCCCGCCGCCCCCCGCCCGGCCCTCGGGCCTCGGGGCCGGCGGCGCGGGGCCGGGCGGGCGGGCCGGCGGGAAGGGCGGCGCCGATCTCCTGGACGAGGTGCCGCTCCCGAACGCCCAGACCGAGAGCTTCGAGCGCTGGAGCGACCGCTTCGGCCCGGGCCGGCCGCGCGAGGGGGCCGGCGAGGCGAAGAAGCCCGCCCCGGGCGGCCCGCCAGGCGGCGGGGGAGGAGCGGAGCCGGCCGGGCCCAAGGCCGAGTCGGGCTGGGACGTCCTGAACCCGAGCGTGATCGCCGATCGCGTCGCCCTCCAGAGGACGACCGGCGGGCCGGCCGCGGCCGGCGCGGAGAAGGAGCCCCAGAGCGGCTGGGAGCTCCTGAACGCCAGCGCCGTCCGCGAGAAGAGCGGCTGGGACGTCCTGAACCCGAGCGCCGTCGAGCTGCCCCGGATCGACCTCGGCGAGAGCGAGAAGGCGGCGCGCCCCGCGGCCCCCGCCAGGGGGGAGTCGGGGAAAGCGCCCGCGCCGCCGCCGAAGGCTGCGCCCGCGCCGGCGCCCGCCCGCGGCGCGCCGGGCGGCCGGGGACGCCGCGACGGCTTCCTCGACGAGGCGCCGCCGGTCGAGACCGGGAAGTTCGACGCCATAAGGCTCGACGCGCCGTCGGCGCCGTTCGAGTCTCCGGCGGTCCTCGAGGCGCCGAGGCGCGTGCCCGCCCCGCCGCGGCCTCGCGGGGAAGAAGCCGACGAGGACGCCTCGCCCGCGGGCGCCGGGGGGGCGCCGTCGCCCGCGGCGCGGCCGGCCGGCGACCCGCGAGACCGCGACGTCCTGGCCTCGGCCTTCACGGAGCTCGTCTTGAAGCCCGAGCCGCCTTCGCGGGAGCGCCGCGGCGAGCCGGCGCCGCGGCCGTCGTTCACGGATGCCCGCACCGAGGCCATGGACGTCTCGCCGGCCGCAGGCCCTGGGCCCGCGAAGGCCGCGCCCGAGCCGCCGCGCCCGGCGGCGCGGCCGAGGCCCGAGCCCGTCCCGACCCCGGGCGAGGCATCGGTCGGGAGCGCGCCCACGCAGTCGCTCGAGCCGTCCCCGCCGGACCGCGACGCGGCCACGGTCGACCTGTCGGCCTCGCAGTTCATAGGCGGCCTCAAGGCCGAGGGGCGCGGCCCGAAGGGGGCCGTCGAGCCGCCGGCCGCCGCCGGCCGGACGGCGGACCGGGAGGCCGCGCCGGCGGCTCCGGTCGGCGACACGCTCGTCGCGTCCGGGCCCGAGGGTCCGGGCGCCGGGGTGACGGCCGCCGCTCCGGTCGAGGAGGGGGACTCGGGGGCCGGCGCGACCGCGCGCGCGGCCCCGGACGCGGGCGCCGGCGGGCCGCCCCGCGCGCGGACGGCGCCGACCGGCTTCGCCTCGGGCGCGCCGCGCCCGCCGAACGAGGCCGCATCGGAGGCGCCGGTCGCCGAGGACCCGTTCAAGGGCAAGGTCGTCGGCGGCTGCCGGATCGAGAAGCTCGTCGGCCGCGGCGGCATGGGCACCGTCTACCGCGCCAAGCACCTCGAGCTCGAGCGCGACGTCGCCCTGAAGATCCTCGCGCCGGCGCTGACCGCCGACCCGAAGCAGGTGGCCCAGTTCTTCCGCGAGGCGCGCGCGCTCGCCCGCCTGGACCACAACAACATCGTCACCATCTACAACGTCGGCAAGGAAGAGGAGATCCACTTCATCGTCATGCAGCTCGTGGAGGGCGGCAGCCTCGAGCGCCTCGTGCGCTCGGAGGGCCGGCTCTCGGTCGAGCGCGGGACGAGCTTCGCCCTCCAGGCGGCGAAGGGGCTCCTCGAGGCCCACACGAAGGGCATCGTCCACCGGGACGTGAAGCCCGAGAACATGCTCGTCGCCTCGGGCGACTGCGTGAAGCTCACGGACTTCGGCCTCGCCCGGATGGAGGACAACGCCGGGTTCAGCTTCGCCTCGGGCCGAATCGTCGGCACGCCGTACTACATGTCGCCGGAGCAGATCGACGGGCGCGACGTCGACCTCCGGACCGACATCTACGCGCTCGGGGCGACGTACTACTACCTCCTGACGGGCGAGCGGCCGTTCCAGGGCGAGACGCCGGTCGAGATCCTGCTGAAGCACGTGAACGAGCAGATCATCCCGGCGCGCGACAAGCGGCGGGAGATCCCGGAGTCGCTGTCCCGGATCGTCAGCAAGATGCTCGTCAAGGACCCGGATCAGCGCTACGGGTCCATGCGGGACGTGATCCGGGACATCGAGGCGGCCGTCGCCGGCAAGGCCGTGACGGTCGAGCTCCCGAAGGCGCCGTCGGCCGTCTTCGCGCCGGTCGCGGGCGCCCCGGCCGAGGGCGCGGCGGAGGCCGGCGCGGCCGGGGGCGGCGAGGCCACCAAGCCCGAGGAGCTCGCGCCCCTCGCCCCGACCCGGGTCGCGATCCCGAGCGTCACGCGCTCGCGCTCGTTCCTGGCGCTGGCGGCGCTGCTCCTCGTCGCCCTCCCGCTCACCTTCATCCTCGGCTGGGTGACGCTCAGCCGGATCTCGGCCGAGCTCGCGACGCCGCTCGCCGCCTCGGCCGCCGAGCTCGACGCCGAGCGGGCCCTCGCCCTGGCGCGGGAGCTCGAGAAACCGGGCAACGACCACGAGGCGATCTCCGCCTACGAGGCCGTCGCCCGCATCCATCCGAACACGCAGGCGGCCGAGCAGGCGAGGGGGGCCGCCGGGCGCCTGAAGCAGGGGCTCGTCGAGCGGGCGAAGCGGGACGTCGAGGACCGCGTGAGGCGGGCGCGCGCCGAGGCCGAGGGCGACCGGTTCGCGGCCGCCTTCGCCCTCCTCTCCCCGACGCGCGAGCTCGCCGAGCTCGGCGTGGAGAAGCCGCTCGGCGAGGAGGCGCGCGACCTCCGCCTGAAGCTGGCGGCGCGCGGCCTGGCGTTCGTGCCGGCGGGCGCCTTCCGTGCGGGCCCGGACACCCGCGCCGAGACGACCGGCGCCTTCTACATCGACCTCCGCGAGGTGTCTCGGGCCGACTGGAAGCAGCTCCTGGGCGACCTGCCGGAGGCCGTCCGGCCCGGCCCGGACGACCTCCCGGTGACGGGGATCACGTTCGACGAGGCGAAGCGCTACGCCGAGCGGGCCGGGCGGCGCCTTCCGACGGCGCTCCAGTGGGAGAAGGCGGCGCGCGGGCTCGACGGCCGCGAGTGGCCGTGGGGCGCGGCCGGTCAGGCCGAGCGCGCGAACTGCCGCGAGGCGCGCCGCGGGGCGCTCGTCCCGGTCGGCTTCGTCCCGCCCGGCTTCTCGACCCCGGACGACTTCGCGAGCCCGTACGGCTGCCTCCACATGGCCGGCAACGCCGCCGAGTGGGTCATCGGCCCGGACGGCGGCCCGATGCTCGCGGGCGGCAGCTTCGAGAGCGCCCTCGTCAACACCAAGACCTACTCCATCGCCCGCCCGCTCGAGTCGCGGTTCGAGGCCCGCAACCACGCCGTCGGGTTCCGCTGCGTGAGGAGCGCGGAGTAACCGGTCCGCTCAGAGGCTGTGAGTCTATCGACTCACAGCCTCTGGCCTATGTGCAGGGGGGGCTTCGCGCCCCCCCTCGACCGCCAGGCAGAGCCTGGCGGCCTCACCCCGCCCGCGGAGAGGGGCTTCGCCCATCTCCCGGCGCCCAAGGGGCGCCGGGTCCCTCACCCGGACCAGGTCCATTCACAAGCTCCAAGCCCAGCCTCAGCGCGCGCGGGCCGCGCGACGCGGCGCGTTGACACCGCGCGCCCCTCCTGCTACCCTGCGCCTTTCCGGGGTTGAGTGGGAGGACATCTCATGCGGGTGGCGTCGAGACTTGCGCTGGTTCTGGCGTTCGCCTTCGCGGCCTTCGGCGGCGGCGTCGCGATCGCCCAGGAGGATGAGGATCCGGCCTTCCGCGAGGCCTTCGATTCGGGGATCCGGCTCCTCCAGGAGAAGAAGTTCGACGAGTCGGTCGCGGCCTTCAAGAAGTGCATCGAGCTCCGGCCGGACGACCCGACGGCGTACTACAACATCGCGTGCGCCTTCTCGCTCAAGGGCGACGCCGACAAGGCCTTCGAGTGGCTCGAGCGGGCGATCGACAAGGGGTTCGACGACGTCGGTCACATGGCGCGCGACACCGACCTGGACCCCATCCGCAAGGACCCGCGCTACAAGGACATGATCGCCTTCGCGCGCGGCGAGCGGCCGGCGCCGAGGGGCGAGGGCACGCCGGAGTCGAAGCCGGGGACGCCCGGCAAGCCCGGTCTCGTGACCCTGAAGGGCGAGGCCGCGAGCCTCGAGAGGCTCAAGGGCAAGGTCGTGATCCTCGACTTCTGGCGGACCTGGTGCGGACCGTGCAAGGCCGAGATCCCGCACTTCGTCGAGCTCCAGCGGGAGTACGGCGACCGGGGCCTCGCGATCGTCGGCGTCTCGGACGAGCCGGCAGAGCTCCAGGAGAAGTTCGCCGACCAGCTCAAGGTCAACTACACGCTGCTCCTCCAGCAGGGCGAGCTCCCGGCGCCCTTCGAGGGGATCGACGTCTTCCCGACGACCTTCGTCCTCGACAAGGACGGCAAGGTCATCCACAAGTTCGTCGGGCTGCGGCCGAAGAAGGCGTTCGAGGACGCGATCCGGCCGCTCCTCGGCCTCGACGGGGCAGGCACGCCCGCCGCCAAGCCCGAGGGCAAGCCGAAGGGTCGGCTCTTTTAAACTTTGGCGAGAAGCACGAGCACGATGGGCGACGACGCGAGGACGGCCGAGATCTCCGTCCAGGCCGAACGCTTTCTGAAGGATGGCGCCGCCGCCGCGGGCGGCGCGGGGACGCGCGTGTGGCGCGACCGTCGGGGGCGCCCCGTCCTCGTCGACCTCGGGTCGCTCGACCTCGACGCCCTGCGCCAGGCGGGGGTCCCGCTCCTCGACCTCGGGACCGTCGCGCGCGTCTACGACGGCGCGCTCGAGCGCGAGCTCGCCGCCTACCTGCTGCCGCTCGAGCTGATCGAGATCTCGAAGCGGGACGGGGCGGCGGTCGACGGGCTCGAGCTCCCGCTCGGCAAGGTGGAGCAGCAGCAGGGCTCCTGGCTCAAGCTCCGGCCCGGCCTGAAGCAGCTCGGCGTGAACGACCGCTTCGAGGTCGTGTTCCGCGAGGACGCGGCGACCGCCGGCGACCCGACCGTCGGGCCGGTCCGCGGCTCGGCGAACACGATCATCGCCGGGCGTGCCGACCGCCTGGTCACGCGCGTCAAGGCGGCGGAGGCCGAGGCCGACGCGGCCGAGGCCCGGGCGTGGCTGCGCGCGTTCGAGCGGCTGGAGGGGCGGAAGACGCTCGAGAGCCGGTTCGCGTGCGCCGGGATCCAGTACGTCCAGCGCGGGAACGTCCCCTACCTCTACCGCACGTCGCAGCTCAACTTCTTCGCCCCGGACGACGAGGAGATGGCGGCCATCCGGCGCGAGGTCGAGGCGCGCTTCGCGACCGTCGGGCGGCGCGTCCCCGGGGTCGAGATCCTCTCGCTCACCGGGCTCCCGCGGAGCGCGGCCGAGTACGACGCGCTGCTCGACCGGCTGAAGGCGAGGGGCGAGAGCGCCGAGGTCCTCGGGCTGCCGCCGGCGCTCGACCGGTCGCGGTTCCACGACCCCAGGGCCGGGGGGGTCGTGTCGTCGAACTTCGTCCACTTCGCCTCGCTCAAGGAGATCCCGGACACGCTCCGGATCATCACGATCAACACGGATTACCACGGCGAGGTGAAGAGCCGCGGCGTGCTCTCGCCGCTCATGGCGATCATGTCGCTCATCGGCGTCATCTCGGCCCACGCCGGCGCGGCCGTCCTCAACCGGCGCGGGCAGGCGACCACGTTCACGGGCCCGACGGGCACGGGGAAGACGACGGCCTGCTCCTTCTGGAGCGAGCGGAACGAGGGCTACCGGCGCGAGGAGCTGGCGCGGCGCTACGCCGCCGACTTCGGGCGCGAGCGCCCGGGCGCGGGCGCCGACGGCGAGGTCGCGCGCATCATGGAGACCGTCGGCGTCCTCTGCCAGGAGGACTGGATCGAGATCCACCGCCGCGACGACGCGAGGTGGGTCTTCTGGCCGACCGAGCGGACCATGTACGCGCGCACCGGCGGCTTCCCGGGGCTGCGCTTCATCCTGGCCGAGAACGAGCCGCTGATCGAGAACGCGTGCGCGGACTTCGGCGGCGGCGGCGACTCGTGGACGCTCGGCCGCGTGACGCACGAGTACTTCCCGGAGCGGCTCTTCTACGACCCGGTGTGGGGGCACCTGAAGTACGACCGCACGGTGCGGCCGGTGGGCGCGAACGTCTTCCTCGAGCGCAACAAGGCGCTCTCGTTCATGGTGAAGCGCGTCGAGCCCGACGAGGCGATCCGCTGGCTGCTCATCGGGCGGACGCCGGCCGGCAAGTTCGAGCCGCTCTACAACGCGTACCCCGACTTCAGCGGGCTGCTCATGACGAGGAAGGTCGTGGGCGAGGCCCTGGTCGAGGCGTACGCGCGGGCCGAGCAGGACGGCGACCACGGGCCGATCGGCGCGGGGGACGCGGACCTCGGGCGGGCGATCTTCGAGAAGCTGCACGTTCAGGTGACGCTCTGGCGGCGCCACTGCACCGAGGTGAAGACGTACATCGTGAACGGCGGGCCGGGCCTCGAGATCACGCAGGACGCGAACTGGCTGCTCTCCGAGCATCCGGAGGTCTTCGACCGCGAGCCCGAGATGAGCGTCGACCGCTTCAAGGCGTACATGAAGGAGATGTACGGCGTCACGTACGGGGCGCGCGGCGAATGGACGCACGTCGCCCGCCCGGCGCGGCGCCGCTGACGCCGGGGCGAGCCCTCCCGTTGCGGATCGATCACGTCCACATCGAGGTGGATGACCTGCCGGCGGCCGTCGCCTTCTACCGCGAACGGCTCGGCCTCCGGCCGACCCTCCACGAGCCGCACACGGCGATCTTCGAGATCGGCGACGGGACGGCCCTCGTCGTCGACCGGGCCGCGCCCCCCCGCCCCGACGACCTGCGCGGCGGGCCGCGCGGCGTGACGATCGCGATCCGCGCCGAGCCGCTCGACCGCAAGTACGCCGAGCTCCGGGCGCGCGGGCTCGAGAGCCTGGAGCCGCCGGTCGAGCGGCCGTGGGGCGAGCGGACCTTCCACGTCCGCGACCCCGAGGGCTACATCTTCGAGTTCACGGAGCCGGCGCCGCCGCGGCGGGCCTGAGGCCGTCCCCATGAGCGTCCGGGAGTATCGCCCCGAGGACCGGGCCGCCGTCGAGGCCTGCATGGCCGAGCTCCAGGACTTCGAGCGGGCGATCGACACGTGGATGGCCGAGGGCCGCGTCATGGCCGGCCCCTACGTGGCGAGCCTGCTCGACCGGTGCCGGGAGTGGGGCGGCCGCATCTTCGTGGCCGAGGCGGATGGCGGGCGCGTGGTCGGCTTCCTCAGCGTCTACCCCGAGTCCGAGGCCCCGCAATACCCGCCCGAGACGGCCGTCTTCGCCTGGGTGAGCGACCTCGCCGTCCTGCCTTCGCATCGCGGGACCGGGCTCGGGCGCGCGCTCCTCGAGGCGGCGGAGGGATACGCCCGGGAGGCGGGCTACCGGTCCCTGCGGCTCTGCGTCCTCGCCGGCAACCGGCGCGCGATCGACGTCTACCGGGCGTTCGGGCTCGAGGAGTACGAGATGATCCTGCGGAAGAAGCTGCCCTGAGGGCGGTGGCGGGGGCGGGGGCGGTGGGCGGTGGGCGGTGGCGATGGCAGAGGCGGGGCGGGTTGCGAGGACCAGAGTGCGCTCGGGAGTTGGATCCGGCGACGGCTAGAACCGCGGCGGGGGCTCGAGGTCGAACCGCCTCGGCCGTCGCGGCTCCTCATCGCGTTCGACGAGGCCCGAGGGGGGCGGCGTCCCGGCGAGCGGATCGGTGCCCGCCGCCTTGACGCTCTTCACGTAGACGTTGACGGTGCGCACGTCGATGCCGGCCATGGTCTTCAGGGCCGACTTGATCCGGCGGCGGAGCTCGGCCGCCATCTCGGGGATGCTCGTGCCGTAGCGGACGACGACGGTGAGCGTCATCGCGGCCTCGCCGTCCGCCAGCTCGAGCTCGATGCCGCGCGGGCGCGGCCGCATGCCGAGGAAGCGGGCGACCCGCTTCAAGACCGAGTCGCCGCCGAGCTGGATGACGCCCGGGACCTGGGTCGCCTCCCGGTGAACGATCGCCTTCACGACCTTGCGGCTGACGGTCAAGAGGCCGAGCTCCTGCGAGATCTGCGACTGCTGGTTCGAGAGCACGCGCACTTCCCCCTTCCCGGTTCGGCGGATGCTACCACAGGACGCCGCGAATTCAAGCGAGGGCTCATCTCCCGGGCCGTCCGCCGCCCCCGCGCCGCGCCACCCAGCGCGTCCCCTCGAGGAGGAAGCGGCGCTGGGCCTCGAGCGGCGGCTCGGTCGCGTCGAAGCCATCGCGGTCGTAGTCCGGGTCTCCGGCGAGGACGAGGACGATCTGCCCCGCGGCCGTCGCCCGGGCCCGCGGGCGGAAGACGACGACGGTGCGGGCGTCGGCGGCCGCGAGGGCATCCTCGACGCGGGCGAGGGGCGCGAGGTCGAGGAGGTTCCAGAGCGTCGGCGGCGGGAGGGCGATCTCGCCGCGGTCGGCGCGCCGGAGGGCCTCGGCGGGCTCGAGCCAGACGCCCTCGAAGACCTCGGCCTCGTCGTGGACGGGCTCCGCGCCGGCGGGGCAGGCCGCGAGGAAGAAGCGGGCGTCGAAGCGCCGCGGCTCGACCTCGGGCGTCACCCAGCGGGCGAAGAAGTGGAGCGCTCCGAGGTCGACGGCGAGGCCCTCGCCCTCGAGAAACGCCCGGAACGTCGTCTCGCGCTTCGCGAGCGCGCGCCGCGCCGCGGAGAGCCGCGCGCGGCGCGCCGGGTCGGCGAGGTCGGGGTCGGCGCCCGTCCGGACGTCCCGCGCGAGCAGCGCTCCCGCCTCCTCGAACAGCTCGCGGGCGGCGGCGGCGCCGACGGCGAGGGCCGTCTCCGGCGCCTCCTCGCCCAGCCGGGCCGCGAAGGCGGCGGCATCGCCGGCGGCGGGGACGGTCGCGTCGGCCGGATCCACGCGCCCGCCCGGGAAGACGTGCGCGCCGCCCATGAAGGCCGCGCCCTCGCCGCGCCGGACGAGGAAGACCTCGGGCGCCCCCGCGGCGGCGCCCGGGCGGAGGAGGATGACGGTCGCGGCCGGGCGCGGCGCGGCGGGCTCGGTCATGGCGTGAGCTCGTCGATCCAGCCGAGCAGCCGCTCGAGCTCCGCCGGCTGCGTGTCGCCCATGTGGGCGATCCGGAACGTCCGGCCCTTGAGCTGGCCGTAGCCGTCGGAGATCTGTGCCCCGCGCGCCGCGAGCCCGGCCTCGAGCGCGCCGAGGTCGATCCGGCGCGCGTTCTCGAGGCAGGTGAGCCCGATCGCCTCGAACCCGGGCTCGGGGAAGAGGCGGAACCCGCGCTCGGCCGCCCAGAGGCGGCACCGGTCGGCCAGGCGGCGGTGCCGGGCGTAGCGCGCCTCGAGGCCCTCGGTGCGCATGCGCTCGACCTGGCGGAGGAGCGCGTAGAGGTGCGAGATCGAGGGCGTCGACGGCGTCTCGCCCTTCGCCCCGAACTCCTCGAGCGTCTCGAGGTCGAAGTAGTAGCCCCGCTCGGCGACGGGGATCGACCGGCACCGCGCCCGGGCGCGCTCGCCGACCGAGCAGATGGAGATCCCGGGCGGCAGGGCGAGCCCCTTCTGGACGCCGGCGAGGCAGAGGTCGATCCCGAGCCGGTCGACGTCGATCGGCACGGTCGAGAGCGAGGACACGGCGTCGACGAGCAGGAGGACGTCGTCGAAGCGTCGCACGACGCCGGCGATCTCGGCCAGCGGGTCGAGGACGCCGGTCGACGTCTCGGAGTGACAGAGGGCGACGGCGTCGTAGCGGCCGGTGCGGAGCTCGCGCTCGACGTCGTCCGGGCGGTGGGCGCGCCCCCACTCGGCGGCGAGCACGCCCGTCTCGCGCCCGCAGCGGCGCGTGACGTCCTCCCAGCGCTCGCTGAAGGCGCCGTTCACGAGGTGGAGACAGCGGCGGCGCACGGCGCATCGCGACGCCGCCTCCCAGAGGCCGGTCGCCGAGGAGGTCGAGACGAGCACGAGCCCCTTCGTCTGGAAGATCCACTGGATCCCGGGGACGAGGGCGCGGTAGAGCGCCTGGAAGTCCTTCCCGCGATGCGAGATGACGGGCCGCGCCATCTCGGCGAGCACCTCGGGGTCGACCTCGACCGGCCCCGGGACGAAGAGGCGCTTGTGCTGCTCGGGCGAAGGCGGCGTGAAGGCGCTCACCCGGCGGCCGCTCCGTCCTCGAGGTCGTACATGAGGAGGCCCGAGAGCAACTTCGGGTAGAAGTCGGTCGACTTCTGCGGCATCGTGGCGCCGGCGCGGGCGACGCGGATGACCTCGGCGACCGGGGTCGGCCGCACGAGGATCAGGGCGGCGGCGCGCCCTTCCTCGATCCGCGTCACGCCGTCGCGCGGCTCGCGGATGTAGGCGAGCGCGTGCTCCGACTCGCCGGCCCGGATCCCGAGCCCGCGCTCGAGCCAGAGGCCGTGCAGGAGCGCGAGGTCGAGGCGCCGCACGGACGCCGGGACGGCCGCGAGAGGGGCGTCCGGGTCGACGTCGTCCCTTAGCGTGAGGCGGAAGGCCGCCCGACCGCGCCCGACGCAGACGAAGCGTGCAGGCGGCAAGGGGTCGCGCTCGAGGTCGGCCTGGAGGGCCTCGGGGTCGGCCCCGGAGAGCGCGATCGGCTCGACGCGGAACCAGGGCGTGGCCGCGGCCACGACCTCGGCCAGCGGGCGCGGCGGCGCGCCCTCGGACGCCGGGAGGAGCCGGTGCGTCGGCAGGACGGCGAGACCCGGCTCGTCGATGTTCACGAGGGCGGCGAGCCGGTAGCGGTAGCCCGGGAGCGTCTCGCCGGCCGCCTCCATCTCGCGCCGGAAGGCGACCGTCATCTCGTAGCGGTGGTGTCCGTCGGCGATCACGCAGGTCGCGCCGGCCATGGCCTCGCGCGCCGCCGCGATCGCGGCCCCGTCGTGGACGGCGTGTACCCGGTTGACGTCGCCGTTCGGGAGGCGCAGCTCCAGGAACGGGCCGCGCCCGGCCCGGCGGACGGCGTCGTCGAGCGCCCGCATCGCCCGGCGCTCGGGGTCGCTGTAGATGAGGAAGCACATGCCGAGGTGGGCGCGCACGGCCCGGACGAGCGCCATGCGGTCGGCCTTCGGCTCGCGGAACGTGCGCTCGTGCGGCAGGACCCGGCCCTCGCCGTAGTCCGTCGCCTCGACGAGGCCGACGAACCCGCGGCGCGCGTGGCGGCGGCCGCGCGCCTCGTACTCCTGCTCGTAGACGTAGAAGCCCGGGCGCCCGTCGCGCGCGAGGAGCCCCGAGGCGAGCCACTCGCGGAACCGCCGGGCCGCGAGCCCGTAGCGGTCGAGGCCGCCCGCCGGATCGTCCTCGCGCGGGAGGTCGATGCGGACGATGTTCTCGCCGTGGCGGGCGAGGTACTCGGCCCGCAGGCGCTCGTCGACCTTGTCGTAGGGCTGGGCCACGGCGAGGGCGAGGTCTCCGCCCACGCGCTCGCGGTCGTAATGGACGGCCCGGAACGGGCGAATCTCGGGCATGGCGGACGAGTCCTCCGGCGTTTTACGTCCGGGCCGGCTCCGGCCGCGGGGCCGCCCGGAGCGTGGCCGCGTAGCTCTTCAGCATCTCGAACTGGGCCGCGAAGGCGTGCTCCTCGACGCCCGCCGGCTGCTTGAAGAAGCAGGCGAGGCCGCGCTGGAGGCCGCGCAGACCGGCGCGCGCCGCCCGCTCGACCAGCCGCGCGAGGTCGATCGCGAGCGGGGCGGCGAGGAGCGAGTCGCTCCCCCGCCAGGTGAGCTCGAGACTCATCTTCCCGCCGAGGAAGCCCTCGAAGTGGACGAAGTCCCAGGCCGTCTTCCAGTCGGAGATCGACGGCACGTACTCGATCCGGACGAGGTCCGTGCCGAGGCGGTCGCCGAGGATCGAGCGCAGGACCGAGCCCTTCGTCTCGAGCTTCGCCCGCTTGACGTCCGGGTCGTCGAGGACGAGCCCGTCGCGGTTGCCGAGGATGTTGAACCCCGTCCACGAGAGCACGCGGAAGGCGCGCGCCCGGAACATCGGCCCGAGGACGGTCTTCAGAAGCGTCTCCCCGGTCTTGCCGTCGCGCCCCATGTGCGGGACGCCGCGCGCATCGGCGAGGGCGACGAGCGCGGGAACGGAGGAGCCGGGCGACGGCGTGAAGTTCACGAACGGCGCGCCCTCGAGGATCGCGCCCCAGGCGTAGCAGACGCTTGCCGGGAGCAGCGAGGTCGGGCCGCGGGCCGCGAGGGCGTCGAGGTCATCGGGGCGCGCGAGGCTGAAGACGGCGGGGTCGAAGGCCTCGGTCGACGCGAGGTGGACGACGACGAGGGCGTCGAGCGCCCGGGCGGCGCGGAAGGCGCGCAGGTCCTCGCGGAACGCGAGGACGGCGTCGGCCGGCGGCAGGCGGGCGGCGCGCGGCGAGCCCCGGCTCAGGGCCTCGACGGAGGGCGCCGGCGCCGTCAGGTAGCCGCGGCCGAGCGCGGCGCCGAACGCCTCGAGGTCCGGGCGGGCGAGCTCGACGAGCTCGCTCGGGAAGAGCCTCGCCTCCCGGGCGAGCGCGTGCGCGCTCTCGATCGGCGCGCCGTCGCGGACGTCGCAGCCGCCGAGGACGATCTCGTCGAAGCGGGCGAGGTCGAGCGCCTCGGCGCCGCCGAGCTCGGGAAGCTCGGTGACGAGGCCGACGGGCTCGGCCCGGCCGCGCGCGAGGGCGGCGAGCCCGACGGCGACCGTCGTGGCGACGTCGCCGAGCGCCCCGACGAGGTAGAGGCCGACGCGGCGGCGCGGACGGGTCGACCGGTCGAGGCTCACCTCTCCCCCGGCTTCCCGCCCGTCTTCGCCCGGCAGTGCGGGCACTCGCCTCCCGCCGCGGCGCAGTCCGCGCAGAGCTTGCACGACGCGCCCTCGGCGCCGCACGCCTGGCACATCTTGAGCTCCATGGTGTGCATCATCTCGCGGCAGCACCGGGCCGCGTGGCCGGCGGCGGCCGGAGCGCCGCCGCCCCCGGCCGGCGCTTCCCCGACCTTCTTCCCGCCGGGGGCGGCGCCCGCCCCCTCCGGCAGGTTCTCGTTCGCGATCTCGAGGGCGAGGAGCGAGTAGCAAGTGACGAGCGTCGGGTCGTTCTCCCACCAGCGCGGCTCGTCGTTGACCCAGTAGCCCTCGGGCTTCTGGAGCGAGACGAGGCGGGCGATCAGCTCCTCGGACCAGACGTGCTCGATGCCGTCGGGCGTCGCCACAAAGGGCTCGCCCCAGGCGGCCAGGGCCTTCGCGAAGACGTGGTAGTAGTAGTAGAGCCCCTGCTTTCCGCCCTTGGGGTTGCGGCGCGTCCCGAGCCCGTGGTTCTCGTCCAGCGTGTAGTTCGAGCGGATCCAGCCGTAGGCCGCCTTCACGCGCGCGTCGTCCTTCGAGACGTTCGCGTGGAGCAGGCTCATGAGGCCCATGTACGTGACGCTCGCGTACGAGGGGATGCGGACCTCGCCGGTCGGCAGCTCGACGGGCTCGCTCTTCCCGGTGTCGAGCGCCGGGTCGTACATGAAGCCGCCGTCGTCGCCGATCGAGATGCCGGCGGGCCGGAGGTCGTTCGACTCGCTCCGGTTCTGGCAGCGCGAGAGGAAGAGCTGGGCGCGCTTGAAGGTCTCGCTCGAAGGGTCGAGGCCCGCCTGGCGGAGCGCATCGAGGGCGAACTGCCCGTTGGACATGTCGGCGTCGGGCCGCGTTCCGGTCGCGTCGTAGCCGAAGCCGCCGTAGTGGGGGCTCTTCTTCGGGTCGCCGCCCTCGAGGCCGTGCGTCTCCGAGAACTGGGTGCTCACGAGGAAGTCGCGTCCCCTGCGGATCGGCTCGGCGTACTTCTTCGCGTCGACGGCGATGAGGGCCATGATCCCGATGGCCGTCCGGTAGGTCGTGAGGCCCGTCCCGGGGAGGGCGAACGAGCCGTCCTTTTGCTGGAGGGCGAGGAGGTGGGCGACGGCCTTGTCGAGCGCCGCCTGGTGCGCCTCCGTCCGGGCGGCGGCGGGGGCCCGGGCGAGCGCCCGGATGGCGAGGCCCGTGACGCCCGGCTCGCCGGGCTCGGGCGCGCCGGGGACGACGCCGAAGGAGCCGTTCGCGTTCTGCTTCGTCACCAGCCAGTCGAGGCCCCGCCGGATCGACTTCGCGGCCGATTCGGCCGCCGCGGGCGCCTCCTGGGCGCGCGCGGGCGGGGCGGCCGGGGCGAGCGCCAGGGCGAGGGCCGCGGCCGCGGCGGCGAGGGCGGCGATCGGCGCCGCCGCGCGGAGGGCGGCGGCGGACGACTCGGGGGCCGAAGAGCGAGGTCTCATGCGTTCATCTCCTTGAGTCCTGGCGGAGGTCCGGTCGGGCCGGGGTCGGCGCCCGTCACGGGGCCGCGAAGTAGCGTCGAACGACCTCGGCGAGCTCGGGCGGCAGCGACCGCCCACCCCCTTCGACGGGCGCGCCGGATTTTTCTTCCTCAAGCCCCGCAAATGGTTGCGAATTTCCGGCGCCATCGGCGCGTTCTCGTGTCGGACCCGCCGGGTAAACTCCGCCCGTGTTCAGGTTTTGTTCGGAGGCCGACGATGCCGACGATCCTGCTCCTGATTCTTCTCCGCCTGCCGCCGGGCCCGTGCCCAGCCGCCGGGCCGACGCCTCGAGGCGCGCCACGACCCCGTCGAGGATCGCGGCCCGGCGCAACCGCGTCGCCAGGTCGCGCAGCGCCGCGGCCAGGCTCTCCGCTTCTCGCCGGCGAAGGGCTTCGGCGACGCGGGCGAGAGACGGGTCGGCCGCGAGGCGAGGGCGCAGGGCCTCGTCGTCCCGCGAAGCCTCGAGGAGCCGTCGGGCGGCCGCCTCCGGGTCGCCCTCGACCGCCTCGGCGCCGCCCAGGGACCGCAAGAGGTCCGCCGCTCCGGCCAGGTCCGCGGGGCCGCCGCCGGGTGAGCCCGGGGAGTCGGAGGTCGAGGTCCGCGCCCGCTCGGCGGTGTCGAGCAGGGCCCGGAGGCGGTCCGCGTCGAGTCGACCCGCGTCGAGGTCGGCCGCCAGCGCCTCGAGGCCCGACCGGAGCGCGCGGAGGTCCGCGGCCTCGACGCCCGCGAGCGGCAGGGCGGCCTCGCGGAGGCGGGCCGCCTCGGCCCGGGCGATGTCGGCGGCACGGGGGGTCGCCTCGGCGGCGCCGCCGCGCGGCAGGAAGGCGGCGACGGCGAGGACGGCGCCGAGGGCGGCCGCCGGCGCCGAGAGCCCGGTCGGGGCGAGCGGGACGGCGGACGACGGCGGGAGGCGGCGGGCCAGGGCCGCGACCTCGCGGCCGATCGGCGGCGCGAACGGGGAGGGCGAGGCTCGCGCGGACAGCTCCAGCCAGGTCGAGGCCCGCTCCTCGAAGCCGAGGCGGCGGTCGAGCAGGCGGGCGGCGGAGGCCTCGTCCGGGCGCCGGGCGGCGAGCGGCACGAGGGCGACGGCGGCTAAGGCGAGGGCGGCGGCGGCCTGCCACGGGGCGGCCCGGGCGAGAAGGCCGCGCGACTCGAGGAGCCGCAGGCCGAGCAGGGCGGCGCCGGCGACGAGCAGGACGGCGGAGGCCCGGACGAGCAGGCCCCGGAGCCGGAGCCTGCGGGCCACGGCGCGGAGGTACTCGGCGGGCGCCGGGCCCTGGGGCTCGGCCGCCGCGGAGGGGTGTGCCGGCTGCGCCGAGCCGCGCCTCACCGCCGGCCTCCGGGCGTCGGGCCGCCTTGGGCCGGGGCGGCGCGGATGTGGAGGACGGCGCGCGTGCCGCGGGCCGGGAGCCGCTCGGTGTGGGCCCGGTGCCGCTCGTCGCCCGAGATCCAGTCGACGAGGTCGGGGAGGCCGAAGGTGGGGAGGAGGATCGGGATGTCGCCGCCGGTCAGGCGCGGGTTGTCGAGGATCGCGTCGGGGTCGTGGTACAGCGCGATCAGGCTCCCGGAGGCGGTCGCCGCGAAGATCGTCTTCGGCGTCCCCCGGGGGGCGTCCTCGAAGCGCGCCTCGGGGTTGGGGATGAACCGGGAGCCGGTGAAGACGAAGGGCCTCGGCTCGAGCGGGGCGCCGAGAAACCGGTCGAGGACGAAGTCCTCGACGGGACGGCGGACCATCGCGCCCGAGCGGTCGACGAGCTCGGCCTCGATGGCTGCCCCGTCGCCGGTCAGGGCCACCGCCTCTCCCTGCCATCGGACCTGCGGCTTCTCCTTGAGCCCGCAGAGGATGAGAGCGAGGTTCACGTCCTGCGCGCTCGCCTCGATGACGAAGAGGGTCTCGTGGAGCTTGCCCGCGGGGGTGGTTGCCAGGTACTCGAGCGGCCCTTCGGTGATGCAGACCCAGGCCTCGGCCTCGATGCGGCGCTCCTTCGGGAGCACGAGGAGCCCCGGGAGGGCGACGGCGCCATCGGGAACGGGCCGCTTCGGCGCGGCGGGGGGCGCCGGCGCGGGATCGTCGTCGGCGGCGACGGTCCCGGCCGCGACCATGCCGGCGGCGGCGAGCGCGGCGCCGAGGCAGATGGAGAGGGCGATGGCGAGGGCGGGTCGGCGGCTACACATAGCTCTCCGCCAGGGGGAAGCGGCGGGCGAACTGGCGCACCTCTTCCCGCACTTCATCTTGTACGTCCTCGCGGTCCGGGGCGGAGAGCACGCGGTCGATCCAGCCGGCGATCCGGGCCATCTCGGCGTCGCCCATGCCGCGGCTCGTCACCGTCGGCGTGCCGATGCGGATCCCGCTCGCGACCGTCGGCTTCTCGGGGTCGTAGGGGATCAGGTTCTTGTTGACGATGATCCCGGCCCGCTCGAGGGCCTTCTCGGCGACCTTGCCCGTGAGTCCGCGCGGCCGCATGTCGGCGAGGAAGAGGTGGTTGTCGGTCCCGCCGGAGACGACCCGGAAGCCGCGGGCGGCGATCTCGCGGGCGAGGGCCGCCGCGTTCCTCACGATGCGCCGCTGGTACTCGCGGAAGCTCTCGGTGAGCGCCTCCTTGAAGGCCGCGGCCCGGGCCGCGACCTGGTGGCAGAGCGGGCCGCCCTGGATCCCCGGGAGGATGTTACGGTCGATGTCCTTGGCGTGTTTCTCCTTGCAGAAGATCATGCCTCCGCGCGGGCCGCGCAGCGTCTTGTGGGTCGTCGTCGTCACGAAGTCCGCGTGCGGGAAGGGGCTCGGGTGGAGCGAGGCGGCTATGAGCCCCGCGATGTGCGCCATGTCCACGAGCAGCGCGGCCCCGACCTCGCGCGCGATGCCGGCGAAGCCCTCGAAGTCGATGACGCGCGAGTAGGCGCTGGCCCCGGCGATGATGAGCTTCGGCCGGTGCTCGCGCGCGAGCCGCGCGACCTCGTTCAGGTCGATGCGCTCGGTCTCGCGGTCGACGCCGTAGGGCACGATCGTGTAGAGCATGCCGGCGATGTTCTTCGGGTGGCCGTGCGAGAGGTGGCCGCCCATGTCGAGGTGCATGCTGAGGACGGTGTCGCCCGGCTTGAGGACGGTGATGAGGACGGCCTGGTTCGCCTGGCTGCCGCTGTGCGCCTGCACGTTCACGTGCTCGGCGCCCGGGAAGAGCGAGAGCGCGCGCTCCTGCGCGAGCCGCTCGGCCCGGTCCACGTGCTCGCACCCGGCGTAGTAGCGCCGGCCCGGGTAGCCCTCGGCGTACTTGTTCGTGAGGACGCTCCCCGAGGCCTCCATCACGGCCCGGCTCACGGTGTTCTCGGAGGCGATCAGGATCACCTGGGTCGCCTGGCGATCCTCCTCGTCGCGGATGATCGCGTGGAGCTCGGGGTCGACCTCGCGCAGGCCGGCGAGGTGATCGGCGTCGGTCGCGTGGTGCATCCTTCCCTCTTACCCGTATGCGGGCAGCGGGTTCCGGGGGGGACGCGGGCACCGGCCGGCGGTGCCCGCGGAAGAAAGCTCGAGCTACCCGAGAGCGGGGGCGATCTCCCGGAACTCCGGGAATCGACCCTCCTTCTTCTTCGAGAAGACGAGCTTGCCGTCGACCTCGACCTCGAACACGCCCCCGCTCGAGGGGACGAGCTCGAAGCCCTTCACCTTCTGCTTCCAGTCCTTGAGGATCTTCTCGGTCAGGCCCACGGCCTGGTCCTCGTACCCTCAGGCCGCGCAATAGGTGAGCTTGATCTTCATCGCTTGCCTCCCTGGCTGAGGGACCACTTGAGGTACGCCTCGATGAAACCGTCGAGCTTCTCGCCGTCGAGCACGGCCTGGGCATCGCTCGTCTCGAAGTCCGTGCGGTGGTCCTTGACGAGCTTCTGGGGCTGCAGGAAGTAGGAGCGGATCTGATGGCCCCAGGCGATCTCGCCCTTGGCGTCGTAGGCCTTCTGGAACTCGGCCTCGCGCTTGGACTCCTCCAGCCGGTAGAGCTTCGCCTGGAGGAGCTTCAGCGCCACGCGCCGGTTCTGGTGCTGGCTCCGCTCGTTCTGGCACTGGACCACGATCCCGGTCGGGAGATGCGTGAGGCGCACGGCCGAGCTCGTCTTGTTCACGTGCTGGCCGCCGGCCCCGCCCGCGCGGTAAGTGTCGATCCTGAGGTCCGACTCCTTCACCTCGATCTCGATGTCGTCCTCGAACTCGGGCACGACATCGATGCTGGCAAAGGTCGTGTGCCGCCGCGACTGGGCGTCGAACGGCGAGATGCGGATGAGGCGGTGCACGCCGAGCTCGCTCCGGAGGAGGCCGTAGACGTACGGGCCGACGACGTGGGCGGTCGCGTACTTGATCCCGGCCTCCTCGCCCTCGAGGACGTCGACGACCTCGGTCTTGAAGTCGCGGCGCTCCGCCCACCGCGAGTACATGCGGAGGAGCATCTGCGCCCAGTCGCAGGACTCCGTTCCCCCCGCGCCCGCGTGCACGGTGAGATAGGCGTTCTTGGCGTCGTTCGCGCCCGAGAGCCTGGCCTGGGTCTCGAGCCGCTCGATCCGCGGCTCGAGCCGGTCGAGCTCGCGCGCGACCTCGATCCCCGTCTTCTCGCACGACTCCTCGGCCGCGAGGTCGAGCAGGATCTGGTGCTCGCCGAGCGTCCGGTCGATCTCGAGGAACGACTGGGTCTCGCCCTTGAGGCGCGACACCTCCTTCACGACCTTCTGGGCCTCGTCCGGGCGGTCCCAGAACGTGGGCGAAGCCATGCGGCCCTCGAGCCTCTTCAGCTCGGCCGCCTTCTCGTTCACCCTGAGGTCGCGGATGAGGTCCGAGACCTTCGCGCGCAGGCCGTCGAGCCGCGCCTTCGCTTCGCCGATCATACGACCCCGTCATCGCTCCCTTTGGAACTCGCGGAGCGATCTTATCACAACGGCCGCAGGGGCGCAATGGGCGCGGCTTTACGGCCGACGCGCGACCCGCGGGCGAGGGTCATCCGGGAGGGGGGCGTCCACCGTTGCGACCCCACCATCCCCTTGGTAGAATACCGCGGCTTTTTTCCCGGGACGCGCGGCGCGGAGCGGGCGGAAACCGAAGCCCGATCCTGGCCGCGCGATCCTCCGCAGGGGGTTCGGGGGGCGAGGCCCGCCGAAGACGAGATGAGACGGAAAGACCTCCGGAAGGTCCTGATCATCGGGTCGGGGCCGATCGTCATCGGCCAGGCGGCCGAGTTCGACTACTCGGGCACGCAGGCCTGCAAGGCCCTCCGCGAGGAGGGCATCCAGGTCGTGCTCATCAACTCGAACCCGGCGACGATCATGACCGATCCGGACGTGTCCGACCGGACTTACGTCGAGCCGGTCACGGCCGCGGCGGTGCTCAAGGTGCTCGAGGTCGAGCGGCCGTGCGCGCTCCTCCCGACCCTCGGCGGCCAGACGGCGCTGAACGTCGCGGTCGAGCTCGCGGACGCGGGCCACCTCGACCGCCTGGGCGTGCGCATGATCGGCGCCTCGCGCGAGGCGATCAAGAAGGCCGAGGACCGGGAGCTCTTCAAGGAGGCCATGCTCCGGATCGGCCTCGAGGTCCCGCGCTCGGGCTTCGCCCGGAAGCTCGAGGACGCGCGCGCCCTGATCGACGTCGTCGGCCTCCCGGCGATCATCCGGCCCTCGTTCACGCTCGGGGGCCTCGGCTCCGGGATCGCTTACAACCGCGAGGAGTTCGAGACGATCATCGCCCGCGGGCTCGACGCCTCCCCGATCCACGAGGTCCTCGTCGAGGAGTCCGTGATCGGCTGGAAGGAGTTCGAGCTCGAGGTCATGCGCGACCGCCAGGACGGCTGCGTCATCATCTGCTCGATCGAGAACGTGGACGCCATGGGCGTCCACACGGGCGACTCGATCACGGTCGCGCCGGCGCAGACGCTCTCCGACAAGGAGTACCAGCGGATGCGCGACGCGGCCTTCGCCGTCATCCGCGAGATCGGCGTCGAGACGGGCGGCTCGAACATCCAGTTCGCCGTGAACCCGCGCGACGGCCGCATGGTCGTCATCGAGATGAACCCCCGCGTCTCGCGGTCGTCGGCCCTCGCCTCGAAGGCGACGGGCTTCCCGATCGCGAAGATCGCCGCCAAGCTCGCGATCGGCTACACGCTCGACGAGCTGAAGAACGACATCACGCGGCAGACGCCGGCCTGCTTCGAGCCCTCGATCGACTACTGCGTCGTCAAGATCCCGCGCTTCAACTTCGAGAAGTTCCCCTACGCGGACCCGACGCTGACGACGTCCATGAAGAGCGTCGGCGAGGTGATGGCGATCGGGCGGACGTTCCAGGAGGCGTTCCAGAAGGCGCTCCGCTCGCTCGAGAGCGGCCGCTACGGCCTCGGCCTCGAGCGCTTCGACCTCGCACCGCCGGCCGGCCCGGGCCTCCCGGCGGTCGAGCAGATCCGGGCCAGGCTGACGATCCCGAACGCCGAGCGCGTCCAGTACGTGCGCTACGCCTTCAAGGCCGGCCTCACGGTCGACGAGGTCCACGCCCTCACGCACTGGGATCCCTGGTTCCTCCGCCAGATCGAGGACCTGGTCCTCGTCCACGAGGCCTCCCTCGCCGAGCATCACGGCCCCGAGTCGATCCCGCCGGCGACGCTCCTCGACCTGAAGCGCCGGGGGTTCTCGGATGCGCAGGTCGCGCGCTACTACGGCCGCAAGGAGGAGGATGTCCGGCAGATCCGCTGCGACGGCGCCATCCGCCCGGTCTACAAGCTCGTCGACACCTGCGCGGCCGAGTTCGAGGCGTACACCCCGTACTACTACTCGACGTACGAGACCGAAGACGAGGCCGGCCCGGGCTCCGGGCGCCAGAAGGTCATGATCCTCGGCTCGGGCCCGAACCGGATCGGCCAGGGCATCGAGTTCGACTACTGCTGCGTCCACGCCGCCCTCGCCCTCCGCGAGGAGGGGTTCGAGACGATCATGGTCAACTCGAACCCGGAGACGGTCTCGACCGACTACGACACCTCGGACCGCCTCTTCTTCGAGCCGCTGACGCTCGAGGACGTCCTCCACGTCTGGGAGAAGGAGCGCCCCGTCGGCGCGATCGTCCAGCTCGGCGGCCAGACGCCGCTCAACCTCGCCCGCGGCCTCGAGCGCGCGGGCGTGAAGATCCTCGGGACGAGCCCGGAGTCGATCGACCTGGCCGAGGACCGCGAGCGGTTCTCGAAGCTCGCCGAGCGCCTCGGGCTCCTCCAGCCGAAGGGCGGCATGGCCAAGGACTTCGATCAGGCGCGCCGCGTCGCCCGCGACATCGGCTACCCGGTCCTCGTCCGGCCGAGCTACGTCCTCGGTGGGCGGGCGATGGAGATCGTCTACGACGACGAGATGCTCGAGCGCTTCATGGCGCTCGCGATCCACGTCTCGCCCGACCACCCGGTCCTCATCGACAAGTTCCTCGAGGACGCGATCGAGGTGGACGTCGACGTCGTCGCCGACTCGACCGGCGACGTCGTGATCGGCGGCATCCTCGAGCACATCGAGGAGGCGGGCGTCCACTCGGGCGACAGCTCGTGCACCGTGCCGCCCTACACGCTCTCCGACTCCCAGGTCGAGCGGATCCGGGAGATCTCGCGGGCCCTCGCCCGCGAGCTCTCGGTCGTCGGCCTCATGAACGTCCAGCTCGCCGTCAAGTCGAACCAGATCTACCTGATCGAGGTGAACCCGCGGGCGAGCCGCACCGTCCCGTTCGTCTCGAAGGCGGTGGGCGTCCCGCTCGCCAAGGTCGCGGCCCGGGTCATGGTCGGGCGCACGCTCAAGGACCTCGGGATCGGGGGCGAGTTCGAGCTCGACCACATCTCGGTCAAGACCTCGGTCTTCCCGTGGCGCCGGTTCCCCGGCGTCGACATCGTGCTCGGCCCCGAGATGCGGTCGACCGGCGAGGTCATGGGGATCAACGGCGACTTCGGGGCCGCCTTCGCCAAGGCCCAGGCGGCGGCCGGCCAGCCGCTCCCGACCTCGGGGACGGTCTTCATCTCCGTCAAGGACGCCGACAAGAGGGCGGTCATCCACATCGCGAAGCGCCTGCACGACGCGGGCTTCGAGATCATCGCGACCCAGGGCACCTTCAAGGTGCTCCGCCGGAACGGGATCCCCGACTGCCGGCTCGTCTTCAAGATCGCCGAGGGCCGGCCGAACATCCTCGACGCGATCAAGAACGGCCAGGTCTGCCTCGTCATCAACACGCCGAGCGGCAAGGACCCGCGCGCCGACGAGGCGAAGATCCGGACCCACGCCGTGATCCAGAACATCCCGGTCCTCACGACGCTCTCGGCCGCGAGCGCGGCCGTGAACGGGATCGAGGCCATGCGGCGGGCGGGCGACGGCTGGCTCGGCGTCCGCGCGCTCCAGGACTATCACGCCGCGGTCTCGCGACCGGCCGCGGTCCGCACCTGACCCAGGGAACCGCAGAGAGAGAGGTCGATCATGCTACGGTTGTCCTCGAGAGGGGCCGCGCTCGCGCTTTCGCTCGCGCTTTCGCTCGTCGTTCCCCCGGTCGCGTCCGCCGATGAGACCGCGCCGGCGGAGCTCCCGGAGGATGCGGTCGGCGCGCTCCAGCAGTTCGGGACCCAGCGGAAGTGGGTCGTCATCGGGCTCGAGAAGAGCTTCAAGCTGACGCCGCCCGGCTGGTCGCAGCTCTACAAGGGGGCCCAGGCGCAGCTCCAGCGCCAGGCGGGCTCGCCGGCGCTCATCGACCTCTTCATCGTCCCGTCGACGGGCGTGGCCGAGGACGTCCTCGTCGCCGACGACCAGATCCTGAAGGCCTACCCCGACGCGGCCCGCTACCTCGGCCACGGGCGCGGCTATCACTGGTTCCTCGGGAGCGCCGACGAGAAGGCGGCGGAGCTCGCCCAGAAGCAGGTCATCGGCTACTTCACCCTCAAGTTCCCCCAGGCGAAGCCGGGCCGTCCGAGCGTCGCCCCGAAGCCGATCGGCGTCGCCGGCCAGCCGGGCACGGGCGCCGGCGCCACGGGCGGGACCGGCGGCACGGGCGCCCCGGCCGCGAAGAAGCTCACGGACGAGGAGCTGGTCGCCCGCCGGGGTGCGCTCGACGGAGCGGCCGCCGCCCTGGCCGCGTACGAGAAGCTGCCGGCCGACGCCGGGCGCGAGGCGCTCGAGGACGTGTACGCGGGGCTCCAGAAGGCCCGCGAGGGCGTCGAGAAGGCGCCGCGCTGGCTCGACTCCAAGGGACAGCCCGCCGACAGCGAGTGCGAGGTCGCCCTCGTGAAGCTCCAGGCCGCCGGCCAGGTGCTGGCGACGCGCGTCCAGTCGCTCCAGACGGCGGCGGAGCTCGAGTCGCGCCTCGCCGCCGAGCGCAAGGCGGCCGAGGACGCGCGCAAGGCGGCCGAGGAGTACAAGAAGACGGCCGAGGAGGCCCAGGCGAAGCTCGCCGCCGAGCGCAAGGCCGCCGAGGACGCGAAGAAGTCGGCCGAGGACGCCCTGGCGAAGGCGGCCGAGGAGGAGCAGCGCTACGCCCAGGCTCGCGCGGACGCCGAGGAGGCCGCCAAGGCCGCCAAGACCGCGCAGGAGAGGGCGATGGCGGAGGAGACCGCGCGCAAGGCGGCCGAGGCCGAGGCCCGCAAGGCCGCCGAGGTCGCGAGGCGCGAGGCCGAGGCGCGCAAGGCGGCCGAGGAGCAGGCGCGGGTCGCGGCCGAGGAGGCGGCGGCCAAGGTCGCGGCCGAGCGCGCGGAGCGCCAGGCGGCCGAGACGGAGGCGGCAAGGCTCGCCGCCGAGACCGAGGCGCTCAAGCGCAAGGCCGAGGAGGCCGCGAAGAAGGCCGAGGAGCTGGCGGCCGCGGGCGCGAGCCGGCAGGCCGAGGCCGAGGCCGCGCGCAAGGCGGCCGAGGAGGAGAAGCGCAAGGCCGATGAGGCCGAGGTCGCGCGCAAGGCGGCCGAGGAGGAGGCGAAGAAGCGGGCCGAGGCCGAGCGGCTCGCGGCCGAGGAGGAGGCGAAGAAGCGCGCCGAGCAGGAGGCCGCCGCCAAGGCCGCCGCCGAGGCCGCGAAGAAGGCGGCCGAGGAGGCCGAGGCGCGGCGCGAGGCCATCCAGAAGCACGCCGGCGAGGTCGAGAAGCGCGCCGCGGAGGTCCTGAAGGATCCCTCGGCGCCGGTCGCCCGGCAGCGCGAGATGGCCTCGGAGATCGAGAAGGCGCTCGCCGAGCTCGGTTCCATCGCGTCCGGCGGGAGGTCCGACGAGCTCACGGCGGCCCTCAAGGCCCAGCACGCCCAGGTGCTCGAGGCCATCGCGAAGGCCGAGGCCGCCGCGGCCGCGGGCGGGACCGAGCCGGCGCCCTCCTCCGACCCGGTCGAGGCGCTCTCGAAGAAGCTCACGGACTCGGGCTGGACCTTCTCCGGCCGGGAGGAGGAGTCGGCCGGCACGATGACGCCCGCCGGCTGGCACGGCGGCCCTGGCGGCTGCGCGTGTCTCTCGTTCGAGGCGCCGTACGAGGGCGAGAAGCTCCTCGTCAAGGTCTGGTTCACGAAGGAGACGCAGCTCCAGCCGGCCGAGGTCGCCGGCCTCGAGCGGCCGGGCGCGGCCCGCTACGTCGGCGCGGGCCACGGGTTCCACTGGTTCCTCAAGGCGGAGCGGCCGTCCGCCGAGGATGCGCTCGTCAAGCACCTCGGCGAGGCGGGCGGGATCGCCCGGTAGGCGCTCGCGTCGTTCGGCCCGAGCGGGCCGAGTCGAAGGCCCTTCGACTCGGCCCGCTTGCGGCGCCTCGCTCAGGGCGAGCGGCGGTTGGTAGCGCCGCCTGCGAGCGGATGGGAGCATCCCGGCATGCGCTATCTCCTCACCGGCGGCGCCGGCTTCATCGGCTCGCACCTGGCCGAGCACCTGCTCGCGGCCGGCCACGAGGTCCTGGTCGTCGACGACCTCTCGACCGGCTCGATCGACAACATCGCGCCCCTCAAGGGCCGTCCCGGCTTCCGCTACCAGATCGAGAGCTGCGCCGGCTCGTCCTTCCTGGCCGAGTGCGTGGACTGGGCCGACGGCGTCTTCCACCTGGCGGCGGCGGTCGGCGTCGAGCTCATCGTCAACAGCCCGACGCGGACCATCGAGACGAACGTCACCGTCACCGAGCTCCTGCTCCGGCACGCGGCCAAGAAGCGGCGCAAGGTCGTCCTCACGTCCACGAGCGAGGTGTACGGGAAGGCGGCGAAGGTGCCGTTCCGCGAGTCGGACGACCTCGTCCTCGGCCCGCCGACGAAGGGGCGCTGGAGCTACGCGTGCTCGAAGCTCCTGGACGAGTTCCTCGCCCTCGCCTACCACAAGGAGAAGGGCGTCCCGGTCGTCGTCGTCCGCCTCTTCAACACCGTCGGCCCGCGCCAGACGGGCCGCTACGGCATGGTGATCCCGCGCTTCGTCGACCAGGCCCTCACGGGCGGCCCGATCACGGTCTACGGCGACGGCACGCAGTCCCGCTGCTTCACGTACGTGGGGGACGTCGTCGGCGCGCTCGCCCGCCTGATGGAGGAGCCGCGCGCCGTCGGGGAGGTCGTGAACCTCGGGAGCGAGAGCGAGGTCACGATCCGCGCCCTCGCCGAGCGCGTCCGGGCCCGGGTCGACCCCGGGCTCGAGATCGTGACCGTCCCGTACGATCAGGCCTACGAGGCCGGCTTCGAGGACATGCCGCGCCGCGTCCCCGACATCTCGAAGGCGCGCGCGCTCGTCGACTTCGCGCCGACGCTCGACCTCGACGGGATCCTCGAACTCGTCATCGCGGCCCGGCGGGCCGCGCTCGGCCAGACGACGGCGCCCGCGGCGGTCTAGCTCTTCCAGGAAAACTGCTGGGGCGAACCCGCGCGGTAGGTCTAGTCGGCGCCCATCCCGAGCAGGACGCGGACCTCGACCGGCAGCGCGCCGCGCGGGTGCACGACCGCGCCCTCGACGCGCGGCGTCTTCGCGCTCCGGACGAGGACGAAGCCCGCGGCCCGCGCGTCGGCCGTCCGGAGGAGCGCCGCCGGGAAGCTCGTGCCCCGCGAGGCCACGCGCTCCCGCTCGAGGGCGACGTGGAGGTCGGCGCGCTCCTGCGGGAAGGCGGCGACGACGTCGCCGCCCCTCGTCCGGCGCAGGTCGGCGAGCCGCCGCTCGACGTCCTCGGGGGTCTCGTCGGCGACCGCGATGACGAGCTCGAAGACGGGGGGCTCGGCCCGCTTCACGCCGGCCACGTCCATGAGCCGGATGGGCGTGCTCTCGCGCATTCCGATCACGAGGCCGCCGACCTCCTCGGGCCGCGCCGCCCCGTCGGCTCGCAGGAGCGCGCGGCGCACGTCGTCGGGCTCGAAGCCGTGGGCGTCGAGGCGCGGCTCGTCCACCTCGACGACGAGATGGGGTCCCCACGTCGCCCGCTTCTGGACGGGCCCGACGTGAGGCCGCGAGACCTCCGGCGGCAGGCTCGGCGCGAGCTTCTCGACCGCCGGCCCGACCGGGCCGCGCGCGTAGATGGTCGCCCGCCCCGGCTCGGAGACCGCGCCCACGAGCTGGACGCCCTGCGCGCCGCGGAGCGCGGCCAGGATGGGGACCGTGACGGAGGCGTCGACCTCCGGCGCGTTGAAGCCCGGGACCTCCAGCTCGACCTGGCGGAGCGGCTCCTGGGCGCGCGCCGCCGCGGCCAGCGCCGCGAGGGTGATGCAGGCCGCGATCGCTCGTCTTCCCGTCACGCGTGAGCCACGGTAGCGTAGGGTGATGGCCCGTGTCAAGGCCTCTGGCAGCGCGGCTCCGGGCCTGCTAACCTACGCCGCGTGGCGAAGCGAGGGAAGCCGACGACGACCGGGGGGAAGGCGGCGGAGACGGCGGCGTCCGGCCCGGCGCCGGGTGCCGCGCCCGCGCCCGACCCGAGGTTCCGCCTCCGCCTGCCCGCGGTCCTCGGTCTGGGCGCGCTCTCGACCCTCCTCTTCTACCTCGCCTTCCACCCGGTGGCGCTCTGGCCGCTCGCCTACGTCTGCCTCGTCCCGTGGCTCATCGGGGTCGAGGGGAGCGGCCTCCGCCGGGCGGTCGTCGCCTCCGGCCTCATCCACATGGCCCAGGGCTTCGCGGCGAACTACTGGCTCAGCATCCTCGGGTGGGACACCCTGATCGGGACGGCGCTCGGCTACTTTCTCTACGGGCTCGCGTTCGGCGCCTTCCTCAAGACCATGCTCTCCTCGCGGCGCGTCCCGGTCGTCCTCTGGTTCCCGATCTCGATCGCCGCCCTCGAGTTCATCCAGGGCACGCTCTTCTTCTTCGCCTACCCGTGGTCCTGGCTCGGCCAGAGCCAGGTCGCGTTCCTGCCGATCGTCCAGGTCGCGGACCTCGGCGGCGCGACCGTCGTCTCGTTCGTCGTCGCCGCCGCGAACGCGGCGGTCTTCGAGGCGGTTGCCCTCGCCCGCGCGTGGCGGCCTCTCCCGGCCGGCGCCTCCCCGTTCCGGGCGATCGCCTGGCGGGCCGCCTCGGCGTTCGCGCTCTTCGCGGCCGCCACGGGCTACGGGATGTGGCGCCTCACGACGCTCCCGACGGTCGAGGGCCCGAGGATCCTCGTCGTCCAGGGGAACATCCCCCAGGAGCGCAAGAACGAGGGCGAGCGGACGGACGACCTCTTCCTCACGTACCGCGACCTCACCCTTCGCGCCCGCGGGCAGCCGGTCGACCTCGTCCTCTGGCCCGAGACGATGCTGCCGCTCTGGCCGGTCCAGCTCGGCCCGGGCAAGTACGAGTGGGTCCCGATCGACCGGCACGCGAAGCTGCGCGAGCGCATGGGCGACCTCGCCCGGACCCTCGGGGCCCCGATCGTCGCCGGCTCCCCGCACTGGGAGCGGACGCCGGCCGGCGAGAGGCATCACAACAGCGCCTTCTTCATCGCGGAGGACGCCCGGATCGTCCACCGTTACGACAAGATCTACCTCGCGCCCGTGAGCGAGTTCGCGCCGTTCGAGGAGAGCTGGCCCTGGGCGCACCGGCAGATCCGCTCGCTCGTGCCGCCCGGGTTCGTCCAGTTCGAGCGCGGGAAGCAGGTCGACGTCATCGACCTGCCGACCCGCGAGGGTCGGACCTGGCGCATCGCGCCCTCGATCTGCTTCGACATCACGTTCGCCCGCCACACGGTCGACGCGGCCCGCGCCGGGGCCGAGGTCGTCGTCAACGTCTCGAACTACGGGTGGTTCAAGGACTCGGCCGAGCTCGACCTCGCCCTCGACCACACCGTCCTGCGGGCGATCGAGACCCGGCGCGGGGTCGTCACGTGCGTGAACGGCGGGATCAGCGCGTTCGTCGACCCCCTCGGGCGGACGCGCCAGCTCGAGGTCGGCGGACGGCGCAAGCAGGTGGAGGGCCTGCTCGTCGATCGGGCCGTCACGTCGACCGTCACCTCTCCCTACGTCCGCTTCGGGGACGCCTGGGCGTACGCCTGCATCGCCCTTTCCGCCGCTCTCCTCGCGGGTTCCGTCGCCTCCGGCCGCCGCCGGGCCCGGAATACCGGGACGTGACGGCGCGATGACGCGCCTGTGACACAGACGTCGTAGAATGTCGAAGCCTTGACGGCACATCCGGCGGTGGTACCATCGGCTCCCCGCCGGGCGGCCGGCAGGTCGAGACGCGTTTTCTTGGCGTGCTGAGGCTCTAGTGGCGAAAGCCGTGAGATCGGGCGGGAGGAGGGCATGAGCCTTCTCGCAAAGATTCTCGTCGTGCTGCAGACGGTGCTGGCCCTCGTCTTCCTCGGGGTCCAGGCGACCCTCTACTACCATGCGCAGGACTGGCGGCTCGCCTTCGAGCGTCTGCGCGAGCGCCACGTCACGGTCCTGAAGGAGAAGCAGCAGGACTTCGAGAAGATCAAGGCCGACAAGGGCGTTCTCGAGGAGAGCCTGACGAAGCGCGTCCAGGAGGTGAGGGACGCGGTCGACAACGCGCAGCGGGCCGAGGACAAGAGCCGCGAGCTCCAGGGGCAGCTCTCGGGCAAGCAGCGCGAGTACGACGAGCTCTCGTCGACGCACCAGACGCTCGCCGGGACGGTGAGCGAGAAGGACCAGGACAACAAGAAGCTCCGCGAGGAGAACGACCGGCTGACGGCGGAGAAGGACGACTACCGGGACAAGACGGCCAAGGCCGAGGCCCACGTCGCCCGCCTCCTCCACGTCCGGACGGCGCTCGAGAAGGACCTGACCCAGCTCCGGAAGGACTACGCCGACTCGAAGCAGAAGGCGATCGACCTCCAGCTCGTCCTCGACGAGCTCGAGCGCGCGGGCGTCCCGGTCGGCACGATCGTCTTCGACTACAAGCCGGTCCCGCCGATCAAGGGCAAGGTCGCCGGCGTCAAGACGGACATCTCGCCGGCGCTCGTCGTCCTCACGGTCGGCGTCGACGACAAGGTCGAGAAGGGCTACCACTTCACGATCTACCGGGGCTCGCAGTTCATCGGCAAGGTCGTGATCGAGAAGGTCATGGCCGACGCGGCCGGGGCGCGCGTCCTGCTGCTCGCGCCCGGGCAGCAGATCCAGGCGGGCGACGACGCGGCGACGCGTCTCGACTGAGCGGGAGGTAGGGACATGGCCGGCCCGCAGTACGACGAGGACATCGTAGAGAAGAAGCCGTCGAACCCGACGACGTCGACGGTCCTCATGTTGGGCATCGCCGCCCTCTCGGCCGGGATCTGGCTCACCTCGCAGGAGCTCGGCTTCTACCTCGACAAGACGTCGAAGTCCGAGCTCTCGGAGTACAAGCAGAAGGCGAGCGTGCAGTGGCGGCAGTGGCTCAAGGAGGACTACGAGAAGGCGGGCCTCATGGATGAGGCGCTGAAGCTCGCGTCCGAGCCGCCCGAGGAGGCCGGGGCTCCGGCCGCCTCGCCCGACGCCCTCCCGCCGGAGACGCCGGGGGCCGCGCCCGCGGGCACGAACTAGCGTCGCCGCCGACCCCGAAACGCACCACGAGGCGCGGTCCGATAATGCGTCGGACCGCGCCTCTTTTCATCTCGCGCCCCTTCCGCCGATAAGAAGAACGCCGGCCTCGCCGGTTCCGGCAGGGGGGCGCCGCCCATGATCCTCGACTGGTTCCTCGGCCTCTTCTCGACCGACATGGGGATCGACCTCGGGACCGCGAACACGCTCGTCAGCGTGCGCGGCGAGGGGATCGTCCTCAACGAGCCCTCGGTCGTGGCGGTGAAGAAGGGCTCGAACGAGGTCCTGCTCGGCGGGAACGCCGTCGGGACGGTCGCGAAATCGATGCTCGCGCGCACCCCGCCCGGGATCGAGGCGATCCGGCCGATGAAGAGCGGTCGCATCGCCGACTTCGACATCACCGAGGCGATGCTCACCTACTTCATCCGCAAGGTCCACAACCGCAAGTGGGGGGCGCGGCCGCGCGTCGTCATCGCCGTGCCGTCCGGGATCACGGCCGTCGAGAAGCGCGCCGTCTACAACTCGGCCGAGCGCGCCGGGGCGCGCAAGGTCTACCTCATCAGCGAGCCGCGCGCGGCCGGGATCGGGGCGGGGCTGCCGGTCGAGGAGCCCATCGGCAACATGATCATCGACATCGGCGGCGGCACGACCGAGATCGCCGTCCTCTCGCTGGCCGACGTCGTCGTCTACGAGAGCCTCAGGTTCGCGGGCGACGACATGGACGAGACGATCGTCAACCACATGAAGCGGGCGCACAACCTCTCGATCGGCGAGCTCACGTCCGAGCGGATCAAGATCGAGATCGGGAGCGTCGCCCCGCTCGAGCCCGAGCTCCGCATGGACGTGCGCGGCCGCGATGCCGCGACCGGCCTGCCGCGGAGCGTCTCCGTCACGTCCGAGGAGATCCGGACGGCCCTCATGGAGACGGTCGTGCAGATCACGGCCGCGATCCGGCGCGTCCTCGAGCGGACGACCCCCGAGCTGGCGGGCGACCTCGTCGAGCGCGGCCTCACCCTCTGCGGGGGCGGGTCGCTCCTGCGCGGCCTCGACCTCGCCATCGCCGCCGAGACGGGCCTCCCGGCGCGCCGCGCCGAGGACCCGCTCACCTGCGTGGCGCGCGGGACGGGGATCTTCCTCGAGAACCTGGACCGGTACTCGAGCTTCCTCGAGAGCGAGGAGGAGACGGGTTAGGCGGATCCGGCGACGTCGGTCTCTTGCCTCCGGGGGCAAGAAGAGACCGCCGCTAGCTCTCCGACGGCAGCGAGATCCTCGGCACCCCCACCCGGAACCGCAGGTGGTTCGCCCACTGCGGCACGACCGCGTCCCAGAGCCCGATCCAGGTCGCCCCGAGGGGCGAGCGCTCCACCCGCCGGAGGACGAGCATCTTGCGCAGGTGCAGCTCGATGGCCCGACGGCAGAAGGGCCGGTCGAACGCGAACCCGAGGCCGCGGAAGCAGCGGTCGAGGCGCGGGGCGCGCGCGACGTGCATCGGCCTCAGGGGGTCGGGGCCGAAGTCGGGGTAAAGGAGCGCCAGCCCGCCCGGCCGTAGCTTGCGGCGCGCCCAGGCGACGAGCGCCCGCGGCTCGACGGCGTGCTCGAGGACGTCGAAGCAGGCGACGAGGTCGAAGGCCGAGTCCGGGACGTCCTCCGTGCGGCGGTCGACGAAGCGGCAGCGGTCCGCGAGCCCGCGCCGCTCGAGGCGCCAGCGCGCGAGGGCGAGGAGGCGGCCCGAGATGTCGCAGAGCGTCGGCTCGAGGCCGTGGCGGGCGAAGAGGATCGCCCCCGCGCCCACGCCGGAGCCGAGGTCGAGGACGCGGCGGGCGCCGGCGGCGCGGGCGATGTCGAGGGCGAACGCGTACTTCAAGGGCCCGCGGGCGCTGCGCGGCGACGCCCGCCGGTGGTAGTCGAGGAGCTCGAAGGCCTCCTCGTCCTGGGCGTCGTAGAAGGCCTCGACGGCCGTCGCCGAGCGGGGGTCGGGCCCGAGCGCGCGCCAGCGCTCGGCCAGCGCCTCGCGGCCGCGCGCCAGCCGGCGCTCGGCCTCCTCGCGCGGGATCCCGAAGTAGTCGGCGGCCTCGACGGCGGCCGAGGCCTCGAGCGTGAGCCCGGGGAGGCTCAGGGCCTCGCTGAACGTGCGGTGGTAGGCGCTCGCGAGCTCTCGCCGGCCCATGTCTCAATCTTCGCGCGCCGGCCGGCCGATGAACAAGATGCCGTGTGGAACCTGCGCGCCTCCCACCTCGCGGCCCTCGCGATCCCGCTCGCGCTCGTCGCGATGCCGCGGGCCGCCTACGACCGCCTGCGGCTCCGCGCCGCCTCGCTCGTCCTCGCCCCGGGCCCCCGGCCGCCCGCCGCGGACCCGGCGGCCGAGCTCGCCGCCGTCCGGGCCGAGCTCGGGCGGGCGCGGGCCGAGGCGCGCGACCTCGCGCGCGCGCTCGCCCTCGTGACGGCGACCCGCGAGGTCCTCCCCGGGCTCGCCCCGCCGGCGCTGCTCCCGGTGCGCGTCATCGCCGGCCCGGAGGGCGACGCCCCCTCGCCCGCCCGCCTCCGGGTGGACGCCGGCTCGCGCCACGGGGTCCGGGCCCAGGCGGCCGTGGTCGCCGGGCCGGCCCTCGTCGGGCGCGTCGTCTCCGTCGGCGAGACGACCTGCGAGGTCGAGACGGTCGCGGCCCAGACCTTCCGCGTGCGGGCCCGCGCCGGCGATGTCGAGGGGATCGTCCAGGGCGGGCCGGGCGACCGGCTCCGCTTCGTGGCCGAGAAGCCGGAGGCGCGGCTCGGGCCGGGCGACGTCGTCCTCACCTCGGGGTGGTCCGCCGTCGCCCCGCCCGGGCTCGCCGTCGGTTTCGTCGAGGGCGTCGAGCACGACCGCACCACCGGCCAGCTCGCGGCCCGCCTGCGCCCGGCCGCCGACCCCGCGGGCGTGCGGGCCGCGGCCGTGCTGCTCGAGGCCCGCGACCCGCCGGGCGGAGCGCCGGCGCCGTGAGCTACCGCCTCGCGGCCGCCCTCGCCGTCCTCGCGTTCCTCCCGCTCGAGGTCCGGGCGGCGGCCCGCTTCACGGATGCGGGCGCCGCCCCGGACCTCCTGCTCGCGGCCGCCATCGCCCTCGCCCTCCACCCGGCCGGCGGGCCGCTCCCCGCGGCGCTCCTCGGGACGCTCCGCGACGCGCTCTCGGGCGGCCCGGCGGGCGCCCGCGCGGCCGCGTTCCTGGCCGCCGCCGTCGCCGTCCGCGCCCTCTCGGGGGCGGCGCTCGGAAGGCCGCGCGGCCTGCTCCTGACGACGGGGCTCGTGCTGGCCGGCGCGCTCCTCGCCGGCGCGCTCGCCGCCCTCGCCGACGCCTTCGCCGCCCGCCTCGATCCGTGGCCCTTCCTCGCCCACGCCGCCCGGGCGGCCCTGCTCACGGCCGCCTGCTCGCCGCTCGCGACCGTCCCCCTCGGCGCGATCGAGGCCGCCCTCGGGCCGGCGGCGCGCATCGACCTCTCGAAGCCGCTGCCGCCCGTCGCATGACCTCCCGCCGCCGGCTCATCGCCCTCGCCGCGCTCTTCGCGCTCGTCTTCGTCTCGCTCTTCGCGCGGCTCCTCCACCTCCAGGTCCTCCGCCACGACCACTACGAGCGCCGCGCCGCCGACGTCCGCCGCCGCGTCGAGTACGTGGACGCGCCGCGCGGCCGGATCCTCGACCGCCGCGGGCGGGTGCTGGCCGAGGACGTGCCGACGTACCGCCTCGCCGCCGTCCTCGAGGACGTCGACCCCGGCATCGAGGCCGTCGAGCGCCTCGGCAAGGTGCTCCGGCGCCCGCGCCCCGAGCTCCACGCCCGCCTCCGCGCGCTCAGGGCCGAGGCCGCGGCCGACGCCGGGGACGGGCGCCCGGCGCGCGACCGGCTCCTGGCCGAGGCGACGACCGAGCGGGCCGTCCCGGGGCTCGCCGCCGTGGCGAAGCGCGTTCCGGGCCTCCGGGCCGACGGCCGCGCGCTCTACATCGCCGACGCGGCCCTGCTCGGGCGCGACGCGACCCTCGCCCGGCTCGCGGAGCTGACCGGCGCGACGGCCGGCGGGCTCGCGGCCCGCCTCGACGCGGAGGCGGCGCGGGCCTTCGCGGTCGAGAACCCGCTCGACCGGGCGGCCAGGCTCGAGGCGCCGGTCCCGCTCGGACCGCCGGTCCCCTTCGAGGTCGCGGCCGAGGTCGAGGAGCAGGCGTTCCGCTACCCGGGGATCGTCGTCGAGGTCCGCCCCGAGCGCCGCTACCCGCGCGGCCCCGTCGCCGCCCACGTCGTCGGGCTCCTCGGACCGCTCTCGGACGAGGACCTCGCGCGCCTGCGGGCCTCGGGCCGCCTGCTCGACGCCCGGCGCGGGCTGCGCGACCTCGACCGGTTCGAGAAGGGTCTCGAGGGGGCGCACTTCGCCGACGATCGGGTCGGGCGCGACGGCGTCGAGGCGGCCGCCGAGGCCGGGCTCCGCGGCACGCCCGGCGCGCGGCTCGTCGAGCGCGACCGGCGGACGCGCGAGATGGCCGTCCTCGCCGAGGCCCCGCCCCGCCCCGGCGCCGACGTGCGGCTCACGATCGACGCCGACGTGGCGGCGGCGACCGAGGAGGCGCTCGACCGGGCGATCCGGCGGTCGACCGGGGGCGCGCACGGCGGGTCGGCCGTGCTCCTCGACGTTCGCACGGGCGACGTCCTGGTCCTCGCGAGCGCGCCGCGCTACGACCCGAACCGCTTCGGGGCGGACTACGCCTCCCTGCGCGAGTCCCGGGCCGCCCCGTTGCTCCACCGCGCGCTCCGGGCGCTGCTGCCGCCCGGCTCGACGGTGAAGCCGATCGTGGTCCTCGGCGCCCTCGAGGAGGGGCTCGCGATCGAGGGCGCGCCGCTCCGGCCGGCGACGCGGATCCACTGCCGCGGCTTCCTCCATCGCCCTGGCGAGTTCCAGTGCAACGCCCGCTCGGGCCACGGGTCGCTCGACCTCGAGCAGGCGCTCGCGCGCTCCTGCAACGTCTACTTCTACGTGATCGGCGAGGCGCTCGGCGAGGCGGGCCTGACGCGATGGGCCCGCCGCTTCGGTCTCGGCGCCCGGACGGGGATCGACCTGCCGGGCGAGGGCTCGGGCCTCGTCCCGTCGACGCCGTGGAAGCGCGCCCGGGCCGCGTCCGCGGAGCGCCGCGCCGTGTGGGCCGGCGAGCAGCTCGCCGCCTCGGCCACCGCCCCCGTCGAGGTCCGGCGCGAGCGCCTGGCCGTCGCGCTCCGGGCGGCGCGGTGGGCGCGGGCGACGCGGGTGGAGCGCGCCTGGGGTCGGGGCGACAGCCGCAACATCGCGATCGGGCAGGGCGACCTGCTGGTGACGCCGCTCCAGGCGGCGCGGCTCGGGGCCATGCTGGCGACGGGGGGGCGGGCGCCGGCTCCGAGGGTGATCCCGGGAGGAACCGACCGCCCACACCTCATCCCTCTCCCGGAGGGAGAGGGGAGGTGGGAGCCGGCCGGCGCGATGCCCCCCGCCCACGCCGCCCCCGCGGCCTGGGAAGCCGTCGCCGCCGGCCTGCGCGCCGCCGTGTCCGCGCCGGGCGGGACGGCGCGGGCGAGCGGCCTCGTCGCCTTCCGGGCGGCGGCCAAGACGGGGACGGCGCAGGCCGGCCCGGCCGGCGACCACGCCTGGGTCGTGGGCTACGCGCCCGGGCACGCGCCCGAGGTCGCCTTCGCCGTCGTCATCGAGCACATCTCCCCCGGCCTGCACGGCGGCGATGTCGCCGGGCCCGTGGCGGCGGCGATGCTGGCGGCGTGGGAGAGAAGCCGGGATGCCGGAGGCCGGCCGTGACCCTCCGCCGGTTCCCGCTCGCCCTCGTCCTCGCCGCCCTCCTCCTCTGCGCCATCGGCGTCGCCTACGTGCAGAGCGCGTCGGCGGCCCGCACGTTCGCCGACGGCGACAAGGGCCGGGCCCAGGTCCTGTGGGCGGGGATCGCCGCCGTCGGGCTGGCGGCGGCCGTCGCCGTCCCTTACGCGCGCCTCGAGCGCGCGGCGTACGCGATCTACGGGGCCGGGCTCGCCCTCCTCGCCGGGCTGCCGTTCTTCGGCCAGCTCGTGAACGGCGCCCGCTCCTGGTACCGGTGGGGCCCCGCGAAGCTCCAGCCGTCCGAGCTCATGAAGATCGCCCTCATCCTGGCCATCGCCCGCTGGCTCATGTACCGCGGCGAGGAGCGGAAGACGGTCCGCGGCTTCCTCGGCCCCTTCGCGCTCGCGCTCCCGCCCCTCCTCCTGATCCTGAAGCAGCCGGACTTCGGGAGCGCCATGGTGTTCCTGCCCGTGATCGCCGCCATCCTCTTCGCGGGCGGGGCGCGCAAGCGCTACTTCGCCGGCCTCGCGGCCGCGGCCCTCGCCGCCGCGCCTCTCGTCTGGTGGAAGCTCAAGCCCTACCAGCGCGAGCGCGTCTTCGTCTTCCTCGATCCGGGGCGCGACCCGCTCGGCGCCGGCTTCCAGTCGGACCAGGCCCACATCGCGATCGGGTCGGGCGGGGTCCTCGGCAAGGGCTACGGCGAGGGGACGCAGACCCAGCTCGCCTACCTTCCCGACAGCCACACGGACTTCATCTTCGCCGTCGTCGCCGAGGAGGGCGGGCTCCTCCAGGCGGGGCTCGTGCTCGCGCTCTTCCTCGCGCTCTCGCTCGGCTGCCTCGAGGTCGCGCACCGCACGCGCGAGCCGTTCGGCCGCCTCGTGGCCGTCGGCGTGGCCGCGCTCTTCGCGGGCCAGGCGGCCGTCAACATCGGCATGACCATGGGCCTCGCGCCGGTCACCGGGATCACGTTGCCCTTCCTCTCGTACGGCGGCTCCTCGCTCCTCACCTCGTTCGTGGCCCTGGGTCTCGTCGCCAACGTGGCCGTGCGCGCGCCCCCGGTGCTGGCCGAGGACTTCCGGTAGCGGCGGGCGGGGGTCCCGGCGGGGGCACGGCGGTTGGCGGTTGACGGTTGACGGGCGGCCGTCGCCCGGCGGTTGTCGGCCGCCGCGAGGCCGAGGCCCCGCGGCGGCCGCGACGGAGACGGCCGGATCAGCTCGGCGACGTCGAGACGCCGCCCGCCCTGATGCCGCTCTTGACCGGCAGCCGGGTCGGCGCCGTGCCGATCCCGCCGCCCTTGAGACCCGTCTTCTTCTTCACCCTTCCTCCTTTCGCGGCAGGGTTGTCCGCGTCTGCCGCCGCCCGTCCCCACGCAAGGTCCTTGCCAGCTTGACAGGACCCCGGGCCCGGCCCGATGATCCGGCTCCCGCGGAGGGAGTCCTCGGAGGAAAGCGATGCGCATTCGCCTCGACCTGAACGGCTGCCTCTCGACGCGCGTCGGCGCCGAGGGCCTCGACCCCAAGCTCGTGCGAGCGGCGCTCGACGACCTCGAGCACCTCCCGGCCCAGATCGAGGCGCAGCGGAGCGTGGGCCGGCACGGCTACCTCGACCTCGCGCGCGGCGGGCCGGACCTGGACGCGATCGAGCGCTTCACGGCGGAGAAGCGCGAGCGGTTCGACGCCCTGGTCGTGGTCGGGATCGGCGGCTCGGCGCTCGGCAACACGGCGCTGCACGCGGCCCTCAACCACCCCTACATGAACCTGCTCGCGCCCGAGCGGCGCCTGCACCCGCGCGTCTTCGTGACGGACAACGTGGACCCCGAGCGGATCGCGCGGCTGCTCGACGTCGTCGACCCGGCGCGCGCGCTCTTCAACGTCGTCACGAAGAGCGGCGAGACGGCCGAGACCCTCGCGACCTTCGCCGTCTTCCTCGAGCGCCTGCGGGCCGCCACGGGCGACCGCTGGCGCGAGCACGTCGTCGTCACCACCGACCCGAAGAAGGGGACGCTGCGCGACCTGGCGGCCGCCGAGGGGCTGGCGTCGTTCGCGGTCCCGCCGCCCGTGGGCGGGCGGTTCTCGGTCCTCTCGGCGGTCGGCCTGCTCTCGGCCGCCTTCGCCGGGATCGACCTCCGGCGCCTCGTCGCGGGGGCCGCCTCGGCGGTCGAGGCCGGCCTGAAGCCCCGGTCGGCGGCCCTCGCCTACGCCGTCCTCATCGAGCGCTTCCACCGGCGCGGCAAGCCGATCGCCGTCTTCATGCCTTACGGCGACGCGCTCGCCGGCGTCGCCGATTGGTGGCGCCAGCTCCTCGCCGAGAGCCTCGGGAAGCGGCGCGACCGCGACGGGCGCGAGGTGTTCGTCGGCCCGACGCCCTTCCGCGCGATCGGCGCGACCGACCAGCACAGCCAGCTCCAGCTCTTCACCGAGGGGCCGCGCGACAAGTGGCTCACGTTCGTCGAGGTCGAGCGCCACCGCGTGCCGTGCCCGATCCCGCCCGCGTTCCCGGGCCGCAAGGCCTTCGCCTACCTCGCCGGCCGGGACCTGGCCTTGCTCCTCGACGCCGAGAAGCGCGGGACCGAGATCGCCCTCGCCGAGGCGAGCCGCCCGACCTGCACCTTCCGCCTGCCGGCGATCGACGAGGAGACCGTCGGCGCGCTGCTCTACACCCTTGCGCTGGCCGTGACTTACGCCGGCGAGCTGTTCGGCGTCGATGCCTACGACCAGCCGGGCGTCGAGGCGAGCAAGGTCGCGACGTACGCCCTCATGGAGCGCGAGGGTTACGCCGACCGGCGGGCCGAGATGGAGCGCCGGCTGGTCGCCGACCCGGCGTTCGTCCTCTGATCCCGCGAGATGCCCGGACCGCCGGACCGACCGGACCGACCTGACCGCCGCCGATCTTGACCCGGGGACGGACGTGAAGTACAATCGCTAACCCCGACGGTTTAGGACTTTCCAGGTCGAGTGAGGGTGAATCCTTGGCGGTCCGAGCGGCGGAATCGGGCACGCGCGACCACCGGCGGAAGTTCGTCCGGGTGCTGCGCGCCCTCGAGGACAAGTACGGCAGGCACATCTACCCGGAGGAGCGGACGCTCCTCGAGCAGGCGATCTTCGCCCTGCTCGCCTACGACAACCCGGTGACGAACGCGCGCAAGGCGCTCCGCGACCTGAAGGACGACTTCGTCGACTGGAACGAGTGCCGGTGCGCGACGCCGCGCGAGATCGAGGCCATCCTCGAGCGCAGCCGCATCGAGCCCAGGGATCACCTGGCGGAGTCGATCATCGAGCTCCTCCAGCGCGCGTTCCAGGAGTTCTGCCAGGCCGACCTCGAGTGCCTGCGCACCGACCCGCCCGAGCGGACGCGCCGCTTCCTCCAGAAGCTCGAGGCGGCCGAGACCGGGCGCAAGCACCGACGCCACAGGGTCTTCTCGCCCTGGGAGGTCCAGTACGTCGAGCTCGCCGCCGGCCTCGAGCCGGCCCCGCCGGTCGACCCGGCCACCGACCGGGTCTGCGTGCGTCTCGGCGTCCTGCCGCCGGCGAGCGCGCACGACCCGGAGAAGCGCCGCAAGGCGCTCGAGCTGCTGGCGCCGACCGCCGACGAGGCCGTCCGCCTGCACCACCTCCTGGCCGAGCACGGCAAGAAGGTCTGCCACGAGTCGGACATGAAGTGCGCGAAGTGCATCATCCAGGAAGACTGCGACTGGTTCAGGGCCGAGCGCGCGCGCAAGAAGGCCGCTCCCGCGGCCGCGGCGAAGGCCGCCGCGGGCGTCGGCTCCGCCAGGAAGGCGGCGAAGGGCGCGAGGGCGCCCGGCGCGAGCCGCGACGGAAAGGCCGCGGCCGCGCAGGCGAAGACGTCGGGGCGGAAGGCCGCCGCCGGGTCGCGGGGCGCCGCGCGCGCCGCGAAGTCGTCCCGCCGCCGCTCGGACGACGAAGAGTAAGACCGGAGCTGTCGACGAGACAGGAACGAGCATGTCGGGCCACTCTCACGCCGCGAACATCAAGCACAAGAAGGCGGCCGCGGACGCCAAGAAGGGGAAGCTCTTCTCGCGCTGGGCGAAGGCGATCATGATCGCGGCCCGCAACGGGGGCGGCAATCCGGACGCGAACCTCGCCCTTCGCTACGCGCTCGACAAGGCGAAGGAAGTCGGGATGCCGCGCGACACCGCCGACCGCGCGATCAAGAAGGGGTCGGGAGAGCTCGGGGGCGAGACGATCGTCGAGGTCGCCTACGAGGGCTTCGGCGCCGGCGGCGTCGCCCTCATCGCGGAGTGCGTGACCGACAACAAGAACCGCGTCTCGAGCGAGATCCGCAAGATCTTCGAGACGAAGGGCGGGCGCGTGGGGGCCCCGGGCTCCTGCGCCTGGATGTTCGAGAAGCGCGGCGTCCTCAGCATCCCGCAGAGCGCCGCGCCCGAGGAAGAGGTGATGACCCTCGCGCTCGACTCCGGCGCCGACGACATGCAGGTCCTCGACGGGGCCTACGAGATCCTCACCGCCCCCGAGACCTTCGAGGCCGTCCGCAAGGCCGTCGAGGACCGCGGGTGGAAGCCGGAGGTCGCCGAGGTCCTCCTGCTCCCGAAGAACAAGGTCGAGGTCACCGACCCCAAGGTCGCGCGGAAGGTGCTGGAGCTGGTCGAGTCGCTCGAGGAGCACGACGACGTCCAGAACGTCGTCACGAACCAGGACATCTCGGACGAGGTCGCGGCGGCCGCGAGGGCGGCGACGTAGGGGCTTGAAAGCCGGGCCCGTCCGAGTAGAATGGCGGTTCCTTGACGGGGGTGTAGCTCAGCTGGGAGAGCGTCGCGTTCGCAATGCGAAGGTCAGGGGTTCGAGCCCCCTCACCTCCACCAGTCATGTGAAGAAGGGCAAGGGCGGCCGCCGAGGCCGCCCTTCTCGTTCCGCGTCCTTCCCGCCCGAGAAGCCCGACGCCGGCGCCCTCGAGGCCTTCCGCGCCCGGCTCGGCGAGCTCGGGTTCGGAGAGGAGCCGATCGCCGCGCGCCTCGGCATCCCGCACCCGGCCGCCCTCGAGCTCGAGCGGTACCCGGTGTACCTTGGCGAGCGCCTCGACCTCGCGCGGCCGCTCGACGCGCTCATCGGGCTCTTCCTCCTCCAGGCGGAGGCGCCGCGTCCGGACGTCGAGCGGGCGCTCGGCGCCTCGCTCACGGCGGCGCTCGTGGACGGCGGGTGGCTCGACGCCGGCGCGCGGGCGGGCAAGCGCCTGCGGGCGGTCGCGAGCCTCCATCCCTGCCTCGGCGCCTGGTTCGCGACCGACCCCCGGTACCGGTCGCTCGAGCCCCGGGACCGCCGCCCGCCGGGCGAGCCCGTCATGTACCTGGGCGGGGACAGCTACGCGCTCGCCTGCGCGACCGTGCGCCGGCCGGTCGAGGCGGCGCTCGACCTCTGCACGGGGTCGGGCGTCCACGCGATCCTCGCCGCCCGCCACGCGCGGCGCGTGGTCGCCGTCGACCTGAGCCCGCGCGCCGTGCGCTTCGCCCGCTTCAACGCCGCCCTGAACGGCGTCGCCTCGAAGGTGACCGTGCTCGAGGGCGACCTCGACGCCCCGGTCGAGGCCGGCGCGCGGTTCGACCTCATCCTCTCGAACCCGCCCTTCGTCCCGTCGCCGGCGCCGCTCGGGAAGAGGCTCGCCTTCCGGGACGCGGGGTCGACGGGCGAGGACGTCCTGGCCGAGCTCGTGCGCCGCATCCCGCGCCGCCTCGGGCGCGACGGGCTCGCCCTGGTCGTGACGACGTTCGTCGACGAGGCGGGGCGGCCGTTCCGGCGCAAGCTCGAGCAGTGGCTCGGGCCCGCGAACGAGCAGTCCTCGCTGGTGCTCCGCTACGGCGTCGAGGCGCCCGGCGACTACGCGGTCGCCCAGGCGCGCGCGGCCGTCGAGGAGCGCCCCGGACGTTACGAGGCGCGGCTCGCGACCTGGCTCCGGGCGCTGGCGCGCGCCCGCATCGAGCGCGTCGGCGGCGGCGTCCTCGTCCTCAAGCCCGCGCCCGGGCCGACGCCGCCGTGGCACCGCGAGCTCTCGCCCCCGGCCGGCCTCAAGCCATACGGGGAGGCCGTCGAGCGCGCGCTCAAGGGCTGCGACGTCGCCCGCTCGGTCGTCTTCCGCGATGAGGTCTTCGAGCGCCAGGCGCGCGCCGCCCCCGACATCGTGTTCCAGGACGAGAGCCGGCGGGCGCCGGACGGGCGGGTCGCGACGACCGGGCACCGCGTCGTCTCGCCGTCTTCGCTCGGCGGCGAGGTCGGCGTCTCGGCCGAGCTCCGCGTCCTGCTCGGGCGCGCGGCCGAGAGCCCGCGCCCGCTGCGGGCGCTCATCGAGGAGGCGGCGGGGGACCGCGGCGAGGCCTTCGAGGCGACGGCGGCCCGCCTCCTCGACGACCTCCTCGAGCTCGTCGAGCGCGGGCTCTTGATCCTGGGGAAGGCTTGATCTACAGTTCGGCGCGGGGGCCGGGGAACGGGGCGACGGAGGCGACGGAGGCGAGGGAGGCGAGGCGACCATGAAGTTCTTCCTGGACACGGCCAACATCAACGAGATCCGCGAGGCCGCGGCGCTCGGCCTCCTCGACGGGGTGACGACGAACCCGAGCCTCGTCGCGAAGACGGGGCGCAAGTTCCGCGACGTCGTGACCGAGATCTGCGCGGCGGTGGACGGGCCCGTGAGCCTCGAGGTGGTCGCGACCGACTACGAGCCCATGGTCGCGGAGGGCCGCGAGCTCGCGCAGATCGCGAAGAACGCCGTCGTCAAGTGCCCCCTCACGCACGACGGCCTGAAGGCGACGCGGACGCTCTCGCACGAGGGCATCCGCGTGAACGTGACCCTCTGCTTCTCGCCGCTGCAGGCGCTCTTCGCGGCCAAGGCGGGGGCGGCGTACATCTCGCCGTTCGTCGGGCGCCTGGACGACAAGGGGCACGACGGCATGGAGGTCGTGCGCCAGATCCGGACGATCTACGCCAACTACGGGTTCAAGACGGAGATCCTGGTCGCGAGCGTCCGTCACCCGATCCACGTGCTCGAAGCCGCGCTCTGCGGCGCCCACGTGGCGACGGTGCCGTTCGACGTCTTCGCGAAGCTGATCCAGCATCCGCTGACGGACCTCGGGCTCCAGGCGTTCCTCAAGGACTGGCAGAAGGTGCCGAAGTAAACGATAATCGGTCCGCAACCAGGGACACGACGGGGCCGCGCGCCGGGGCGGGCGGCGCGGCACGGAGACACGCGCGCGAATGTCCGACGAAAGAAGGCTCTTCGGTGAGATCGCCGTCGCCAAGGGCTACGTCACGCTCGACCAGGTGCGGAAGGCGCTCGAGGTGCAGCGCGATCTCGTCGAGGGCGGCAAGGGCCGGCGCCTGATCGGCGTCATCCTCGTCGAGCTCGGGTACCTCACGCCCGATCAGGTCGCCGACATCCTCGTCACCCTCGACGAGGAGCAGCGCTGGTTCAACCGGCCCTCGCAGCGCGCGGGCGGCGGCGGCGGCGGCGGAGGCTGACGATGCCGGGGCTCGCCGATCTCTTCTTCGGGAAGATCGCCCTCAAGAACGGCGTCCTCACGAAGGAGCAGCTCAGGCGCGCGCTCCGCATGCAGCAGGAGCGCAAGCGGGCGGCGAACGGCGACGGCCCGACGCTCGGCGAGATCTGCCGCGAGCTCGGGTTCCTCCGCGAGGACGAGGTCAACGCGATCATCTGGGCCCAGGCGAAGAGCGAGGTCCTCCTCGAGGACACGCTCCTCGGGAAGATCGCGGTCTCGAACGGCCTCGTCGCCGAGGAGCAGCTCGAGCGCGCGCTCGAGGAGCAGCGCCTGACCGACTACCACGTGCGGCTCGGCGAGCTGCTCGTGGCGCGCGGCTACATGGATCAGGAGCAGCTCGCGGCCACGCTCCGGACGCAGAAGCGGATGCAGGAGAGCGCGCGGCTGCAGAGGCCGACGATCGAGGCGCCGGCGGCCGCGAAAGCTGCCTCTCCTGCGAGGGTGGCAACCCCGCCGAGGGGGGAGAAGAAGAAGGCCGAGAAGAAGCGCAAGCGCGGGGCGAGATAGTCTCTCAAGCCACAGAGACCACGGAGACCACAGAGTCGCGCAAGCATGCCCCTCTGTGGTCTCTGTGGTCTCTGTGGCTAAGATAAGAGTCTGGCGGCTAGTCTCGAGTGGCCACCACCTCGCGGGGGATCTCGGGCGCCGGCAGGGCGGCCATCGGCTTCGCGATGAGCATCCCGCCTTCGACGAGGTGCGCGGCGATGTCCGCGAAGTCCCGGTGGAAGCAGTGCCGCGCCCGGCGCAGCAGGTTGTACTTCACGATCTCGATGAGGGCGCGCACCCCGTCCCTCCAGGTGATCTTCTTGCCCTGGGCGTAGGTGCGCCCGTGGTAGGAGATCGGGACCTCGTAGATCACGACCGGCGCCTTCGCGAGCTTGGCCGTGACCTCGGGCTCGAAGCCGAAGCGGTCGCTCTCCAGGCGGATGTTCTGGATGACGGCCCGCTTGAACGCCTTGTAGCCCGTCTCCATGTCCGAGAGGTTCAGGTCGGCGAACATGTTCGAGAGCGTGGTGAGCACCCAGTTTCCCACGCTGTGCCAGTAGTAGAGCACGCGGTGGTCGCCCGGCAGGAAGCGCGAGCCGAAGACGACGTCCGCCTTCCCTTCCTCGATCGGCCGCAGCAGGCGCGCGTAGTCGCGCGGGTCGTACTCGAGGTCGGCGTCCTGGATGATGACGACGTCGTTCCGCGCCTCGGCGATCCCGAGCCGCACGGCCGCGCCCTTGCCGCGGTTCTCGGGCTGGTAGTGGGCGCGGACGATCGGCGCGAGCCGCTCGACCAGGCGCCCGACCATCTCCCGGCTCCCGTCCGTCGAGCAGTCGTCGACGAGGATGATCTCCTTCTCGACCGGGACGGAGACGACGCGCCGCACGATCTCCTCGAGCGTGCGCCGCTCGTTGTAGACGGGGATCACGACCGAAAGCGTGGGCTTCACCGGGCCTCGACCCTCCGAAACGCGTCGCGAAGGCGCTCCTAGATACCGTCCCGGAAGGCCGAAGTCAAGCGGGGCGCAGCACCTTCAGCACGTTCGCCTCGTCGACGGGCCGGATCACGCCCCGCTCCGTCACGATCGCCGTGATGAGACGGGCGGGGGTCACGTCGAAGGCCGGGTTCCAGACGGAGATGCCGTCGGGGGCGGTGCGCCGGCCGGCGAGGGTCGTGACCTCGTCCGGGGCGCGCTCCTCGATCGGGATCCCGGCCCCGGAGGCGATCGCCAGGTCGAACGTCGTCGACGGCGCGGCCACGTAGAACGGGACGCCGTGCGCGTTCGCGAGGACGGCGAGCGAGTACGTGCCGACCTTGTTGGCGGTGTCGCCGTTGCGGGCGATCCGGTCGGCGCCGACGATCACGAGGTCGACGCCGCCGCGCCCCATGAGCGCGCCGGCCATGCTGTCGCAGATCAGGGTGACGTCGAGGCCGGCGCGCGCCAGCTCCCAGGCGGTGAGGCGCGCGCCCTGGAGCAGGGGGCGCGTCTCGTCCGCGTAGACCTTGAGGCGCTTTCCGCGCTCGCTCGCGGCGTAGATCACGCCGACCGCGGTCCCGTAGCCGGCCGTCGCCAGCCCGCCCGCGTTGCAGTGCGTGAGGACGCGCGCGCCCTCGCCGACGAGCGCCTCGCCGTGCGCCCCGATCCGCCGGCCCATGTCGAGGTCCTCGTCGCGGATCGCGCGCGCCTCGGCGAGCAGGCGCTCGACGCGGGTGGGCGGCGCGAGGGCGGCGACCGCCTCGTCGCGGGCGACGCGGCGCATGCGCTCGAGGGCGGTCGCGAGGTTCACGGCCGTCGGCCGCGCCCGGACGAGGTCGTCGCACACGGCGTCGACCGGCCGCCCGGCGCGCGCCCCGAGGACGACGCCGAACGCCGCCGCGACCCCGATCGCGGGCGCGCCGCGCACGGCGAGCGTCCGGATCGCGTCGAAGACGTCGCCCGGCTCGCGGCACTCGAGGAAGCGCGTCTCGAGCGGGAGCGCTCGCTGGTCGAGGAGCTTCAGGACGCCGTCGCGGGCGTCGCCTTCCCAGGCGATCGGCTCGACGGTCTTCCCGGTCATGGCGGCGACGGCGACGGCGACGGCGGCGACGGCGACGGCGACGACCGGGCCTTCATCTCGGCGTCGGCCGCGAGCACCTTCGCCGCCTGGGCGTCCTTGAACGCGCGCAGGCGCTTCTGGATCGCCGCGTCGCCGAGGGCGAGGATCTGGGCCGCGAGGACCGCCGCGTTCGTGGCACCCCACTCGCCGATCGAGACCGTCGCGACGGGGATGCCGGGCGGCATCTGGACGGTCGAGAGGAGCGAGTCGAGCCCCTGGAGCGGCGACGACGGGATGGGGATGCCGATGACGGGGAGCGTCGTCCGGGCCGCGATCGCGCCCGCGAGGTGGGCGGCCCCGCCCGCCGCCGCGATCACGACGCCGTAGCGCTCGTCGGCGCGGTCGGCGAGCTCGGCCGCCTCGCCCGGCGTCCGGTGGGCCGAGAGGACGCGCACGTCGTAGGGGATGCCGAGGTCCTTGAGCGTCGTCAGGCCCGGCTCGAGGGCCGCGAGGTCCGACTTGCTGCCCATGACGACGACGACGCGCGTCTTCACTGTCCTTGCCCCCCCTCGGCCACGAAGTTCGAGATCTTCCACTCCTCCCCGACGCGCGCGAGCGCGAACCGGTAGGCGACGGGCTTCGCCCCCGCGCGCCCGGTGCGCACGCGCACCGACAGGTACGTCACGTGCTCGCCCTCGACGGCGTCGCCGACCTCGAACGCGACCGCGTCCGCGTCCTTCCGGTAGTAGTCGCGCACGGCGTCGCGCCCGTTCTTCTGGATCTGGGCGCGGAGGTCGATGAGCGGGATCCCCGTGTAGACGCGCTCGAGGACGTCGACGTCGCCCATCTTCCAGGCCTGCTCGAACGTGCGGAGCGTGCGCTCGGGCTCGCTCAGGTCGGGGTAGACGTACGCGCGACCGCAGGCGCCGAGGAGCAGGGCGCAAGCGCAGGCGAGGGCGCCCGCTCCCGCGCGCGTCACCTGAGGCCCTCCCCCGTCAGCAGCCGGTACAGGCGCAGGTAGCGGGCGCTCGTGTCGGCCACGACCTCGGGCGGGAGCGGGGGCGCGGGCGGCGTCTTGCTCCAGCCGATGTCGAGCAGCCAGTTGCGCACGAGCTGCTTGTCGAGCGGCTCCTGCGGGCGGCCCGGGACGTAGGCGTCGAGCAGCCAGTAACGGGAGCTGTCGGGCGTCAGGACCTCGTCGGCGAGGACGAGGCGGCCGGCGTCGTCGATCCCCCACTCGAACTTGGTGTCGCAGAGGATCAGGCCGCGGTCGGCGGCGTGGTCGCGCCCGGCGCGGAAGACGGCCAGGCTCCGCTCCTTCAGCTCGCGCGCGCGCTCGGCGCCGACGCGCTCCTCGACGTCGGCGAACGTGAGCGGCTCGTCGTGCCCGGTCTCGGCCTTCGTCGTCGGCGTGAAGATCGGCACGGGGAGCTGATCGGAGACGCGCAGCCCGGGCGGCACCTTCACGAGCCCGGCCGTCCCCTTCGCCTGGTACTCGCTCATGACCGAGCCGGCGAGGTAGCCGCGGACGACGCACTCGATCGGGACGATGGCGACGCGCCGGGCGAGCGTGGCCCGGCCCTCGAGGAGGTCGGCGTGGGCGCGCACCTCTCGAGGCATCTCCTCCAGGCGGTCGGTCACGAAGTGGCTCGGGAAGGCGTCCCCGAGGCGCCGGAACCAGAAGGCGGAGAGCCGGTTGAGGACCGCCCCCTTGAACGGGATGCCGGCCGGGAGGACGACGTCGAAGGCCGAGACCCGGTCGGTCGAGACGAGCAGCAGGTGCTCGCCGACCTCGTAGACGTCGCGGACCTTGCCGCGCTTGAGGAGCGTCAGGCCGGCGAGCTCGGTGCGCGTGACGAGGGGCGGGATCATCGGGCGACCATCCTCCGGGCGCGGTGCAGGTGACAGAAGGCGACGGCGAGCGCGTCGGCCGCGTCGGCCGGACGGGGCGGCGCCGACAGGCCGAGGACGCGGCGCATCATCTCGGCGACCTGCGCCTTGCGGGCGGCGCCCGTGCCCGTGACCGCGCGCTTGACGAGCGCGGGCGCGTACTCGAAGACGGGGAGGCCCGCCTCGGCGGCGGCGAGGATCGCGGCGGCGCGCCCCTCCCCGATCTTGAGGGCGGAGCGGGCGTTCTTGCAGACGAAGGCGGACTCGATCGCGAAGGCGTCCGGGCGCCCCTCGCGGATGACCTGGAGCAGGCCGTGGAACACCCGCCGGAGCCGGTCGGGGAGCGAGGTCGCGCCGGGCGCGGCGGCCCGCACGACGCCGTAGGCGAGGGCGCGCGGCGCGCGGCCGCCGTCCTCGATGACCGCGTAGCCGACGACCGCCGTCCCGGGGTCGATCCCGAGCACCCTCATGCCGACGGCTCCTCGCGCCGCGCGCGCCCCTTGGGTCCCCCCTTGCCGGTCTTGCGCCGCTTCCGCTCGCGGCGCTCCTCCTTCTCCCGGTCCACGTAGATCGTCTGCCGCTCGCGGAAGACCATGCGCACCGGCACCTCGGCCAGGTCGAACCGCTCGCGCAGGCGGTTCACGAGGTAGCGCCGGAACTGGTCGGGGATGAGGGCCGGCTTGTTGCAGAAGACGACGATCGTCGGCGGCTGGACGCTCGTCTGCGTCGCGTAGTAGATCTTGGGCTGGACGCCGCGCCGCACCGGCGGTCGCACGACCTTCACGGCCTCCGTGATGGTCCGGTTGAGGTCGCCGGTCGTGATGCGGGTCTGGGCCTGGCGGTGCAGGTCGCGGGCGACCTTCAGCACCGACGCCACGCCCTTCCGCTCGAGCGCCGACGTGACGACGAGCGGCGCGTGGGCGAGGCCCGGCAGCTTCTGGCGGACGTACTCGTCGAACTCGCCGGTCACGATGCGCTCGCGCGCCAGGTCCCACTTGTTGGCGACGATCACGCACGGCTTGCCGTCGTTCTCGATCGCGCGCGCGAGGTGCTTGTCGACGATCGAGATCTCGCTCGTCACGTCGAGGACGAGGCAGGCGACGTCGCAGCGCCCGATCGACTCCTCGGCGCGCACGCGCGAGAAGACCTCGATCGCGTGCTCCTCGCGCCCCTTCTTGCGGAGGCCGGCGGTGTCGATGGCGACGAACGTCTCGCCGTCGCGCTCGAAGACGACGTCGACGGCGTCGCGCGTCGTCCCCGGGATCTCGGAGACGATCATGCGCTCCTCGCGCGCGAGGGCGTTGACGAGCGTCGACTTGCCGGCGTTGCGCTTGCCGACGATGGCGACCTTGAGCGCCGGCTCCGGCGCCCGCTCGCCGTCGGGCGGGGCGGGCGGCAGGGCGGCGACGACGCGGTCGAGGACGTCGCGCCGCTCGAACCCCTCGACCGCCGAGATCGGCAGGGGATCGCCGAGCCCGAGCTCGAAGAAGGCGAGGGCGCGCGGCTCGAGCGCCTTGACGTCGGTCTTGTTGGCGAGGAGGAGGACCGGCTTCCCGAGCGTGCGCACGCGGCGCGCGACCTCGAGGTCGAGCGGCGTCACGCCCTCGCGGACGTCGACGACGAAGAGGACGACGGCGGCGAGGTCGAGCGCGACCGCGATCTGCTCCTCGACGTGGCGGCGGATGTCCTCCTCGTCGACGATGCCGATCCCGCCGGTGTCCAGGATCTCGAACGTCCGCTCGTTCCAGGCGACGAGGGCCGACACGCGGTCGCGCGTGACGCCGGCGGTCGGCTCCACGATCGAGATCCGGCGGCCGGCGAGCGTGTTGAAGAGCGTCGACTTGCCGACGTTGGGACGTCCGACGATGGCGATGACGGGGAGCATCTACACGTACTGTACCCAGTTCGCGAAGCGCTTGTCCTCCCCCTGGGCCGCCCGCTTGAAGATCCCCTGGAGCTGGCGCGTCACCGGCCCGGGCTCGCCCGTGCCGATCGGGCGGCGGTCGACCTCGCGGATCGGCGTGACCTCGGCGGCCGTCCCGGTGAAGAAGGCCTCGTCGGCGCAGTACAGGCGGTCGCGGCTCATGCGCGCCTCGCGCACCCGCAGGCCCTCGGCCTCGCAGATCCGGAGGACGGCGTCGCGCGTGATCCCGTCGAGGATCGAGGACAGCGGCGGCGTGTCGATGTCCCGCCCGTAGACGATGAAGATGTTCTCGCCCGAGCCCTCGATCACGTAGCCCTCGGGGTCGAGGAGGATGGCCTCGTCGAACCCGTTGCGCACGGCCTCGACGCGCGCCATCTGGCTGTTCGCGTAGTTCCCCGAGCACTTCGCCTTCGTCATCATGACGTTCGGGTGGAGGCGGGTGAACGACGACACGCAGGCGCGGATGCCGCGGCGCAGGCCCTCGTCGCCGAGGTACGCGCCCCACTTCCAGGTCGCGATGGCGACGCGCACGGGCGCGCCCACGTTGTTCAGGCCGAACTTGCCGGCGCCGAAGTAGATGATCGGCCGGATGTAGCACTCGGGCTGGGCGTTCGTGCGCAGGAGGTCGAGGACCGCGGCCGTCAGGTCGGCGATCGGGTAGGGGGGCTCGAGGCCGCAGATCTTGGCCGACCGGTAGAGCCGCATCATGTGCTCGTCCAGGCGGAAGGCGGCGGGCCCGCGCGGCGTGTTGTAGCAGCGGATGCCCTCGAACACGGCGAGCCCGTAGTGGAGCGAGTGGGTCATGATGTGGACGTTGGCTTCCGCCCACGGGACCTTGTCGCCGTCCATCCAGACGAACTTACCCTCGACTCCGGTGTGGCCGGGCTTCGCTGCGGTCGTCGGGGCGGTCATCGGCGCTCCCCCTTCAGCCAGGCGACGTACTTGCGGATCCCTTCCCGGATGGGCGTCCTCGGATGGTAGCCGAGCTCGCGGCGGGCCTTGTCGATGTCGGCCGACGTCAGCGGGACGTCGCCCGGCTCGGGTGGCCGCCAGTCGATGCGGGCCGGACGGCCCGCGGCCTCCTCGATCAGGCGCACGAGGTCGATGAGCGTCGTCGTCTCGGACTCGCCGAGGTTGTAGACCTGGAAGCCCCGGCCCTCGACCCGGTCGATCGCGGCGCGCACGCCCTGGATGATATCCTCGATCCAGGTGAAGTCGCGGCGCATGGTCCCGTCGCCGAAGACGGGCACGGGCTCTCCTTCGAGGATGAGGCGCGAGAAGCGGGCGATGGCCATCTCGGGTCGCTGCCGCGGCCCGTAGACCGTGAAGAAGCGGAGCGCCGCCGACTCGATCCCGTAGAGGTGGTGGTACGTCGCTAAGAGGAGCTCGCCGGCCCGCTTCGTCGCCGCGTAGGGCGAGATCGGCCGGTCGGCGGGGTCGTCCTCGCGGAACGGGGCGCGCGAGGTCGCGCCGTAGACGCTCGAGGACGAGGCGAAGACGAGGCGCCGGCGGGCGTGACGGCGCATGGCCTCGAGGATGACGAGCGTCCCGCGGACGTTGACGTCCTCGTAGAGCAGCGGGTCCCGGATCGACGGCCGCACGCCCGCCCGGGCGGCGAGGTGGACGACGACGTCCGGACGCTCGCCGACGAGGCGATCGATGAGGGCATCGTCTCGGATGCCGCCATCCACCAGGCGGAAGCGCGGGTTCCCGGCGCAGGCCTCGATGTTGCGGCGCTTGATCTCGGGGTCGTAGAAGTCGTCGAAGTCGTCGAGGACGGTGACGTCGAACCCGCCGTCGGCGAGCAGGTGCTCGACGAGATGCGACCCGATGAAGCCGGCGCCGCCCGTGACGAGGATCCGCTGACGCACGTTCCTACGAAGGCCTCCTCACTGCACCGATCGCCCAAGCCCCCGCGAGGGCGACCCCGCCGAGCGCGAGGAACCAGGGCCCGAGCGGGACCGCGCCCGGGGCCCCGTCCGCGCGGGGGCGCGGCGGCGCGAACGTCGCGGGCCCGTCGCCCGCTTTCTCGGCGGCGGCCCGCGTCTCGGCCTCGTCGAGGAGGCCGTCGCCCGTCCACAGGCCGCGGGCCGGGCCGTCGCGCGCCGCCAGCCAGGCCAGGGCTTCGGCCCAGAAGATGGGGAACGAGCGGTCTTTTGTCCAGTCCGAAGCGCCCGGGTCGAGCGGAAATCCGATCCAGACGAGGCGGCCGCGCTCGTCCTCGAGCGTCCCGGCGACCGGACGGCCGCGCTCGTCCTCGAAGGCCGGGCGCAGGCCGGACGGCGGCGGGGCGGGGGCGACGCGGACGCGGACGCCCGAGAGGTCGGCGTGGCGGAAGGGGGACCCGTCGCGGGGGCGGATGCGCTCCGGCGCCGGCGCATCGGCCGGCAGGGCGGCGGCGGCGGCGATCGCGGCGACGGCCCGGGCCGGTCGCGGGGCGGGACCGGAGAGGCCCTCGGCGACGAGGATCGCGTCCTCGGGAAGCGGGTGGGCCGTCCCGGTCTCGACCAGGTCGGCGCCGGCCGCGTGGAGGGCGTCGCGGAGCCGCGGCTCGGGGCGCGCGCCGGTCGCGGTCGTCAGGACGACGCGCGGGGCGGCGGCGGGCGGGGCGAGGGTGACGCGGTCGTCGAGCGCGAGCGAGCCGCCCGGCTCGATCGCGAGCGTGACGGGCGTCGTCCGCGGGCCGAGGTCGAGGAGCATCTCGCGGCGGCCGGCGCCGCCCGGGACGGTCACGTCGAGGGGCGGATCGGCGGCGCGGAGGTGGATCGTCGGAGCGTCGCTCCCGTGGGCGACGACGACGACGAGCGCCTGGAGGCGCCCGTCGGGCCCGGGACGCGAGCCTGCGCCGACGATCCCCGCGTTCCACGCCGGGTCGTCGGGATCCGGCCCGGCGCCCTCGGGAGCGTCGCCCCGCCCGAGGACGTGCACGATGTCGACCTCGGGCGAGGCGCGGCAGGCGGCGACCGCCGCCTCGAGGTCCGCGCCCCCGTTCCGGCTCGGGGCGGCGGCCTCGACCGCGGCGAGGGCGTCCGCGGGCCCGAGCGGCGGTCGGGGCGCGTCCTCGGAGGCGAACGCGAGGATTACGCGGTCCCGCTTCCCGAGGGGGCGGATCCTCTCGCGAGCCGCGGCGCGCACGCTCTCGAAGCGCACCCGGCCGCCGGCGTCGACGGCGGCGAGGGCGGCCCGATCGTCGATCGCCAGGGCGACCGTCCGCGGCGGCGCGACCGCGGCCGCGATCTCGGGGCCCGCGGCCCCGACGACGAGGAGGGCGAGCGCCGAGAGCTCGAGGGCGAGGCGGAGGTCCACCCGGCGCAGGCCGCGGGGCGGGGCCGCCGCGAGCACCGAGGGCGGGATCCGATCCCAGAGGAGCAGGCTCGGGACGGTGATCTCGAGGGGGCGGCGGCGCAGCCGTCCGAGGAGCCAGGCGAGGGGGAGGGCGACGAGCCCGGCGAGCGCGAGGGGATGGGCGAGGTTCACGACCGCCGGTCCCGGACGAGGTCGGCGAGCTCCCCGAGGAGCGCCGCGGCCGGACGGTCATCGAAGACGCGGATCGCCCCCTTCGCCTGGTCGACGAGCTCGCAGGCGTACGCGCGGGCGGACTTGAGGCCGAGGAGGCGCGGGTAGGTGAGCTTCCCGGCCGCTGCGTCCTTGCCGGCCGTCTTCCCGAGGGCCGCGGTCGTGCCCTCGACGTCGAGGACGTCGTCGACGACCTGGAAGGCGAGGCCGAGAAAGCGCCCGTAGTCGCCCACGACGTCGACCTGGGGCGAGCTGGCGCCGGCGTGGACGGCCCCGGCGCGGATCGCGCCGGCGATCAGCGCCCCCGTCTTCGCGAGGTGGATCGTCCGGAGCGCGTCGAGGTCCTCGCACCGCGGCTCCGGCGTGCGGCCCTCGCCGCGGAGGTCGAGCGTCTGGCCGGCGACCATGCCGGCCGGGCCGGCGGCCCGCGCCAGCTCGACCACGGCGCCGCGGGCGCGCGCGGGATCGGCGGTCGAGGCCGCCGCCAGCTCGAAGGCGTAGGTGAGGAGCGCGTCGCCGGCGAGGATGGCCAGCGCCTCGCCGAACGCCTTGTGGCTCGACGGCTTGCCGCGACGGAAGTCGTCGTCGTCCATGGCCGGGAGGTCGTCGTGGATGAGGCTGTAGACGTGCACGCACTCGAACGCGCAGGCGAGCGGCAGGACGGACGGGCGATCGCCGCCGAAGAGCTCCGCCCCGAGGCAGACGAGGGCCGGCCGGACGCGCTTGCCGCCGCCGAGGGCGCTGTAGCGCATGGCCCGGTGAAGCTCGCGGGGCTCGCGGGCCTCGGCCGGGAGCAGGCGGTCGAGGGCCTCCTCGACCTCGGCGGCGACGGTCGCGAGGTAGCGTTCGATGCCGGTCGTGGTCGTCGACATTCGCGTCCTCGATGGCGATCGTGGCGGTTCGAGTCTAGCCACAGGAGGGGAGTCTTGGCTTCGTCTCTTCGGACACGTCTCAGGTCTCTTCGTCGAACAGGTCTCGCCCGGGCACGATCGCAGGCTTGGCCGAGACGGGCGGCGGTGCGGGCTTGGCGGGGGCGGCGGGCGGCGGCGGCGCCGCGGGCCGCACGGGCGCAGGCGGGGCCGCCGGCGCCAGCTCGACCGGCCGCGTCCCCAGGCCGCCATCCGCCTCGCGGACGAGCTGCTCGAGCCGCTGCTCGGCCGCATCCAGGATGCGGTAGCACTGCTTCAGGGCGCGGATCCCGTCCTCGTACTGCACCAGCGACTCGTCGAGCGTGAGGTTCCCCGTCTCGAGGCGGCGGACGATCTCCTCGAGCGACCGGATCGTGCCCTCGAAGCTGCGGATGTCCGGGCCGGGCCTGGGATCGCTCATCCGGAGACGACCTCCGACAGGACCTCGCCCGAGGCGAGCCGCGTCCGCAGGCGCTCGCCCGGCGCGACCTCGGCCGCGTCGCGGAGCGGGCGGCCGCCGTCGCCGTCGCGCATCGTCACGCTGTAGCCGCGGGCGAGCACGCCGAGCGGCGACAGGCTCTCGAGCTTGCCGGTCGTCCGCGCGAGCTGCTCGCGGGCGGCGGTCAGGCGGCGGGCGGCCTCGCGCGGGAGCCGCGCCCCGATCTCGTCGAGGCGCTGGGCGAGGCGCCGGAGCCGCTCCTTCGGCTCGCGAAGCGCGTAGCTGCGGGCGAGGACGTCCACGCGCTCCCGGGCCACGCGGGCGGCCCGGCGGAGCCCCTTGCGGAGACGCTCGCGGGCGGCCTCGAGGTCCGCCAGGATGTCGGCGAGCACGGGCGTCACGAGCTCCGCCGCGGCTGTCGGGGTCGGCGCGCGCAGGTCGGCGACGAGGTCGGCGACGGTCACGTCGATCTCGTGGCCGACGGCGCTCACGACCGGGATGCGCGAGCGCGCGATCGCCCGGGCGACGCGCTCGTCGTTGAAGACGGCGAGCTCCTCCTGGCTGCCCCCGCCCCGGCCGACGATGAGGACGTCGGCGCCGCCGTGCGCGTTCGCCGCCGCGAGCGCCGCGCAGACGGCCTCGGCGGCGTGGTCCCCCTGGACGCGCACCGGACAGAGGATGATCCGGAGCTTCGGGAAGCGGCGGTCGAAGACCTGGAGGATGTCGCGGACGGCCGCGCCCGTCGCGCTCGTGACGAGCCCGACGCAGGCCGGAAACCTCGGGATCGGCCGCTTGCGGCGCGGGTCGAGGAGGCCCTCCGCCTTGAGCTTCTGCTTCAGCTGCTCGAGAGCCAGGTGCTGGGCGCCGAGGCCCTTCGGCTCCAGGTGCTCGACGCTCAGGTCGTAGGTCCCGCGGGGCTCGTAGACCTTCAGGCGGCCGGCGACGACGACCTCGACCCCGTCGCGGAGCCAGGGGTAGCGAGGGACGTCCGAGCGCCAGATGACAGCCGCGATCTGAGCGCCCGAGTCCTTGAGAATCAAGTAGATGTGGCCGGTGCCCGACCGGCGGAGGCTCGAGACCTCGCCGGAGACGAGGACGAGGCCGAACTCGCCCTCGAGGGCGAGGCGGATCCGGTGCGTCAGCTCGCTGACCGTGAGGACGGGCCGGCCCGTGGCGGCGGCGGGGCCGGGCGAGGTCCCGGGACGGCGCGGGAGGTACGCGAAGGTCAAGGGCCGCCTCCCCTAACGACCACCAGGGGCCTGGTGGACGGCCGCCGCCGGGGCGGGCACCGTCTGCGGCTGAGGATCGTCCTCGCGGACGCAGATGCGCCGGATCGAGCGGGCGCGGCCCGTCCCGCCGTCGACCGCGACGATCGCGCCGCAGAGCCTGACGTCGCCCGAGGCGACCTCGAACGGCATCGGCATGTTCGCCGTGAACTTCCGCAGCACGGGGGCGATCTGGCGGCCGATCACGGACTCGTACGGGCCGGTCATGCCGAGGTCCGTGATGTAGGCCGTCCCCTTCGGAAGGACGCGCTCGTCCGCCGTCGGGATGTGCGTGTGCGTGCCGAAGATCGCCGACACGCGGCCGTCGAGGTGCCAGCCGAGGGCGACCTTCTCGCTCGTCGCCTCGGCGTGGACGTCGACGAAGATCAGCGCCGTTCGGCCCGACGAGGCCCGGAGCGCGCGATCGGCCGCCTTGAACGGGCAGTCCGTGGGCGGCAGGAACACGCGCCCCTGCACCTGGAGGACGGCCACGGGGCCGAACCCGTCGATCTCGATGAACGCAAGCCCTCGGCCGATCGCCTCTTCGGGATAGTTGAGGGGGCGGACGACGCGCGGGTCGGCCTGGATGAACGGCACCCCCTCGCGCTTCCCGTAGACGTGGTCGCCGGTCGTGATGATGTCGACGCCCGACTCGAAGAGCTTCTCCGCCAGAGGCTTGGTGATGCCGGACCCGGCGGCGACGTTCTCTCCGTTGGCGATGACGAGGTGGATGCCCTCGCGGGCGCGGAGCTCCGGGAGCCGGTCCTGCACGATCTTGCGGCCCGGCGTCCCGACGATGTCGCCGATCGCGAGGACGCGGAGGTCCATGGCGCTCTTATAGGGCTTTCCGCGCCGAAAAGCAACGGAACGGCGATCTCACCGGGCGTATTCGATGACGCGCGTCTCCCTGAGGAGGGTCACCTTGACCTCGCCCGGGTAGGTGAGCTGATTCTCGATCTCCTTGGCGATGTCGCGCGCGAGCTTCGCCGCCTGCTTGTCGTTCACCTTGCCCGAGTTGACGACCACGCGGACCTCGCGCCCGGCCTGGATCGCGTAGGCCTGGCGGACGCCCGGGAACTGCGTGGCGACGGCCTCGAGCTTCTCCATGCGCTTGATGTAGCGCTCGAGCGACTCGCCGCGCGCTCCGGGCCGCGCTCCCGAGACGGCGTCGCAGGCCTGAGCGAGGACGGCGTAGAGCGTCTCCTGGGGGACGGCCTCGTGGTGGGCGGCGATCGCGTTCACGACCTCGTGCGGCTCGCCGAACTTCTTCGCCAGGTCGGCGCCGATCTCGGGGTGCCCGCCCTCGAGCTCGTGATCGACGGCCTTGCCGATGTCGTGGAGGAGGCCGCAGCGCTTGGCGAGCTTCGCGTCGAGGCCGAGCTCGCTCGCCATCATGGCGCAGAGGTTCGCGACCTCGATCGAGTGACGGAGCACGTTCTGGCCGTAGGACGTACGGAAGTGCAGGCGGCCGAGGAGGGTGACGAGCTTCGGGTGCAGGTCGGGCAGGTCGATCTCGAGGGCGGCCGCGCGCCCCTTCTCCTGGATGAACTCGTTCATCTCGCGCTTGCAGGCCTCGACGACCTCCTCGATCCGGGCGGGGTGGATGCGCCCGTCGGCGATGAGCTTCTCCATGGCCCGCCGGGCCATCTCCCGGCGCACGGGGTCGAAGCCCGAAAGCACGATGATGCCGGGAGTATCGTCGACGATGACATCGACGCCGGTCGCCTTCTCGAAGGCCCGGATGTTCCGGCCCTCGCGACCTATGATCCGGCCCTTCATCTCGTCGTTCGGGAGGTCGAGGCTCGAGACGGTCACCTCGGCGCAGTGGTTCGCCGCCACGCGCTGGATCGCCGTCACGACGATCTCCCGGGCGTTCCGGTCCGCCTCGGCCCGGCTGCGCTCGTTGAAGCGCTGGATGAGCTGGGCCTGCTCGTGCTCGAGCTCCTTCTCCAGGCGCGAGAGGAGGAGCCGGGACGCTTCGTCCCGGGACATGCCGGAGATGCTTTGCAGCTCCTCGATTTGCCGCGCGACGGCCGCCTGGAGCTCCAGGTCGCGCTCCTCGACCTTCTTCGACTTCGCCGAGAGCGCGCGCTCGAGGGCCTCGACCTGCTTCTCCTTCTTCGCGACGATGTCGGCCTTTTCGTCGATGCCGTCCTCCTTCTTGGCGAGCCGCCGTTCCCAGTCCTTGAGCTCGTTGCGGACGGAGCCGGCCTCGCGCTCGACCTCCTCGCGCTTGCGGAAGCTCTCCTCCTTGGCGGCGATCTCGGCGTCCTTGAGGGTCCGCTCGGCCTCGCGGCGCGCGGCTTCGAGGAGGCGCTCGGCCTCGCGGCGGAGGTTGCCGGCGCGGAGGCGCTCGATGACGTGGAAGAGGAGGAAACCGGCGGCGAGGCCTATGGCCATTCCCAGGTAGAGCTGCACGTCCTCACCCCTTCCGGCTCTGGTCCGGCCGTCGGCGTCGGTCGAGCCGACGGGCCGGCTCCCTCACGGGCCTCGGGGGTTGCGGAGCGATGCGATCGGGCACGAGGCCCATCCGGCGCGAGGCGGAGAGGCGGGAAACGGACGAGGCGGGCATGACCGCACTCGGCTCGAGCTCGATCGAGCGGGACGAGAGAGGACCAGCCGACCCGCACCGCCGGCGGCGGTGGGGTCACGCAAACCTCATCCCGGCTCGAGCTGGCAAGATGATGCGGCGCGGGTCATGGTCGTGCCTGCGAACGGCTCCTCCGCTTCCTCGGGTTCTCGTCTCCTCTCGCAGCCGAACGGCATGTGAGCGGTGGCCGGATCGGCCGCCGCCGCTCGAGTCCTCTGTCTTCGCGGCTCGCTCGGAGCGCCGGCTCGAACGCTCGGACCATCCGCGGTCACGACGTCCGCGCGCCGGCGCCAACTTTACGCATCCCCAAGCCCACGCCTCCCGCGGCGATCGGACCGTCACTGCCGGCCCGAACCCCGCCGAACACCTGGAAGCGCAGGTACCTCGAACGCCATTATAGGCGCGAGGCCAACCCTGTCAAGCCGAATGGCGAGTTGAACTTCGCGCGTTGCGCGGGAGCGGCGTCGGGTGGGGGAGTGGAGATGACCGGGATCGAACCGGCAACCTCCGCCTTGCAAAGGCGGCGCTCTCCCAGTTGAGCTACATCCCCGAGGCGGCGGGCCGGCCGGGAAGGCCGGCGGTAAGACTGGTGGGCCCAGGTAGATTCGAACTACCGACCTCGCCCTTATCAGGGGCGCGCTCTAGCCAACTGAGCTATGAGCCCGTGTATCGTTCGCGCGCACCGTTCGCCACGCGCGGCGTCATTCTAACGACTCGGGTCGCCGCCGGCAACCCCCCGGCGCTCCGATCCTCCCGGAAAATCCGACCCTCCGGAAAAGGAAGGACCCCGCTCCCTTCGGTTCGAGGGGGCGGGGTCCTTCGAGAAGTGCTCGGGCGATGACCTACTCTCCCGGCTGCGACCAGTACCATCGGCGCGGAGGGCTTAACTTCTGTGTTCGGAATGGGAACAGGTGTGGCC